>WNGH01000110.1_pt1 | contig 74092 bp, 54 predicted proteins | sample 5400631 | NCBI WGS metagenome assembly WNGH01 (sample SAMN13153373, study PRJNA577476) | soil metagenome | isolation source: 115 cm soil or saprolite under Garry oak tree replicate 1 | place: USA:California | collected 2016-06-15
ATCGTCGGCAGGCCCGGTTGCACCTGCCAACCGGCGAAGCGCGTGCCGACGTAGGCCACCGTCATCCTGAGGTTCCGCATCGGTCCCGCGCTCCGCGCGCGCCATTATAAGGCGGGCGCCCCCGGCCCGCCGTGGATCGTTTGACGCTCCCGATCCGCCCCGGTATAATCCGGCGCTCTTCCAGCACGTCCCCGCCGGAGGACCGGCGAGGCGCAACGAGGTGCGAATGACCTATCGACCCACGCCCGCCCTGCCGATCCTCCTCCTGGCCCTGACGCTGGGCCCGTCCTCGCGAGCCGCGGAGGCGCCCGACTACACGGTCCCGAACAAGGACTGGCTCAAGGGCCCCGCGCGCATCATCGCCACCGACGACGAGGAGAAGGAGTTCAAGAAGCTGAAGACCGACGAGGAGCGCGCCGAGTTCGCCAAGAAGTTCTGGGAGAAGCGCGATCCGACGCCCGGGACCCCGGAGAACGAGTACCAGGTCATCTTCTGGAAGCGGGTCGAGTCGGCGGACAAGAAGTTCAAGTCGAACATGAGCAGCAAGCCGGGATCGCAGACCGACATGGGACGGGCCTTCCTGCTCCTGGGACCGCCCACGAGCGTCGACAAGGACGCGAAGGACTACAGCATCTGGACCTTCGAACCGAGCGACGTCAATGGGATCACTCAGCACCTGACCCTCCGCTTCGCCCCCTCCGACACCGGGGCACCCCTGCTGCTCGACCGCAAGACCCTCGAGCAGTACGTCGCCGCCCACCAGGAGACCCGCGGCATCGGCTGGAAGGTCCCGGTCCTCAAACAGGCGGCTGGAGAGAACGCGCAGGCGCCGGCCGCCCCCTCGCGCCAGGCGGCGGAGGATCAGTCGCCGGAGAGCCAGAGGCAGATTCCGATCCTGGAGGCGGCCCTCAGCAAGGGGAACGGCCCGACCGACGTGCCGTTCCAGGCCACCTACGACTACTACGCGGCGGTCGACGGGACGACCCTGACCTCGATCACCGTGGAGGCGCCGCGCGACGCGGCGCATGGCGCCGGGGATTCGGGCCTGCTCCCGTACGCCCGGATCGTCCCCGCCGCGGGCGAGGGCAAATCGGCGAACCTCACGGGCGCGCAGCCGTTCGTGGCGGCGCCCCTGGCCGACGCTCCTGCCGGGAGCTTCGTCTATCAGGCGCGCCGCAACCTCGCTCCCGGATCCTACAGAATCGCCGTGGTCGTCGAGGACAAGGTGATGAAGGGGAAGATGGGGACGCTGGTGCAGACGATCGACGTCCCCAACTTCGCGGCCAAGGAGTTCGGCCTCAACACCGTGACGCTCCTCGCCGGCTTCGCGCGCGTCGACGCGGCGCTCGGGCCGGACGAGAAGGAGCGGGGCGCGGGCCCCTTCGTCATCGGGTCGTTCCGCCTGGTTCCGCGGGCGGTCCCGGTCCTCCAGAAGGACGAGGCCCTGAGCTTCTATTACCAGGTCTACGGCCCGGTCCCCGATCCGGCGACCGGAAAGTACTCCCTCGAGGCCACCTACTCCTTCTCCCTCAAGGATGGGGGGATCTGGAAGCCGTTCCGCAAGCCGATCGTGAAGACGCTGCAGGGGCAGGTGGAGCTCTACTCGATCGACCTGAAGGACTTCCTGATCCCGAACCAGAAGCTGCCGGCCGACTTCAAGATGGAGATCAAGGTGGCCGACAAGGGCGCGAACCGGGAGGTCACGCGCGAGGTGGCGTTCAGCGTCCGCTGATCCTCGGGCGGCCTTCCAGCGTCTCGAGGCGGACCCGGCGGCCGAGCGGCAGCGTGATCTTCCCCGCCCCGTGCCCCGCCGGCACCCCGAGCACCACCGGCACCCGGCGTCCGCGGAGGTGCCGCTCCAGGATCTCCTCGAGCGGCAGGTCGTTCATCGGATCCTTCGCCCGGCAGCCGGCGGTCTGCCCCACGATCATCCCGCGGATCCGCGCCAGGCATCCCGCTTGGCGGAGCTGGCCCAGCATCCGATCGATCCTGTAGGGCTCCTCGCCGACCTCCTCCCAGAACAGGATCGCTCCGTCGGTCGGCACCTGGAAGGGGGTGCCGATCAGGCTCACGAGGAGGGACAGGCAACCCCCGAGCAGGACCCCTCCGGCGGTGCCGGCGCGCATCACCGTCGCAGTGGAGAGCGGAGGCTCGAACGTCGTGTCCGTCCCCTCCAGGGCGTGCCAGAGGGAGGGCTCGTCGAAGGAAGCGGGGTCGCCCAGATCCGAGACGTTCGGACCGTAGAACGTCGGAAGGCGCAGCCTCCGGTAGGCCGCGGCATGCAGGACCGTCACGTCGCTGTAGCCGATCAGCACCTTCGGCCGCCTGCGAAGCGGACCGAGATCGACCTGCTCGACGATGCGGGCGCTCCCGTAACCGCCCCGCGCCGACCAGACCGCTCGCACGCTCTCGTCGGCGAGCAGCCGGTTGAGGTCCGCGAGTCTGCGGGCGTCGTCGCCGGCGAGGTAGCCGTGGCGCGCCATGAGGTTCTGCCCCGGCACCGGCACGTAGCCGCGCGCGCGCAGATACTCCATCCCCCGCCGGAGCGCCTCCTCCCGCACCGGGCCGGCGGGGGCGGTGATCCCGATCCGGTCGCCCGGCCGCAGCGCCGGGGGACGGAGAGGGGCGCGCCTGGCCCTCACGCGCGCCGCCGGGCCGGACCCCGGCGGCGCCGCGAGGCGTGGCGATCCGCAGGCCGGTGCGCCCCCTCGCTCCTCCGGCCAGGCGCGCGAACCCGCGCGAGTGGAGCGGCACGCTCCCGGGCGCGATCGCCACGTAGGGGTGGATCGAGGGCACGCGCTGGCTGACGTTTCCCATGTCGAGGGAACCCATCTTCGTGCGCGGCGTGTCCACGGTGCGTCGCCCGAGGCGCAGGAGCTCTCGCTTGAAGACGTCGGCCAGCGTCCGGTTGGTGATCATCTCCGCGTACGGGTGGTCGAGCGAGCGGAGCGTCGAGCGCGCGCCGGTGGCGACCGCCGCCTCCCGCACGCACCTCCGGAAATCCCTCTCGACCCGCGCCAGCGTGGCTAGGTCGCGGGCGCGCAGCGTGAAGCGCCCGACCGCGCGATCGGGAACGATGTTCGCCCGCCGGCCGCCCTCGACGATCACGCCGGGCATCCGCACCTCCCTGGGCAGCCGGTGCTTCAGGCGCTGCAGCGCGAGGAACAGGCGGATGAGGGCGTCGAGCGCGTTGATCCCGTGCTCCGGAGCGGCGACCGCGTGGGCCGCCCGGCCGCGGAACGTCACCTCGAGCGAGTGGCACGCGAGCGACGTCGTGTACACACGGTCCTCGGTCGACGGGTGAAACATGAGGGCCGCGTCGACGCCGTCGAAGACCGCGCGATCGACCATGACCGCCTTCCCGCCGATGGTCTCCTCCGCCGGCGTGCCGATCACCAGCACCTCCCCCCGCAGGCCGGCGAGGGCCCGCCCGAGGGCGGCGCCCGCGCCTGCGGCCGCCGCGCCGATCAGGTTGTGGCCGCACGCGTGCCCGATCCCTGGGAGGGCGTCGTATTCGGCGAGGAAGGCGACGCGCGGGCCGCCGCGTCGCCCCCTCTTTCGGGCCACGAAGGCGGTCCTGAGCCCCGCGACGCCGCGCCGCACGGCGAACCCCTCCGCCCGCAGGAAGCGGACGAGACGGGAGGCCGACTCGACCTCCTCCAGGCTCAGCTCGGGGCGGAGGTGCAGGGCACGGCTCAACGTATGGATCGACGTCGCGAGACGCCCGAGATGCTGCTCGACGCGGGATCGAAGAGGTGGGCCGGAGCGATCCGTAAGCCGAATCCTGTCGCCGCCGTCACCGGCGGCCGATGGTCATTCCTCTACCCCCGCGGTTTCCCGAGGGGGCGGCGTCGCGGCGGGGCCGCTTCGCCAAGCGACCGACCCGGGAGCTCTGGGCGGGCCACCCACTGACGCTCCCCTATTTGGTCTTGCTCCTTACGGGGTTTGCCGAGCTGCCCCGGTCGCCCGGGGCACTGGTGGGCTCTTACCCCACCGTTTCACCCTTGCCGGGCAGGAGGCACGGCCTCCCATCCAGGCGGTCTGTTCTCTGTGGCACTTTCCTTCCCGTCACCGGGACTGGGTGTTACCCAGCGCAATGCCCTGTGGAGTTCGGACTTTCCTCTCCCCGGAATCCTCCGGGCAGCGACCATCCGTCTCGCTCCGACCCGGCCGAATCTTAACAGAGACCGAAACGACGCCGCAACCTGGCCGTTCCGGCGCCCGCCGGGGCGAGGCTCGACCCCTGTGCTAAGATACGCCTCGCCGCGTCGGCGGAGACCCCATGCCCGGCGACATCACCCTCGAGAAGAACGTCCCGCAGAGCGTCGAGGCGGAGCGCTCGGTCCTCGGCGCCATCCTGATCGAGAACCACGCCATCAACCGCGCGCAGGAGATCCTGCGCGAGGACGACTTCTACCGCGAGCCGCACCGCAAGATCTTCAAGGTCATGGCCGGCCTCTCCGAGAAGGCGACGGCCATCGATCCGGTGACGCTCAAGGACGAGCTGAACCGCAGCGGGGATCTGGATGCGGTCGGCGGGCCCGCCTACATCGCCTCGCTCGTCGACGGCGTGCCCCGATCGGCCAACGTCGAATACTACGCCCGGATCGTCAAGGAGAAGGCGATCCTGCGCGGCCTGATCGACGCCGGCAGCCAGATCATCACCACCGCCTACGAGGCCTCGCAGGAGGTGGAGGCGATCCTCGACGCCTCCGAGCGCCTCGTCTTCCGGATCGCCCAGGACCAGCTCCGGGGCGGCTTCGTGCCGATGAAGACGCTCGCCGACGAGAACTGGCAGAAAGTGGAGGAGCTGCACCGGAAGCGCGAGCTGGTGACCGGCCTCCCCACCGGCTTCGCGAGCCTGAACGAGTACACCTCCGGTCTGCAGCCTTCCGACCTGATTGTCGTGGCCGCGCGGCCCGGGATGGGAAAGACATCCTTCGCCCTGAACATCGCCCAGCACGTCGGCATGCGCGAGGGAAGGAAGGTCGGCGTCTTCTCTCTCGAGATGGCGAAGGAGCAGCTCTTTCTTCGGCTTCTGACCGGCCTGGCGCGAGTCGACGCCCACCGGCTGCGCACCGGGCGCCTCACGCGCGAGGAGTGGGAGCGGATCACGGCGGCGATCGGCGACCTGGCCTCCGCGCAGGTCTTCATCGATGACACGCCGGGGATCACCGTCCTAGAGATGCGGGCCAAGAGCCGCCGGCTGAAGCTGGAGCAGGGCCTCGACCTGATCGTGGTCGACTACATGCAGCTCATCCGCAGCCGCAGCCAGTTCGAGAATCGCAACCAGGAGATCTCCGACATCTCCCGATCGCTCAAGGAGCTGGCCAAGGAGCTGCGCCTCCCGGTCATCGCCATCTCGCAACTGAGCCGGGCGCCCGAGCAGCGCGGCGGCGACCGTCGCCCCCAGCTCTCCGACCTGCGCGAGTCGGGCGCCATCGAGCAGGACGCCGATGTCGTGATGTTCATCTACCGCGAGGAGGTCTACAAGCCGACGGAGGAGAACCGCGGCCGCGCCCAGATCATGATCGCCAAGCAGCGCAACGGGCCGATCGGCACGATCGACATGGCGTTCATCCGGGAGTACACGAAGTTCGAAGAGCTCGAGTGGCGGCAGGAGTGAGCCGGTCCCCCCTCGACGCCTACCGCCCGACCTGGGCGGAGGTCGACCTCGACCTCCTGCTCCAGAACCTGAAGGCGATCCGCGGGCGCGTCGGGGCGCTTCCGATCCTGGCGGTCGTCAAGGCGAACGCCTACGGCCATGGCGCCGTCGAGGTCGCCCGGGCGCTGGAGGGCGAGGGGGTCGCATGGCTCGGGGTGGCGCTTCCGGAGGATACCGTCCCGACCAGCTGGAGGCGCTGGCCGCGGCGGCGGAGCGACGCGGCCGGCGGGCGCGCGCCCACCTCAAGGTCGACACCGGCATGGGCCGCCTGGGGGTTCCGGCCGACGACGTGCCGGCCTTCGCGTCCATCCTGAAGGCCGCGGAGCCGCGGGTCGAGGTGACGGGCGCCTTCTCCCACCTGGCGGTGGCCGACGACCCGCACGATCCCTTCACCCGGCGGCAGAGCGATCTCCTGGGCCGGGCGATCGAGGCCCTGCGCGTGCACGGCCTCCGTCCGACGGCCCTGCACCTGGCCAACAGCGCCGCCATCATCGACCACCCGCCCGCCTGGCTCACGCTGGTCCGCCCGGGGATCGTCCTGTACGGCTACGCACCCTCGGCCAGGGTCTCGCCGTTCCCCGCGCGGCCGATCCTGGCGCTCAAATCGCGCATCATCTACATGAAGGAGATCCCCGCCGGGGCCTCCCTCGGCTACGGCCGGACCTACGTCGCGGAGCGGCCGGTGCGCGTCGCCTCCCTGCCTCTCGGGTACGACGATGGCCTCCCCCGTCTCGTGGGGAACCGCGGCCACGTCCTGGTGCGCGGTCGCCGCGCTCCGATCATCGGCCGCGTCAGCATGGACCTGACGACGATCGACGTGTCGCAGATTCCCGAGGCCTCTCTGGGAGACGAGGCGGTGGTCCTCGGGACCTCGGGCGCGGAGAGCCTGGGTGCCGACCGGATTGCCGAATGGGCCGAGACGATCCCCTGGGAGATCCTGTGCGGCATCGGCTCCCGGGTCCCGCGCCTCTACCTCCGCGCCGGCGCTCGGGCGATCGTCTCACGCTTCGCCATACCGCTGGCCTAATCCCCCGGCGAGGGGCTAAAATGTGCGCGTGTCTTTGGACGCACGCGCTCTCATAGCAGTTCGGCACGTCTTCACCGGCCTCTCCCCGGCCGGGCACTGAGGTGATCTCCGTGGGCACATGGATCTTGAGGGCCGTCCTGGTCCTCCTCTCGGTTCTGTTCGCAACCCATCTGCGTCCCCTGAGCCTGAGCCCCCTCGACGTCGCGGGGCCGGCGCTGGGGGTCGGCGTCGCCGCTCTGATCATCGGCCTGGAGTACCTTCTTCGGACGCTCGAGCTGACCGTCCTCCTGGGAGGGCTCGCCGGCCTCCTGATCGGCGGCGCCGCCGCCGGCGTGGTGGTGGCGCTCCTGCCGCTCGACGGCCTCGCCGCGGCGCCGCCCTCCGTCCTGCAGGGATTCCTTTTCCTGCTGTTCGGCTACAGCGGCATGGCGATCGGGGCGGCGCGGGGGGAGCGTTTCTCCCTCTCCAGCCTGCGCAGCGCGTGGGCGGAGGGAGGGCAGCGGCAGAACTACAAGATCCTCGACACCAGCGTCATCATCGACGGGCGGATCGCCGACGTCTGCGAGACCGGCTTTCTCGACGGGACCCTCGTCGTGCCGCAGTTCGTCCTCCGGGAGCTGCAGTACATCGCCGACTCCCAGGACGCCTTGAAGCGCAACCGCGGCCGCAAGGGGCTCGAGATCCTGCAGCGGATCAAGAAGGGACCCGACGTGAAGGTGATCATCTCGGAGGCCGACTTCCCGGACATCAAGGACGTCGACATGAAGCTGATCGAGCTCGCCAAGCAGCTCTCCGGGAAGATCATCACCAACGATTTCAACCTGAACAAGGTGGCCGAGCTGCGGGGCGTCCAGGTGCTGAACATCAACGTCCTGGCCAACTCCCTGAAGCCGGTCGTCCTTCCCGGCGAATCGATGAAGGTCTTCATCCTCAAGGAGGGGAAGGAGGCCAACCAGGGGGTCGGCTACCTCGACGACGGGACGATGGTGGTGGTCGACAACGCCAAGCGTCACATCGGCAAGAACATCGACATCACCGTCACCTCGGTGCTGCAGACGACGGCCGGCAAGATGTTCTTCGGGAAGTCGGACGCGCTGGACGAGGCGGCGGCGATCGATCATCGCCCGCGGAGGACCGGCCCTTGAGGCGCCGGGCCGTGCCGCTGGCCCTCCAGGGCGTCCTCCTCTCCCTCGCCTTCACCTCCGGGATCGGGGGCGCCGGTGCGGCGCCCGCCGGCCACGCCTACCTCGTGATGCCGTTCGAAAACACCGCGGAAGATCCCTCTCTCGAGTGGCTCTCCACCGGGCTGGCGCTGTCGCTCGGGGAATATCTCGCCGGCCTGGGAGCCCAGGTCGTCGACGAGGATGAGCGCGCCGTCCTCCTGGAAGGGAACGGCATCCCACCGGGCGCCCAGTTCACCCTTGCGAGCGCCCTGGAGATGGGACGCAAGATGCGGGCGCGGCCCGGAACGACACGCCCCGACCGGCTGGTCCTGGGGCGCTTCAACGTGACCGGGGGGGATCTGACCCTCTCCACGCGCTCGCTCGAGATCGCCGAGGAGAAGGCGAGGCCCTGGATCGCGCGCCAGGGACGCCTCAAGAACCTCGTGGAGGTCCAGAACGCTCTCGCGCTGGCGCTGGCCAAGGGCGACGGGCTGCCGATCAACGAGAGCCGATCGGAGATCCTCGCCAGGCAGGCGGGAGACCTGCCGCTCCTGGCGTTCGAGCACTACTGCCGCGCCATGGCGGAGCCGGACGCGAAGAAGCGACTCCAGCTCCTGCGGCGGGCGGCGCAGGAGTTTCCCGGCTATCCCAAGGCGGGGTACCAGGCCGCCGCCCTTCTCGTCAAGGCGGAGCGCTGGGACGAGGCCTCCGAGATGCTCGCGAAGGTGGCGGCCGAGCCGCATCCTTATGAGGCCGGCTTCTACCTCCTGACCGCCGCGATCGCCCTGCAGAAGCGGGATCCCGAGGCGGCGGCCGGCGCAGCCCGCAAGGCCCTGGAGCGCGCCGACACCGCCCGGGGGCACGCGCTGCTGGGACGCGCCCTCGCGGCCCGGGGGGACCGCGAGGCGGCCCGAGGAGAGCTGCAGAAGGCCGTCACGATCGATGCGTCCGAGCCGGAGATCGATGATCTGCGCCGCGCCCTCGCCGAGGCGTCGCGACCCGCACGGAGGAATCCTTGAGCCTCACCGACCTCGAGATCACACGCAAGGCCGCGCTGATCCGGATCGAACGTCTCGCGGAGTCGCTCGGGCTCCTGCCCGACGAGGTGGAGCCGTACGGTCGCTACAAGGCGAAGATCGGCCTGCAGGCGCTCGACCGTCTCGAGACCCGGAAGGACGGGCGGTACATCTGCGTCACCGGCATCAACCCCACCCCCCTGGGCGAGGGGAAGACCGTCGTCACGATCGGACTGGCGCAGGCCCTACGGCGCCTCGGTCGCCGCTCCCTCAGCACCATCCGCCAGCCGTCGATGGGACCGGTCTTCGGCGTGAAGGGGGGCGCGACCGGGGGCGGCTACGCCCAGGTGGTGCCGATGGAGGAGATCAATCTGCACTTCACCGGAGACTTCCACGCCGTCGCCGCGGCGCACAACCTCCTGGCCGCTCTCCTCGACAACCACCTGCACCAGGGGAACCGGCTCGGGCTTGACCCGGAGTCGATCCTCTGGCGCCGCACCGTCGACCTCAACGACCGGGCCCTGCGCCGCGTGCGCATCGCCCTGGGCGGCGGCGCGAACGGGTTGGAGCGGGAGACCGGCTACGACATCACCGCCGCCTCCGAGGTGATGGCGATCCTGTCGCTCGCGCAGAGCCCGGCCGACCTCAAGCAACTCCATCCTGGCCGACCGCCTGGCGCTGAAGCTGGCCGATTACGTCGTGACCGAGAGCGGTTTTGGCTCGGAGTGCGGCGCCGAGAAGCTCTTCGACATCAAGTGCCGCGTCGCCGGGATCATCCCCTCCGCCGCCGTCATCGTCTGCTCGATCCGGGCCCTGAAGCTGCACGGTGGCGCCCCGATCGACGCCAGGGACCCCTCCACCTGGAAGACGCCCGACGTGGCCGCGGTGTCCCGAGGCTGCGCCAACCTGGCGAAGCACATCGAGAACGTGAGGTTGTTCGGGCTTCCGGCCATCGTCGCGATCAACCGCTTCGACAGCGATTCCCCCGCGGAGGTCCAGGAGGTTGTGGGGCGCGCCCGCCAGGCCGGCGCGACGGCCGCCGTGCCGGTGGAGGTCTGGGGGCGCGGGGGGGAGGGGGGCCTCGAGCTGGCCGAGTCGGTGATCCGCGCGGCCGACGGGCCGTCCTCCTTCCGGCAGCTCTATCCTCTCGAGCTGGACATCGAGCAGAAGATCGAGACGATCGCCCGCAAGGTGTACGGAGCGGGCGCCGTGACCTACACCGACCCGGTGCGCCGGGCGTTCGAGCTCTACAGGCGCGAGGGGCTCGACAGGCTGCCGATCTGCATGGCCAAGACGCCCCTGTCGTTGTCGCATGACCCGAAGATCAAGGGACGGCCGGAGGGGTTCACACTGCCGGTGACCGACGTGCGGGTCGCCGCCGGCGCCGGCTACATCTACCCGCTCATCGGCAGCATCATGACGATGCCGGGCCTACCCCCTGTTCCCGCCGCCAACGGGATCGACCTCGACGACGAGGGAAGGGTCACCGGACTGTCCTGATCTAAGGACAGAGTGACCGACTTCACGGGTCCTACCAGGCCGTCCGGTACACGGCCGGGGTCCCCCGGGCTCGTTCCGGTGCCGCCAGGACCAAGGTTGCATTCGGTCGCCCCCGGCACCAGAATGTGATCGGCGGTTACGCTGACACGCAGCCAGCCGGTTGACAGGGAACAGTCCAGAAGCTGGACCCGTAACCGTGTTGAGAATACAGGCTTTATAGCGGGCCGCACAAGAAATCGCCTCGCCCGCCCTGGCATCACGCTTGCTCTTCGAGAACCCCGTCGGCGGCCGACGTGTATCGGGTGGCACGGAGAGGGGTCCACGATGCTGAACGGGCCGGAAGGATTTGTCCGGAAGTACCTGGTGGTCGGGGCCTCCGGGCTATTCCTGAGCCTGTTGGCCTGGAGCGCTCTCGGAGCCGATACGATCGTGAAGCTCGTCTGGGACAAAAACCAGGAGTTGGATCTATCGGGATACCTTCTCTACTACGGGGCATCGTCCGGCAACTACGGGCCGCCCGTCAATTTGCTTAACGTCACGAACTACGATATTCACGGCCTCGACCCGAACACGACCTACTACTTCGCGGTCAAGGCCTACGACCACGCCGGGAACGTCAGCGCCTTCTCGAACCAGGTTTCGGCGAAACCGACGACCCTGATCGGAACGCCGCCGACGATCACTTCCGTCATCGAGACCATGACGAACTCAATCTACATTCTGCAGCCGGGCCGGCACACGATCCGGGTCGTCGGCGCCAACTTCCAGGCTGGAGCGACGGTCGATCTGGGCTCTGGCATCACCGCCGGCCCAACCTCGCTGACCGGAAGTACCCAGTTGACGACAACGATCGACGTCGCCGCCACCGCGACGCTCGGCCCGCGCACGCTGACCGTCACCAACCCGGACGGAGGGACGGGGAGCCTGGGATCGGCCCTGAGCCTGAGGGTCGTCCGAACGCCTGACATCAACCGGGACTGCAGAGTTGACAGTACGGACCTCAATTTGATCGCCCAGATCTTTTCGAAGTCGAGCGCCGACGCGGGGTTCGATCCGGCGACCGACCTCGATGGCAGCGGCGTGGTCGACGGCGCCGACCTCACGATCTGGGCGGAATACTTCGGGCTACCGCTGGCGATCTGTCCCTAGGGCGAGGTCACGGGGGCCTGGGGCGCTCATCGCGAGGGGGGGGGACTGGATGAAGACGGTGGCAGCTCGCTCGTCGGCGCTTCGCGCTGCCGCGGGGATCGTCGCGGCCACGGCGATCGTGCTCCTCGTAGCCTGCAAGGGTAGCGGCTCGGATGATTCTTCCAGTGTCCTCCCCTGCACGAACATCTCTTTCACGCGGGCGCTGACCACCAGTCCAGCCAACGGCGATGTCTACTTCGCGCCCCTCTCCGGTACCTGCACGAGCAACGACGTCGCCGTCAACATCGCGAATCTCGCGGGGATCTATACCGTTGGGTTCGATTTCACCTATCCGGCCTCGCTGGTCGCTTACCAGAGCTACTCGCTGGGCCCCCTGCTGAAGAAGGGGAGCCCTGCCATCCCCGCCTTCGTCCTCGTGCAGAGTCCTAGTCCCGGCCTGGTCCAGGCGACGATGAGCCTGCTCGCGCCCGATCCGAGCGTGTCGGCGGTCGGCAGCGAGGTGCTGATCACCTTCCACTTCACGAAGGTCGCGAGCGGCAGCGGCATCATCGATTTCAACTCGAGCCCGTCGAGCCTCGTCTCCGAACAGGTACTGGATCAGAGCGGTGCCGTGCTCCCGGCCTCGTTCGGCCCGGGCCACGGAGGGACGGTCCTGGTGCCCTGATGGAACGGACGCTCTATCGAGCCATCCTGGCGATCTCGGTGCTGATGTGTGCGGCGCTGGTCCTGGCGCCGGCTTGGGACTGGTGGCTTTATAGACCGCTGCAGGACTCGGAGCGAGCCCCCGTCTCACTCGGCGTTGTCGTGGCGCCCGTCCGCTCGGAAGGGTTCTCCGGTGACGTTGCGAGCGCCCGAGGGAGCGCGGCTGCATCCTCGGCGAGCCGGTTCCCCCCGGAGGGTGATGCCTCGGCTGCGATCACCAGTCTCCCCGCCCGTGAGTCGTCGACCCGCACTCCCGGCGGCGACCCACGGTCCTATGCGCCTCCGTGGCCCGGCGCTCGCTCGGGTACCGCCGTGGACCCAGGCAGGCCGGCGCCTTCGCCCCAGACTCGGATAGTGGGCAGGGACCCGGCTCCCTCGGGAAGCACCTCCAAGATGGCGGGGGTTCAGGAGGTGGCTCCATCGAAGACGCGTGAAGACCCTTCTGCTGCCGGGAACTCGGCCTGGTTGTTGTCCTCCTGGGGAGCCTATGTGCCCAACGTTGGGCGCTCGACCATGCCTGCGCCCCAGCAGCCCTCGGGCGAATCCCCCTCACGGACATCAACCGAGGAACCGCCCTCATCTTCCGGCTACGATAATTCCGAGGGCGGCGTGCCGCACCTTAGCCTGGTTCCGAGCGAGACACACCTGACCACCGGGGAGATCCTGAGGGTGACCGTGTCGTTGAGCGAGGCTCACGGAGTTTCGAGTGTTCCCTTCCACCTCAGCTTCAACCCGGCAGTCCTCGAGTTTCTGAGCGCGCGCGTAGGTCCCGCCTTCATGGGCACGTCGCTCCAGCCGATCCTGTTGGCCGGTGTGAGCCCGAGCCGTCCGGGTGATCTCGCCGTCGGTCTGGCACTCGTCGGGGCCTCAGGACTCCTCGATCGAGGGGGCGGCCTGGTCGTGCTCGAATTCCAGGCGAGGCAGGCCGGACAGGCCGATTTGTCGTTCGACCGGACCTCGGTCCGGGGTCCGTTCAGCCAGGAATTGCCCGTCGAGGTGCAGGGTGCCGCGGTTGAGGTTCGCTGAGGCACCTGCCTGGCATTCCGCCGACCTGCTCCGATACCGGGAGAAGGCCTCTCAGGGCAGCCGGTAGACCCGGTAGGTGCCCCGATGATAGGCCTCCGAGAGACAGGGCCAGGGCTCGGGGCGGGCCAGAATCGGGAAGTCTCGCTCTTCCGGCGGGCCCACGACCAGGGCCGCGATCCCCATCGATTGCAGCATGGGACAGGCGACGGCCGGATCGGCTGTCGAGAAAGCCTCGCGGAGGGAGGCCATCCGGCGTGCAAACTCTTCCGGCTCCGAGTAGAACTGGCCCATCCAGGTGTCTGAGAGAACCGCCGGATGGCCGGTCAGGTAGACCAGCTCCGGACTGGTCCGGAGAGGAGAACCCTGCACCACCCCGCCCGTCGGGATGCGGGAGGCAACCCACCGGCAGGCCGTCACCTCGTCAGCGGGGAGGGTCGGCTTGGCCACCGCGGCGCCCACTGCGAACCATCCCACCGAGAGGAAGCCGAGCCCCAGCGTGGCCAACGAGGCGATCCGGATCGGCCCCATCGCGGGCCCCGGAACGTGGACATCCGGGAAGAAACGATTCAGGGCGAGGCCGCTGAAGACGGCGAGGCAGATCCACAGGAACATGGACATCCGCATCGCCAAATCGTTGTTCACGCCGGTGGAGGCCACGAGGCAGAGGAGGGGCAGGCTTACGACGCCCATCAGGAGAAAGGGGATCAGCTCCCCCTTTTCGCTCTCATGACGCCGCGACATGACCAATCCTGCAACCCCTAGGACAAGGGCCGGCCCGAATTCCAGTACGATCTGCAGAGGAACCAGCGGACCCGGCCGGGCCCAGCGGAAATGGCCGATGTCTGCCCGCTCCCCCACATACAGATCCAGGACCGGCAGGCCGAAGAGGATGGCGAGGGCTCCCACCAAGGCGCTGCGGAGGAGAATTTCACGGCCGGTCCGGAATCCGGAGGCGAGGAACCGGACGAGATCGGAACCTCTCAGCAACGCCAGGGTCGCCGCGCCGCCAAGGGCCACGAACCCATTGTAACCGGCCATCGAGGCCAGGCAGGCAGCGGCCGCGCCCAGAGCCGCGCTCCCCGTCTCGGTTCTCCGGAGGTAGAGCAGGGCCAGCAGGAAGACGACCGCGGCCGCCACCGCGTGTGGCGCCCAGTAGAAGGTGGCGAAGAAGCTCGGCACCAGCATCCCCTGGTTGGAGACCCACCCGTCCACGTTCCAGTGCCGCAGAAAGAAGCGCGCCGGGGAGCCGATGCCGTCCCTTTCGAGAATGAGCCGACCGGCCATCGGGATCAGGTCGAAACCGCCGACCAGACTGACGAGGGGTAGAGAGTAGAGGGCGACCCGGTCGTCGCCGGTGAGCTCCGAGACGACCCGATGGAAGGTGGAGAGGAAAACGGCTGCGAGCAGGAGCGTGAGCAAGGAAATGAGCAGGTAAGGGTGGGCTCCCTTTCCCGCGATGACCAGCACCGCCCCGAGGAGGATGTGAAAGAAGGTGTGGTAGTAAAAAGGGGCATCGCTCTTGAGAAACGGATTGACCGGAGGCAGTCCCCGGGCCGCGATCGATTCGGCGATCGCCAGGTGGTTATTCAAGTCCCACCCCTTGACCCGGGTCTCCCCGCCGTCGAGCGTTGGGCCGACGACCAAACTCGGTGCCAGGAGCAGCACGGTCACGGTCAGGATCACGAAGACTGCGGGCGGAGCCGTTCTGCGGGCGGGCGCGGGGGCGAGCCGGGGGCGGAGTGCACCGAGGACGAGCAGTCCCGATGTGACCCCAGCCAGCACGACGAGCACGTGAACGCGGTCGAAGGGCAGCATCAAACCGGCCAAACGGAGAGCGAGCGGGCTGATGGCGAGTGACGCGGCGAAACAGTCGAGGATGTCCGGTAGCGAGTCGAGTCGGGCGGGGGTCCGGAGGCACCGCAGGAGCGCGTAACCCGGAAGAAAAAGACCGAGGATCGTCCCGGACACCGTGCCGGCCAGGGCTCCCGGAAGCAGCGAAAGGAGAAGCGCAGCGATGAGGAGAGTCAGGTCTCTTAGAAGTGGACGTCCGGGCCCCATCACGGCCCTCCGCCGTCCCGGGGTGATGCCTGGGAGGCGGCCCGGGGCACGAAAAGGTAGGCGGCGGCCTGATGGGCCTCGAATCGCTTCTCGGGGAGAAATCGAGGATCGAGCGCCGCGAGCTCCCGCCGCCGCTCGGCGTTCCAACCGTGGGAGAAGACGAGCCACCATCGCGACCGAGGGGCGGTGGCCATCAACCGATTCGCCTCGGAGACATAGTCCCGGATCACCGTCTCCTTGCCCGACACCACTCGAGCCGGATCTCCGCGGTAGTAGAAACGGAACTGAGGTAGCGCGTCCTTGTTGACCAGGATCCGGTCCTCGGGACGGGCCGCCTCCTCCAGCGACCGGATCACAGGCCCCATCTCCTGACCCCCGGGCTCGGTGTGGTAGCGGAAGAGAAAGATCCCGGAGCCTCCGGCGATGGCGATCAGGAGGGCGACCGACGGCAGCCCACGGAGCCGGTGGCGCAGCGACTCGATCCCGGCCGCGCCCACAACGTAGAACAGGGGCGCGGCGAACAGCATCTGCCGGGTTCCCCCGTACGGATAGAGGCGAAAGGCGGAGGCGGCGGCCGCCGACACCAACCCTCCCAGAAAGAGGACGACCAGATCGGCGCCGCGCCGTTGCCGATGGAGCCGGACCATCCCGAGAACCGCCACGGCCCCGAAGAGGAGACCCGTCCAGGGATGGATGAATGAAAAGAAAGCGAAGAGATCCCGGGTGCCCAGGACGAGGAAGCGAACGGCCGGCAAAGGGGCCGGCGACAGGAACATGTCCTCGTAGAAGGAGGCAGGGGTCCCCTGGGTGAGCTGCACCGGGAGCGAGAGCAGATACCAGGGAACGGCCAGAACGGTTCCCGCCGCCAGACCGATCATGGCCCGCCACCACGCCGGCCCTCTCTCGCGGACGCCGCGCCAGGCCAGGAGGATCACCATCATGAAAATGAGCCAGACATTACCATAGACGGAGAGGAGAGCCGCGAAGGCGAAGAACCCCAGGAGGAGAGCGTCGCTCCATCCGCGCGATTCTTCCTCGTCCGTCGTCTCGACGAAGGCCGCCACGAGCAGTGCGGCGAACAACATCGACTGGCTATAGACGCGCAGAGACTGGGAATACCGGATCGGGTAGGGAGCGAGTGCGATGAAGAAGGCAGCCGCTCGGGCCGTCCAGCGGTTGGCGGTGCCGGCCATGGCCAGGCGGTAGACGGCGGGAATGGCCAGGATGCCGAACAGGCAAGGCAAGAGACGCAGCCAGGCCTCGCTTCGGCGGGCCGCGGCGTAGAGGTGGAGCAGGCACGCGAACCCCGGCGGATCCAGGGTGATCTCGCGATTGGAGATCAGCACGTTCCCCTGAGAAGCCCAGAACTGCTGGCACTCGTCGTAGGAAAGGCTTCGCTCCCCGAGTCCGACCAGGCGGACGGCCGCCCCCAGCAGGAGGATGGCCCAGAGGCAGCGGTCGCTCTTCATCCCAATTTGCGGAGCTCAGGCTCGACTGACCAGAAGATGATCAAGCACCAGGTAATCCAGATCGCCGGCCAGGAAGGTTGCCACCGCGTCGGAGGGGGTACAGACGATCGGCTCCTCGTGAATGTTGAACGAAGTGTTGAGGACGCTCGGAATTCCCGTCCGCCGATGATAGGCGGTGAGGATGGCGTGGAAGGAGGGGTTTGTGTCTCGGTCCACCAGCTGCGGGCGGGCCGTCCCGTCTACGTGCACCGCCGCCGGCGACCCCTGCTTCATGAACTCGGTACAGTCATAGGTGATGGTCATGAAGCGCGCCGCGTCGGCCGCCACCTCCAGGTTTCGGTAGCATCGGTGGGCCTCCTCGGTCAGGGTGGCCGGGGCGAAGGGCATGAACTCGGTTCGTTTCAGTTTCTCGTTGAGCCAGCGATTGGCGCGGGGATCTCCGGCCTGAAACAAGATGGACCGGTTCCCCAGTGCCCGGGGGCCGAACTCCATCCTTCCGACACAGCGCGCCACCGTCTTTCCAAGGATAAGAAGCTCCGCGATCTCCTCAGCCGCATCCGCCATCGGCCGGACTTGGAGTCCCCGCCCGTCCAGGGCGGCATCGACATCACGTCTCGAGAAGGAGGGCCCCAAGAAGACATCCCGCAGACGAGAGGGACGGAGACCGCCGGAGGAAGCCTGGATCGCCATCGCTGCGCCCGCCCCCGTCCCGGAATCGTTCATGGCAGGATAGATGAAAACCCGGGAGACACCGGGTACCTCTGCGATGCGCTGATTCATCTTGACGTTGGCCGCCACGCCGCCGGCCAGGGCCACCTGGTCAACGTGGTGACGCTCCAGATGGTGGCGGAGGTAGCGGACGATCACCGTTTCAAGGCTGTATTGCCAGGCGGCGGCCAGGTCTTCCCGGGAATGGCGCCGTGCCAGCTCCGCTACGTATCGCCGGTCGAAGAGGCGCGGCGCCTCGAATGTTCCGTCCCTCTCGACGAAGCGATTCCGGATCGTCGCGGCCAGGTCTCCGACCTCGCCATAGGCCGCCAGGCCCAGGATCTTTCCCTCGTGCCGGTCTGGCACGAACCCAAGCGCCTTGGTGATTTGAGCGTAGAACATCCCCAGCGAATGCGGGAATCGCACCTCGTGAATCCGCCGGAGCTGCCCGCCCTCCCCGAGGCTCACCGTGGTCGTGAGGCCGCTCCCGTAAGCATCCACCGTGAGGATGAGCGCCCGGTCGAAACCGGATGCGTAGTAGGCGGAAGCGGCGTGTGATTCGTGGTGCTCCACGCGGCGGAGGCGCCCCTCCAGTCCCCAGCGACGGAGCCCGGCCCGGAGTTCCCGGTGGAGCCGCCCGTGGTCGAGGATCGCCTTGCCCGACCAGCGGCCCAGGTAATAAAGATGTCGCAGGCGCGACGCTCTGTCCGTCCGCGAGGCGTGGAGAGCGCCAGCGGCGCCGTGTGTCAGGCAACCGAGTATGAGACCGGCTTCTCGAGACCAGGCGTGGAAGGGATAGGCGACGGCCTGGATCTCCTCGGGCCGGACCCCTTCGAAAGCCAGGGCGGCCTCCAGGCTACGCTCCGGAAACCCTCCCTGCTGCTTCTCCCGCGTGAGACGCTCTTCCGATAGCGCGAAAGTGAGCACCCCGTCTCGGAGGAGGGAGACCGTGCTCTCCTTGTCCAGGGCCGAGATGCCCAGGATGATCAAGTCCGATCCTCCCCGCGGCTGGCGAGACGTTTGATGCGCTCGGGATGGGGCGACAGCCGAAAACGAAAGACGGTCATCCCCGCCCGGTAGTTGACGCACTTGCGCGGGACCCGGTAGAGATCCAGACAGGGGCCCGGTACCACGTCCCGGGCCCGGGTGGCCACGGCCCCTTCGAACCCCGCCGCTTCGACTTCCCTGGCCACCGTTTCCGTTTCCGCTCCGTCGGGGTAGCAGAGAAGGGTGCAAGGCCGGCCCGTCTCCCGCTCCACCGTCCTTCGGCTTTCCTCCATCTCCCAGCGGCGTCGCGCGGGGCTCTCCCGGGGAAGCAGACAGTGGGAGACGGTGTGGGAAGCGAACCGGATCCCTCCGTCCTGCATCTCGCGCACCTGCTCCCAAGTGAGGAAGTCCCGGGCTGCCTCCAGGGGCGGCCTCACCCCGGCCCGGGTCGAGGCCTCACCGACCCGGCGGGTGATCTCGTCGACCGCGAGGGACTTCAGATCCCGGATCAGGCCGTCGCGGTGGGATCGAAGATCCACCCGTCGACGTCCCAGCCCCTGCACCTCCACCTCGCGGACCCCCTCGAATCTCCAGCGGGCGACTTCGTCCCACCAGAAGAGTCCTCGGGCCCCCCCCACATGCCCGGTGGTAAGGAATATCGTGGCCGGGAGGTGGTGGCGGCGCAGGACGGGGAAAGCAAAATGATAGCTGTCGGCGTAGCCGTCGTCGAAAGTCAGGCTCACCGCTCTGGAGGAGAGTTTCCTGCCTTCCCGCAAGGCGCGGAACATATCGTCCAACGGCAGGACGCAGGCGCGGCGCCCCAGCAAGGCCATCTGCTCCTCGAAGCCTTCGAGAGAAGTGATCAGATCTTCGAAGAAGGGAAATCCCGGGACTTGCTTCCGAGGAATGATCCTGTGGTAGGCCAGGATGACACCCCGGCCCCGGCGATTCCCTTCCTCCGCATCCAGACGGCCTAGCAGGCGGAAGAGCCACGCCAGAAACAACTCCCCCCGGGCTTTCAGATCGAACAAGCACCCCTCCTCCGCCCGAGCAGGAGAAGATGAAGGGTTCCGACCATCCATCGAGACTGGAGGCTTCGATATCTCAGCCGCATGGCGCGCTGCTCCGCGGGACGTAGATGGCTCGCGGCCGTGTCTGCCATCCCACCAAGGGCCAGAAGACCCCCGGTTTGTCGAACACCTCTCCGCGTTCTCGGTAGCAACGCTCGATGTCGTCCTTGAACCAGAAGGAGTCTTCAAGAATCACAGCCTCGAAATTTCGCTCGGAAATCGCCTTCCTCATCTCGGCTACCATCCGGTCGCGGACCTTCCCGCGATCGTAGAGCAGAATGTCGTTCATCGCCATCTCGTGGAGGTGGGTCTGTCGTCCGGCCAGGAGAAGCAGGTAGGGATGGCTCGGGATGAGCACGCGGCCCGGGAGGTCGGCGAGGGTCCGAACCAGCTTCCGGCCTGCCTCCAGGTCGTCGCGGCTCGGCACCTGCTTGAACGGATCGTAGAAGAGCGCCCCGAACTGCGCGAGGCAGACGAAATAGAGAAACGCTTCCAGCATCCCCTGATGCCCGATCGGCGCCGCCCGAATGAGCCGTCCCGCCGCGTCGACGCCAAGCCCGAAAAGGACGCAGAGAATCGCGAAGGCCGGGAGTAGAACGTTCCGAAAGGACCCGGCATTCAACCGGGAGGTAAAAGCGATTCCCAGCATGCCCCCGGCCGTCAGCGCGTAGAAGCGGCCGGCGCCATCCGCGCTTTCCTGGGGGCGAACCAGGAAATAGAAGCAGGCCCCGAGGGCAGCGATGGGAAGCGTGGAGCCGAGGTCGTGGGTCCAGAAGTAGATGAGGTTGCGGGGCCACCAGGAGTGATGGCGCGGCAGTTCGAATACGTAGTACCAGAACCATCCGTCGCTGCCGCGGTTCAGAACGAGCGCAGTTCCCCCCAGCAGGCCGAGTGTGATCCCGATGAAGTGAGGCGCGCGGCGGCGCTCCCAGACCAGGTCATAGATGGCCAGCAACAACGCCGCGATCACGCCGATCTGCTTGGTGAGGCAGGCGGACGCTATACACACCCCGGCAAGGGCGTGGGCGGCGGCGGACCGGCCGAAGCGGACCAGATAGACCGCGAACAGCAGGAAGAAGAGGAAGAGCGAATCGACTCTCGCCAGGTCGAACCAGGTGCCCGACTCGTGGTAGGTGGCGGCGAACAGGCAGAACGAGAGGGTCGCGGGAAGGCGGCTGTCGGTCTCCCGCTTCACGAGCAGGAAGATCAGGAGGAAGCAACCCAGCGAAGCGGCGAAGGATAAAAACCGCAGCGGCGCGAACCCGAGGCCGGCGACGGACGAGAGCGCGGCGGCGGCATAGTAGTAGAGGGGAGCATAGATGAACGGGACGAAATCGACGGAAGGAGGCCCGTAGAGGTTCCGACCGGCCAGGATCCTCCCGACCTCGTCCAGCGACCCTCCCTCAAGCCACTCGAGCTGAAAAGGATAGGGTATCCGCACCGCGGCCAGGATGAGGAAAACGATCGGGTAAAGAAGCGCTCCCGTCAAAAGCAGGACTCGGAGAAGGCCGGCCAGTCGGCCGTAATTCGGATCCCTCATTCCGCCTGCTCCTCAGAAAAGGATGGCAAAGCAGGTCATCTTGGCACTGATGTCGGCAGGAAGGCAAGGCGATTTCCGGGATCTGATCCGATCGCCGCTCGGTCCCGAACGCATCCTGTCTCGCGGAGAGCCCCGACCATGACTCGTCACGGGACCTTCAGGGCCGGGGGGCGTGAATGGACGGTCCTTCCGCCGGGGAGGGGTTCAGCAGCGCATAGACGCGCGACATCCGGGCCGGGTCTTCGCCGGCCTTGAAGATTTCGCGTAGCCACGCGCGTCGAGAGGGATCGAATCCGCCCAAGGCCCGCTCCCACCGGGTGTCGAGGAGAAACGTGACCTTCCATCGCCGGAGCATCTCCAGGCGCCAGCCATCGGCGTCCTCGCCCGCCGAGTAGAATCTCTGGATGTCCCGCTTCTTCGCTTCGGAGTCCATTGTGAGGGCGTAATGCCCGAGAACGCAGCGCACCCCGACATAGGGAGGAACCCAGTTCCCCATCTCGTAGGAGGCGAGAACGCGGGAATCGTCGGGCACGCTGTTCTCGAGAAATCGGAGCGCCGCCGCCTCCTCCTTGAGAAGCCAGGCGGGATACTCCACCGAACGGATATTTTTCAGCTCATCGCCAAGGAGATAGAACGGGGTTGCGCACCAGACCGGGGCGATCAGGAGGACGATGGTCAGGCAAAACCAGCCCGTTCGATCCTGGAGAGCGTCCTTCCTCGTCACCCGCCGCAGAAGGGTGCGGACCAATGGCGCCACCACGCAGGTCACCCCCGCCACGCCCAGGGCGGCGATCGGAAACTGGATCCCTCCCATCATCCGCCGCTGAAATCGGAGAGGGAGGTGGATGATCACCAGTGTCGAGAGGAGCCAGGCGGCCATCGCCAGCTGAGGGCGATTGAGTCTTCCGGGCATGAGGAGGGCCAGGACGGAAAGGACGAGTCCCACTCCGAGACAGATGATCAGCCTTTTCGCGACCGGCGTGGGCATCAAGTTCTGCAGATCCCAGGCGCGCATCGCCGGGTTTGCGGAGAATACCGAGTAGTTATAGAGGAACGAAGGGAGCCAGACGGCCGAGGCGATCAGGGACTGTCCCCACTCCGCGAGCGGCCACCGGTGACCGACCAGACCGAACAGGAGCGGGGCTGTCCAGATCGCCCCAATGAGCGAGACCGCGTCATAGGGGTGGAAGAAGGTCAGTAGCGCCAGGCTCAGGCCCGCTCCCACCGAACTCCACCCTCTACGCGCCGCCGGTACCGGCTCGTCCGACCAGGCCCGCATCATGGCCAGGATCCCACCCACCATGCACAAGAATCCGGCCAGGAAGTGGGGAAAGAGCATCAAGCTGAAGAAAGTGCTGATCTCCGGCATCCACCACCCGGGACTGCCCAAACGGGGTATGTGGGGCAGGGGGCCCAGGAAACGGAAGAGCCCCTCCCAGCCGCCGGAGAGTAGGAGGACCAGATAGCAGGCCAGTCGCTCACCGGGTCGGACGAAAAGGGCGCCGGCAAGAAGGTAAAGAAGCCCGAGAAGGGCCGCCCCCAGAACCACGCGGGCACCGGAATAGATCGTCATCAGGCTCCATCCGGTCAGGCGGGAGAGGCTGCCCAGAGTCCACCAGAGGAGATTCACGTAATTCCGCGGGTGGTCCTCGGGAGTGTATAGATCGATCAGGAAGAAGCGACCATCCCGCGCCTGGCGCATCCAGCTTAGGTAGGTGGCCGCCTCGTCGGCATAGGTGGGGGGCGCTCCATTGAAGACGCTCTCGGGATGCAGGCCGCTGCGTTGGGCGTGCAGGCCCCAGGCGACAGGTATTTGGGAAGCGGCCAGAACCACGAGGCCGAGGAGCAGGGCGGCAAGAGAGTCCCAGGCGGGGGCGGGTGAAGAGACCACGAGGCGCGGAGGAATCCGCTCTTCCCCCGTCACGGGGTCCCGGGGGCCGGCTCGGACCTCAGGCGCAGATCGCCGGCGATCGGCTCCAGGATCTGCTCCAACAGCGCCTCGCTCATGACCCGATGTCCTTCCGGGGTCCAGTGCATGTCGTGCCGGAAGTAGAGGAGCCGATCGCCGTGATAGTTCCGGAAGGCCGGGACAGTATCGATGAGAGTGATCCGGTTTTCAACGCACTCTTGGCGGATCTTTTCGAAGACTCGATCCGAGGCCGTCGCATCGTTGGACATCCAATAGGTGCGGCCGGGGACCCATTCCCGGCCGTTCACTTGATGGCCCCACGGGTACACCGTCAGGAAGAAGAGGATCCCTCGGCGCTCACAAAGCTGGCGGATGCGCACGATGCTGTCGAAGAGGTCGCGCCACTCTCCCGACCGGTCCACGTCGTCCCCATTCAACGTGTAGGCGAGCAGGTCTCCATTCCGCCGCTGGACCGCCGCCTCCATGCTCTCCTCGGGGTCCAGTCGCTGCCGCAGGTGCAGGTAGACGAACCGCAAGAAATAGAGATTTCTCCGGATCCAGTCGTCCAGCCACTCGGTGAGGCGGCCGCTCAGCCGGGGATTGGGGACGGCGGTGATCTCCCCGCCGGGGCCGCGAACGGCCAGGGAACGGTAGTACTGCTCCTGGAGGAGATCGCTCATGTCCAGGTTCAGCAACACGGCGTCCGGTTCCAGCCGGAGCAGGTTCTCCCGCAGGTCGAGGTAAGACAGAATCGGAGCGTAACTGTCCACTCCGGCGTTGAGGATCTCGATTCGGGCGGACAGCCGGGAGGAGAGGGAGCGCTCCAGGAGCGCGGAAAACGTCTGGTCATCGGAGACCCCCTCCCCCATCGTGAAGGAATCCCCCAGCATGAGGATGCGGTAGGCGTGCCTTCTCTTCGGCATCTCCGGTTCCCGCCCTCGCAGGCCATACCGATTCACATGGAGAGACGCCCGGAAATCTTCGCTTCTCAACCAGGTGGTGGTCCCGGGCCAGAGGCGGTGGTGAACGATCGGATCCGGCAAGGTCCGGGCGTATTGATTGACATCCCGAAGACGATGGGTGACGGCGTCCAGCACCATCAGGCTGAGACCCGACGAGACGACGACGAGCCAGGCGTTCTGGATCCGAACGGCGTACCTTCGATAGAAGGCCACCGACAGGGCCAGGGCGCCCAGAAAAAGCAGATAGAGCAGGAGGCAGAGCCGATAGAAGGGGCTGCCGGTGCGGAAGGACGAGCCCGGTTCGAGAAGGATTACGGCGAGAAGGGTGGAGCCGCCGAGGAGCAGGAGGAAGAGAAATCGTCTCACGGGAGAGTCAAATTATCAGACTCCCCCCGGTCCGCGCAATGCAGGGAGTTTACGGCCTGGGATCACCCGGAAGGGCGACCGCATAGACCGCCGCGCTCTTCCCCGGGTCGGTGCCCGCCCGGAAAACCTCCTGGAGCCACGGACGGCTCGCGGGCTCAAAATCCCCCAATCCCCGCTCATGGGAGGTGAAAAGAAGATACTCCACTCCCCAGCGGCGCAAGATGTCCCAGCGCCAGGGGTCGTCTTCGAGCCCGGCCGAGAAGAAGCGTTTGATCTCCTCTCGCTTGCGTCTGGCGTCGACGCTCAGAGCATAGTGCCCCAGGACACAATGCCTGCCGGTGAAGGGCGGAATCCAATTCCCCATCTCGTACGAGGCCAGGATCACCGATGCCGGAGGCGCGTTCTCTTCCAGAAACGACAACGCCCGGACCTCGTCCGTCCTGAGCCAGGAGGGGTAGGTTCCTTTCCGGATATTGGCCAACTCATCGTGCAAGAGGTAAAGGGGGGTTGCGAACCAAATCGGGGACATCAACAATGTCAGGGCGAGACAGGGTCCGCCGAGCCGATCGGAGAGACCGCTCGGCTCCGCTATCCCACGACGGCGTCCGGGCAGAAGGAGAGCCCCGATCGACGCCAGAGCGGCGACCGCCAACGCGGAGAGTGGAATGTTGATTCCCCCGATCATCCGGTACTGGAAACGCAGGGGGAGATGGATGCTTGCCAGGGACGACAGGAGCCAGCCCAGCATCAGGAGGAGTGGACGGCCCAGCCGGCGGAAGGAGAGGAGGGCCACAGCTGAAAGCAGGAGGCCGGGCCCCAGGGCGATCACCAACCTCTTCCAGGACGGAGTCGGCATGAGGTTCTGAAGGTCCCATGCCCTCATCGCGGGGTTTGTGCGAAAGATGATGAAGTTATAGAGGATCGAGGGGGCCCAGACGAGGGTGGCCATCACCGGAGGACGCCAATCGCTTCGATGCCATCGCCCTTCGGAGAATCCGAAGAGAACCGGCGAGAGCCACAGGACCTCGACCAGAGTCACGACCTCGAAAGGATGAAAGAAGGTCAGCCCGAACAACACCGCTCCCGCGGCCAAGGAGACACGAGTGCGTTCGCCGGTCGGGGCGGCGGTGGGCGACCAAGCCCGGAGCATCAGGAGGACGAACCCCAACATGGCGATGCGGGCGGCGAGGAGGTGGGGGAATATCATCAACGAGAAAAACGTGCTGATCCCCGGCGTCCACCACGCCGGACTCGAGAGCCGGGGCACCAAGGGCAGCGGCCCCAGAAATCGGAACAACCCTTCCCATCCTCCGGCCAGCAGCAGAGCCAGGTAAGCGGCCAGCCGGGCGCCCGGAGCAGTGAAGAGGCGGCATGACAGGTGGTAGAGCAGCACTATCAGCGTGGCACCGAGGACGACCCGCGCCCCCGAATAGACCGCCACCACGCTCCACCCGGTAAGGCGGCACACGCTTCCCAACAACCACCAGAGGAGATTCACGTAGTTCCGGGGATGCTCCTCCGTCGTGTAGAGATCGACCAGAAAGAATCGCCCGTCCCGGACCTGTCGCATCCAGCTCCAATAGGTGGCGGCTTCGTCGGCATAGGTTGGAGGGGCGCCGGTGAAGGCGCAACCGGGAATGCGGCCGAAACGGTCAGCCTGCCAGGCCCAGATGTATGGGATTTGCGCACACGAGAGAACCAGCAGACCCAAGATGACGACGATCCATGGCTCTAGCCGGCGGGCCCATCCCTTTGGGTCGGAGACATCGTGGCGCATCCAGGGGACCTCATCCAAGGGGGATCAGAGTTTCCACGAGCAGGATCCGCTTGTCAACGTGAGAGACCGGACGAAGCCCGCGTCCTTCCCGGACTTGCAACGTTCGTTTCTAGAGGGTAGGGTAAGTCGCACGGGTGATCCGGGCGAGTCCATCGAGTCGCCCACCCGACGCCGGTGAGCGCCCATCGCGAATCTCAGCGGAGCCAGGCGGAGAATGGACCGATTCCTGCGAGTCCTCGGAGAGGGAGCGCTCGCGGGCTTCGCGGCCGGGTTCCTCCTTGGGGCCTGGGAGGTGCTCCTCGGCGCCGACGTTTCCCAGCGGATGTACTGGCTGGCGGCGCAGCGCCTTGCCGCCCCGGCCGCGGCGGGCGCTCTCTTCGGTCTCCTTCTCTCCTGCGCGTTGGCCGCTCTGCTATCGACTCTGGCCGGGCGAGGGCGTCGGGCGGCGTTCATCGGAATCCTGGTCCTGGCCGTCCTCTTCGTGGCCACGACGCTGGTGCTCGCTTTTCCTTTGCGCCAGACCGCCTTCGGGCTGCACCGTTTCGGATCCAAGCCGGCGGCGGTGATGGTGTTTTCGTGGGTGGTCGGGATGGGCGCACTGATTCTGGCCCTTCGGGTGGCCGACACGCTTCCTGACGCCGGATTGAGCTTGACGGGAAGGGTCCGGAGGCGGATGGGGCAAATCGGCCTGATCTCCGCCCTCCTGGCCGGAGCGGCCTGGTACTTCCTTCCCGCCCTCGCGGAAGCGCGAGCCGATGGGCGGCTTTCCGTCCTGCTCATCTCCATCGACACGCTTCGCGCCGACCATCTCAGCGCTCTCGGATACCGTCGAGCCTTGACCCCCCATCTCGATGCGTTGGCGGCGGAGGGAATCCTCTTCGAGCACGCGGCGTCCGCCGCCCCCTGGACTCTCCCGGCCCACGTTTCGCTGTTCACCTCGCTCCTCCCGTCGGATCACCGAATCCGCTGGGACAGCGACGTGATCGAACCGATTCGAGCCACGGTGACGGAGCACTTCCGCGAGGCCGGGTATCGCACCGCCGCCTTCACCGGCGGCGGCTATGTGGACAGCAAATTCGGGTTCTCCCAGGGGTTCGAGATCTACGAGAACCACCGCGAGATGGACGAAGGAGGGCCCCATGTGATCATGGCCCGGGCCGAGGCCTGGCTCCGCAGCGTCCGTGGCCAGCCGTTCTTCCTGTTCGTCCACACCTACGAAGCCCACTTTCCATTCACCGACATGCGCTTCGCCGATCCCCGGGATGCCGGGCGGTTGCCTCCGATTCTCACCGACCTGAAGCCCCTCTGGGACGGCCAGCTGGTTCCCACCGAGAAAGAACAGCGCTATCTCCGAGACCAGTACGACGGTGATGTCGCCCACACCGACGAAGTCATCGGAGGCCTCCTGGACGATCTCAAGAGAGAGGGGTTGCTGGCCCGCGCCCTGGTGGTCGTGGTGTCCGATCATGGTGAAGATCTGTGGGACCACTACCCGATCCGCAGTCCAGGGCACGGCCACTCGCTCTATGAGGAGCTCATTCACGTCCCGCTGCTGGTGTGGGGACCGGGGAAGGTCGCCCGGACTCGGATCCGGACCCCGGTCAGCCTGCTCGACGTCGCCCCTACCCTCCTGGAGATGGTCGGTCTGGCCCCGGATCCGACCTATAGGGGAAGAAGCCTGGCCGCATCGTGCCGAACCGGCGCGGAGCCGGAGCCGGCCCTTGTCCTGGCCGACGGGATCGAAATGGGCCCGGAGCGGTTCGCGGTGTTTCAGGGACAACTCAAAGTCATCCTCGCGCCCCTTCCCACCCGTTTCAATTCGAATTATCCGCAGAAGGTGCGGCCCCTGGAAGTCTTCGACCTGTCCCGGGACCCGCAAGAACGCCACGATTTGTCGGCGGACACGCCGGGCCCCGCCGCGGTCTTGATCCGGACGGCGTGGGAGAGGGCCGAATCGCGCTATCTCCGCAGGCTTCGACCGGACGCACGTGGCGAAAAGGAGAGACTTCCCCAGGAGCTGATCGATCAGCTACACTCTCTGGGATACGTGGGCCACTGATCGGGAGCGTGGCCGGGATCATCGCACCTTCGCACCGCAGCATCCTTCCCCCCGGGACCCTCCGGCGAATGCCGAAGACGAGCCACCGACGTCGAGTGCTCGTTCCGTTGCTTCTCACCGCGGCGTCGGGGACGTTCGCGTTCTGCCTTGGAGAGGGGGTCCTCCGACTGTTTTTCGAGCGCCAGCTGGGTGAGCCCCCGGCGAACGCGGAACGATCCTCGGAGAGCACGTTCTGGCGACGGGACGAATCTCTGGGCTGGTCCCACGTGGTTGGAGCCTCAGGACACTTCAGCAACGGCGCTTTCAACGGCGAGGTCCACATCGACGCCCTCGGGAACAGGAAGAATTCGGCCGCCGGGACCTTCGTCCTCGGCTTCCGGAACATCTTCTTCCTGGGGGACAGCACCGCAGTCTCCCTGGAAGTGAACGACGACCAAACGGTCCCGGCGCGAATCGAGCAGAGCCTGCGGGCCGGCCGTCTCGAGGTCAATGTCGTCAATCTAGGGGTGCGTGGCTACGGAACGGATCAGTCGGTCCGCAAGGCGCTGATGCTGGCCCCGCGCGTTCCTCCAGCCGATATCATCTATATGTTCACGGGGAACGACGTCTGGGACAACAACGTTCTCCGGGAGGCCGGACGCAAGTTCGGCAAGGGGGTCTATTGGCACCGGGACGGTGGGTCCGACTTCTCCCCCTTCAACTACCCGGTCCCGGAATACCCCGACGAAGCTTACGGCTTCGTTCTCTTCGACGAGGATTGCCGGCCGACGATCCACCGCGGGTCTTGGCGAAGGCCGGAGCGCCCCCTCAATACCTTCCGCCAACTGGCCAACGACTCCCTCTACCTGGCCCGGGCGGCCGGCCTCATCCGGCACGCCCTTCAGGACCCCGCCGTCGAGAGCATCGATCCGTTCCGGATGATCGCCGGTGCGAAGGCGGCGATGTGGAGCGATGACTTCAGCCTGGCCTACTCCGACGCCGGAGTGGTCCGGAGCCGGTGCACCTCGTATTTCGACGCCCAGCTGCGCTTCCTCCTCGGCCAGCTCAGGGCGATCACCGGACTGGAGCACCTGTACGTCGTGCATTTTCCGGACTGGGCGGTCCTTCGGAGTCGCCGAGCCGGGCGCCCCGCGCCCAGCGTGGAGGCGTTCCAGGCCATGGTCCGGGACCGTCTCATCGACGGATACGTCGATCTCAGCGCCGCGCTGGAACAGGAAGGCATACCGCCCCTCGATCTCCAGTGCCCTTACGACATCCACTTCTGCGATCGGGGGAACCGGTGGATCGCCTCCCACATCCTGGACTCCCTTCCCTACCGGTGATCCCCCACGTGGCGGGCCGGCGCCGATTTGAGCCAGGCCTGAAAGGGCTCGCCGTCATCCGCGCTCTTCCCCACCTCGCGGTCCAGGCGGGCGAAGACGGACTCGATGCCGTCCACCGACTCCCGGGCGGAGGAGAGCAAGAGGTAAGGGCTGCCTTCGACATCGCCGAGCCCTTCGAATCGACGGCAGGAGGAGATCTTCGGTGAGGAGTCCGAGGAGATGCCCAGCAACCATGCCGCAAAGTTCGACCACCCCTCGGGGTTGCGGTACCCGTCCATCCCGCCCAGCGAATAGTCAGGCCTGACGAAGGAAAGATCCGCCGCGATGCATTCCTCCGCGTCCAGCCGATAGCGGTCGGGAAGCATTAGACCCTGGTAGAAATAGAACAGGGGCATCGCCGTCTCCATGACCCACTCTCTTCCGAAGTAATAGCGTAGGTTCTGGAGGACGGAGAGATCTCCGATGACCAGGCAGGCGGGCGGGAGTCTCGCGGCCAGCTTCGAGGCCGCCGCAAAGGCCGGTCCGCGATCGCGGTGGTACGGCAGGATCGTCTCGGAGGCATTGACGAGAGCGATCAGGACCAGGGCGGCACAGCAGGACGTGTAGAGGGCGACCCGCCGGTGCCCGCGACCCGCCTCGTCATGCTCCAACAGATCCCTGACCGCCAGAGCGGCGAGAAGGATCAGGGGGAAGAGGGTCACGATGAAGAATTCTTTCTCGCCCGGAAACCACCAAAGAAAGAAGGCGTAGAACGTCAGGAGCCAGATCAGGAGGAAGCGCCGTTCCGGGGCGAGCTCCGCGTCCCTCCGCGATCGAATGATGTGCCACAGGACCAGGCCCGCCACCGCCAGTGCGAACCCCGGAATGACGAGGAAGCGCAACGACCAGGGGAAGGTGACGATGTCCCGGATCTGGCTATGGATGAGCCTGCCCACCCCCATGACGGAGAAATTCCTCGCGGTTCCCCAGCCTGGGTTGGGCAAAAACGCGTAGGCAAGACAGAAGCGCACGAAGCGGGCCAGGGATGAATCCGGAGCGGTGGCGGAAAGTGCCGGGATGCTCCGCTCGACGTCCGCGTGAAGGAAGGCCAGGAGGTACGCGGAGAGAACCAGGACACCGGAGAGAGCCAGGATCCAGAGCCTCTTCCCGCCCCGCCCGTCTGCTTCTCCGACGAGCCAGTACGCCAGCGGAATGCAGATGAAGACATTGGACTGGTGGTAGAGGATGCAGAGCGCGAGGAGGACCGACACGGCCAAACCCAGTATCGGCGTCGTGGGGCCGCGACCGCGAAGCAAAACAAACACGGTCAGCAGCCCAAGGCTTCCCGTGGCCGGCACGTAGGCCTCCATCTGAGTGGAGTACAACCAGAACCCTCGCGCCAGGAGCAGGAATAAGGCCGCAAAGAGGCCACCGGCCGTGGAGGAGAGCAGGCGTTCCGCGAGCAGATACATGGAGAGAACGGCGACCAGGGCCCAGAAGACATTGTGGACCTGACAGGCAAGAACCGGATCGGCGGCGAATCCCAGCGAGAGCATGACTTCCTGGACGACTCGAACCAGGGGGACGAAGAGGAGATGGTGGGGATGGTAGGTCCCATGGCCGGTCCTGGCCGAAAGCGCATAGTCCAGGCTGTCCGCCGTCTGCTGCGACGCCTTCAGCACCAGGAGAAGAGCCGCCGTGGAGACCGTCAGCGCCGCGAGGATGACCACCCGCCGGAGGGGGCTCGAATCGTCGCTCACCACCCGCACGGTCCTCCCGAAAAGAGGCCCAGCATATCCCATCCGACTCGAGGCAAAGCCGACTCATGGGTTGACTCCGGCGAGGACATGTCCCTATCCTTACCAACCGCCGTTCCGGCACTCCACGACGCGAGCCTACGGTTTGAGGTGCTGCGATGCGGGCGGAGCCTGAGGGAGTCAACGTTTGGGACCGGTGAGAAGCCTTGTGAAGGCCGCAGGCCAGGGGGCCTTCACGGGGTGGTTGGCTGGAATGACATACGGAGGGTGGGAGATCTTTCTGCAGAAAGATCTCGACCACAAGTTCTACCGGCTCGCCGCGGCTCGCTTCGCTCTTGGCACGCTCCAGGGCGCCGTCGCCGGGTGCCTGCTGTCGCTTCTCCTGCTTCTGGTCCTGGAAGCCCTGAGTAAAATGGGCCGCCGCGCCCTCTTTTCCGGGGGTCTGGCCCTGGTCGTCCTCTTCCTCGTGTTCCTCGCGCTGGCGGGGTTCCCCTATCGCGAATCACTCTTCCCGCATCACAAGTTCAGCAGCAACGTCCTCTCTCTGGCGATCTTCGGGATTCTGGCGCTGCTCGTGGGAAGCCTGCTGGCCTGGCGGATTCTGGAGGCAATCCCCTGGCGGGAGCGGCAGGACATGCCTCGACGAGGGATGGCCACAACGGCGGGATGGCTGCTGACCTTGGTGTCGCTGACGACCTGGCTCGCGATTCCCCGACTTCCGCTGGCTCAGGGGGCCACGGGCAAGAGCATCATCCTGGTCTCGGTCGATACTCTGCGCGCCGATCGCGTAGGCGCCTACGGCTACGCCAGGCCGCTGACGCCTCGCTTCGATGCCCTGGCCCGGGAGGGGATGGTCTTCGAGCAGGCAACCGCGGCGGCGCCCTGGACCCTCCCATCGCATGCGGCCCTCTTCACCTCGCTGCTCCCCTTCACCTCCGACTCCCGGAATGACCACCGCTATCCCGGGCCCGGTCTGGCCACCCTGGCCGAGCGCCTGAAAAATGCCGGTTACCGGACCGCGGGTTTCACCGGAGGGGGCTACGTCTCCGCGCTTTTTGGTTTTGACCAGGGGTTCGAGATCTACCAGGAGCACGATGAGAAGCTGGAAGGTGGACCCGAACGGATCGTCTCCGCCGCGCTGTCGTGGATCCGCTCCATGCGTGGAAGGCCCTTCTTCGCGTTCGTCCACACCTACGCGGTCCACTTTCCCTACCGTCACAGTGAGTTCACGGATCCGCGCTCTCCCCTTCACGGGAAGGTCTTCGTGATGGCGGACCTGGAGGAGGTCCGCCTCCGGGGCCGTGTCCTGACGCCCGAGGAGAGGCAGCAGATCAAGGACCTCTACGACGGCGGAGTGGCCTGCGCCGATCGGGTCATCGGCGGCATGCTGGAGTCGCTCAAGAAAGACGGAATCCTGGATTCCTCGGTGTTGGTGATTCTTTCGGACCATGGCGAGGATCTCTGGGACCACAACGAAATTCGCAGCCCGGACCATGGGCACTCCCTGTACCAGGAGATGCTCCTCGTTCCTCTCATCATCCGCGCGCCCGGTCTGGTGCGACCGGAGGTGAGGATTCGCACGCCGGTCAGTCTGCTGGACGTCCTCCCGACCCTTCGAGAGCTGGCAGGATTGCCGCTGTCGGCCCGGGAGGAGGGGAGAAGCCTGCTGAGAGCGCTCCGGACCGGGGATGAGCCGGGGACGGTGCCGGTCTTCTCGGAATCGACCGAGTTCGGCCCGGACCGGTTCGCCCGCCGGGAGAAGGATCTGAAGATCATCGTGGCCCCGACGCCGGACGTGAACGTCGGCAATGCCCAGGTGCCGGTCCGGCCCCTGGAAGTGTTCGATCTTTCCACGGACCCGAAGGAGACGATGAGCCTCTCCGGCTCCGCCTCGCCTCTCGCGTCGGCATCCATGGAGGACCTGTGGAAACGCGTGAAGGCCGTTTTCGCGCCAGCGCGTGAAGCGGCGGGATCGGACAGGATTCCCAGGGAGCTCCGGGAGCAGCTCCGTGCTCTCGGATACGTCCACTGACCCACACTCAGACATCCTGGTGCCCGTCCTCGCCGATGACCTCGCTGACCACGGCGACCGGCCTCGCCTTGACCTCGTCGACGATGCGGCCAACGTACTCACCGAATCGGCGAGTGCAGGCGGCCGGAGGGTCGCGGCGGGCGCGGGGCGAACCGGGCGTTCATGCCCATTGCTTCGCCCGGTCGGCCGAATTATGATGCACCAGGAGAGACCGGTCGCGCATGGATCGAAGGTTCACGGCTATGACGACGGCTGCCGCTTGATGTAGAATTTCAGGCTGCCGTTCGACCCTTTTCTTGGATCCGATCGGAATACCCCCGGCCAGACCCTGACATGCAGTGTGCCGCATATTCCACGTCGCCGTCCGATACCGCCAACTCCCGCTGGAGAGATCGTTAGAGGCGAGTTCCCTCTTGCATGGTTCATTCGGTCAGACATGGCGGTCTCTCCGGCAGGATCTGCGAACGCACCTGCTGGAGATTCCACCGGGCAGGCGCCTTCCAGCTCTGGTCACGCGTCTCTTCAAGTACGCCATGGCCGCGCTTCTCTATTCCGTTGGCCTGACCGGCCTGCTTCTGCGCCGAACGCTCGAGTCCGCAGATGCCTGCCTGATCCTCGGCTTCCACGGGACCACGGATACGGCGCCGGGGTATTTCTCCTCGGGGCACGCGATCTCCAATGTCCGCGATCAACTCCGGTACCTGAGGCGGCACCTCCGCCAGGTGACCCTGGAGGAGATCGCCCTTGCGGTTTCCCGGGGGGAGGCCCCGCCGGCCTCTTCGTTCGCGGTCACGTTCGACGACGGATCCGTCAACAATGTGACGTTCGCCATTCCCATGCTCCAGGGGCTCGATATTCCAGCCACCTTCTTCATGCCCAGCGCCCTCGTGGGGTCAGCACGGGACCTCTGGGTCTCGTCGCTTCGGGAACTGGTTCGTCGCTGGAGGGGGGCCGCGATTCCAGAAGTCCCAGGCCTCTGGCCCATGCTTCCTACCACGGACGAGGTCAGCCGCTACGCCGCCTACTTCAAAATCAAGGAGGCCCTCAAGAAGCAGGGCGGAAGGCGCCAGGAGATCCTCGACCGTCTGGCGCAGGAGGTCGGCGGATACGTTCGTCCTCCTGATCAGGATCGGGTGGTGGGGCCCGATCTGCTCCGCCGGATGATCCAGCCCCCCTTCACGGTGGGCGCGCATTCCAGGACCCACCCCATCCTTTCGGCGCTGGAGCCCGAGACGGCGCGGGCGGAAATCGATGGCTCCCGCAGCGACCTTCAGCAGATGCTGGGGCAGCCGGTCCTGGATTTCGCGTACCCCAACGGGCGGTTCGCCGACTTCAGCGACACCATCATCAGGCTGGTCGCCGAGGCGGGCTACCGGTGCGCAGTGACCACGGAGCCGGGAACGGTGCGCCGTGGTGATGATCGTCTGGCCCTGCGTCGGTGCCTTCCCGGGAACGTGCCGGCGTTCCTGGCTTCGTTCGAGCTCCTCTCCCGCGCCCGTGCCGACCGCGACCGTGCAGGTGACCTGGCCCGGGCGCTGCGGCAACGGATCTCCTACCTGCGCGCCCGCTGAGCGAGGTCCGCACCTTGAACCTTCAGAGGGTCCTCCCGGCGGACTGGCAGGGCCGACTGCTTCCCGACTGGAGCCGACTGCTGGACGAGGCTTCGGAGCCCGAGGTCTTCCTGAGCCCCGAATGGGTCATCGCCTGGACGAGGCACTTCGGCGATGAGCGCGAGGCGTTCCTGGTCACCGCGCGCGATGAGTCGGGGGCTCTGGTGGGACTGGCGCCCTTCTATCGCCGTCGGTTGGGACCGAGCGCGCTGTCGGGTCCCCGGGTCCTCTCGTTCCTGGGGGACGAGGGCGTAGGGTCGGAATACCTGGGAATCCTCGCGCGGAGGGATACCGAGCAGGGATTCCTCTCCGCCCTGGTACGGGACCTGGAAGGAGAATGGACCCTGGCCGACCTCCGGGGTCTCAGGGAGACCCATGCTTCCGCGAACCTCTTGATCCGACTCCTCGGCGCGCGCGCGCCGGGCCGAATCCACCAGGAACGATACCCCTGCTCTTCCATCGCGCTCCCGGACGACTACGAAGCCTACCTCGCCTCCCTGCCCGCCAAGTTCAGGACCACGGTGCGCTACCGAACCAACAAATTGGTGAGGAATTTCAAGGTGAGGCTGCTACGAACCGGCCGGGAGGAGGAGCTCGACGGACACCTGGACCGCTTCTTCGAAATGCACCAGCGCAGGTGGGAAGCGGAAGGGCACTCCGGCTCCTTCTATCATCCGCGCAAGCGCGCCTTTTACAAGGAGGTCGCGGACCGGTTCCTGCGCCGCGGCTGGCTGCGCTTCTACCATCTCGAGGTCGATGCGGTGATCCGGGCGGCGCAATTCGGCTTCGCGTTCGGCGGCGTGATGCACTCCCTCCAGGAGGCGTTCGATGGCCAGTTCCGGCCCCAGGGGGTCGGCGGCCTCGGGGTCGTATTACGGGGAATGACCATCCGGGAGAGCATCGCCGAGGGCCTCGAGGCCTACGATTTCCTGGAAGGTGTTGAAGACTTCAAGACCCGCTGGGGGACAACGAACCATTACGTGCGGCGCGTCCGAATCGGGGCGCCAGGGCCCGCAGGCGGCCTCGCCTACGTCTGCACGGCGAGGTTCCGAGACGCGAGGCTCTGGGTCCGGGAACATCTCCCAGGGTGGCTGGTGGAGGCCCGGGATCGATGGAGGGTCCGCCGGCAGGCGCGGAGGGCCCGTGGCCTGGCGGCCGGGTCGGAGGAGACGGCCCCATGACGGATCCCGGCGCTGGAATCGAGGAATTCTTCCGCCGGCGTTATGGCCGCGAGGCGCTCTACCTCCCGTCGGGTCGTCTCGCTCTCTATCTTGCGTTCCGGGAGTGGCTGCGCCCCGGAGATCACATTCTCGTCTCGCCCGTCAATGACGACGTGGTCTTCTTCACGATCCTGGCGGCGGGTCTGGTCCCCGTGGTGGGTCCGCTGGATCCCGCGACGGGGAACCTGGATCCCTCGGCGGTCGACGACGGCGCCTGGTCGAGCCTCAAGGCCGCGATGACCACGAACCTGTACGGCACTCCCGATCGGATGGATCTCCTGGGCGAGAGGTGCCGGCGGCACGGCCTCCTGCTGATCGAGGACGCCTGCCAGGCCCTCGACAGCAGCTTCGGCGAACGCCGCATCGGTCAGATCTCCCCCGTGGCCGCTTTCAGCCTCACGAAGCACGTCAATGGAGTCGGAGGGGTCCTCTGCTTCTCGGAAGGGGACAGGCGGGGTCCTCTGGCCCGGCGAGCGGCGTCGGAGATTCGCCGGCGGAGCCCTGGCCGGAAGGCGCGCGACGGCGTCCGCTCGCTCCTCCGGGACGCGGCCGAGCGGACCATGACCCGCCGCGCCCTGGCCGACCTGCTCCACCGACTCCACCCCGCAGAGCCGGAACGCGAAGGGCATCGGATGCCCTACGACCTCGACCAGGTGCTCCGGGCCGGCGAGGAGGGAGGAGGCCTCGACCGCTTCGACCGCTGGGTCCGCACGGATAACCCCGACTATAGGACGGAACCACTGGGTCGGGAGGTCCGGAGGACGCTGACGCAGCTCGAGCGTTTCGAAGAGAACAGGCGCCGCCGGCTCGAGGGCGCACGCAAGCTCCTCTCGCTCGGCTTCACTCCCTCGTCCCTGCGGCTCGCGGACGGCTGCGCTCCGTTCCGGGTGCCTCTCTTCGTGCGCCAGAGGGAGCAGGTCCTGGCTCATTTCGCAGGCCATGGCCTTTCCCTGGACTACATCTACGATCCTCCTCTGGACCTCTACGCCGCCTCGGCTCTTGCAGAGCGCCTCCCCTCACCACGCGACGCGCGGGCGTGGAGCCGCGACGTGCTTCCCGTGGACCCGCTGCTCGCGGACCAGTTCCTCTCCATCCTGGACGCCTCTCCTGGGATCCTCTCCCCTCCCCCGGAGTCGGCGCGAGTATAATCGCCCGCCCGGAGCTTCCATCAGGAGTCGATCATGCGTCGTATGCTCGCTTCGCTGCTCCTTGCCCTGTCCCTGGTTGCCGGCATCCCTGTCCACAGGGCGCAGGCGGTCTCGGCACCAGGAAGGAATCACGCCGGATCGCTCGTTGAAGCCGAACTCGCGAAACTCAGCCCGGAGCTCGCCAAACAAGCCACGGCGATGCTCGCCGAGACCGATGAAGGCAAACGCGCACAGCTCGCCGGCGCGCTCGCTCGAAAGGATCCAGGCCCGGTGACGGGGTTCCTGCTCGCTGTGGTGTCGGTGGAACAAGCGGCCAGTGTTCGGCTTTCCATTGTCGATTCTCTGGGTCGACATTCGAACCCGAGAATCCGCGAAGCCCTGGAGCGCCTGACGGCTTCTGACACGGACGTGCACGTCTCGCTCCTCGCGTTGGAGCGTCTCCGCGGCCAATTCGCTCAGGACGCTCGCGACCTGCTCGTGAAGCGTCTGGACCTCGCCCGGCGCAGCAATGATCAGGCCGCCCTCGCCCAACTGGCCTCCGAGCAAGAGCGCTGGATTTCGCTTGTCCGAGGCACGATGTTGCCTTCGTTCATGCGGGTCCCCCCACCACCTTTCTCACTCAAGCCCGATGATCAGCCCGTTCGTGTTCTCGCCTTCGGCGATTTCGGGACCGGCTCTCCCGCCCAAAAGCAGACGGCCGCGGCCATGGTCGACTGGAACAGGAGGGCGCCCTTCGATTTCGCGATTACGCTCGGCGATAACTTCTACAACGTCGGCATGGCGAGCCCGACGGATCCACACTGGAAGAGTCTCTGGGACGACCTTTATGATCCACTACGGATCAAGGTCTATGCGTCCCTTGGCAATCATGACTGGGGTCTGAGCGACAGCCCGGCGGCGGAGATACTCTATTCGGAACGCAGCCCGACCTGGCGGATGCCTTCGCCCTACTACACCTTCTCCGCGGGGCCGGCCCAGTTCTTTGCGTTGGATACGAATGAAGTCTCCGAGGCGCAACTGCTGTGGCTCGACGCAGAATTGAAAAAGAGCAGCGCGAAGTGGAAGCTGGTGTACGGGCATCATCCCATCTATTCCGATGGCAGACACGGCGACAGTCAGGTGCTCATCGAGAAGCTCCTCCCTCTGCTGAAGAACAGGGTCGATGTCTATCTCGTGGGGCACGATCACATCCTCAACCACATCAAGCCCGAGGCTGGCGTTCACTTCTTCATCTGCGGCGGGGGCGGGGCCCCTCTTTACGAAATCAAGCCGGGGCGGCGCACGCTGTTCGCTCAAGCGATCAACGGGTTCACCATCGTCGAAATCGGCTTGAGTGAACTGAAGGTGAGGTTCATCGGCGGCGACTCGAAGCAGTTGTACGAATATTCCATCCGTAAATAGGATGAGCGCCTCGCCTCTTCAATGGACGTAGCCGAGGGAGCGAAGCCGTTCGAGCGCTTCGGGATCGATCGCCGCGGGGAATTCACCCTTGATGCGGTAGTGCTCGCGAAGCGCCTCGGCGGTCTTGTGCGCACCGGCCAGGTGCTCGACGGCCTCGCGTACCTCCTCGGGCGACGTCGCGGAGAGGTCGCGCCGCTCATCGGGATCGCGCTCCAAATCGAACATCTCCACCCGATCCGTAACGCGAGAGTGAATGCACTTCGTCGAGTCCTGGATCCAGGCTTCCCGGTCCTCGTAATAGAGGGGAGAGTCGCTCAGGATCGGAGAACCGTCCAGGACGCCGTTCCTGAGGAAGGGCGCCAGAGACCGGTAGGAGAGCCACCTGGGATCGTTCTCGATGCCGCAGAGCTCGAGGACGGTGGCGTAGATGCTGCCGCTGGACACCCGCCTGTTCTCCCGGATTCTCAGGCCTTGGCCGGGGAGCTTGATGAACAAGGGGATGCGAATCAGCTCCTCGTAAAGGGTATGCCCATGCTCGAATGAACCGTGCTCCCAGAACTCCTCGCCGTGGTCCGACGCCAACACAATCAACGTCTCATCGTAGATTCCCAATCGCTTCAGCTCCGCCGTGATCCTCCCCACATTGTCATCCACGAACCGCACTTCGCCTTCGTAGAGCTTCCTCACCCATGATCTCTGGGGCGGCGTGATCACCAACGACCCGCTCCGGATGGCAGGCGCTTCGCCGAACTTGTAACCCATTCCCGTCGGAGGATTCTCCTGCGGCCGGTAAGCCTCCGGGGGCTCATAGGGACCGTGAGGTTTGAAGTAGTGCAGCCACAGGAAAAAATCGTCGCGAGCGTGCTCACGAAGCCAGTCTCCGGCGAATCGGGTGATTTCGGGCGTGGTGAGGGTCGGCTTGAGACGGTCGGGGAACAGTCGGGCCAGCAAGCGTGATCCGAAGGAGCCTCCGCATTCGTCTCGCGGGCAGATATCGTAGGTCCCGAAGCCCCGCGCGATCCCATGCTCCGGCCGGAGCCACGGGTTGTGTCCGATGGCGGCCGTGACGTAGCCCCATTCTCGTAGCCGCTCCGCAAGCGTCGTGAGCGTGTCGGGAATCCGATGAGCGGGGCTCTTCACGCCGTGAACGGGAGGGGCGACCCCCGTCATCATCGAGACGAATGAGGGGAGGGTCCAGGGAGCGGGTGAATAGGCGCGCGTGAAGACCGCGGAATCGGACGCCAGGGAGTCCAGAGAGGGGGTCGGAGGCGCGACCGGATTCAGGGCGGACACCGCATCGGCTCGGAGAGTGTCGATGCTCAGAAAAAGGATCTTGTGAACGGCGCGCGTTCGCGCGGACGCCGGTGGCGAGGGGTGCCGGCTTCCGTCGAACAGTCGCGCTCCGACAGGCACCACGACCACCACGAATGCGAGTGCGCCGAGGCATCGCTCCACGCGCGCCCACCGCGCGAGGTAGATCGTGGCCATCACCACGAGCGCGCCGGCGATCGAGAACGCCACGACCCACATCCTGGGTGAATCCGCCGGAGCGGGGGCCCGCCGAAAGGCCCAGCCCCATGTGAACAGAAAACCGGAGCCCAGAAGGAAGGGCAGCGATAGGAAAACAGCCCGGATGCCCCGTGGCACCCTCGATTCGGTCCAGACCGCTCCAGCGCGATCATATTGGTGAGCGCCGATGGCGAGCGACAGGCAGAGCACGAGGACCAGGATTCTCGCCTGGACCGAGCTGAGCTCCAAGCGCGTCAGGTTATAGAACACGGCCAGTCCTAGGCAGGTGCCCAGACCGGTCGCCAGCGACACGAGCAACGCTCCCTTCCCTTGCCGCAGTGTCTTGGCGGGGAGAAGCGCGAAAGGGAGGAGGAGGATGAAGACGAGGAAGAAGAAGGCCCCCCCGGAGACCGCCACGGGAGCGAGAGCGGCTGGCAGATGGTGCAGGGCCACGGCAGGCCTGCGGATAAGGCTCAGCGAAACGTCGTAGAAGCCCAGCGCGAGACCCTCCGAGAGTGCCGCCACGAGGGCGAAGCGGGCCGCTTCACGCGGTGACAGCGAGCTGGGGGAGAGCGACTTCGCCGACTCGATCATCGCTCGCGGCTTCCTCCGCGTCTCCCGATCCCGGGAGGCGCCGGCTCATGGGCCGGCGGAGCCCCACTGCTTCGATCGCTGCTATGATACGTGACTGTCTCTGCCGCGGCGCAGAACCAGTGGTCCGCAGGCCGGCCGGAGTCTCCGTGACCTATCTTCGGGACCACCGAATCCACCTTGTGCTTCTCATCCTCGCGGTGCTGCTGGCCAGAGTGCCGGACCTTTTCTATCACTACCAGGACTGGGACGAGGCAGCCATGATGTCCCAGGCCTGGGCGATGACCCGTGGTCAGGTGCTTTATCGGGACACGTTCCAGATCCATCCAGTACTGAATTTCGCCATCTTCTATCCGTTCTTCTGGCTCCTACCCGCCGACGCGGCGGCCCACACCGTGAAGCTCTTCAATCTCGTGCTGGTCGCCCTCGGAGCGTGCGGCGTTTACGCTCTCGTACGACGCTGGACCGGCGATCCCTGGGCCGCGCTTCTCGCCGGAACTGTCCTCACACACTACCTGGGGAGGCCCTGGGGGCTGAGTTCCTACGGGGAGTTTTACGTCCTCCTGCCGGTCCTGGCCACGGCGTGGCTGCTGTTCGTCCGCGAGCGGACCTCCACCCCTTCCCTCGTGCTCGTGGGAGCCCTCTGGTCTCTTTCGTTCTTCATCAAGCAGGTGGCGTTGTTCGACGCGGCCGCCTTGTACCTCTCATACCTCCTCTTCGACGGAGCTCGCCCGTTTCGCAAGCTTGCCTCGAGCTTCGCCATGGGCTTGGGAGCGCTGAGCGTGGCCGCGGCGGTCGGAGGATACCTCCTGTCGGAGGGGACTCTCGCTCTGGCCGTTCAGAGCACCCTCGTCCGTCCCATGACCCACTATGCGCAACTGGCTCCAGGCGCGAGTCAGGGTCTGGCGCGAACCATTTGGGAACTGTCACGTCGTGAGACGGCAGGTCTCCTGGCTGCGATCAAGGTACTCCCCGTGCCTCTCCTGGCGGCGATATGCGCGCCGGCCATCAACTTTCTTTTCGATCGCTTTTCTCTATCCGCACGGTGGATCACGCCGGCCCCTTCACTGGACGGTAGGAGGCAGAGGGCTCTCTGTTACGCGCTTTTCATCTGGCTCACGGTGGACCTGGTCGGCCTGGCGACCGTCGTCAATTTCTATCCTCACTACCTGGTGCAGATTCTGCCTCCTCTCTCAATGCTCGTCGCCTCTACCGTGTCGAGGTTAAGAAGGCCCGTGAGGATCGCCGTGACGGCGGTGGCCGTGGGCCTCCTGCTCGGGCACTCGGCCTACCTCTCCGCAAACACTCTGCTCGCGGATCGAGGCGAGCCTGCGCAAGTGCGAGAATCCAGGGAGATCGCAGCGCTCGTCGCTCGAGCGACGTCGCCGAACGACCGGATTTTTCTCTACCGCTTCCGAGGACTCGATGTCTTCTACCTGTCCGGTCGAATTTCGAATAACGGGATCTACATGTTCATCGACATGTTTCCCGAGCACATCAAGGATCCACAAGCGGCCGCCGAGAGACGTCGGATGTTCCTCGCCCACCCTCCTCGCATTCTCATAAGGGATCCCGGCGGGCTCCTCCTCGGCTGCCGCAGCGCGGAGCCTTTTTTCGAGGACCTCCTGCAGACGAGCTACTGCCTGCGCGCTCGGCTCGGAAGGGTCGAGGTTCACGAGCTTTGCGACGCGGGACGCGCCTCAGTACTCCGACCAGCTGCGGATCTCGAGGGAGTCGATCGATTTACGGAGCAGGGCCTGGGCGAGCCGCTGGGCGAGCTGGATGTTGGTGATCAAGGGCACGCCATGGTCGACAGCGGCGCGCCGGATCATGTAGTCGTTCGTCAGCTCCTCCTCTGAGGCATCCTTCGGGATGTTCACCACCAGATCGATTTTGCCGCTCCGCACCAGATCGAGGGCGCTTGGACCTGACTGCTCCAGCGGCCAGGAGACCGGGGTGACATCGACGCCGCTCTCCGCCAGGAATGCCGCGGTCCCGCGGGTCCCGTACAGTTTGACGCCGCCCTCGGCGAGGGCCCGTGTGCTCGCGAGAAATGCGGCTTTCGAGGCCACCGGACCGGTACTGAGGAGCACGCCACGGATCGGCAGGCGGTAACCGACCGACAGCAGCGCCTTGAGGAACGCGTCGTCGAAGTCCTCTCCGATGCACCCGACCTCCCCCGTCGACGCCATCTCGACGCCGAGAATCGGGTCCGCCCCCTGCAGCCGCGTGAACGAGAACTGCGGCGCCTTGACGCCCACGTAGTCGAGCTCAAAGACCGAGACGTCGACCTTCCCGATGGGGCGATCCATGATGACGCGCGTCGCCAGATCGATGAAGTTGACCTTGAAGACCTTGGAGACGAACGGGAACGAGCGGGACGCGCGCACGTTGCACTCGATCACCATGACGTTGTTGTCCCGTGCCATGAACTGGATGTTGAACGGGCCGTTGAGGGTCAAGGCCCTGGCGATCTTGCCGGCGATGCGTCGCGCCCGTCGGGTGGTTTCGATGTAGGTCCGCTGCGGCGGGAGCACCAGGGTGGCATCGCCGGAGTGGACGCCGGCGTTCTCGACGTGCTCCGAAATCGCGTACACGACGATCTCGCCATCCTTCGCGACTGCATCGATTTCGATTTCCTTGGCGTTCTCGATGAATTTGCTGATGACGGCCGGGTGCTCCGGCGAGACCTCCGAGGCGCGCTCCAACACCTCGTGAAGCCTGGTGTCATTCTCAGCGACCGCCATGGCGGCGCCCGAGAGAACATAGGACGGCCGGACCAGGACGGGAAAGCCGACCTTCCGGGCGAACTCCTCCGCGGCCTTCACGGACGTCACCTCGGCCCACGCCGGCTGGTCGATCTCGAGGGCATCGCACAGCGCCGAGAACTTGTGCCGGTCCTCGGCGTTGTCGATGCTCTTGGCCGAAGTTCCCAGGATCCGCAGACCGGCTTCGGCGCACTTCAGCGCGAGGTTGTTCGGCGTCTGGCCGCCGACCGACACGATGACCCCGTGGACCCCTTCTTTGGCGTTGATTTCCTGAATCGTCTCCACCGAGATCTCGTCGAAGTACAGCCGATCGCAGACATCGTAGTCGGTGCTGACGGTCTCGGGGTTGCAGTTCAGCATGAGTGTGCCGTAACCGAGCTCCCGCAGGGTTCGGACGGTGTTCACGCAGCACCAGTCGAATTCGACCGAGCTTCCGATCCGATACGCCCCGGACCCGAGCACCAGCACCGAGTGTTGGCGCTCGAACGAGACGTCGTCCTCCTGGCCGTGATAGGTCAGATACAGGTAGTTGGTGTGGGCAGGAAACTCACCGGCGAGGGTGTCGATTTGCTTGATGCATGGACGAATCCCGGCGGCGTCGCGCGCCGTTCGGACTTCCTGATCGCTCTTGCCGATCAGCTGGCCGATCTGGCGATCCGAGAAGCCTGCCTTCTTGGCCTCTCGGAGCGACTCGGCCCGCAAGGATTCGCCGCGGCCGGCACGCAACTCGCCGGCGATCCGGGTGATCTCTCGAACGCGGGTCAGGAACCACGGATCGATCGCCGTAAGCTGATGGACCTCGTCGACCGACATGCCCCGGGCGAGCGCGCTGGCGACCGCGAACGCGCGGCGGTCGGTCGGCTCGGACAGCTCGGTGCGGAGGTCCTTGAACCGCATGACTTCGTCCGCCAGCGCGCCCTCGACACCGATGTCCAGCATCCGCAGCGCCTTCTGGAACGCCTCCTCGAAGCTCCGGCCGATCGCCATGACCTCGCCGACCGACTTCATCCCGGAGCCGAGTCGTGTGGAGACCCTGCGGAACTTCTTGAAATCCCAGCGCGGAACCTTGACCACGATATAGTCGAGGGCCGGCTCGAAGCACGCGGTCGTGACCTCGTTGACCTTGTTCGGAATCGAGGTCATCGGATGACCGAGGGCGAGCTTGGCCGCGACGAAGGCCAGTGGGTAACCGGTGGCCTTCGACGCCAGCGCGGAGCTACGGGACAGCCGCGCGTTGACCTCGATGATGCGGTAGTCGTGGGACTTCGGGTCGAGGGCGTACTGGATGTTGCACTCGCCCACGATCCCGAGATGGCGCACGACGGTGATCGCGATCTCGCGCAGACGATGGTACTCGCGGTTGGTCAGGGTCTGGCTCGGCGCCACGACGATCGATTCGCCGGTGTGGATCCCCATGGGATCCAGGTTCTCCATGTTGCACACGGTGATGCAGTTGTCGAAGGCGTCGCGAGCGACCTCGTACTCGATCTCCTTCCATCCGCTGAGGTACTCCTCGATGAGGATCTGCGGCGCGTGGGAGAGCGCTCCGTTGGCGCGCTCGCCCAGCGCCGCCTCGTCGTGGCAGACGCCCGACCCCAGGCCGCCGAGCGCATACGCGATCCGGACCATCACCGGGTAGCCGATCCGCTCGGCGGCGGACAGCGCCGCCTCCACCGAGGTCACCGCCACGCTGCGCGGCGCCTTGACGCCGATCTCGGCGAGGCGGGCCTTGAAGCGTCCTCGGTCCTCGGTGTCACGGATGGTCTCCACGGATGTCCCCAGGACCTCGACGCCGTGACGCTCCAGCACTCCCGCGTCGTCGAGCGCGACGCCGCAGTTGAGTGCGGTCTGGCCGCCGAATCCCAGCAGGATACCGTCCGGCTTCTCCTTTTCGATGACCCGCTCGACGAAGTATGGAGTCACGGGCAGGAAATAGATCTCGTCGGCGAGCCCCTCCGATGTCTGGATGGTGGCGATATTGGGGTTCACGAGGACGATCGTGATGCCCTCCTCCTTGAGGGCCTTGATCGCCTGGCTACCCGAGTAATCGAACTCTCCGGCCTCTCCGATCTTGAGGGCCGAACTCCCCAGGATCAGGACCTTCTTGGGCCGCTTGACACCGAGATGGCCACCATTGCGCAGATTCAAAGCAGCATCTCCAGGAATCGCTCGAACAGGAACGATGTGTCGGTCGGGCCCGGTGTCGCCTCGGGGTGGAACTGCACCCCCCGCGCCGGCTTCCACTCGTGAAGGATCCCCTCGTTGGTGCCGTCGTTGGCGTTCACGAACCATTCTCTCCAGCCGGCGGGGAGCGTCGTCACGTTGATGGCGTAGCCGTGGTTCTGGGAGGTCACCATGCATCTCTGGGTGCCGACCTCGACGCACGGCTGATTCTGCGAGCGGTGTCCGAACTTCAGCTTGTAGGTATCGGCTCCGGCGGCAAGCGCCAGGATCTGGTTGCCGAGACAGATGCCGAAGGTTGGCACGCGCTGCTCCAGGGCGCGGCGGACGTGCTCGATCGTCCTGTCGGCCATCTTGGGATCGCCAGGTCCGTTCGACAGAAAGAGACCATCGAAGGATTCCTTGAAGAAGTCGTAGTCCCATGGGACCCGCAGGACTCGCGCGCCAGCCCGGACCAGCCGGCGGACGATGCTCGCCTTGGCGCCGGTGTCCACCAGCACCACCCGGGGGCCGTCCGTGCCGTAGGAGACAGGTTCACGAACACTCACTTCTGCAACGAGGTTGCTCGTGTTCGGGTCATGCCAGGCGATGTCGACGCCGGAGGGGAGGACCTTTCCGAGCATCGCGCCGCTATCTCGGAGGCGCTTGGCCACCGCCCGGGTGTCGACACCGAACAATCCGGGGACGTCCTCTTGTTTGAGCCAGTCATCGAGGGCGCGCTCCGCCGACCAGTGGCTGACGTCGGACGACAGCGACGAGATCACGAGTCCGCTGACCTGGATCCGCTCGGATTCGAACCACTCGGGCAGGCCGAGATCGTCCCGCCTCCACGGCGGAACCCCGTAGTTGCCGATATGCGGATACGTGAGAACCAGGATCTGGCCCGCGTAGGACGGGTCGGTCAACGACTCCGGGTAGCCGACCATCCCTGTGTTGAACACGACTTCGCCGGCCACGGGACGGGTGGCGCCGAACAAGGTCCCGGAGAACTCCGAGCCGTCCTCGAGCACCAGTCGACCAATCTTGCTCACCTGATGATCATCCCCATGATGCTGCGTGGCTGCCTGGCCCGAAGGCGGAATAAGCGCACCGCTGCCACGTCGTTCGCGCCGCGGGTCGTCTTCGAGGAGATCCTCGAGGAACGGTACCGTCGATGTGGTCTCTTTGGGGGGGTCGAGGTTCATGAGCTGTGCGACGCGAGGCGACGGGGCAGCAAAACCGGGTCCCCCAGCTACTCACACCCTCCGCCGGTCGCCATCCTGGGCTTCGGGGCGGTTTCCGTCCCGAAGCCGCTGTCCCTGCCATCGTTATAGGCAGCCACGTAGAAGAACGCTTCTCCCGGGGCTGGGAGCTCGGCGTCCTCATGCCCCTGAGTATCCGTGGCGGCGGACTCCGGCTGAATGCAGACGACCGTTCCGAGATCAATGAAGTCACAGGCTTCCCTGATGCTGCCGACGCTCCCGCGAACCACGCGGTAGGAGAGCGCTCCGGGTACGGCATCCCACTTGACAAGCGTCCCGCTGGAGCCACTCTCAACTGATAGCAGGAGCGGTTCCGTGGCGCCTCCCTGGTCGTGAGGAACGAGCACGAGCGACGTGGCCGAAGACCTGTTGCCCGAGCCGTCGACCGCCGAGTACGTCACCTCGTAGACCCGGCCCTTCCCTCCTCCGTCCCGCTCGGCCCTCAGAGCGAAATTGAAAACAGGCGAGCCGAGCTCGGCACCCTGGACATCGTTGAGGGTATTGCCATCCCCGTTTCCAGCGGAATCGTCCGGTTCCGTGCTGGTGATCGATTCGAGTGACACGGTGGGGGTTCCGCAAGCATCACCAGCAACCACCGAAGCCGCAACCTCCACCATCCTATGATTGGGAGGCCACAGAACGACGGGCAGAGCCACGACGGAGATCGCCGGCGGCGTCGAATCACGCACGTTGACCGACTGCTGGCACGAAGCCGTATTACCAGCCGCGTCCATCGCGGTCCAATCAACCGCCATCGAGCCGAGAGGCAAGACCGGGGAAGCATCGCTCGCGATGACCGGCGTCGGGTCGCACGCATCGGATGCGGTCGCCTCGCCGATACTGGCAGCCCCGGCAGGGCACTCGAGGTCGATGTTTGCAGGGCATGCTATCGTCGGCGCAGTGAGATCGTGGAGCGTAACGACGCCGGTACATTCTGTTTCGGTCCCGTCCGGACTGCAGGAGAGAGTGCCCACGATCCGGTGACACGGGTCGACATCACTCGTGCAAGCCAATCCCACCGAGAAACCTTCGTCGACCAGGCCATCACAGTCGTCATCGTGTCCATTGCACAACTCCACTGCACCGGGGTGGATGGCAGGATTCGCGTCGTCACAGTCACCGGCACAGACCGTGAAGCCATCACGGTCCGCGTCGGGCGATAGGTCGAGGTGGTAGGCGCCACCGTCATCGAGGAGCGATCCGAGCGAGTCTCCCCCCCAGACGATCATCTCCTCGCCGGTCCAGATTGCGCTGTGGCCTCCTGCGCTCGAGGGAGCACTCTTCGCGCTGACCGGCCTCCACGTATCCGTCGTCGCATCGTATCGTCCGCCAGTGCTCGAGCTGAGATCGGCGCTTCCCCACACGATCATGACAGGATCCGTCCAGACGGCTGTGTGTCGCCACAATGGCGGAGGGGCCCCGTCCGCGTTGACCGCTCGCCAACTGTCGACCCGTGGATCGTAGGCCGCCCCGTCGCCCACCCTTCCGCTCGGACCGTCTCCTCCCCATATCAGCATCCGTTCGCCCGTCCAGAGTGCCGTATGGTGTTCTCGTGGCGAAGGGGCGCCTACACGACTCAGTTGAGCCCACGAGTCGGTCGCGGGAAGATAAGCATAACCGTCATCGAAATACGTGTCCGGTCCGCCGAACGGCCGTGTGAAGCCTCCCCAGACCAGCATCGTGTCCCCCGTCCATACTGCGGCATGAAACGCGCGGGCGGTGGGAGCCCCTGTTTCGGAGATCGGCTCCCAACGATCATCCACCGGGTTATATCTCCCCCCATCGCCAAAGAAGACCCCCCCGGTATCCACGCCACCCCAGACGAGCATCTTCGTCCCGGTCCACACCGCGCTCGCGCCTGTCCGGTAAACGTTCCACGTGGGCGCTCCGGTCGTGTTCGTCGATGTCCACGAATCGGTGACCGGATCGTACCGTCCACCCGTACCGCGGTCAGCGTCGCCGGCGAGCCCGCCCCATACCACCATGACGGAACCGGTCCAGACGGCGGCGTGCTCGCTCCGGCGAGAGGGCGCGTCCAGGGTCGAGAGGGTGGTCCAGGTCGCCGTCAGAGGATCGTAGCTGGATCCGGAGTTCAGAAGATCGTAGAGGGGACCGAGACCTCCCCATATGATCATCCTATTCCCCGTCCAGACCGCGGAGTGACCGTTTCGTGGCGTCGGTCGGTTGCTCGTCGCCGTCGGTGTCCACGAATCGTTGCGCGGATCATACCGGCCGCCCGACTCCAAGATCGCTCCCTCGCTGACGCCTCCCCAAACGAGGAGCAAACTCCCAGACCACACTGCGGTATGACCATAACGAGGCGCCGGCGCGCTGGTGCCCGTCATCGATGTCCAAACATCTGTTCTGGGGTCGTATCTGGCTCCGGTATCCAGATAGCCCATTCCCAGTCCTCCCCAGATCAGCATCTCGGCGCCCGTCCAGGTCGCCGTATGAAGATATCGCCCGGACGGCGCATTGGAATCAGAGACCGGTGTCCAGGTGTCTGTGTGCGGATCGTATCGAGCTCCGGTGGCGAGGAGCCCAGCCGGATTACCATCATACCCACCCCACACGACCATGAGGTTGCCCGCCCAGACGGCCGTATGGTAAGCCCTGGGCGCAGGACCTCCGGCCCCGGGAATCGACCTCCACGTATCGGTGACCGGATCGTATCGTCCGCCAGAGCTCAAGTAATTCGAACCATCGTAGCCACCCCAGACGATCATCTCGGTTCCGCTCCACACGGCGCTGAAGCCACTACGACCCCCCGGCGCCTCGAGAGTGGACGTGGGGCTCCAGGTATCCGTGGCCGGATCATAGCGGCCGCCTTCGATGCCCTGTGATGCCCCCCAGACGATCATCGTCATTCCCGTCCAGATCAGAGCATGTCCACCGGCCGAACTCGGGGCACCCACACTCGATAACGGTCTCCAAGTGTCCGAAAGAGGATCGTAACGCCCTCCCTCGGAGCTTCCGGAGCCCCCCCAGACGATCATCTCGCCACCGGTCCAGATCCCAGGCGCGAATGCCCCCGCTGGAGGCGCGTTTTTCAGCGACATGCGGCTCCAGGTGTCGGTCAGAGGATCATAGCGCGCGGCGCTGTTGCCGTAGGTCCCGCCCCAGATCAGCATCTCGTTACCCGTCCACAGGGCCGTATGGCCCGAGTTCTGGGTTGGCGGATCGTCGAGCCCCTCGTGCGACCACGTGTCGTCCTCGATACAGCCGCCCGAGGTAGACGCTGGCGCTGCGGAAGTCTGATCGATCATCGTCCCGACCGCTCCGGCCACGGCGATCACTGTGCTCTCCTCAAAGCCTTGCCTGGCGCCGTCCCACCAGTCGTCCCAGGAGCCTTTGCGGACCGTATAGTCCGCGATTCGAAGAGAATCCTCGGATGCCTTGAGCAGGACCTGAATGTCGAAGCTCTCCGGGCTCTCGACCAACCGGCCTACCTCTCCCGCTCTCCCGGGTGCTCTCGAACGAATGTGCTCGAACTCCGATCGACCCACGCGAAGCCTCAAGACGCCGTTTTCAAGATCGGGCTGGAGCGACGGCTCTCTTGCCTGACCCTCGGCCCTACCTCTCTCGCTTCCCCGGATCACATCGACGATCCGCAAATCAATGCCTTGCTCGGGCGTCATCCGTGGATTCCGCAGCAGCCTCCTGCGAAGCTCCTCCGCCTTGTTCTTGGCGCGACCGTGAATCGTCACGTCTGTTGCGAAGAAGTTCCTCGCGAGACGGTTCACGAGTATCGGTCTCACAAAACACTCCTGGATCAAGAAGGCATCATGGCCAAGGGCCTCGAAGACCTCTTCCAATCGCCCGGTCGAATGGGTGAACCGAACGATCCGTCGAAGCTCGTGCTGGAGAGCCTCCAATGTCAGGGGTGTCTGCCAGACCCTTTCGAGCGCCACGGTTTGTTTCAGGTATGTCCTGACTTTCCTCTCCAGGAGGTCGTGGGTCACCGCCTTCTCGAACGGCGTGGTCGTTCCGATCTGGTGAGAGTAGTAGACACGTTCGATCGCTTCCTGGGCCTTCACGCGGTCCTCAAGTGTCAAATCGCGAGCGATCGCGTCGGCGATCAGGCACGGCCAGGCGATGAGGAAGGGAGCGAGGAAGCAAAGGCGGCGCATGAACTCCTGACTGCACGAGACCCTTGGACGGGACCCGGTCCTGAGAATCGCTCCTGCCGGCTGGCTATCTGGACGATGGCAGTTGCGGGGCTTAGTACGCCATTTCCAGTCCGCTGTCAAGACCAAAAGGGCGGCGTCTACGAGGCCGGCCCGGCGCCGCGCTCCGGGGCCGACGGAATTTTGGCGAATGGTGGCGTCGTAGGCACCGCCGAAGCCGCCAAGGCTTTCCCCGAGGCTCCGCGATCGATCCCTGCGACCCCCTCCACGAACGCCCGATCCCCCGGCAGGCGCGCCGCTCACTCCCCCGCTCGTGCATCGGCCGGTCCTCCGGAGACCCCGGTTCCGGCACCGCTCTATGCATCTCCTTGATGATGTAGATCGCCTTCTGCTGCGACTCGTAGTACGTCCGGATGGAAATCTCGGGGAGAAGCCCGAGCAGGAAGCTCTGCCCTCCCAGGATGACGAACAGCGCCGACAGCAGCAGGAGGGGCGACTGGATGAAACTAACCCACGTGGTGTACGTGAGGTAGGTCAAGACGCCGATCGTGGCGACGCCGAGCCCTCCGAAGACGCACCCCAGTGCCCCGAAAGCATGCAGGGGCTTGGTGCCGTGCACCCCAAGGAAGCGCACCGTGAGCAGATCCAGCAGAACCCGATAGGTCCGCCAGAGCCCGTACTTCGATTTCCCTTTTGTACGCGGGCGATGGTTGACCGGGATTTCACCGATCCGGGCTCCCACCCAGTGGGCCTGGGCCGGAAGAAACCGGTGCATCCCGCCGTAGAGCGTCATTTGCTCCAGAACTTCACGGCGGTAGGCCTCGAGCTTGCATCCGTAGTCGTGCAGATCAACTCCCGTCACAACGCCGATCAGCCAATTCCTCGCCAGCGAGGGAAGGCGCCTGGAGAGGAACGCATCGCGTCGGTTCCGCCGCCAGCCGCTGACCACGTCGTGACTGCGCGTGAGTTGCTCGAGGAGACGCGCGATGTCGGCTGGATCGTTCTGAAGATCCCCATCCATCGTCACGATCACCCCGGCGCGGGCGTGATCGAACCCGGCGGCGAGGGCCGCCGTCTGCCCGAAGTTGCGCCACAGTCGAACGACTGAGACCAGATTCGGGTGGGAGGACTGCACCGCCCGGAGCCGCTCGTACGTCCCGTCGGTGCTGCCGTCCTCGACGTAGATGACCTCCCAGACCTCTCCCCGGTCGCCGGCCGCCGACGCGACGGTGACGATTTCCGCGTGCAGCGCGTCGACGTTCTCTCCCTCGTTGAACATGGGAACGACGATGGACAGCGCCGGCGGCTGATTCATGGCGTGTGGTCTCCGGCGACGTCCGCGTCGCCGACAGCAGGCACCAGGCCGTACCCCCTCCAGCTATTCTGGTTATGTCATCGAGCGCAGAAGCGCCGGATCTGCTTGTCTCGTAGGGTCGACGTTGATGTATCCGGCGATGCCGCACATAGCCTGAGAGGGCCCGTCCGATCTTTTGAGGAGAGATCGCCCCGGTCATCCCCCAATTACAGTATTGACCGCGCCACCATCGCAGGCGAACTCCGGGGACCCCGCGGTCCCGCGGCGCGGAAGAGGTCCGGTGCGAGAGGCCTGACTGCGTCCGCCCGACGAATCAGGGGAATGCCGATGGACTCGCTAATTCAGGTACCCAAGAGAGCGAAGGTTGAGCCGAACGGCTGGATCGAGAGGTACATCGTCGTTCCGCACCTCCGTTCCCTCCCGGAGGTAGCCAATGAGCTCCTTGCGGAGGCGCGCGACAACGTCCGAATGTCCTGATGAGATTTCCCGTCTCTCGAGCGGATCCTGCTTCAAATCGAAGAGCCATTCGCCCCGGCCGTTAAGGGAAACGATGAGCTTGTAGCGGCCGTCGCTCGCGCTGACTAGGCGACCTCTCGGATCTTCCAGGGTCTCGCTGATTGACAGGAGGTCACGCTCGGAGTGTGATCCTCGGATGAAGGGCAACAAGCTCGCTCCCTGGGCACCCTGAGGAACTGGCAGCTGAAGGAGATCGAGGAGCGTCGGCATCACGTCCACGCTTCGAACCTGGGAGACTACCCGACGACCAGGAGGGATGAGGGCGGGAAAGCGGAGGAAGAAGACTCCGCGCAGTTGCTCGTCGAAGAGCCGGTAGCTGTGACCGACATAATCATGTTCACCCAACCCCTCACCATGATCGGAGATGCCGACGATGACGGTGTCAGCTAGGAGACCACGCGCTCGGACTCCCTCCACGAGACGCCCCACCTCATGGTCCAGGTACATCACCTCGCTGTCGTAGAGGTAGGACCGGCGCAGGCGGTCCAGGGGCGAAGCGCCGGGATGGGCGGCCAGCCGGAGGTAACGGCGCGGAGGCGCATAGGGGTCGTGAGCATCGAAGTAGTGCACCCACAGGAAGAAGGGTCTCTGGTCTCTCGAATCCAGCCACATAAGGGCGCGATCGGTCTGTTCCCGGGCTCCTCGATATGCCCAGCGGTCCCTAACCAGCTGGAGGCGCATGAGGACCTTGGCGAGCAAAGTATCGCGGGAACCATAAAAGGGATAGTGATCTGGCGCGAGCGTGAAGTCGTAGGTGTCGAAGCCTGTCTCCAGCCCCGAGCCCGGAGCCAGAGGCCCCGCGGCCACGATTGCTCCGGTGCGGTAGCCCGACTCGCGGAGGAGTTCAGCCAGGGTCGGCCGCGCCCGAAGAACCTCCGCATATCGGCTGAATCCTCGGATGCCGTGACGTGCCGGATAACGGGATGTGAAGATCGATGCATGAGAAACTGGCGTCAGGGGAGCCTGGACCTGGGCGTGCTCAAAGAGAACGCCCTCCGCCGACAGCGCATCGAGGTTGGGAGTCGTCGCCCGGAAGTAGCCATAGGCCCCAAGATGATCGGGGCGCAACGTATCGAACGTGAGAACGAGCACGCTAGGCAGGCCGGAACGGGATCGAACGCTCTCGGGCGTCGCTGGTGTGATCGGAGTCTGAACGCGATCGACTGCGTGCTGAGTAACGGTTCCCAGGCACTGAGCGCACCCGACGATGCCGATCAGTATCATGCACGGGGCTCCAATCCTGCCCCGCGGCACCTCGCCGCCGAGTAGCCAGGAGAAGATCCGGGCGGTCCCCGCCGCGGCCAGGACGGAGAGCGCCAGGACTCCCAGAGCCTGGGCCAGGCGCATCTGGGGGTGTTGATGGTAGTACCAGCCCAATCCCTGAACCAGCGTGAACCCGACGACTGTTAGGTTTCTCAGGGTTGGCCAACGGAAGACGCTTGAGAGAAGGAGGAGCGCGAGCGCATAAACTCCCATCACGCCCGTCAGGCCACGGACCGCAGGGAGTGGGTGTGCCAGCCACTCTCGAACGTCTACGTGAAGCCCGGAATCAAGGGCTCCCAGAATGAGTCCGAGAACTAGACCTGCCTCCACTCGGCGGAGGAATGGGTGCTTTGGGGTGAGGGCATCCTGATGGAGGACGCTGCCCAAAGCCGATGGCGAACCGGGGCGGAACATCGCGCACTCCCCATACACTGCCGCAACACACCGTAGTGGATCCCTCGTCTGCTTATGATTGTATGATGAAGGCTTGAATGCTCGGCAACCATTCTAGAAGTCCTCCTGCGGAAATACAAGCGTTTCTAGGCCCGTCCCCAAGAGCGGCCAAGGCAGAGGAGTACAACCGGTCCCCGCCCCACCTGGCGCTCCACGGAAAGGCTCCTGGCGCGGTGCTCGCCCAGCTTCCGATCGACCCTGATCCGTACGAACATAGCTTGACTAACACGGCTCTCCGCGGACCCGAACCCCCGGCCTAACCTCCCCAACCATAGGCTTCAAAATCGGAGCCGGATCTCAGCTGACGCAGGGTAACACCGGGCAAGGCACGTATCAGTAATTCCGCCTCCGACGGCGTCCTCTTGCCAAGGATGATATATCCCGACCCGTTGCCCCCGACCAAACGGACGAAGGCCTCTTCGGACTTGATGACCACAACCCGATCCCGTGGATACCAGTCGTCCAGGAGCGAGTACCAGGGCCCATAACGACCTAACCCAGGCCCTAGGGCAATGACCGGAGGCATCGGCTGTCCCTTCAGCCAGCGATTGATTTGCCGGGCCTCAGATGCTACCCGTGGGCACGGTGAGACAGATCGCATCTTCGTCGACAGAATGCCCAATGGCAACCCAGAGAGTAGCCACACCCCAACGAGCCAGCTGAGAGCAAGCCCGATCCATTGCCCCCGCCGCGCGCGCGCCCCCCACTGTCTCAGTGCCGGACCGGCGCTGAGGAGAAAAAGGCTCTGGAGAAAGAGCGCGTATCTTGCGTCCGTGATCATTCCCGATCGAAAGTTTTGAGCATAGTAGATCCCGACAAAGCTTAAGAAAATGACACCCGCGTATCTCCCCGGACCGCGAAGTACGGCTTGGGTGGCGCCCCGAATGCCCGTCAAGAACCCGACCGGTCCCAACGATGCACCCAGAACGACCGGCCAAAATACCATGGTGTACCATCCTGTGGAACTCTGGTACACCACATCGGCCTTCACTCGTTCCGTGTTTAACGTCGCGATGTGTAAGGCATCTCCATACTGGATATAACTGAATATCATCCACCCAACCGCGAACATGCTGGACACTACCCCGAATGAGATCCCCCGAGTCCTAGCCTCAGCCTTGAACCCACTCCGTGCCAGATTACCTCCCATCAGTGCAACTCCAAGGAGGGCTCCGACAAGCAACCACGCCTCCATGCGGTTTCCGCAGGCTAGATTCATCGCCAGTGCACCGCTGGCCAGATATCGATACCTTCCCTGTGAAACCCATTCCGTGAATCCCCAAAGACCCACCGTCGAAAAGAAAACCAGGAATGCTTCTGACACCGTAACCACTGAGAAACGGATGTGCAGCGGATTCAGAGCCAAGATGACCGCCCCTGCCAGCGCTGCGCGACGATCGAAAAGCCGGGCCATCAACAGATACGTGAAAGGAACGGTTCCAGCGCCGGCAACGGCAGTCAGGAGCCGCGGCCACAGCTGACTCTTCAGGCCGAGACCGTACGGAATGGAAAGGATCCATGAGTGAATGGGGAGCCAGACCTCGGTTGGTATCCAACGCCCCTCATCGACAACGACTCGTGATAGCAGGACCCTCGCGAACGAATCACCATCCTCGTTATCCGAGACCAGCACGAAGAACACTCGGATCAACATTGAAAGCCAGAACAGTCCCCAGATTACTTTCCTATCGACATCCCGAGGCTGACTCCGCACCTTGGGATAGGTCTCGTTTCCGATTCTATTCACCATCGGGGATCCCATTTCCTACTTCCATTTTTCCGCCCCTTTGGTGACCGGATCCTATCCAGGTCGAAGTTCCGAGAGCGATATTGTGTTACCTGGACGCCGGGGAGGGAGCGCTCCTCCACCCTCCGGAAATACCTCCCCACGAGATTGTCAGCAACGCCAAAGGGGTCATCTTCCCAACTCCGACCGGATACAACCCACAGCCCCGAACACTCCCCCGACCACTCTCGAAGAGCCTTTTCGGCATCCCGGATGCGGTCCCTATGCCTGAGATCCAGCCAACGGCTGCCAAGCTCCCCTCCTTCATAATATCGAAACGCATCGGTCACCCCGAGGACCAGTACACAGTCCCCTGGCTGCTTCCGCGCCCGAATTAGATGGTATGCTGCCCGACTGTCTGCTTTGGCGTACCCAGGATCACAGTAATGGCCAACCAGACTCGCCACCATCAACGCGGCGAGGCCCCCTCCCACGAGTGCTGACAGCGGTCGCGGCCGGATCGTCGCCACTCCTACTCCTAGCACCAGGAGATACGCGGGAAATGCAGCAATCGCGTATCGTGCATTGAAGGTCACGCGACTGACCAAGGTCACCACCACCGGGAACACGATCGGTAGAGAGAGAAGCAAATACACGAGCGGGCCGAAGCGACCGCAACAGCTTCTCACTCGAGCGAGCCCCCTCAGACACGCCGTCCCGAACACGCAGGTCACTGAGAGGATGACGGGCATGTGCGCGCGGAGCGTGGCGCTGATCAGTTCCTCGTTGTGCAGCTCCGCCACCGACGGCCCTAGACTGTACCCGACGCTGAAAGCATACAGTGCGTAGGGGACAGACAATATGCTAATAGGTTTGTAGAAGCCGGCATCCAGCCGAGACGTAGTCAGTACGGTCACGATCCACGGGAGATACCCAACGCCAACGGACGCAACGGCCAACACAGCACCTCGTAGGCGATGAGCCGGGATGTCCCGGCGTGATAGCCACAGAAACATCAAGAGGACTGGCAAAAGGAAGAGCATATAGAAATGAGAGTAGAGTGCGCACTCCAGCGCCAGCCCCGAACCGACGAGAAGGCCCCTCCCGCCTCGACGAACATACTGCAGCAACGACAGCAGCCCAACGTAGGAACTGACCATCATGAGCGTGTACATCCTGGCATCTTGGGAATGCCACACAGCGAATGGCGAGAGGGCCAGCAAGCCAGCGGAGATCAAGGGAACGGGTCTTTCAGCGATCTCTCTCACGAAGAGATAAAAGACCCCGATGAAGGCGGTCCCCAGGAGCGCGGAGAGCAGGCGCGCCCAGGTTTCCGTACCTGGCCCTAGTCTCATCCACGCCCGTAGCAGAATGAAGTAGAGCGGCGTCTGATTGTCGTGCGCCCCCTCATAGACGATTGATTCCAGCCCTAGCTTCGCCCAGGCGAGCGATCGTGCCTCGTCGATCCATATGCTTTGAAACCCGAGACCGTACAGACGGAGGGCCAGTCCCAGTGAGAGCATAAGGGCCAGGACCACACCCTCCCGGCGTGCTTTCTTGCCCGGTTCCTCAACCCGGGGCCATGGAGACAAAGGAAGAGCCTGCCGTTCCTCAGGAGTGTCGCTCATATGTTGGCGGTGGGAAGATATCGTCAATTCTCGTTGAAGGAGCGGACGTGGCCGACGGCACACTCGTGGACACATTGTACCCGCAAAGCGCCGGCAAAAGAGCGGGACACCTCTTCGGGTCCGCCGCCCATCCATCCACAAGACTGACTCAAGAGGCACCGGTCACGGTGGTTGTGCCTGGGCTCAGCAGCGCGGGGCGGGTGAGCGTCAGCAGGTGCGCCATCGGCTCGACGTCGCACAGCTTGACACACTCGATGAGCCCGCAATCGTGAACCGTGCCCTTGGTGCCCAGTCGAAACAGGGAGCCGTACCAACTCTTGCCGCCCTTCACGGCCTCTCGCGACCCTGGGGCGCTGCGGTGTGAGTCCTGGGAGCCGGGCCCGAACGAGAATCGTCTATGGCGTCTCTTCTCGAGTCCCTGCACCGGCTTTTAAATGAGGGCCTACTCTTCTTTCACGGACCGAGCCGGAGGTTCTGTGGAGCGCTCGGGGGGGTTTTGTCAATCGTCGTCAGCCCCCCGCTTACGATGGTGTTCCCTTTGTTATTCGAGCTATCTACGAGGCTGCCTGCCGGAAGGCTGAACGTCCCCTGCCCATCCGCCACCGAGGAATCCACAACAAAAATACCGGTAAAGGTCGAACCAGGAACGGAACCGGAGAGGTTGATGGCCGTAGAGGTCCCATCACTTTCGAGGAACGACAGTGGGCCCGGCACGCTGATGACGGCGACAGACGTGCTCAGCGTGACAGTCACATTACCAGCTGCCGTGGGGGACGGGTCGCTCAGACTCAGCGTCGCCGTCGGGGCGAGAGACCCTACGTATTCCGTTGCTCCAGCATCCCAACTGCTCCCCCTCATAAGCTGATTGTCGGCATACGAAGGAAGTTGGTGCGACACGGCCAAGGTGTTATTAATGCTGGTCAACCTCCCGACCGGCATTCCAGCTGACGTGCCTGCGTCCCTGGCCGGACTCGAGCCCTGGATGTGGTACTCGTCGGAGCCAATCATAAAGGCCGGAGGGGAACATTTGTTGCTCGAGGCGACATTGGTAATCCCCGCACACGCATAGCTCGGCCCCCCGCTCACGTGGGCGCCGGTCCAGGTCACCAGGGTGCTCCCACTTGGTAGTGTGCCGCTATACACGACGTTGTTCTCGAAAACATCGCTGCTCGAGCCGCTGGACCAGTCCACCAGTTTCTTGCCTCCCGCGTCATACATAATATTGTTGCGCATCAGATTGTTGGAGATAGTCCCCCCGGTCTGAACGACAATCGATCCATCGAGCGCGCCAGAGAAAGTGTTGTTGTAGATCAGGTTATTCTGGAGGGTCTTACCCGAGGAGGTCACCGCGAGGATGCCCGGCGACGTCGTGCCATTGGCCTTCGTGCCGCAATTGAGGAAAAGGTTGTTGTAGATCTGATTATTGTCGACGTGCGCGGTTCCCGCGCCGACCGCATCCAGCTTGAGGCAGGTAGCGGCGGTGCGGCTCCAGATGTTGTTTCTGATGATCCAGTTGCTGCTCGAATTCTCTAGGATCAGACCGCGCCCGATGTCGGTTCCCGAGCCCCCCTGAAGGTCGGTGATGAGATTATTCTCGAACACCGAGCCGCTGTAGTCTCCGAAGCCCCCGTCGTCACCAAAAATCGCCCCGCTCGGCGTACCACTGGCGGCGGTACCCAGGACGTTCTGGTCGCCCAGGTCGTGGAGCCAATTTCCGCTTACGCTCAGGGCAGACCCGGAATGGTTCGCTTGGGAATGAATTCCCTCGCTTCCGGTCCAGCCGATCTCATTGTTCCGGATCGCGGCCGACACGACCCGGTACAGCGCGACACCATAATCAGGGCCGGTGCCGGTTGCAGCGATATTGTAGAGGATATGGTTGTCCAGAACGGAGATGTTGTTCACGGGCCCCGAGCCGTCGGACATCAAGATCGAAGCGGACTTGTGGCACCGAAAGGTGAACCCTTGAATCGTAATATAGCTGCTATTCGTAATCCAGAAGCCAACCCCATTATTATTGTAGAACACATAAGGCTTGGGATTGGCGGATCCGAGGGGGGCGCTCGTTCCCGGGCCCCACCGTACCAAGATGGTCGCACCGGCCACCTGTGGACTGTAGGAGTCTATTTCCGGAACGGTGCCCCTGTATCCCTGATGGCTGTTCGTGAGACTCGAAACGGAGGTAACGCGGTAGGTCGGCGAGCCATCTGCTTTCTGGGCTCCAAGGACCTTGCTCGCCAATCCCGAATCTGTCGCGTACCACGTCTCGCCGCAAGTACCAGGAACCCCAGCGCAGACCCCGGCGCTGCAGTCCTTACATTGGCTCCAGCCAGAGCTCGGAACGGTTGTTCCATCGATATAGACGCTTTCTCCCGTGCCCAGGGGGGAGTAGTTATAAGGCTGAACGACGATGGGGGCGGCGCTACTGCCCTGCTTTCCGCTAATCGAGAAGGTATCGCTGAAATACCTGCCATCGAAGTCAGCCGTCTCTCCGTCGTGAAGCTTGTGGGAACCACGGATGCTAAGAAGGTCCCCGGGGAGGGAAAGAAGCGCGATGCCTCCATCAATCGTCTTCTTGGGACCCACTCCCCCTGTGGTGGAGGCGCAAGAGAGCGCCAGGCCGTTACCGTCCTGCGGGCAATTCCCGTCCACGAAATAAACCGCCGCCCGAGCTGTGGCAGCACTACTCAGGATCACCATGCCCAGGCTGAGGAGAACTCTCGACGAGGCGTTCCTCCAGACGGGACCCGTCTTGCCGACCGCTGTCTCCATTACCCCTCCCGGTATGGAAAAGCACCGAGGCCGACGTCTTCTCAGGACGACCCTTCAGGCTTTCACCTTACGGTCGAGCAATAATCGGGCCATCCACGTACTAGATTCAGACCATGAACTTAGCTCCGTTTCTGCCGATAGGCAAACTCCCCGGGCGTGTCGTCCTTTCAATTCCGGAATCCTCGCGACAGTTCTGAAATAGGACCGAAACTCTCCTCCTCAAACTCAGCGTACCTCCCCAGCCACGCAACGGAGCTCCCGGACTCAGACCCTGGACCCAGGAGCCGATGTCACGAAACCAGCGAGGGTCCTTCCTTGCACCGCGCGTCTCCTCCGGAATCAACTGTGATGTTCGGTCCGTACCTTGTGGGACACCACCGCTCGGAACTTCCCGTTGACGCCGCGAGGGATGGCTGCGACCTCTTCAACCACAACGGGGAGTTCCCCCAGCCTTCGTCGGAGATTTTCGGCGATTCGATCCCGCAGCACGGCCGAAAAACGCTGCCCTGGAACAACGAGGACTCGAACGCTCCCGTCCCGTTCTTGTATGATCTGCGCCTCTACGATGTCGCGTAGCCCCTTGAATACATGGTCCAGGCGCCCGGCCAGCGCCCCGGATGCCGTTGCGACGAAATCGTCGTCGCGCCCAAAAATCTCCTCGACCACTGGGAACCTGCGACCACATGAGCAGCTGGCGCCTTGAACAACCCGGGCGTAGTCCCCCGTACGATACCGAAGCAGCGGCATGGCCTCATTGGTGAAGCCCGTCCCGACGATTTCGTACAACCCGTCTGTTCCGGTACCCTCATGCCGGATGAATTCAGCGATCCCATACTCAGGAATAACATGGAACATGCCTGATTCGCACTCCTGTATCGCGACCACGGCCTCCGTCGTGCCATAGTGGTCGAAGATTCTAGCGCCGAGCTGCCGCTGAACGAGTTCACGCTGCCCCGACGAAAGCGACTCCGACGAGGTGAAAACTAAAGGAACATGGCATTCGAGCCCTTCCTCGCCCGTGAGCGCAGCGAGGAGCGCGGCCGAGGAGGGGTAGGCAACCACGGCCTGCGGGTGAAAGCGATTGATGCGCTCGACGTATGAGCGGATCGTGCGTGCATCGAGGTGGTACGAGGACATCCGGAGCTCCCGGTCCGCATAGTTACGGAGCCAGGGACGACCTGTGGTTTCCCCCGCCGGCAGGATGACATCGCCACGAAGCCGTACACGCCGGCTCCCGACGGAGAACCCTGCCCAGCGCCACTGTCGAGCCAAGAATGCTTCCTCCACTGCTTCGTACTCAGGACTGAAGTAGAGACGCAGTGGCGTCCCTGTCGTGCCGCTGGTACACGCGACGTGAAGGCTTCGTCGATTACGGCGGCCGTCCAGGAAGGCCTCTGGATCTCGACGTACCGCCTCCTTTTCTAGGAGCGGCAGCGCGGCCAGGTCTTCCGGGGTCCGTATCGACTCGGGATCGATCCCTAGCCGATGGAAAAGCTCTCCGTAGTGGCGGGTGTGCCTAGCCGCCGCGATGACACGCCTGAGAAGGACCGACTGCAGATCGTTCAGTTGATCTGCGCCAAGACTCTCGCTCTTGTCGAGAGCCTCCAGGCGCGCGGCGAACGTCGACCCGTGGATCCTCCGCGACTTTACCCAGAAATAGCTCGACAGGACAAGTTCCTGGACTGCATGTGGGAGCCTTGGCTGGATGCCCTGCGCGACCTCCTTCACCGCGTTCCCCAGGAACATCACCCGTCACTTCATCCCCCGGGGACGGTCCGTCGGACGTCCCCGGGAGCCCGGATCACGAACCCCCTGCAGCCAAAGATCATTTCTGACCCGACTCATCTTTGAACATCGCATGGAGGCGTATCATCCATAACGGTTCTGGAGGTGGGCCAAGTGCCTGTCGAAAAAGGCCCACCCATCGAGGGAGCCCTTGAGGATCCAAGAGAATATCGGCAGGTCTCCCTGCTCAATTTTCGTCCGCCGGAGAGCCAGGGGATCCGACCCCGGAGAATTTACCCCGTTAATCGACGTGCACGCGCTACGATAGCCAGCGCTCGACACTTCGGCAACCACGCATTCGTCGAAATCGCGTGCTGTTCCATACGGGTACGCCAGGGAACTCACTTCCCGACCAAGCCGGTCTTCTAGAACACGGCGAGATTCCACGAGCTGTCGACGAATATCACTTCGCCCCAGGCTCCGCAGCGATCGATGATCCAAACAGTGCGACCCTACGTGGACCCCTGCCCGTGACAGCTCCCGGATATCGTGCCATCCCAGGAAACCCGGCATGCCCACGCGTGATGGATTGACATAAATAACCGCAGGGAGTTCCAACCGGGAGAGCACCGGAGCCGCGTCCGTGAGGAAGTCATCAGTACCATCGTCGAAGGTCAGGACGATCTGCGGGAGCGCTTCGTTCCCGTCCCGAATTCCGGCAAGAGCTGATTCGAGATCCACAACGCTCCCGCTCTCCGCAACTCTTTCCATCTCTCGCGCGAAATCACACGGGGCCACCGCAAAGGGATCGTGGCGGTCCGCCGCGATTCGATGATATGTGAGGATCCTCAGCCCCCGAGTGAGACCCGGACCGGCTCTCCCTAGCGCCCGGCTTCCTGCGGAAAAGGCCCGTCGCGACCACCGCTTGACCAGCCTCTTCGCGCCAGACGACCTCATGCCCATCGGTCCCTTTGGAGCCGATCAGCCAAGAGCCGGAAGAGAAAGAGAGGGTTACCGATGAGATAGCGTCGCCACTTGTAGGGCTGGCACATTAGTATGAAGAACCATTCCATCCCAATCCGTCGCACCCAACTCGGTGCTCGCTGCAGCTTCCCGCTCAGATGGTCGAAGAGTCCCCCGACTCCGATGCAAAGGTCGCAGCGGAGATGTGGACCATTTCGGTGAATCCATAATTCCTGACGAGGATTCCCAAAACCCACCAGGACGATCCCAGCACCGGATCGGTTGATCTGTTCGACGAGGCACCGTTCCTCGGATTCTCCGAAATAGCCGTGGTGAACCCCCGCGATTTGAATTCCGCTGATTTTCCTTCGGAGCGCCTCCGCAGCCCTTTCGGGGACTCCGTCCTCGCCGCCCAAAAGGAATACCGAAACACCTAATCTCGCAGCCCGCTCGCACACCTCTGGAGTGAGGTCTGTTCCAACCAAATTATCGAAGAACGGCCTTCCACCTAAGAGGCTCCCGATTTGGACTCCGAGGCCATCGTTCAGAACCAAATCGCCTCCGTTGAGCACGTTGCGAAAACCGAGGTCGGCAGACGCCAGGTTCAGGGTATGAGCGTTCAGGAGATACACTTTGAGCGCCTGCCTCGATCCGAAGGCACCTTCCATCGCGGAAATGGCTTGCGCCCGCGTGAGCCTATCGAAGCGAACACCAAGGATCACTACGTTGTCCCCCTGGGGTCGCAGCCGACCAACAGATAGTGATCGTCGGCTTGTCCTGATCATACCGAATCGCCCCCGGCGAGGCTCGAAAACGGCAACGCCCGCGTCCTCGAGAGGGTTCTCGTCAGACCTCCGAATCCCGGCATTTCACCACCGACCTCCTCAGACCAGCAGGAGGCTGCGACCGCGTCTACCTTTCTTATCTCCAGGCAGGACCGACCGACCCGGACGGTGAGTCTTCCTGTCCCGTACCAACTCTCGATAGGTCTTCTCAAGCTCCCGCTCAATAACCGACATGGTGTAGTGACGACTCACCGCGACCCTGTTCCGCCTACCCTGTTCCGTCACCAAGGAAGCGCAATCGAGTAGGTGATCGATCGCCTCCATGAGGCCATCCCGATCTCCAGGCTCAAATAGAATCCCCCCATCGGGAGGGCACAGCATTTCCTGAATAGCTCCCACATTGCTGGCAACCACGCCCATCCCCGCCGCCATGCCCTCCAGCAGGAGGTTCGGCATATTCTCGTAACGCGAGGGGAGAACCAGGATCGAGCTCTCTCTGAAGAGCGCCAACCTTTCTTCACCGGCCACCAGTGGCAGAAACCTCACATGTTCCTCGAGCCGTGCTCCTGGCCCCAGCAAGCGCTCGACGCGGTTTCGGAGATCGACGGGATCATGCAGGCCAGCCAAGACCCAGGCCGCAGAAGGGTGCCGCGCAAGGAGTCGCGGGAGCACTTCAACGAGGTCGTGAAGACCTTTCTCGACGTTGAGCACGGGATCGCCTGATCCCATGAAAAGTACCTGTTCTCGACGTCTTTCGCACACGCGCCCTAGCGACGTGATCTCCGCCGCCTCCAGACCATTGGGGATCACTGCCAAGCGCGCACGCGGAGCAATCCGCCCGATCCTCTCCGCCCACTGGCAGGATAGAACAGCGACACGCTCGACGTTCGAAAGTGTATGACGAATCCAAGCTCTGACGACAGGAGAGCTCTCCTGATAGGATAGCTCGAACTTGCCACCGTGAATCTGCAGCAAGACCGGCAGGCCCAAAACCCGGCCGGTGAGTGCATAGAGTGAGTTCTGAAGAAAATTGAGCCCGCTGCTCGTCTTCACGTGAATCACGTCCACGGGCAGGCGCCTGAGCTCCCTCCGGAATGACCGGATCATACCTAACTGGTAGCGAAGTCTGTCGTGAAGGGGGCGTGCCGGGTCTCGACGCCGGTAGTTGTTGAAGAGCCTCATGCCGGTACGCCGGGCCAGGTCCGTTCGCAGCAGTATCTCGATACCCTTCTCAACGCCGCCCATGACCGGTGCAACCGGTCGCGGGCCGACGAGCAAAACCCGCGGCAAGCTCGTCCCCGACTCATCGTACCCACACCCTTCCGCGTCGCCTAAAGTCATCGAGTTCGGGCTCGCGTTTATTGTTTGCCCTCCTCGGGAAGCAGAATAGTCAAACGGTCCGGCATAACAGCCCGCAACTCTTCCAGGCGAACAACCTGAAGGACTAGAACAAGGACCACGTAAATCGCAATACCAACAGGGATCCGCACCCCCAGCGATAGCTCGGCCGTTAGGTGCAGCCAGCCCAGGATTGCGATGGCCACGAGGCCCGGTCTCAACACCTCGGCCTGAAGCAACACCGGAACAATTTCCCGTCTCAGGAAATAGCACTGATAGGACAGAAAGCAGAACATGGATCCCAGGGTTGCCCACGCGCACCCGACAATTCCAAAACGGGGAATCAGCGCGACGTTGAGGGCAATATTCGTGGCTAAACCCATGACATTCACCTTCAAGTCGATTTCCTGGCGATCCGAGGCAAAAAGCCCAGAAGCCAGCACCCGTGCGATGCCGTAGGGGACCAGCGTCCAGATCACCACTTTGAGAACTGAAGCGGCAGCAGCAAACTGCGGCCCGAACAGAAGAGCCACCAGGGGATCCGCGAGCCCGTAAATACCTGCTGCCATCGGTAAAAGAACGACGAGAATGTACCGAATGGACAGGCTGCTCGCTTTCCGGAACGATTCCGGAGATTCATGAAAGAGTCTAGAAAATACAGGGTAGATAGACGTATTAAAGCTCTTGGGTACGACCTGGGAGATGGCGAAAAGCCGGTAACCAACCGTGTAGTATCCGACGGCTGCCAACGTCCCCAACTTCGAGAGCATGAAGACATCGGCTCGCCAATAGAGCGCCGCCACCACAAAAATTGTCCCAAACACCGGTACGTTCTTCCCTAGCTCCCGCAGAACCCCGGCATCATATTCCCACCGTAGCGGTACGACCTGGAAGTGGAAGGTCGCCAGGTTCAGCAGGAGATTGAGAAACCGGAATAGGGCGAAGGAACATATCAGAGCCAGCACGCCGTAACCGTGGTGCAGGAGCCACAGGCCCATGCCCACCTTGCCCACATTTTCCACCAAGGTCAGGATCACGATGTACTGCACCTTCTCAAAGGCGATGAAGATTGACTCGCTGTACAGAATCACGATCGAAGGGAGAAGGGACATCGCGACGAGCCAGCCTCCACGCCCCACTTCCGGAGAGTATCCGGCCAGGTTGACCACAACGACGACACTCACAGCCATCACCAGAGAGGCTATTAGGCCCATGCATATCGACGAGCTGAGAAAGCGAAGAGCGGCGTCACGGTTGCGCGAGACCTCCCGGGTAACGAGAGAATTGAGTCCCAGGGAGGTGAAAGAGTGAGCGACGAAGAAAAAGTTCAGTAAGAGATTGTATGCCCCGGTTCCCTCCGCGCCGATGCGCCGAGTCATGGTGCCGACCAAGAGCAGCGAGATGAGCGGATTCGCCACCTCGAAGGAGATCAAAAGGGCCGTATTCCTCAGCGTCTTCTTCGCTGTGGCGCTCATGAACCGATCTCGCTGAGGCAGCCTTCGGCTTTCGCGGTTCTCGACAACCACCAGGCCGACGCCTCCCCCAGCGTCATGACCCGAACTTTCCGATCGGAAAGCCATTCCAGGAACCTCCCAAAGGCGTTCACTCGGGCGGAGTGAACACCCAGCACGGAAGGGTGCGAGCCGATGGACACCCAGCAGCCGCGCTCTTCGGCGGAGAGCACCTCTCGCTTCCAAAGGTCGAGGACAGCCCCGGGTGATGCGCTATCCCTCACGTAGTCCCAGTCATCCACGGCCACCGGCACGCGCACCAGTCTTCCTCTTCCTCCACCGGGTACCGAATAGGGGAAGGGGGAGGGGTCCACTTCCGCGTTCCACAGGTAATCCCGTTCGGCCACCAGGTCGAGCAACGCGCGGCTCCATCTCGAACGGGGCGAGCGGAATCCACGGACTCGCGTCCCCGAAATCCTTCCGATCCGGTCCTCAGCACCCTTCACCTCCTCCAAGAGCGCCGTCGGGTCGAGGTCCGCTACCACCCTGTGGGTCGCACCATGGCTGGCCACTTCGTGACCTTCAGCCACCATCCGTTTCACCAAGGCTGGAATCTGCTCTGCGAAGGTGCCCACCACGTTGTAGGTGGCCCGGAACCCGTGCCGGGCCTCGGACTCCAGGCAGGCCTCGGTCCCCTCCTGGACGCTCCGCAATCCTCGGGGATCATCGGGCAGCGCTTCCTCCACATCATGGAGCAGGATGACGACCGCCTGGCCTCCGGCGGGGACGGGATCCCGGGCCTCGTCCTGTTCTCTCCGACCTTCCAACAGAAGATCCAGTAACCGGGCCAGGCCCTCAGCGGCCAAGTGATCGGGAGGGAAGCCCGCCGTCCAGATCTTCAGCCGATCCCGCGACCTCCCCGGACGTCGACTCCAACGCCGATTCCGCGGCACGGCATGAATCAACCGTGGGGCACGCGAGGACCACGAGATCCCACCCGGACTGAACAGCGCTGGATCGGAAAGTGGCCTCGCTCATCACTTCAAGCGGGACTCCGGCAGCAGATAGCGCCGCGTGCGCGCCGTTCTCGGCCGGATTGAGAAGAGGAAGTACTCCTTCGGGCCGCCAGCCGGCGGCCCTTTCCGGCACCAGAAGGACAGCACGGATCATAAAGATCCTTGAGAAGAGGGACTGCGTTGAAGCACCTGGATGAGGGCGAGGGCGATGGCCTGTCCCGCCAGGCGATTTCCCTCCGCGGTCAGGTGACCGTCGAGACTCATATACAGGTAAGGTCCGGAAATCCGGGAGCGAAAGACGGGGAGGAGGTCCAGCACCGGCAGAGCAGCGCTCTTTGCCAGCTCCGACCACCTCCTCGAAGGCTGATCCAGGTCGAAGCGAGAAGGGTCATCTCCATGGCGCTGCGCCATCTTTAGAAACTGATCGGGATAGACCTGGAATTCCGCCGGAATGAGTACGACCAGCGCAAGGATTCCACGGGTCATGGTCTCGTCGTGGAACTCGTGAAGCAGGTCGCCACTGATCCGATACCCCTCGTCCACATAGAGAGGCGCCTGAGGGGAGATGAGATCCTTGTCCGCTCGGAGCGGATCACTGCCGGCCTTGCCGAGCCAGGGCCGGATCTGGTTCCAGGCGTTCCAGAGAAATACATAGGCCATGGAATTCCGCTGCAGCCAGGAGCGGATCGGATAGGGAAGGATCCCCGGCGGGCGCCTGCGATCGACCAGGAATCCGTCACGGACCACCGCTCCGCGAGGTGAGAGGTTGTCCTCCAGATCATTCCCCACGTAAACCGCGAGAACGACGGTGTCGGGCTCCAGTTTGGGCAGGAACCTGCGCAGCACGCGTAGCTCGTGCCAGGTCCCATAGTTTGGAGTTCCAGCATTGATGATTTCGACTCCCCCACCGGGAAGCTTCTCGCGGAGACTATGCTCGGCCACTGCCAGAAAGGTTTCTTCTTCCTCCACGTTGAAGGCCGAGACGAACGAGTCACCCAGGCCGAGTACTCTCAGCTTTCCCGGCGCCTTGGGACCTGGAAGAGGTCCCCGGAGCCCGAGAGAATTGATCCTGACATGGGTGGTGTACTCAGGATTGTGAAGGACCCCCTGGAAACCGGGATTCAAGCTGAAGACCAGCTCCGGATCATCCCGAAAGAGACCGCGCGGGAATCGGTATAGCTTTTGGGGAAGGGAAAAACGCAGGAGGGCTTCAAATCCAAGAAGGGTGATGGTGACGGAGACCAACACCAGGAGAAGGTTGCCCACCCATCTGCGGGGCCCTCCCCTCACGCAACCTCCCGGGCATTCGAGGCCGGCAGGGAGCGGGGCAGAGCGACCGCCAGCGCCGCGAGAAACCAGTAGAGATAGCTCTGTTGTCGGCTGTCGAAGACGTCCCAGACTTGCTCCCAGTAGGTCGCCACGATCCCCGCGACGAGGGAAATCTGGAGGGGTCGGAGTCCTGGGGCGATCCGCCGGATGCCCTTGTAGGCGACCCACAGCACCATGAGGTATAGGATGATCAGTGCGGTGAAACCTACGGCGCCTGTCTCGGCCAAGATGAGCAAGTACCGCGTATGGACAGTATAGAGCCACCCTTTCCAGTCCGGAGGAAGGTACGAACGCTTCACAGTGTCGTACGTTCCGAATCCAACGCCCAGCACGGGGTGAGCGTGGTACATGTTCCACGCGACACGTGTGAGGTTCGCGCGCTCCTCGAATGCGGCCTCGTGATCCGCGCTCACGCGAATCAGGAAGACCGGGAGGCACAACAGGAAGGCGATGGCGAGACCGACGAGCACCTTGTAGAGCTTGCGCAGGGCGCCGGGGTCGTGGCGCAGCAGAAGAACGAGCATAACCATCAGGGCGAGAACAATCCCTGCCATGGGAGAGCGCTTCGTAGACAGTACCAGACAGCACAGCCCCATCATCATTCCGACGCCGGGCGCCAGGCGGACGGAGAGCTTCCTGCGGGACAAATGGAGGCCGATGAGGGACAGGGTCATGAGAGAGAAGTACAGCGCAGCCGTGGCCGGAGCGTTGCCGAAAGTCCCCCGCTGACTCGCTACAGTTCCCGCCTCCGCATCGGTGAACCCGCCCCACCTGGTATTCCCGACGATGTCGAAAGAGTAGCCCAGCATGTTCTGCATGACGTAAATGACGCATTGGATGGCGAAGCCCATGTAGAGCCCTCGGAGGAAAATGATGGCATTGGGTTCATCGTGAATGGCATTAATCAGCACCAGGAAAATCAGCAGCATCTCTGTTTCCTGAACCAGGGACACGAGGCTGATGGTTCGGTCTGTCGTATTCACGAGCGAAAGCAGGCAGGCACAGAGGAAGAGAAAAAATGGAATGGTGATTCGGGGTTCGAAGTTTATTCTGGACTTGTCGAGAGCGCCGTTGGCGAAGCCGATGATCACCATGACGATGATCACTAAGGACGTTCCTGAGACTGAGAGAGTCGTCCTGTCACGATCCAGAAGGATGACTTGCACGTAATAAGGCATCGTTAGGCCCGCGGCATACAGGAAAAAGTTAAACTTTCGAGGCAAAATGAGAAAGATCGCGCTTACGAGGCCCACCACGATGAGCGCACTCAGGTATTTCACCGATCGGAGGCTTAGGATTGCCTCATAGCCAAGCAGGAGAAGGACGAGCGCCGCTGCGGCCGTCATGGTGATGTGAAACGGCGTCCTGAGGTTCTCGGGCCAGCGGATCCTGGCCACCCACCCTTCGCGGATAGCTCCCGTGCTCACCAGCAGATTCCTCCGGGCTTGGTGCGGCCGTCTGCCACCAGCCGCCCGAACAGGTCGATCAGGACCTGGCCGTCCCGCAGCATCTCGGGAATGCGATCGACTTCCGGATCGTCGGTGCCGACCACGACGACCTCCGCGTCGCGCAACGCTTCGGGAAGCGTCTCCACCAGCAACGATCCGATGTGAGGGATCTCCCGCTGAATATACTCCCGATTGGCCCCCACCAGGGAGGAGAGGTGGACGTTTCGATCGTAGATCTTCACTGGAACTCCCTTACCGAGCAGCCCCTCCACGAGGAGCACCATGGCGCTCTCCCGGAGATCATCTGTGCCGGCCTTGAAGCTGAGCCCCAGGACGGCGGTCCGAGGTCGGCCGTAGGAGAGGACTTTCGCCAGGGCGGCCCGGAGGTGGACCTCATTGCTCTCCAGGATCGCTTCCAGGAGCGGCACGGCCACGTCCCGGCGTCTCGCCTCGTAGGCCAGAGCCCGCAGGTCCTTGGGGAGGCAGGATCCGCCGAACGCCATGCCCGGCCGGAGGTAGGCCGGCGAAATGTTGAGGCGTTTGTCCTCACAAAGCAATCGCATCACTTCCATGCTGTCTACGCCCGAACTCCGGGCCAGGCGCCCCACCTCGTTGGCGAACGATACCTTGAGCGCATGGAAGGCGTTGTTGACGTACTTCACGAGCTCCGCGGTCTCCAGACTCATCGCATGAAAGGGTCGCCCTTTCCCGGCGTAGAGGGCTCTCAGCTTCTCGGCCGATCGGGGATCGGAGACACCGCAGAGATCGAAGGGCGCAGCATCGTAGTCCTTGATGGAAGTTCCTTCCCGGAGGAACTCCGGATTCATCCCCAGCCCCAGCTGGTCTCCCACCTTGCGGCCGCTGCGCTCCTGGAGGAGCGGGATCACGATCCCGCGCATTGTTCCCGGGGGAACGGTGCTCCTCACGTTGACGACCTGGAATTTGTCGATCCCCTTCAGGACATCTCCGAGCTGACCGAGGGCGCGAAGAAGGTGGGAGAGATCCGAAGAGCCGTTCCTGGCCGAAGGGGTGCTCACCGCCACTACGAAGGTGTCGGCCTTCCGGGCTCCGTCGTCCAGGTCGGTCGTCGCCCGGAGCCGGCCCGTTCGCCTTCCCTCCCGGATCAACTCTTCCAGGCCTGGCTCCAGAACCGGGCTCTTGCCCGACTCCACCAGCCTGACCTTCGTTTCGCTGATGTCCACGCCGATCACTTCGAAGCCGTCCCGGGCCAGGCACCCGGCGCACACCGACCCCACGTAGCCCAGGCCCAGCACCACCACCTTCACGCTCCGCTCCTTCCCCCGCGGGCCGCTTGACAGATCCGCCGGAGGTTATCCACCTGGGAGGCCGAAACCGCAACCCGGGCCTGCCTCAAGACGGTCATTTCCTCTCTGAATGCCGCGGGATTCGCCTGGATCCGCCGGATGGCGGCGGTGATCGACTCTCGGGAATTGTCCACGTGAACCGTCCCCCGGGAGAACACCTCCCGGAGCAGCGGCCAGTTGGACGTTATCAAAGGTTTCTCCAGCGCGACCGCTTCGTAGCCGCCCCGCTGCATGGTGTGGTCCTCGCGCGTCAGCGCCAGGATCGCGTCCGCCCCGCGCAGCAGAGCAAGATAGTCCGCGTCCGGAACAAATCCGGTGAGTCGCACATTCGGCGGAAGACTCTCTCGGAACCCCCGTGGCGCGTAGGAAGGATCCCCGGTCACCGAAAACCTAATGTCGGGGAGATTGCGGGCGGCCTCAACCACCTCCTCAACCGGCTCGTCCACCGAATAGGTGCAGACGTAGACCACGTGGAAGTTTCCCGGGGTGGAAGTGGTCCGCACGGATCCCAGGTCCAGGGCGAGGTCCTGGACCATCTCCACGCTCCCACGCCACGAGCGCACCTGGTCGGCCATGTGACGGTTGGTGACGATGGTGGCCAGCGCCCGGCGCGCCAGGAAGCGCTGCAATGGCAGCGACCAGCTCCACCTCCGGTGCTGAAAGGCCCCTGAGTGGGCATCCACGATGAACCGGTACCCCAGAACCAGTGAGCCGAGCCATATCACCAGCGGGGCCACGACCGGAGGGTTCGCCACCAGAACCCCGTCGGGTCTTTCCCGAAGAAGGATCCAGATGGTCTTCAGGGTCTGGAGGACGTACTTGAAAGGCGCCAGGAGTGGGGCCTTGAATCTCAGGTAATGGACCAGAAATGACGGTGCCCCCAGCTGCTCTCCCAGGGCATCGCTACGGCGACAGTACGGATACCAGGTGATGAAGATCCATCGCCGGCCGCCCGCAACACCGGCCTGTGACGCGGCAACACGATCCCCGCTCGTCCTCACGGCGCCGGACACAATCATGGGCCCGTTACCGGCCGCCTCGGCGAAGAGATGACTCGCGCAGTCCCCGGATAGGCCGATTCTCCCGTGGGCGATCCGGAAACTCGGGCCGCGTCCGGCCATCCCGCCACCTCCCGGTAAACCTCTTCGAGCTTCCGCTGCACCACCGGCACCGCGTACTCCCTGACCACTGTCGCTCGATTCCTTCTCCCCTGCCCGCGCACCAGCGAGGGGGAGGCCAGGAGTCGGTCTAGGGCGCAGGAGAGCGCCGAGCGGTCCCCGGGAGGAATGAGCAGTCCCCCCTCTCCGTAACCGAGCATCTCGGGGATGGCTCCCACGTCGGTAGCCACTACGCCAAGACCAGCCGCCATTCCCTCCAGCAGGATGTTCGGCATGTTCTCGAAGTATGAAGGGAGCACCAGAATGGCGCTCGCCTTCAGGAGTTGCACCTTCTCTTGCGGGCCCAGCGAACCCAGGCAGTGGATGTAACCTTCGTTTCCATCCAGGTCGATGCCTCTTTTCCCCAGTCTGGAGTGGATCTCCTCCGGCTCCCGAAGTCCGGCGAGGACCCAGCAGCTCTGCGGGTGTCTCCGGATGAGTTCCGGAAGAACGTCGAGGAGGTCCTCCAGCCCTTTGTCCGGGTTCAGGTCGTCCCAGTCAGTGCCCAGGAAGAAAACCTGGCTGCGTCGGATCTCCCCTCCACCCAGCCGCGCCAACTCGTCCTCACCCAACCCGTTCGGCACGACCCGAACGAGAGCCCGAGGAGAAATGGCCCGCACGCGTTCCGCCCACGAATGGGAGAGGACCGCCACTCTGGAGGCGCGGGTGAGGGTATGGCGAATCCAGGCACGGAGCGGGGCGGCGCTCGAGCGGTAGAAAGCCTCGAAGCGGCCGCTGTGAATCTGGATGAGCACCGGGAGTCCCGACCACCGCGCCAGCAGGGCATAAAAGCCGTTCTGGTGAAAGTTGATCCCGCTGCTGGTCTTCAAATGAACGAGGTCG
>WNGH01000208.1_pt1 | contig 73946 bp, 60 predicted proteins | sample 5400631 | NCBI WGS metagenome assembly WNGH01 (sample SAMN13153373, study PRJNA577476) | soil metagenome | isolation source: 115 cm soil or saprolite under Garry oak tree replicate 1 | place: USA:California | collected 2016-06-15
GCTACACCGTTGCCGAAAGCATGTCCGGCGACGAAGCTCATCACCAAGATTAAGACTGCCAGGCCGCTGCCGTGTGCGTGATAGAGCCAACCGACGAATGCAAACGAAAGAAATTGCAGCGTGGTGCCAGTCAGGATCAAAGTCTTGCGCCCTGCGCGGTCGACAAGCCATAGGGCGAACAGGGTAAACAATAGATTGATAAGGCTCACCAGCACGGACTGCAAGAAGGCATCGCTAGTCGCGGTTCCGGCAGCGCGAAAAATCTCCGGCAAGAATGAGAATAGCGGCGTAATTCCGCTGGCCTGCTGTAAGCCAGCCAGCATGATGCCAAGCAGCAGCGGGCGACGGAAGGTCGTGAAGAGTTCGGAAAGATGTCCTTCTTCTATGGCCAGCGAATTCTCAATTTCAGCAGTTTCGCGGGCGGCTTCGTCGGCACCGTTGATTTTGGCGAGCACTTCGATGGCTTGAGGTTGGCGGCCCATCTTCATCAGCCAGCGTGGACTCTCGACGGCGGGCAGAATCATCAGAGCAAACAAAATCGCCGGGGCCACGCCAGCCAAAAACATCCAGCGCCAGCCTGTCGATATGTTCCACGATTCATCGCCCATGCGCTGAATCAGCATGTTGACGAAGACGGCGGCGAGAATTCCAACGACGATCCCCAGTTGGTAAAGGGTCACGCAGCGGCCGCGAACGCGCGTGGGAGCGATCTCCGCAATGTAGTTTGGCGAAATAACCGACGCTGCACCGATGCCAACTCCGCCAATCAGACGCCAGACAACGAACTGGTTGAGATTCCTGGCAAAGAGCATGCCAACGGAGGAAAGAGCGAAACAGAGCGCGCAGAGCGCAAGACCTTTTTTCTTTCCCAAAAAGTCGGCTACGGTTCCCGCGCTCGCGCAGCCGACGATGCATCCAACTAAGGCGCATCCCGCGGCCCAGCCAATTCCAGCCGCGTCCAGATGAAATGATTGACTCAAGTAACCGATCGCGCCGCTGATCACTATGTTGTCGTAACCGAACAGCAGGCCGCCGAGAGTGGAAACACTGGCGGCGATCACGAGGGGAACGCGGGAAGGGGGCGGAGCTGAGATAACGTTCAGGGTGATTTGCCTCCAGAAGTGTCACGGTCCGACTCCGCAGGTAACGGGTGAGAGGACTCGAGAGCCGCTTTGGCCGCCAGCATGAACCCAAGTGTATGCGCCATCCCGGCATGCCAGGGAGCAGAACAGGTCATTTGCGGACTATGATCGGGAATAATTACGCCTTCGAAATGGTTGCCGTGAAGGATCGCGAGAATGCGAAGCATGTCCACATCGCCTTCGTCGATGAAGGTCTCGCGATAGTGCGGGACCTTTCCCACAACGTTGCGTAGATGGAGGTAGGCAATCTTGCCTTGTTTGCTGTACCGGTCCACCGCTTCGTAGACATTGCCCTCCGTCATTTCCGCTAAGGTCCCCACGCAAAGCTCAAGGGCGTTACAGCGGCTCGGGGCCAGATGGAGCAACCGTTGATACATCGAGGGCTGGTAGACGAGGCGCGGCTGCCGCCGCATGGTGGGCATCGGCGGATCGTCAGGGTGGGCAGCGAGCTGCACGCCAGATTGCTCCGCTACAGGGAGCACGTCTTCCAAGAATCTCTGCAGGCGACGCCAAAGTTCTTCATGGGAGATGGAAGGCAGCGTGCCCGCAGGTGCGTTGCGATCATAGACCATGTTCCAGATCGTGCCATTCGGAATGGGCACGTCTTCGGCGGGACCATCCATGCCCAGCGTGAGCGCATGACCGCGTCCATCGGGAGTCGTGACGCGCCCGCATACGCCAGCCAGACTGAAGTTGTAACCAAGCACCGGAATGCCCGCTTCGCCCAGGCGGCGAATCATGGTTTTGACGTTTTCGATCTGTTGTGGACGTTGCGGACCGTCGAGCAAAATGTCGTGCCAGTGCGCGGGATCGATGTTCTCGATCGCAGCTAAGAATAGTCCGGCGTCTTCAATCTGCGCGCGCAGTGTCGTGAGTCCTCTTGTTGTCCAGAGCTGATTGGGATCGCCTGCGACTCCCCAAGGATCATATTTAGAACCGGTGGGCTGATTGTTGCGCGGGTTGGAAGTTGCCTGATTGAAATAGTCGACCAGATGAGCCACAACATGCGTACAGCCTGCCTGGCGCGCAAAGTCGTAGTAGTCGCGCGTCAGCATGTGGCGATAGAGGCCGAGTCCAATCTTCATAGGCGATTACCGATACCCGCGCCATAATCGGGGCTCAGCACTTGTCCGTTGATCTCATTGCCCAACGGGGAACAAAGAAAGACAAATGCGTCCGCGATTGACACCGGCGTGTTTCGTCTCCCCAAGGAAACCCGCAACACAAATTCGCGGTAGGATTGGTCTTCTTCGAAGACCTTCAACGAACTGCCCGCTGCGACGTTTCCCGGCGAAACGACGTTCACGCGAATACCGGTCACGGCATATTCGAGGGCCAGGCTGCGGGCAAAGTTTTCCAGCGCTGCTTTGGCCGACGCGTACGAAGAGATTTGCGTGTGCGGCATTCGAGCCACATAGGAGGAGGTGAAGATCAGGTGACCGGGTATATTGTGCTGCATCCATCGCGCGAGCACGGAGCGCGCCAAGTAGGTTTGCGCAAAATAGTTGAAGCGGAAAATGCGCTCATAGTCGGCCTCGGATGTGGTCGCAAAGGGATGCAGTCCGCAACCACCTGCATGGCCGATGACTGTATCCATCCGTGGAAATTTTTCGAAAGCCGCGTTTACCATGCCTTCGACCTGACGGGAGTCGGTAATGTCGGCTGCGAAATAGAGATAAGATGACGACGGAATATGCCAGGTATGGAGCGTCTGCTCAGCCTCTTGTTCGGACTTGACGTCCGTGAGAACGAGAGTTGCACCGGTTTCAGTCAGCCTCCGAACCATATGCTCGGCAATCGCGCCCAAGGCGCCCGTGATCAAAATCGTTCTATCTGAGAGATCGATGCTGATCATGGTCGCACTCTTCCATTAATTCTCGAGAGCACTTCGTGACCGGATTCGGTGACCAGCACGTTGTCCTCGATTCTTGCGCCTCCGCCCCGCTCGGGAACATATACACCGGGCTCGATCGTAATCACCATGCAGGGCTCCAGCTTGGCCGATTCTCCGAGAGATATCGCAAAACCCGGATCGTGATAGCGAAAACCGACCTGATGGCCGGTATGATGAGTAAAGAAAGCCGAGAGTCCACTAGCCGCGATTTTGTCTCTTGCTACGGCGTCAATGTAACCAGCAGGAGTTCCCGGAGCGATGGCATCCAGCGCGGCCTCTTGCGCAGCTGTGACAACGTCGAGCATCTGCTCGAGCTCGGGATTCGGCCGACCCACCGGAGCTGTACGCGTGAGGTCGCTCCAATATCCGTTAACGCAGGTGGCCAGTTCGATCAGTACCAGATCGCCGTTTTCGAGACGTCGTGCGGTCGAGCGATTGAAACGCCCGGCGTCCGCGCTGTTGGAGCCCGACTGCACCATGGCCCAGGCTCGGGAATGAAAGACGCCATCGTGACCAATTTGCCGGTGGATGGCCGACTCTATTGCCGCCGCAATCTCCACTTCTGAGATACCCGGCTTCAGATTTTCAAAAAAAACCTGCAGACCGACATTGGCGACGCGATTTGCCAGCCGGATTGCATGGACTTCTTCAGGCGCCTTTCTCAAATAGAGCTGTAGAAAACCCGCCTGACACTGAGCGTCTGATTTAGTGGCAAGCGCCGACAATTGTGCGGCGAAATTTTCCGGCATGGGAATTTGTTCGGCGGTTTGGATCGGCAGGGCAGTCCTGGCAGCACTGCAATTCATCCCAACACGTTCGGGTGTGACTCCTTCCCTCGCCAGTTCGGCACTTACCAGCGACACTAAAATCGAATAGGGATCAGCACATTTCAGATCGCCCCATGGGTACTCCGTGACCCGTACGCCGTTCGGAATATGGTCTCTTGGTTCAAGCTGCGGAACGAAGAGAACGGGATCCGCATTGGCAAAATAGATCAGGAGCGAGGCACCCCAGTAAGGGAGGTACCCGGACATCATGACGAGCTCATCGGGCCGCCAGGCGATCCAGGCGCGCAAATCATGTTGGTGGAAAAAGCTTCGTATCTGCTGTACGCGGGAAGCAGGATCGGCAGTTGCAATCGATGTACTCATTATCTTTACATGGTTCCGTACTTCTCAAACGCTTCGACCGCGCTACTTCCCTTTTCGATGGCCTTTTTCACCAGCTTCTCGCCGCGGGCCTTTTCCAGCGCACGGGTGAATACCTCTTCTTCCACTTCGACGGGAACCAGCAAGACGCCGTCGATGTCACCAAAGATGATGTCTGCCGGACGCACGCGCACCTGCCCAACCTCAATGGGAATACGGAAGTCGACGACTTTGCAGCGCGGGGCGGAATCTTGTCCGTATGAGCCAAAAGCGAATGTCGGGAAGCTCATGTTCAGGATCGCTTTGGTGTCTCGCACGTAGCCATTCAAGACCGCGCCGCGGCTACCGAGTTTGCGAGCCCGGGTGCTCATGAGTTCTCCCCACAGCGCATTGCGCGGGGAAGAGCCGGTGTTGACGTAGACTTCGTTCTTGCGAAGATCATCGAGGGCTTCAAGCATCAAGCCAAACGATTTGTCCATTAGCCTGTTGGCGCTCCCGGCAATTCTTTCGGCGAAAACATCGACGGAGAGAGCCGGCATCGCGCGGCCAAGCACAACCATGTCCTGCCGGAGTGGCTGAATCTGCGGCGGCAAGAATTGGTGTTGCAGATCGAGTTTGTCCATTACGTCACCCACCACGCTGGTGAAAAGCTCGCGTTGGACGAGGGCAAAGAGATCATCGTCAGATTTCCAAAGCTTCGTCATGCGTGGCCGCGTGCCTCCTTCTCTCATTCGAAAAATGGTTCGCCCTTTCGTGCATAACGCCGTGCCACTTCTTCATTCAATGTAACTCCTAGTCCGGGCTTGTTGGGCGCCTCGATAAATCCGCCTTGAATCAACGGCGCCGGCAACCCTTCGATCAGATCATTCCAGAAAGGAACGTCGGAGGCATGAAACTCCAGAGCAAGAAAGTTTGGAATCGCAGCACAAAAGTGGACTGCCGCCAAAGTTCCAACGGGACTGCTGATGTTGTGCGGAGCCATCGGCATACCATGTATGTCGGCAAACTGCGCAATGCTCTGGGCGACCGACAAGCCTCCGGCTTTCTGCAAGTCGGGCGTAATGATACTCAGAGCGTGTTGGGCGATGATGTCTTGAAAGCCCGCAAAGAGGAACAGGTTTTCGCCAGTGGCGATGGGCACGCACACCTTCGAGTGCACTTCCTTTAGCGCGGCAACGTTGTCGGGCGGCACCGGATCTTCCAGCCACAGCAGCCGGAATGACTCGAGTTCGCGCGCAAGTTTTATTACGTCGCTGGCGTTGTAGCGCCAATGGCAGTCAACAGCGATATCTGTGTCCTCCGCCACCGCCTCGTGGACTGCTCCGATCAGCGTCACCATGTGATCAATCGCCCGATTGCTTAGCACCCGATTGTGAGGATCGGAACCCTCGGTGCCTGGGACATCCAGATCGAACTTCAGCGCAGTGAATCCTTCCGCTCTCTTTGCTAGAGCCCGGCGACGATAATCATGGGTCGAAGCAGGAGGCTCGTCGGTGGCGGCGCCAAAGTAATCCCTTGCGGTATGTTTGGCATCTCGCGAAATCCATGACGCAGGCCTGGTACGCAAAATCTCGTCCAGACTTTCGAGAGCCTCTCCGCCGTGGCAATCGGCATAGATGCGGATTTTGTCGCGAAACTTTCCACCGAGCAGACGACAAATCGGAACATCCAGCCATTGCCCAAGTACGTCCCACAGCGCAGCTTCGATGCCGCTGATCGCGTTGTAGATAATGCCCGCCACCGAGCCCGCTCCTGAGGTCGCGAGCTGCAATTTACGGAACAAACGATGAATATCGCGCGGGTCTTCGCCCAACAGCAGTGGCTCGAGCGATCGCAAAATCGCAGTGAGGCCGGGCGCAAAGAAGCACTCGCCCAGACCTTGAATTCCTTCGTCCGTTACAATTCGAACGAAGGTCCAATCAAAATTCCCCTCGACCACCGCCGTCTTCAGTCTGAGAATCTTCACTCGAGCACCGACACGATAAATCTTCCCGGAGATGCCTAGGGTTTCTTTGCAGCTGTACCTGATTGTTGAAAATGACATCCCACCGAGCGCCATCATGCGTCCGGTATCAGTGACAACTGCCGTTCCGGTCAAGGACCGCAGGTCGCTACCGACAACGACCTCGCCGAAGTAAGCCTCGCGGCCCTCTCACGATTCGCAAGCTCCTCTCAAAGTGCAATAGTCTACTCGGGAGGCAGGCACTCTGAACGCACTCTAGCCTACTCGATTTAGCGTCGGGCCTGAAAAAACTTCACGGGAATCGACTTGAGAGCAGCGGCGGTTGGAAAAGGAGGGGGGGCGAAAGCCCACCGCCCTAACTCGGGTGTGTCTGGTAGTTTTCCATCATTTTCCACTTACCAGGAATCTTGTTTCAGCTAAGTCCCGCCAGTTCAGCGCGTTAAGGTTCGCTAGAGGAAGCTTGGGAAGCTTTTGTACCGTAAAACCCGAAGAGTTGAGGACAACGTGGCAGTAGACATTCCGAACGCCGTACAAGGCCAGCTAAGCATGACATAGGAAAGTGTTAGAAGTGACCTGCAAGCAGATTCTTTTTTTTTGCCTATCTATTGGTTGCACGAGACAGCAGACATGTACACCGGTTTGAGTCTTCACTCGCGCGGAGTCGGACTTATTTCGGTACATCCTCGGTACAATTCAGAAGGCTGGTAGGAGCAACGTTTTGCCCGTAATCGACACTGGAGAAAAGGCTTATGGTTTTGGCCCAGTTGGTGCGTAGCCAGACGCTCTATCCAACTGAGCTACGGGCGCACACGTACGCTGTTTACTATCAATAGTTTACCGCAGTTTCTTCTTCAATTTCAACCTCAAGTGTCTATGCATTCGCATCCCATTAATTCGAAATGTCTTGGCAAAACTGTCCTCGCGTTCGAGCGTCTAGCGCTGCGGCCAGACGCTCTATCGAACTGAGTCACAGGCGTGTTCTGGTATCTAATTCACTTCTAAAGAGATTGCAGCAACTTAATTCTTCAACTTCGCCAGCGATTTTCGGTAGTTCGGTACAACTGCGGGTGTTTGCCTCTGATTGGTGGCCGGATGAGAACGATCTATTCATCGCGGTTTACGACCCAGCGGCCAAACGGAGTGCTCCCCAACGGAGCGGGACTGACGGTCCCCCGGAGCTTCTCAACAAATTCAGCGTTTTCGCGTTACGTTTGATTCTCTGGAGAGTTGTGCCCAGACTAATCGCAAAAACGTCCAAAGCGTGACGCTCAAGGGTGTTCCAGTAGAACTTCGCAGGCTTGGCGCAACCGAGATTTGGTCGCAGACGTGGGTGCGTGGCGCGCCGAGCCGATGGCAATCGCCTCGAAAAGCAGGAACGATTGATCGCGATCGATTTTGGTTCCGATCAAATCCGCGCCAAGTGCCAAGGCGCTGACTTCGATGCTCGATGTTCCTAATTTCAATTTTTGCAGCCCATCAATTCCTCAAGAATCTAGCCAGCGGCTTTGCCCGCAGGGCAGCCGCACTACTCCGGATACATCAACACTTTCACAGCTTGCTTCTGCGCACACAAATCGAAAGCCTTGCGCCATTCTGAAATCGGCAGCTTGGCAGACACGAGATCGTCGAGCCTGATCCGCCCTTGAGCAAAAATCTTCATCATGCGATCCCAGGTCTTGGCGGTGTAGCAGATGGAGCCCTGCACAATAAGCTGCTTGTAAAAGATCTGATCGATCGGAAACTGCAGTTCACAACCGCAAATGCCCACCTGGGTGTATTTTCCCAGAGGCCTTAGCGAGTCGATGCAGCCTCGCACCGAGCTCGGATGGCCAGCGCACTCGAAAACCACGTCGAATCCTCTTCCATCGGTATGCTCACGAACGACGTCGCCCAAGCTTCTTTCTCCGACATTTACGACGGCCGCCGCGCCAATGCGACGTGCCGCCTCGAGACGAATATCATCCCCAGCCGCTCCGGCGACGATGGTCTTGATTCCTTCCGCCACCAGCAGTTTTAGGCACAGAAGTCCGATCGGTCCTGGCCCAGAAACCAATACGACATCACCGATTCGGGTATTCGTTACTTCCGTAACGGCCTGAATGGCGGAGGCAAAGGGTTCACTCATGGCGGCTTCCTCCATCGAAAGATGCTCCGGGACACGATACAGCTGATCGGGCCTGAGAATAACGTAGCGCGTTAGCGCGCCGTTTACGCCATGCCCCATTCCTCTGCGATGCGCGCAAAAAATGAAATTCCCGTCCAGACAATACTGACATTGTCCGCACGCAACTGCGCTGGCTCCTAGCCCGGCGATTCTCTCGCCGATGCGAACACCGCTGACGTTTCGTCCGATCTCTACGACGGTACCGGCAAACTCATGTCCGAGAATTACAGGAGGGAAATTGTGGAAAGTGTCGTGGAGCACATGGATATCGGTTCCACAAATACCACAAAACGCGATCTCTACGCGTACCTGGTTTTCTCCGCAGGACGGCTCGGGAGCATCAAGAATATCGACGTTCCCTTCCCCGGGGGCGTGCTTCACAAGAGCTTTCATCCGGCCTAGACTCCTCGCTGTCGTATCTATTCAGACTTCATGATGCACTCCCACTCTCGTTGCGCCGCCACCACGGATCACATGGGCGTTGGAAGCAAAATCAGCAACCGCTTGAGGACAGCCAGATTTTCGTTAGAAACAATCTCCGCTGCTAACTAGGTAGAAGTGAAATTCGTTATTGTCGCGTCAGGCGTAAATAAGTTCCCGTATGAACTATTTTCTGATCCGTCCCGCAACAATATAATACGTCAAGTTATTGATGGCAATTGTACTTAGCCTCCAGGGCTGTCAGGAATCCAAAGGTGCGGTCGGATGCGTTGGTGCTGTTGGATTGTATTGATTCTCATCCAACGCAATTCCGTAAACTCATTAATGCCTGGACCCGCCGAATCTTCCGTAACCGCTTGTACCCCCGGAGCTTCTTTCCAAGAAGACTCTCACAACAAGGTCGTCAGACTTCGTCTGGATTTGGGATAAGCGTGTCGAGGACAAGCGCATTGAGATCGTAACAAGCCTTGATGAACTGACGCAGTGTTCGCCGGGTAGCACCGAACGAATTGAATTCTTGAAGTGACAAACCGTTCTCTGTACTCGCACGACAGAAGTCTTTGAACCTCCTGGACAGCTCATCGACAATTTGGGGGTTGACCGAATCGTCGATCCGCGGACGGACTTCGATATCGCTGGCATTGAAGCGGACCTGCCAGGCATGTGGCGGAGAAATGACCACATCTCCACCGATGAGCTCGCTCCAATGCATGTGGTTGCGAAAGGCGGCAGAAAGAAGCCGAACTCGATAACCGCGTTCGCGGAAGAGCTGATAGGTCCTCTTGAAAACCGTCACTCCTGCCCACTCAAGATAGCCGGGATCAATGGTAATGTTCTGTTTCTCGGCCACCACCTTCAGCCAATCGTCGAGCCGGCCAACCATGATCGTACACACTGGGCCCATCGCGGCGATTTCCTTGCCTTCCCGTTCGCGCTTCCTCAAGCCGCGTTCAATTGCTTCGGCAACCGCAACGCACTGCGGCAAGGTAAAGCACACAGTTGCGTTAATGCTGACCCCCTGATACGTGGCCTGCTCCATGGCCGAAATTCCATCCGTCGTGGCGGGTATTTTCACGATCATGTTGGGCGCAAGCTTATCGAATTCAAGAGCCTGGTCGACCATGGCCTGCGTGTTTCGATACAGCCGGGGGTCGGTTTGAATCGAAAGTCTGCCATTTCGGCCGCGATGCTTCTCGAACGCTGGCATCAGAACGCGTGAACTCTCTGCCGAAATCTCGCGTACGATCCGCCACCCGATCTGGTCTTCTGTCGCGGTAGGATATTTGTCAACGAGCGCGCGGATTCTATCTTTCCAAGAGGCGAGCTCCTTTTTCAGCATTCCATAAACAATGACTGGATTGCAGGTGCCGCCGACCGCCCCATGATCCAGCGCATAAGTCAATTCTGGAATGGACGCGGAATCATTCCATAGGCACGTGGGAGTTGTATCGGTCATCTGGTGCAAGGGACTTTTGTACTTAATCGGAGTCGTTGCGGCTGTCATGCGTTTCTCCCAGTTAATCGTCGCCCTAGTAAATCGGAACCCCTCCGTGATGAATCGCGTCTGCTGGCCGCGCGCGTCGCCAGCCTCATAGCGTTCGCACCATGTTTCTATAGGTAGGTCGCTGCTCTTTTGACCGTGCACGACGCAACTGCCTGTTATAAGCGCTTAGTTTAGGGCTCGCAGCCCAGCTGTCAATGTCGAACATACGGCGAAACTGTTTCTCCATGCGACGCAAACTTCGTAACGACGTAGCGGTCGAGGCGATTCTAGTAGCAAGCCGATGGGTATTCGCCCGCGGCATGAAATTCTAGCCGAGCGGCCCAAATTTGTAAGAAGTGAGCTACACTCTACGATTGATCCATGGCTTCCACGAAAACGCCTAAGCGCTCCGAAAACAAAGCAGCGAGCATTTATGATGTCGCTCGGGAATCGCGGGTTTCCGTGTTCACCGTATCTGCAGTAGTCAATAAGAAAGCTCACGTGGGCAAGAAACTCCGCGAGCGTGTGGAAGCAGCGATTCGCAAACTTAGTTACCGTCCAAACTTGCTGGCGCGCAGCCTGGCCAACCAAAAGACCCACACCATTGGAATGGTGGTGACGGATATCTCCAATCCTTTCTTCCCCCTGGTGGTCCGTGGAGCAGAGGATGCCGCGCAAAAACAAGGCTACAACCTGCTACTTTGCAACAGCGATGACAACGCGGAAAAAGAGGCGAGCGTGCTGGAATTGCTTCTTTCTAAGCGCGTAGATGGAATCCTGCTCACCAAGGCTGTCGGTGATTTCAGTCCAAGCTTGCAGAGAATGATCGATATGGTAAACACTCCCTTCGTGCTGATCATGCGAACGTGCCCCAAGTTAACCAGGGACGCGGTCATCACCGATGATTATAAGGGCGCCTACGAAGCAGTATGCCACCTTGCGCGGGCGGGTCGAAAGCGAATTGGGTTGATAGGCGGCCCTCTCAGGGTCAGCAACGGCAAAGCGCGTTGGCAGGGTTTTCGGGATGCGTTGGCGGCGAGTAGTCTCGAGTACGATCCCGGACTCGTGATTGAGGGCGATTATCGCATTGAATCGGGATACCGCGCCGGACACTTATTGCTCTCTCACCGGCCCGAAGGGATTTACGTCGCCAATTACCTGATGACGGTAGGCCTGTTGAAGGCTGCGGAAGAAATGGGGCTGAGCTGCCCTAAAGACTTCGGCTTGGTGAGTTTTGATGACTATCCGTGGCTGGGCATTTTTCATCCCCGCCTGACGACGGTTGAACTCCCCAAATATCAATTGGGCTACCAAGCCGCAGAATTGCTTTTGCAGCGAATTGCTGGGAATCGGGAAATGGTTGGCCTCCGCAAACTCTCTCCCGAACTTCGTGTCCGGGAATCTTGCGGTTTTGGATTTCACGGAGAGCGCGACGCTCATCTCGAAGACGCGATCAGTGAACGTTAGCCGTCCGTCGGTTCGATCTCTTACAGGAAGGTCCGTTCCTTTTCGCGTGCTCTTTCATAGGATTTCCTGGCGTTGCGAACGGAATCCACATCGGAGACCTCTGCGATGGGAACGTCCCACCAGGATTCATATCCGGCCACTCGCTGTTCCCTTGCCGTCTCGATGACCACCACCGTGGTGTGTGCCTGCTTGCGCGCTCGAAGCAGGAACTCTCTTAGTTCCTCTCGGGTCTTAACGCGCACCGCTTCAGCACCGAGACTCGCCGCATTGGCCACAAAATCAACGGGCAGCAGGTCTCCTTCATAGGAGTCTCCTTTTCGATAAACGTAGCTTGTCCCCATACCGCGGTTTCCGCAGGCTTGGCTCAAGCCACCGATGCTTGAAAATCCGTGATTATCCAACAGGACTATGTTGAGTTTGACGCCTTCCTGCACCGCGGTCACGATTTCTTGCGCCATCATTAAATACGAGCCGTCTCCAACCATCACGTAAACTTCTCGCTCGGGAGCAGCCATTTTGATCCCCAGCCCGCCAGCTATCTCATAGCCCATGCACGAGTAGCCATACTCGAGGTGATAGCCCTTAGGGTCCCGCGTGCGCCATAGTTTGTGTAGATCTCCGGGCAGGCTTCCAGCCGCGCATACGACTACGTCACGTGCTTCGGACACCTCATTTACGGTACCAATCACTTCACCCTGGCTAATCGGCGGCCCATAGCGCAGCCCGTAAATTCGGCTAACTTCGCTTTCCCACTCTTCCGCGTATTTCTTGATTCGCGAAACATATTTTTCACTGACGCGTACGTCCTTGGCTGCGACCGACAACTCCTCGAGCGTCTCGCGCGCGTCGCCCGTGAGCGGAAGTGCGCCGTGCTTGTAAGCATCAAATTCCGCGACGTTGATATTGATGAACCGCACGGCTGGGTTCTGGAACGCGGTCTTCGACGCGCTGGTAAAATCGCTGTAGCGCGTGCCAATACCGATGACCAGATCCGCTTCTCTGGCCAGAATGTTCGCACCTGGCGTTCCTGTCACCCCGACGGCCCCGAGCTGCTGCGGGTGATCGTAAACCAGAGAGCCCTTCCCCGCTTGTGTCTCACAAACCGGAATTCCGGTTTGCGCAACAAACTGGGAAAGCGCTTCCGAAGCCTCGGAGTAGAGCACGCCTCCGCCGGCAACGATCAGAGGTTGCCGTGACTCACGAATCCATTTCACGGCCTTGGCGAGCAGATCGCGATCCGGCCGCGGCCTCGGAATCGCCCAAACGCGCTTTTGGAAAAACTCTTCAGGGTAATCAAACGCCTCCGCCTGTACGTCTTGCGGCAAACTCAGCGTGACGGCTCCCGTTTCCGCAGGCGACGTTAGGACGCGCATCGCCTCAGGGAGCGCCGCCAATATCTGCTCGGGCCGGTTGATCCGGTCCCAATACTTGGAAACCGGTTTGAAGCAGTCATTCACAGAAATGTCTTGGGAGCTTGCAGATTCCAGCTGCTGTAGAACGGGTGCGACGCTGCGTCGCGCGAAGATATCCCCAGGCAACAAAAGCACCGGAAGCCGGTTAATTGTCGCCAGGGCTGCGCCGGTAACCATGTTCGTGGCGCCTGGACCAATGGAAGTGGTGCACGCAAGCGTTCTCAAGCGGTTGCTTGTCTTGGCGAACGCCGCGGCGGTATGCACCATGGCCTGTTCGTTCCTGCACAGGTAATAACGCAAAGCGCCGTCCTGCTCCAATGCCTGTCCCATACCTGCCACGTTGCCGTGTCCAAAGATCCCAAAGCACGCTTCGAAAAACAGTGCGTCTTTTCCATCCCGGCTGGAGTACTGATTTTTCAAGAAGGCGACAACAGCCTGCGCCATGGTCAATCTTCTTTTCATTGAATCCTTCTCCTTCGCATGCTTCCATCGAGGCGTCACTCACCGTCTGGAGGCTGTCGAATCGCCGTTCCTCGTCAGGCAACGCTTCGGCGAGCCAGCCCTGCAACGGTCAAACGACCGGGTTTCATCCTTTGATCAGAGGCAGCCGGGGATCCATGCTACTCCACGTGGAACGTATCCAGGTATGGCGGCGGTCTTCTGTGACGTTCATGGCCCGTGCGCTGCCGGCTAGAAAGTTGAGGTAATACACATCGTAGCCCGGGCCGGCAACAACCGGGTGGTAACCCTCGCGAACGAGCACGGCGTCCCCATCGGTCGCCCGGATCGTCACCCCGTCTTGATCGTTCGAAGGATACAAATACTGCAGGGCAAAGGCCTCCGGCTTGTTCATTCGGTAGTAATAGATTTCGTCTAGATCTACTTCTGTCGGAGGATTGTGCACTTCGTGTTTATGCGGCGGATAGCTCGACCAATTGCCGCCGGGCGTGTAGACCTCCACCACGATCAGTTTGTCCGCGGGAAATGCAGGTGTAATCACATCAACAATTTGACGGGAGGCGTTCCCTCCTCCTCTCAGACTGCTTACGATGTCCTGCGGAGTGATCACCTTCGGATCTAGTTTTGACTCCGACGGCACGCGGCATTCCGCAATTTCGCAGGTAGTCTCGCCTATGAAAACTGCGCTGCCGTAGGGAGGGAGATAGAAGGCGTATGGAAATCCACTAAATACGTTCTGTCGACCGCCGATGGATCGCTTGCCGCTTGCCCAGTCCACAGTGCAGGTGCCGCCCAGGATTACAAAAACTGCCTCTTCGCCTTGCGTGGTTGCCTGGTAACTCTCTCCAGTATTGAGACGGCGCACAAAAAAACTCATCCACTCCCAGTGTGCCTGTTCCCGGGGCAGACTCAGGAGCTCGCCCGACTGGCCTTCGGGAAGCCTCCTCGAGGAAACGACGAACTCAGTAGCGGTCACGAGGCCCTCCGTAAAAACACACTTCTACAGGCTGCGCGTCGCTGGCGTTTCTCCATCAAAGCGCTTTGTATCCTGAAGCCATGCCAACGCCTCCATGGATTCTCCCTGCAGCAAAGAGCACTCCGCAAGCAGCCCGTGACTGCCCTATTTATCTACTCATGCGCGGCTTATGAAGTGTAACGACTCATCCGAAATTCTCGCCAACCAGCGCGCCTAAGCGCTTTGAGAATATGCCAACATGGCGCCATCCTGTCAACCTTTCTGACGCCAGAAAAGAGCGGAGAAAAACCCGTCCGCATTTAGGGCCAGGGCCTTGGTCCCGGAACAGCGCCTCTTGGTCCCCACTGAGAACGGCCGAAAAGTCCTACTCGTCCTTCCTCATTTTCAGCACGAAACTTTGAATCTCGCTAGATCGCCGGTACAAATTTGCCTCCGTACGAGCCAGGACTTCCTTGTGCCGTGCGAAAACTTGGCTGCTTTCCTCATTTTTATGAAGCTTTAGGTACACCTGCCCCAGCTTGTACAGCGGTTCTGGAAAATTGGGATCCAGCTCGATCGCAGCCTTATAATCCGCGACGGAATCCAACCAACGCTTTTGCAGACGGCGAAGCTCTCCGCGCTGGTAGAAGACCCTCGCATCTTTTGGCTTGAGCAGCGCGGCACGCTCCAACGCCTGGTTGGCATCGGCGGCGTGCTCCAAATCCCCATCCTGGTCCATCTCATGGACCAGAACAGCGCCGTAGTGGTACTGGGCTCCAAAATTGTTTGGCTCCTTAGTGGCCAGGGTTGCTAACTTTGCGGCGACCTCTGTCGAACAAGTGCCAGAAAACGTGCAAGCTTCCCCGAGAAATAGATAAGCAGGTTCGAAGGCCGGATTGAGATCCACAGCTTTCAGGAATGCACTCACACTCTCGTCGGTCTTTCCGGTCAAAAACTGCACCATACCAAGCCCCAAAAAGATTCGTGACGACTTGGAAAAGCGTTGCGCGGCCGAGTGAAAAACGGCGAGGGCGGCGGCGTGATTTTCGTGAAGAATAAGCTCGGTCCCTAAATCGAAAGCAAACTTGTCACTTTCTGGATCGAGCCGTACCGCTTCCTGGTAGTTATGGATCGCTTCCAGGAAACTTCCCTGGGCTTCGTGAATGTCACCGAGAAGATCGTAAGTCTCAGCCGTGTTTCTCACGGCCAAAGCGCGCTGGGCCGCCGTAAGCGATCCGGCGAGATCCTTTGTGCGGTCCAGCTTGAGTGCGGCAATGTTGTACCACGCGTCGTAAGAGGAGGAGTTCGCCTGCGCCGCTCGCTCAAACTGCTCGACCGCCTGCGGATAAGCTCCGTATGCTGCAAGAAGCGAGCCCGCGCGAATATGTCGCTGCTCGGCGGGAAGCGCGTTGAAAATCCTTTCGAGAATGGCAACCGCGAGCGCGGGCTTTCCTTCCTTGACGCGAAGCAGTGCGAGCGCCGAACCGGACGCTTCGTCGTCCGGGGCGAGAGCGAGCGCATTTTCCAACGCTTGTGAAGCGCCCGGAAGATTGCCTTCGTCCAATTGCAGTGTTCCGGCCAGCCTGAACCAGGCAACAGTCGACGGCCCGGCGGGCGGCTTCGACGCGGAAAGCACCTTGAGAGCTCGCTTGCGCTGGCCGGTACCGGCTAGCGCAACCGCCAATTCGTAGCAGACCGCCGTGGACGGTTCCCTTTGGTAAGCGCGCTCCAAGATTGGTCGGGACTGCGCATAGTGTTTTTCCACATTCAGCAGGCTGCCCAGGTTGTACAGTGCGCCCGCATTGGTAGGATCCAAAATCAGTGCTTGCCGGAACGCAGCCTCGGCTCTTTCCGGATACCCGCTTTGCAGGTAAGCTGCGCCCAGATTATTGAAAGCTTGCGGCCGCGACGGAGCCAAGCGCGCGTACTCCTGGAACATGGCAACCGAACGTTCGCTGTCGCCTGAGCGACCGTAGGCGATCCCCAGCAAGTTATAGACTTCTGCGTTGGCTGAATTCGTCTGCTGAAACTGCTCCAGGAACCGAATTGCTTCCGCCACCTGCCCCTTGTCCAGCGCTTGCCTGGCGCGGTTCAAATCGGTCTGAGGCGACGCAGCCGCTGGCCAAAACGCATGTAATAGGAGAAAGAAGACCACCCCGAATTTTATTCTCTCGCCTAAGCCCACGACCTTTTTCCGACATCGCGCGATCATACGAAGAAAGCCTAACAGAACGCTGCCGTGGGCGCCGAGGCGCCCGTTTCTAAAGTGGCCCTCAGCGATTGCGAGGATAAAACTGAAGATGCAGCTGATTCGTAACGTAGTCCTTCATCAGCCGGGCGCTCTGCAAGATGCTCGCTTGCCGCGTGCGATCCAATTCCAACAGAATCCAGCCGTCGAAATCGATGTCGCGGCACAGCTGGGCCAATACGGGAAAATCCACGATGCCCTTCCCTACCTCTACGAAATCGCCCTTCGCATTCGGCCCTGCCCACTTCGGTCCGGGCAGCTTCGGATCAAAATCTTTCCAGTGACTCGCAGTAAGCCGCGAAGAGTGTTTCTTTACGATTTCGACGGCATTCAATCCGGCTGCGGTTAGGTGTCCGACGTCCGCGCACAAGCGGACGTAGTGCGGGTTTGTGCCCTCAAGGAATTGAACAATCATCGCGCCTGGTATGTCCCGTTCCGCATGAAAGGCAATCGGCAGGTCGAATTCTTCGATCGAGATGCGGCCCAGTTCGTCCGCCGTCTTTATCGCTTGCTCCAGGTCTTGCAAAGTTCTCTGGTATGGTTTCCCGTTCGCGCCGGGTGGCGTGTCCCAACCCAAGGCAATGTAGTCCGCTCCTATCTTTTTTAGGAAAGCCGCAAGAGTGCGGATCTTGGCCTTCATCTCCGTCGTGCGCCGGACGTCGTGCAGGTTCAGCGCCTGATAGACGCCCGTAAGCTGCACCCCATTTCTCTGTGAGCGTCCGACGAACTCATTTGCATCCTTGCCGTAAAGAATTTCAAATTTCCCAATGCTGTTGTCAGCTTCCGTTGCGCCAATACCGAGAGATGCTATCTCTTTCACCGCTGTCCAATATCGGTCGGGCGTCGGATCGGTCGAGAACCACTCGGTGGCTGCCATGCCGATCTTGAACTTTTGCGACGGGGAGGAAGAAAAAAGCGCCGGCTTTGCCGTGAGGGCCAGCGTGCCTGCCGCTGCGAGCTGCACAAATCGCCGGCGCTCCATGACCTGTGCCATACCGTTCAACTCTTTCTGCCGCTGACTGAAAGGGTGGCCGGCGGCAGTATTGTTCGTTCGGCTAGAAGAAAAACTTCAACGCAAGCTGCACTTGACGAGCCGGACTCGCAAGGCTTGAAATCGAGCCAAACGAGGAATGTCCCACGTTGGTATCTGGCGCGCCAAACTGGGGTTTATTCCAAATATTGAATGCTTCCACTCGGAACTGGAATTGTTTCGTTTCCGTGACGGGAATTTGCTTGAACAAAGACATGTCCCACAACGAGATCCCAGGCGCTCTGGGACCGGGCGTCGCCGAGCAATTTCCAAAATGGAAGTTAGACACGACGACCTCGTCAGGCGCGGGGATGCTATAGCGAGCCGGATCGATCCAATGATCAATCGTCTGATCAAAACCTGGTGTCGTCAGTCCCGTGCAGTCCGGTCGATTGCCGGAACCCGTCCCGCTGAAATCGTAGGGAATTCCAATGGAAAGAGGCTGGCCGCTAGCATAGGTGACAAGGCCGTTCACCTGCCACCTCTCCAAGATCTTGCGGACCACCGTAGACGACGGATTGAACGAATGTCCCTGCCCGACGGGGATTTGATACGTGAAGCTGGCGACAAAGCGGTGCGGAGCGTCGTTATCCCAATAGCCCCATTCTGCAGCCCGGTTATAGCGATCCTGTGTACCGCGCAGTCCGGCCTCGAAATCGCTGACCTGTGTGAGCGATTTGCTCCAGGTGTAGGCCAAGTGGAAAGTGAGCCCGCGGGAGAATTTCTTGTCGAGACTGATTTGCAAAGCGTTGTAGTTGGAATTTGAACCGCCATCAAGCCATTCGATATTGGTAGGTGACGTTCCCGCGTTTTGTGTGAACACAGGAAATGGAATAACGGGCTGAGTTCCCGGTTCGAAAAGATGCGGCTGATTCAGATTGGTCAAGCTCCATAAATGCCGGGCTTGGTTCCAGACGTAATTGGTTTCTAGGACCAAACTCGGCGTGACGGAATATTGAAATCCAAAGCTGCCTTGATAAATCGTCGATGGAACGAGATGAGAATCGATGGCACGGATGAAAAGCTGGCTGACGGCCGCGGTGTCGTTGATGTCCACCGGACTCAGGAAGTTCGAAGGAAAGCCGTTTTGCAGAAATAGAGGGGGGGCCTGGTCCGCATTCCGGTTCGCCTGCGCGTCCACGAGAAACGGAGGGTTTAAAGCCAGCTGGCTCTCGCTGCCGTAGCGATAATAATTTTCGAAATAGATGCCGGCCCCGGTTCGAAGGATGAGCTTGGGCGTGATCTGCAAAGCAATTCCAACGCGCGGAGCAAAGTTATGGTACACGGGATGAACCGTGGTGCGGTCGAAGGTTCCCGAGGCGTTCGAGGAAACACTGACCAGTCCGCCCTGCCCACCATTCAAGGTGGGATCGAAGTTCGTGGCGTGATTGTCACGCTCGATCAGTGGACTTGAATACTCATAGCGAACTCCGTAGTTGATCGTCAAACGCGGCGTGGCTCTCCAGGTATCCCCGGCGAATGCGCTAAGCCCGTTTCTGTAAATGTGCGCGATGTTCAGATTTTCGAGCTCCACGTGATTAGGGATCCCGAGCAAGAAGTCGGTAATCCCCTGACCCGTGTATTGCCCGCTGAAGCTCAAGTTCCCGCGGTTGCAGCAAAGATCAAGGAAATTCACCGCGTCGCGGCGCAACTCCACACCCATCTTGAGCGAGTGCGTACCCTTGACATAGCTGAGAGTATCTTTGAACTGCCAGATTTGCGCGAACTGGTTTTGCGGCAGCCACATGGGACTTCCGAGCTGCTGAAATCCGGAGATATCGAACTCCGGAAGTCCGCCCGTGATGCCCGGGAAGTCCGGAATGCCGATGATTCCAAACTGGTCGTACACATTTTGTCCGAGAGGTACCTGCTGGGAATGCGAGGCGGACCTATTGAAAGTGAAATGGCTGTCGTTGACGACGCGGGGACTAAACAGATGGACCCAGGCCATCGTGACGTTGGTCCCTCGGCTCAGATTTACACCCGACGTGGAATCCGCAGTACCATCGGCGATGGGGTCTTGAAGAGTGAAAATTCCAGGCCGAAACAGTCGCAAATCATAGATCGAGAAGTGTCCGTAGATGCTGTCCGAGTCGCTGATCTTGTGGTCCAGCCGTACGCTCGCCTGATCGGAGTCCCGCTTGCTCTTCGCGCTCGTGATGTAGTTGTTGCCGGTGAAGCCGCCCGGGACACCTTCCTGGTCCCGATTCGTATTGGGAAGAGGATAGAGAGCGAAAATATTAGTAGCCACAGGATCGATACAATTGCTGTCCACAACGCCGCCGTTGATGCAGTTAGAAAACTGTGCAAGCTGGGGAATGGTCGGAGAAGTCGGCACGGGACTTAGCTCATTGAAGTCTCCCTGGCGCATCTGCGGCGTCGGCACGCTGCCTGTTAGGGTCAGCCCTTGACGAATACTGGTGCGCTCCCAGTTGAGGAAGAAGAAAGTCTTGTCCTTTCGAATGGGGCCGCCGAACGTGAATCCGTATTGATTCTGCTGAAACGTGGGCTTGGATACGTCGCCTTTGTTCAGAAAGAAGTCGTTCGCATCTAACTTGTCGTTGCGAAGAAATTCATACAGATTTCCGTGAAACGAGTTGGTGCCGGACTTGATCGATGCATTGATAACGCCGCCGGCGCTCCGCCCATATTCAACGTTATAGTCGCGAGTCTGCAGCTTGAATTCTGCGAGCGAATCTACAGCAGGCTGAACTCCTTGTGCGCTCTGATCCTGCAGGTTGGTCGTGAAGGAATTGTTGTCTGCACCGTCCAGCACAAAGTTATTTTGCGTGGAGCTGTTTCCGTTGACGCTGAAAACGCCCTCGGCACGCTGTTGGAAAGACGGGCTCGCCTGATTCACGCCTGCGGCGAGAAGCGACAGTTGGTCGTAGCGACGTCCGTTGAGCGGCAGGTCGCTTACTTGCTGCGCATCTACAACGTGACCCACGTCGGCCGACTGCGTATCTAGGATCACGTCGGTTACGGTGACTTTGACTTCCTCACTTGTCGTGCCGAGCTCCATAGCCACGTCTACGCGTTTGCGATCCTGTACGCTGAGGATGATCCCGACACGCACCGACTTTTTGAATCCCTTTGCTTCCACGCTCACGGTGTATTCGCCTACGCGCAGGTAAGGAAACACGTAGTCGCCGCCGTCGCCCGCGGTTATGGTCTGAACCTCGTTGGTCGCGACGTTAGTCACCGTAACAAGGGCGCCGGGTACGGCTGCGCCGGAAGGATCGTTCACTGTGCCGACGATACTTGCGGTATCGACCTGCGCGGACGAAGTGGAAGCAAAACCCAAGGTCACCAAAAGACCAATCACGTACGCCATTACATGGCGCCTGCAAGACACCCCCATCATGCCTCCTTGCACCTGTAATTTCCTGTACCGACAGCACCCACAAAAAACCGGTTAGAAGCCTAGCAAGCCGATCGGCAAACTAATCGGTTAGTCGCACTTAGGCGTTTCTACACCGGCCCCCCTCTTACATGTCAAGTGTTTTTTTCGACTTCCACCCGATAAACCACATTCTGCGTGACTTGTGGCCGCGCAAGCATGCTGCAAATTTGGGAGAGCTTTCGCTAAACGGTTAGATTGTCTCCACTTAGTTGCGCTCGGCTCTTGGCGCCGAATTTGCTGGCTCCGGAATGTCGGTATTTCCCCAGGAAGTTTGGGCCGGCATGTACTTGGTGTCGCGGCTTGTTTTTCTGCTCTCTTCTTGGGACCTGTGGTATACATCGGCTCGATCTCTTCGAGATTCGGCAACAGAGAAGTTGCTCGGGCCCGAACGCACCAGGAGTTGCGCAAGCTTTGTTTTGATTTGCCGCAGGGAGCCGTGCATGCCCCAAGACTTAGACCGCAGGAACTTCTTGGTTTCTATCGCCGGCGGAACGGCCGCTCTAGCCTGGGGCAAACCCGCCGTCGACTTGGTTGTGGATTCGCTCTCGGGCGCTCGCGGCTTGCGGGCTTTGACCCCTCGACAAGCCAAACTCCTGCGGGCCATAACGGAACAGCTGGTTCCGACCGACGATTTTCCGGGTGCCAACAACGTCGGCGTAGTTTCCTACATCGACGGAGTTTTAGCTGGTCCCTATGGACGATTCTATGAAAGCCAGTACCAGCATGGCTTAGAAATGATGGAAGCCTACTCGGTGAATACCTTCAAGAAAGATTTCGTTTCACTCGATCCCGCCCAGCAAATCGACGTATTGTCCCAGTTCGAATCTGGCAAGGCCCACGGAGAACCTGGACAACGAATTTTCAATCTCGTTCTCGTGCACACGTTCGAAGGCTACTACGCGCAGTCTGGTCACAGCGCCGACGGCCCAAATCCCAGCTGGAAAATGATCGGGTTCGAAGGATAGGCCATGCCGCGAGACAAGGTGGACGCGATTGTAGTTGGCTCTGGGGCGGGCGGCGGAATTGTGGCCAAGGAGCTCGCCGGCGCGGGACTGTCTGTTGTGGTGTTCGAGCGCGGCAAGAAATACACGCAGGCGCATTTCAATCATAGCGAACTCGAATCACAATATTCTGTCCCCCCAGCGTACGGGCCCTCGGTCTACGCGAATCCGCGGACCTTCCGTTACAACGACCGCGAAACCGCTCGGATCGTGCATCCCGGAATTGACGATGGCTACGGCAAAACGGCGGCAGCGCTGGGCGGAGCCACGGTCGCCTATGGAGCGGCCGCATGGAGGTTCAAGAAAGAGGACTTCCGGATGAAATCCACCTACGGAAGCATTCCTGGAACATCCATCGAGGACTGGCCCATCAGCTACGATGAATTGGAACCTTACTATGAAAAAGCAGAGTATGAACTCGGCGTTTGTGGACTAGCCGGAGCCGACCCTTTCGCGGAGCCCCGGAAAAGTCCTTATCCGCTCCCTCCCCTGCCCCTCAATCCACAAGGAGAAATTCTCCGTGACGTTGGGTTGCGCCTGGGCTGGCATCCATTTCCGCCTCCTTTCGCCATCATTACCAGACCGTACCAGGGCCGTAGCGCGTGCGTACAATGCGTTTGGTGCCTCGCTCACAACTGCGAGGTCAAGGCAAAGTCTGGAACCCACGTCACCGTTCTTCCGCAAGCCGTCGAAACGGGCAACTGCGAGCTGCGCATCGGGACATTCGTCACACGCATCCTCGTTGATGAAAAGGGGCGTCCCTCCGGGGTGCAGTATTTCGATGACAAGAAACAGGGCCACGAGCAATACGCGGCGCTCATCGTCGTCGCGTGCTCGGCGACGGAATCCGCTCGTTTGCTTCTGAATTCGGCCGGCAAGTTTCATCCGCGTGGTTTGGGAAATTCCTCCGGCCAGGTTGGCAGAAATCTGAACGACCACACGGGTGCCGACACCTTCGGACTTTTTGAGCGGGAAATCCCTCACGACAAGGGTCCTGGTCCGTCCATGGCCTTCAACGACTGGAACCATCCCCGGAGCCGCGAAATTCCTGGCGGCGGATATATTTATAACTACTACTGCACCTTACCCACGGAATTCGCGTTCACCCGCCCGCCCGGTGAGCCACGCTGGGGCAAAGCCCACAAGGATTTTCAGCGCAAATATTTTCGCCGCTATTTGCATCTCGGCAGCAACTGCCAGGCAATGCCTCAGGAAAAAAACCGCGTCGACCTTGATCCGCGAGTTCGCGACGCCTGGGGCATGCCCGTTGCGCGCATAACACATTCCTGGACAAAAGTGGATTACGAGGTCGCAGACTTTGTGATGGATAAAGGCGAATACTTCCTGAAAGAAGCGGGCGCGATCAAGACTTGGCGCGGCTCGAACTCGAGAGGCGGCGTGGGCGACCACCAGAATGGAACCTGCCGTATGGGCGACGATCCCAAGACATCCGTGGTCAACAAATACTGCCAGAGCCATGACGCTGGCAATCTTTTCGTCACTGACGGCAGCGTCCTGGTGACCGATGCTGGATTTAATCCTTCCCTCACCATACAGGCATGCGCTTTTGCGGCGTCGGACTACATCAAGAAACAATGGACTGGGTCCGCTTGGAGAAATGGAAAGCGCGGTTAGCAAGGTAGGTTTCACGCACCTGCGGTTGCGGTCTCTCTTTCATCTCGTAGACGGTGGTTGCTGAAAACTATCGGAGGTGGCAACGTGACCGGCGGCAGATCGCTGATACTCGCAGCTTGGCTCGGCATTTTCATTTACGGCTATCTCAACGCGATGTTGGGCATCGTCCTGCCTAACTTGATGGAAAAACTACACCTTGACAAAGCGCAAGCAGCGACCTTCTTCATGCTCACTTCTGTTGGTCTGCTCGTTGCAGCGGTGCCTTCTGGCCCGGTAATGGACGCTTTCGGCACGAAGCTTGTCGTGTGCTTGGGGCTGTTCCTGGTCGCGAGCGCCTTTTGGGGCCTCGGCAGTGCACGTTCAAAAAAAACACTGTACATGCTTTCCTTTGTCTTGGGCCTGGGTGGCTCGATGGTCGTGGCGGGCGAAAATACCGCCATGTCGCTGGTCAATTCCGGGCAGCGCGAAGTGGCGGCCAATCTGTTGAACCTTTTCTTCGGAGTCGGCGCCTTTGTCGCCCCGTTCGTCGTCATGCCGGTTCTCAAGAAGGGCGGCTTTTCCGGTGTCCTCAGAGCTTCGAGCGTTTTGACAGCGCTGGTGCTTTGCTTGCACCTCGCTCTCGCCTTCCCTCCAGGCTCCGCTCAGGGTTTCCCGCTCGCCCGGGCGGGTGCACTCCTTGGCGAACCCAAGTTATTGCTCCTGATGTTCCTGGTCTTCCTATACGTCGGAACTGAATTTTCCTTTTGGAGCTGGACGGTAACCTTTTTCACCATGCAGCGCGGCTACGCCCAAAAATCCGCATCCCGCATGATCTCCACATTTGCGCTCGCCATGATTGCTGGCAGGTGGGCGACTCAGTGGACCCTCGCTGCGTTTGGGCCGGAGACCTTGCTTACCATCAGCGCCGTTGGTTCGGTCGCGTGTCTTGCGGGAATGTACACACTTCGCAATCGCCCCCTGGTGGCCCTGTGCACGCTGGCAGCCGGTTGGTTCATGGCCGCCATCTTCCCCACGGCTCTCGGCCTGGCGGGCTCATTCTTTCCTTCGCTGGTAGGCAGCGCGATCAGTCTGGTCACCACCGGCGGCTGGCTGGGCGCCATCACTCTCCCGCCTGCCGTCGGTTACGTTGCCGAGCGACGCGGTGTCTCGCGCGGCGTTTTAGTTCCCGTCGGATCAGCGCTCCTGATGGTCTTGCCACCGATTCTTCTTCACATGATTCGCTAGCATTCCATTAACATATTCGACGCATGCGCCTTCGCCAGATTTTTCGAAGAGACTTTCTAAAAACCTTGAGCGTCGGAAGTCTCGCTCTACAGACCCTGGCCCTAGGTAAACCTTGCGGCCTATTCGCCGCGGCGAGTGGCGCGCCGCAAGAAGAACCCCTGGCACCGCTGTTCACCGCAATCCCGGCTTCCGTGAGCGGGATCTCTTGGAAGCACGTGAACGGCAGATCGCCCGAATACTATCTCCCGGAAACCACCGGAGCTGGTTGCGCCTTTCTCGATTACGACAACGACGGCTGGTTGGATATTTACTTGGTGAATAGCGGTCGTTGTGACTTCTTCCGTCCGAATCCCCCTCTCCGGAACGCGCTGTACCGTAATAACCGCGACGGAACCTTTACCGATGTCACCGAAAAAGCCGGCGTCGCCGGCGGCGGGTACGGGATGGGCGTCGCCGCGGCCGACTACGACGGCGACGGTTTCACCGATCTTTACCTGACCCAGTACGGCCGCAGCATCTTGTACCACAACAATGGAAACGGTACGTTCAGTGACGTAACAGAAAAAGCTGGAGTCGCGGCCGTCGGTTGGGCTTCGAGCGCTGTCTGGTTCGACTACGACAATGACGGTCGTCTGGATCTCTTCGTTTGCCGCTTTGTAGATTTCAGCAAGGAACTAAACCAGTTCTGTGGAAACACGGCTACCGGAGAACGCTTTTACTGCGTTCCGCGCGTGTACGAAGCAATGCCAAGTTGGCTGTTTCGTAACAATGGCGATGGCACGTTTACCGATGTCAGCAAAGAATCCGGAATTTCCCGTTATCTCGGCAAAGCGTGGGGCGTTGTCGCCTGCGACATCAACGGCGACGGCAACATGGACCTCTTCGTTGCCAACGACACCGTAGCTAATTTTCTCCTGCTCAATTCCGGTGACGGCAGGTTTACCGATTTCGGGACGGAGTCAGGTGTCGCCTACAGCGCACAAGGAAGTGCTCGTTCCGGAATGGGCGTCGATGCGGCGGACTTTGACAACGATGGTTGGGCCGATCTTTTTGTCACGAATGTCGATCGGGAAATGTACTCGCTCTATCACAACAATCACGACAACACATTTGACGACGTGGCGATTCCCAATGCTATCGGGAAAACAACGGTTCAAATGAGCGGCTGGGGTGTGAAATTCTTTGACGTTGACAATGACGGCGATTTGGACCTGTTCATCGCCAACGGTCATCCTGACGACAGAGTGGAAACACGTGGAGTCGTTAAGTATGCGGAGCCGTTGCTGCTCTTCCGAAATGCCGGCCCGGGTTTTAGGCGGAGATTTGAAAATATCAGCGACCGCGCGGGGCCGATCTTCAAGGAGAGCTTTGCGGCACGCGGCATGGCGATCGGAGACTTTGACAACGACGGCGGCGTGGACGTATTGGTCGCGGTGAACAACGATGCCCCGCTGTTGTTGCGAAACACCGCAGCCGCGGGAAACCACTGGCTGGGAATTCAGCTCGTTGGAAAGAAAGCAAATCGCGAGGCCATCGGGGCGCGCGTCGCCTGGCAGGCAGGCGACCTAAGACGCCAACGCTGCAAAGTCGGCGGCGGCAGCTTTCTATCTTCGCACGACCCGCGTATGGTCCTCGGTATCGGCCAGCGTCCTAAAATCGATTGGGTGGAAGTGCGATGGCCGCGCCCCAGCAAACTGATCGAGCGTTTCACCAATCTGCGCCTGGACCGCTACATCACGCTCGAGGAAGGCACTGGCGCGCGTGTAGAGAAAGCACAGAGTCCTGCTTCTGCGCCTTCCGTTAAGCGAAAATGGCAATAGTCCCTTCTCATTCAGAACCTGGGTCCTCGCGCACAACCGTAGTGCCCTTCGGCAAGCAAATCCTTCCCCCACTTGCGCCGGATTGGAAGCTGACGGCGGACTTGGCTCCCTGATCTTCCTGTTTTTCGTGCATTAAGCAATTAGCTCTCGCTTCGGAGAACTCTCGGTGCCTATCCGTGACAGGTCACCGAGGCCAATGCCGGCAAGGGTGTAGGACGGGAGCGTGAGGACTACCATTCGCTCAGCGCCAAAATGAAGTCCGTAGGTTGCCGCAATCATCAGCTCTGGGGAGAGACCTACGAGCGTGATCTTGATGATGTCCTGAAGTTGCAGAATGAGCTGACGCTGGCCATCGTCCACAAGTTCGGACGCAACTCAGTCTCGAACACTACCATCACCACCAATTTGATTCGGCGTTGAAAATGTCGCAGCAGGAGCTGGACGAATCGCACGGGGCGGCGCCGGAAATCGCCCTTCTGGTTGCTCAATCACTCACAGCCGTCGGGAAGCACGAGGATTCGCTCAGGTGCTTCGCGATTATCTGAAGAATCATCCCAAAAATCCGTGCGCGGCGACGGCTGGATCGTTCGACAGCTGACGGAAAGGTTCGGTGCAACTAAAACCGGGCTTGCAGTGGCGCGCTTGGGCAAGATTCATAGATGCCGCGCCCCAAGTGTTGAGAACAACGTGGCTGCAAACATCTCGAACACCGAATAAGAACGTGAGCCGGAGAGGAAAATGCTAGACGTGACCTGCAAGCCAGATTCTTTTTCCTGTGCCTTGTGTATTGGTTGCACGAGCACGCAGACATGTACGCAGCTTTGAGTCTATCACTCGCGCGGAGTCGGACTTATTTCGGTACATCCTCGGTACAATTCAGAAGGCTGGTAAGAACGGCGAATAATTTCACGCGTGCCGCGTCCAGTTTTTGGATCACCCCACCAGGCCAACGCCTGAAGAGGCGGTCTTGGCCAACCAAGATATGCCTAGATACATCTTGACATGAGACGATTCTCAGATATAATTAACCCAGGTTTGTGAGGGGATTCGACTATGGCAAAGGAAGCCAGAAAGCAGGTTGGGCTCAACATGCGGGCCAGTCTCTATGATGACCTGACCAAACTGGCGAAGGACAACGGCCAGACCACGACCTATGTTTTGGAACAGGCAGCAGAACACTACATTCGATTTGTTGCTCCAACACAGAGTGTCGTGCGTCCCGAGATTATGGCGCATGTGCGCCGTTCCCTGGATAAGAACCGAAAGTTGCTTCAGCTTTTGGCTGAGTAGATGCCACCGCGGATTTACCCGACGGTCGCTGAAACCATCGAAACTCACCGCTTGCTAATTGAGGAATTCGGCGGGCTCCACGGTATTCGGGATACGGGATTGCTCGAGTCCGCCGTACTCCGCCCGCAAAATGGCTACTACAGCAATCTTATCGACGAAGCATCCGCGTTGATGGAATCCCTAGCAAATAATCACGCCTTCATTGACGGGAACAAGCGAGTCAGCTTTGTCATGACAGACGCCATGCTCCGAGCCAACGGCTATTTCTTGGATGTAGAGGCCTTCGAAGGTCACAAGTTAATAACCGGTGCGATGGAGAAAAACGGATTTCGCTTCACAATGATTCGGGACTGGATAGCGTCAATCGTGAGACCGCTCGCCGCCGAAGAAAACAGGGCGCGGAAGAAAAAATAAGGTCTCGCGGAAGCGTTTACACGTAAGGGAATGCCACCCGACTCGACTGCATTACCTCCTGGAAGAGCCACTACGCGTTCCTTAACTTTCATAATTCTTCTTCGTCGATCTTCATTTGTTTAAAGCCCGGCGTCTCCACCTTTGACACGAGTTCCTGAGAGTCTTGCTTCACCGTAGTAATCGAGTGCAAGGACCATATAAAAGGACCATATAAGAGGATGAACAACTCCTTAGTCGCTCTGCCAGTTTGCAAGACCGGTGGGACGCGGTAGTTCATTCAAATTATTGTATTTGACCTTACCCGTCGCCGGGATACCGGATCCGCCTTGCAAATGCAGTCGCGCTCCCGACCGGCGGTTCTTAAGTCCTGACTCTCCGACCGTTCACCCTTTTGCAAGGGGTCGCATGATTGCCTGCATAGGTGCGCTGCGATACACTTCACGGCCAATGGCAGATACTTCCTCGATTGCCGGCCGTGCAATTTCCCACTATAGCGTCCTGGAAAAACTGGGCGGCGGTGGAATGGGCATCGTCTACAAAGCCAAGGACACGCGTCTCGGCCGGAACGTTGCGCTGAAATTTCTTCCTGACGACATCTCCCGGGACGCTCAGGCCATCGAGCGATTCCGCCGTGAAGCGCGTGCCGCATCCTCTCTCAATCATCCAAACATCTGCACGATTCACGACATTGGAGAGTTTGAGGGTCGCCCATTCATCGCCATGGAGCTACTCGAGGGCCAGACACTGAAGCATCGCATCTCTGGTAAGCCGATCGCGATCTCCGAACTCTTGGACACAGGAATTCAGATTGCCGAGGGCCTCGAAGCTGCCCACGCAAAAGGCATCGTCCACCGCGACATCAAGCCCGCGAATATTTTCCTCGTCAATCGCGGTCCCGCGAAAATTCTCGACTTCGGCCTGGCGAAGCTCGCAACCGCTCGGCAGTCTGCTACTGAGGCGGTCAGCGAAACGTCGATGCGAACACAGACTCGGCTCGAAGGCAACGAGTTTCTGACGAGTCCGGGTAGCTCAATGGGTACGGTTGCGTACATGTCGCCGGAACAGGCGCGCGGCGAAGAGTTGGACCTTCGCTCGGATCTCTTCTCGCTCGGTGTTGTGCTCTATGAAATGTCCACCGGCGTGGTTCCTTTTTCCGGTTCAACCGTTGCATTGATATTTGACGGAATCCTGCATTCTGAGGCTGCTCCGGTGACGAGCTTGAATTCGAGAATGCCCCTGGCTATCGAAAACATCCTCGGCAAGGCACTGGAGAAAGATACGGACCTGCGTTATCAGACGGCCGCCGAGCTTCGCGCCGACTTGAAGCGACTCAAGCGAGACTTGGATTCGAATCGGCGTCATGCGGCCGATAAATCTGACTCCTCGAATTCTCATCCATCTGCGGCCGCGGCCGTGTCCGCGAAGAAATCCGTTGCCGTTCTCTATTTCGAAAATCAGAGCGGCGGCAAGGAAGACGAATACTTCCGCGACGGCATGACCGAAGACATCATCACCGAGCTTTCCAAAATCGCCCAGCTCCAAGTCTTTCCGCGCTCGGAGATGCTCGCGTTTCGCGACAAACAGACGGTGGCTCCGCAGGTCGGCCAGCAGCTCGGCGCGACCTTCATCCTCGAGGGCACCATTCGCCGCTCTGGAAACCGTTTGCGCATTACGGCTCAGCTCGTCGAGAGCTCCACGCGGCATTCCGTCTGGGCCGAACGCTACGATCGCCAGCTCGAGGACGTCTTCGCCATCCAGGACGAAATCGCCAGGAGCATCGCTCAGGCCCTGCGCATCACGCTCACTCCGCAGGAAGAAAAAATCATTGGCATTAAACCCACTGAAAACACCCAGGCCTACGACTTCTATCTGCGCGGTCGCAGCTATACCCGCCGGGAGAATATGGACTACGCCTTGCAGATGTTCGAACAGGCTATCCAACTCGACGGAAATTTTGCCCTGGCCTATGCTGGAATCGCACACCTTTGCGGACTCATCTATGAGATACGCGAGCAGAGTCCCGACTGGATTTCGCGGGGACTCGCCGCGTGCGACCGAGCCATGGCGCTGGCTCCGGAACTACCGGAGGTGATGGTCGCCCGGGCCCGGCTCTTCTACGCACAGAAGAAATATCTGGAATCAGAACTCATGGCCCGCCGGGCCATCGAACGCAAGCCTGATTGCGATGGTTCCTGGAACATCCTCGGCCGAGCTCTTCTCTCTAACGGCAAATATGAGGACGCCGCCAAGTTCTCCGAACAGGCGCTCGAGGCGAATGGCGACGACTACAACACGTACGTTCCGTTCGGTGTGTGCTTGGAGCGTCTGGGACGTAAGAAGGAATCGGAGCACATCCGCGAGCGCATGAACCTTGTCTTGCGAAAACAGTTGGAAGTGGTTCCCGAAGATGTACGTGCCCGCATCCTTTTGGCCACCAACTTGGCCTATTTCGGCGAAGCGGAGGAAAGCAACCGACATCTGCAAACTGCCGTCGCGCTCCGTCCCAACGACGGCAACACACTTTACAATGCCGCCTGCACCTACGGTGTCCTCGCGAGGAGAGGCGAGGCGCTTGAGATGCTGAAAAAGGCGATCGCTGCCGGCTACGGCAACTTGAATTGGGCCGCCAGGGACTCTGATCTCGATTGCCTGCATGACGACCCTGAATTCCGGAAGCTCGTCGGCCTCGGCGAGGTCGATGCGTCGTAGGCCTTTCGGCCGTTGCCCAGCAAAAGTCTATCGATTCGGCGTTCTGAAGTAAGTTCTGATTAACGGCCCGTTCTTTTCCGATTTCAACTTCGAGTGTGTACGCGATCGAAAACTCTCGAGGAATTGACACCGCTTGTTCCTCGGCCTATAGTGGCGCGCGCTTTTCCGGGGAAATCTGCTTGCTCCAGCGTGTGTTTCATCTGGAAGAAAATCAGACGACTGTCCGCCGCGAGCTCCTTGGCGGGCTAACCACATTCATGACGATGGCATACGTGGTCGTCGTCAACCCGCGTATCCTTGCTGAAAGCGGCATGCCCCTGGAGGGCGTGCTTTTCGCCACGTGCATTTCCTCTGCGTTCGCCACTCTAGTGATGGGCTTCTGGGCCAACTATCCCATCGCGCTCGCGCCCGGAATGTCTCTTAACGCGTACTTTACGTATTCGATCGTCATCGGCCGGGGAGTGCCCTGGCAAACTGCACTCGGTGTCGTATTTCTCTCGGGACTTGTGTTTCTCGTTTTGACTTTGACGAACATTCGCGAGCACATTGTCAACGATATTCCTGATTGTCTGAAACATGGAACCTCCGCGGGCATTGGTCTTTTCATCGCGTTCATCGGCCTTCGCAATGCAAAAGTCATTGTCGCGAACCCAGCCACACTCGTCGGTCTTGGCAAAGTCACTGACCGGGAATTCTTGCTGGCCGTCGCTGGACTTCTTCTCATTGCCATTCTCATGTCGCGCCGTGTTGGCGGAGCGATTTTGATCGGCATCGTTGCGATTGCGTTCGCAGGAATTCCCCTGGGGCTCAGCCATTGGCCGGAGCACCTGTTCTCTGTCCCTCATTCCTCCGGCACTCTTTTCAAGCTCGATCTCCGCGGGGCCACCAAGCTCGGTCTCGGCGAACTGGTTTTTGTCTTTTTTTTCGTGGATCTTTTTGACAATGTCGGCACACTCATCGGTGTTTGTGAACAAGGAGGCTTTCTCCGAGATGGCAAGCTCCCGCGCGCCAGTCGCGCGTTGCTGGCGGATGCGTTCGGCACCATGGCCGGCGCGCTTACGGGCACATCCACTGTAACGAGTTACATTGAAAGTGCCGCCGGGGTGGCTGCGGGCGCTCGAACAGGACTTGGCAACATTGTGATCGCTGCGCTTTTTCTGGTGGCCATGTTTTGTGCGCCGCTTGTCGCCGCTATTCCTACCTATGCGACAGCCCCGGCGCTAATCCTGGTAGGTGCGCTCATGTGCGGCGCCGTCGCTCGGGTTCGCTGGAATGACTTCACCGAGGCGTTTCCCGCTTTCTTGACGCTCGTCGCCACTCCGCTTACGTTCAGCATCGCTACTGGTCTAAGTCTTGGCTTGCTCTCGTTCACTTTTCTGAAGCTCGGTTCCGGACGTTATCGTGAAATCACGCCGTTGATCTGGGTCCTCAGTGCCCTCTTTGTACTGCGTTACGCATTTCTTGGCGCGGAATAGCCCAGCTCTTCCCTACTTAGAGGGACGCAAGCTGATATTCTTGCCAGAGTCTAATTTCGGAAGCGTGTCCCGAGTCGCGGCGAACAGGGAAAAACGGGGGCCTTATGAAGTTGGATCGCGTGGTAATTAGGAGTCTCCCCAAGGTTCTGTTGCACGAACATCTGGATGGCGTGCTAAGACCCAAAACGATAGTTGAGTTGGCAAGAAGCGCAAGATATGGCCAACTTCCCACCGAAGATCCGGAAGAGCTCGCGCGCTGGTTCCATCAAGGAGCGAATCAGGGCAGTCTCCCGAAGTACCTCGAAGGATTCACACACACCATTGCTGTGATGCAAACGGAAGCGGCGCTGGAACGAGTTGCTTATGAACAGTCGGAAGATTTAAGCCAGGATGGTGTGGTCTATTTTGAAACTCGTTTTGCCCCGATTTTTCACACTCGGATGGGACTAAGCCACCAGCAAGTAGTCTCCGCAGCCTTAAAGGGTTTGGAGCGAGGACGAAAGGACTTTGGAATTTCTTCAGGGCTGATCATCTGCGCGATGCGCAACATGGATGTATCGCTAGAAATGGCCGAGCTCGCCGTCGACTTTCGCGAACGGGGAGTGGTTGGATTCGATCTGGCCGGCGAGGAGGGCGGTTATCCTCCTAAAAAACATGTGGACGCCTTTCACTATATTCAGCGGCAGAATTTCAACATTACGATTCATGCTGGTGAGGGGTTTGGGAAAGAATCGATCTGGCAGGCGATTCAGTATTGCGGGGCACACCGTATCGGGCACGGGACACGATTAATCGATGACATTGCCGTCGTAGACGGCAAAGCGGTGAAGTTGGGCGACCTTGCGCAATACGTTCTCGACAAAAGGATCCCGCTGGAGATTTGCCTGCTCAGCAATGTTCATACAGGGGCTGCGCGCAGTCTGGACGAACATCCCTTCAAGATTCTCTATCAGGAAAAATTTCGCGTAACTCTCAATACCGACAATCGTTTGATGAGCGACACAACGATGACCAAAGAATTTGAAGCGGCCCGAGATGCGTTTTGTCTTTCGATCGAGGACTTCGAAAAGCTCACCATCAACGCGATGAAGAGCGCCTTCCTGCCTTATAACCAGCGTTGCGACTTCATCTATTCAGTGATCAAACCGGGCTACGCCAAAGTCCGTAGCGGTCTGGCAACAAAGTGATCTCGAGAATCTCCGGTGGCTCTTATTCCGGTTACGCAGCAAGAGTAGCTAGAGTTTCCGCGAGCACAACGACTCCGGCCCCAATGTCTTCTGGAGATGCGTATTCGTCGGGACGATGGCTGTAGCCGTTGCGGCACGGAATAAAAAGCATCGCCACAGGCACGATGCGCGACATAAAAAGTGAGTCATGATAAGCGCGGCTCACCATCCCAATGAAAGCGAATTGATGTTTCAAGCAACACTGAGAAAGAGTTTCAGTGATCGAAGGATCGCACTGGGCCGGCGCATCCGCGTTCAACAGTTCTTCGTGGATTGAGACCTGCCGCCTGATTGCAACGGTTTGACGTGCGCCTTGAATCGCACGCATCACCGCATCACGCCGCTCAAGACTTGTGTCCCGTATGTCCACACTCAGATCAACGCGACTGGGAATGCTGTTGACGGCACCAGGAAACACTTCACAGATACCCACGGTGGCCACAGTATCCACTGCGCCACTTGTCCGCGCCGCGTTTTCGATCGCGAGGATCAGTTCTGCCGCCGCGCACAGGGCGTCCCTGCGATCGGGCATCAGGACCCCACCCGCGTGTCCACCCGCGCCCGCAATCGAGACGCGCAGGCTGGCAGGAGCTGCGATCTTGGTGACAATCCCGAGTGGAATTTTCTGCAGCTCCAAGAGTGGACCTTGCTCGATATGCAATTCTACAAACGCCTTGTAGTAGCCGTCCGGAAGTTTCACTTCTTCGAGTGGTCCTTTAAAGCCTGCGTTCCGGCGCACTTCCTCAATTGAAGCTCCTGCTTTGTCCACTAACTCTCTGGCCGCATCAGCAGGCATCGTCCCTGACAGCAGCCGGCTGCCGAGACAGCCGATTCCAAAGCGCGTGGGTTCTTCCGAAGTAAAAAGAAGCAACTCGATCGAGCGTTTTGGGCGAAAACCGCTGTCTCGCAGCGACCGAATCGCTTCAAGACCTCCGAGTACACCAACAACCCCATCATATTTCCCTGCGTTGGGTATTGCGTCGATGTGAGAACCTGTGCCCACCGCCGCAAGGCTTGGATCAGAACCCGTCCAGCGCGCGAAGATATTTCCTATGGGATCCTGCCGCACGGCCAACCCGGCTTTCTCACAGCGGGCGATGAGCCACGCACGCGCCTTAAGGTCGGTAGGCGTAAAAACAATTCTTGTTACCGCCGGAGCTTCAGCATCAGAAATTAATGCCAGCTCTTCAATTTCATCCCCCAGACGCTCTCGATCCACATCTATGGTCATCGGCTGGATTCTGCCAACGGATGGCGGTTCCAATCCTTGTAGATGAGATACTTTGCAGGAACCTTCCCGATCGCTCCGAACCACTGCGGGCACCATGGTCCCATCCAGATGAAATCGCCGGCCGTGACCGGATACCACGAATCACCAAGCCGATAAACACCGCCGCCCTCGAGCATCAGCAGTCCGTGCTCCATCACATGCATTTCAACCATGCTCAGGGACCCTCCGGGCAGGTACACCATCGTATTCACTGCGAAATCGAAATTCATCGTATCCGGAAGCAGGCATCTCACCTGCAAGCTTGCATCATCGCCAAGTAAATGGGAGGGAACCACATCTTCGCTAGAAATAAGTACGCGGGGCGAATCAACTGAAGCGAGCGGCTGGTATCGTTTTTCGATAACCGCGGCTCGGCTTTGACTCGTGGCCACTATTCGATGTTGCAGGCCTTCAGGCAAGTAGGCGTAGCCGTGGATTCCCACGTCGCTCACGCGGCCATCTACTTCCAAACGAAGCTGACCTTCCAGCACAAAGACGAAACGCTGCGCTGAAGTCGGTCCAAGTTCACCTCCGGATTCGAATTCGGCTGTGTACTGCACAAATCTCGCGCCCAGCGCCGGGCTCGCATGCACAATGGCTGCGCACGCCTTCATGCCGGGCAATGTGGTGCGAACGAAAGTATCTGCCGTCAGAAGCAGATGGTTGTGTTGTTGGGAGCTTCGCGTTTGACCAAGTCTATGCACGGCACATCCTTTTTTGAAATTCAGTGGAACTTGCAAACTGATCCAGCAAGTGCAATCCGCACTCGAGCGCCTTTGCCACATCTTCCGTTTCGACCGATTCCGCAGGGTCGTGGCTGATCCCTCCGGGAGTTCGCAGAAAGATCATGGCCGCAGGTACTTTTTCGGCCAGGATCATGGCGTCGTGACCGGCGCCGCTGACCATGCGATGCGGCTGGCAGCCGGTTTTGCGAATTGCTTCCTCGATCTGATCGACAAGAAACGGATTCATTGCTACTGCCTTCTGACTCAACAGCACCCTCGTCCGCAGCGACAACCCGCGTCGCTCGACAATTTCTTCCGCCAGCCGGACAAGTATGTCTGCCACGCGGCCGCGGACATCGTCTGACCTGTGACGAAGATCCAGAGTCGTCCGGACTTCGCCGGCAATCACATTCGTCGCTCCTGGATTTGCTTCGATCTGGCCAACGGTCGCTACCAGACCTGGACGGCTGTTGGCCGTATGCTCCACTGCGACGACCCACTCCGCCGCCGCCGCAATTGCGTCGTGCCGCAGATGCATCGGTGTCGTACCAGCATGGTTCGTGCGTCCCAAGAACACGAACTCCATTCGCGTTTGGCCCACAATGGCCTCTACCACTCCGAGCGCTCGTCCGAGCGACTCCAGAACTGGTCCCTGCTCGATGTGAAACTCCAAGTAGGCTAACGTATCGTCACTCAACGCCGCGCGTGGAATTTCCGCTGGATTCAGCCCAAAATTTTCGATTGCCATGCGAATCGAGATTCCATCCGCGTCCCGGTGATTTAGGAGCTCACGATCCAGCACGCCAACCAACGCGCGGCTGCCAATGAACGGTGTGCCGAACCGGACTCCTTCTTCCTCAGAAAATCCGACAACCTCGATTCCGAAGGGAAGCCTCCGGCCTTCCAGAGCCTCGAGAATCGCAACGGCGATCACGACCCCGAGAACACCATCGTAGGCTCCAGCATTCGGGACCGTATCGAGGTGCGACCCGAGAAGCAGCCTAGGCGCATTAGCCTGTGCGGCCGCATAGAAGCCGCGCAAATTTCCAGCCGCATCCACAGTCACGTCGGTGCCCACCGCATTCAGCCAACTGGTGATCTCCTGATGACAATCACGCATCGGCGTAGAGAGAAACGTCCGCCGGGTGTTCCCAAGATCTTCCGAGAACGCCGCCAGTTTCTTGCAGCGAGCGATAACCTTTTCGGCTTCTGCGCGAATTCTTGCGCTCTCAAGTATTGCCACAGGGTCTTACCCTTTTCGGCGAATGCGTGCCTCGATATAGCCGTGTGGCTCGTCGATTGGCACAAAAATTTCATTAGGGTTGTTCTGCCCAAAACCTTCGAGGTCTACCAGAAGATAGTGCTTGTTCGGCAGTGTCAACTCGATTTCTTCAATTTCAGGAACATTCCTGAGAGCGGCTTCACCCATTGCATACAAAGTGTGTTGCACGGATTTGCTCGAATGTCCCGCAAACACATTCAGCAAAATTCCGCGGATCTTGGATCGTAAAGTAACAAACGGAGCCTCTGGCGACGAGTAGTTCCAACTTGCACGGACTACACTGCCAAACAGGCGGTCGGTCATCTCCGGTAGAGTCGTCAACGAATCCTTAATGAACCCGACGAATTCTGAGCGCGCCGTTTTCAGTAGGACCAGGTTTTCAAAACCCGACCGGACGGACAGCACGCCGCTCCGCGCCGCGGTAATCTCCGTGGTCTGGCGCTCGTTGCTCGATTGTACAAAGGTGGTTGGATGCGGCTTTCCGCCCGTCTGAAGATGCTCCCACGTATTTTCCGATAGCGTGACTCGCGCCGCTGAAATCTGCGGGTTGCGGTCCAGTAAGAACGAGATCACTTCTTTACCAAAGTCTTCCATGCACTCCGCCAAAGAGTTTCGTGCCAGCGAGTACACGGTGTTCTTCATCGTGTCTGTGGGGAGAATCTTGCTGTTGTCGCCATGCACAAAGCAGGACTCGAAATCTCCTTCAACAAGAATCTCTACCGCCCATTCACGAAAATCGTGGCGGTCAGGATGCCGCTTCACTTTTACAACGCGAACTCGCGACTTACCATACCTGTTTTCGGCCAGTGTAATCATCGGATCAGCTTCCCCGGTATGTCGTAAAGCCATACGGACTCAGGAGCAACGGAATGTGAAAGTGCGATTCGCCCTCGCGCACCTGAAACGTAATTTCGACGACCGGATACAATCCCGCGACCTTCTGGGTCAGGTGATAGCCGCCCGTATCAAAGGCTAAACGGTAAAGCCCTGCGCGAAGAACTTCATTCTCCGGCAGCACGTCATCGCAGCGGCCGTCTGCGTTCGTGCGCGACGAATGTAGCTCCACCCATTCACCGCCAGACTCTTGCCTCTCCAGCCGAACCGGTATGTCCTTCGCTGGTTTACCCAGGGCGACATCCAGGACATGCGTCGAGATTCGTTTCATCAGGTGAGCCATTTCTTCAGCCGAAGGTGCGTGATCAGGCGTTGCTGCTCGGCCGCTTCATGAAGTTCCGTCGTCTGCTCGTTCCGCAAGCGTCTTCGAAGAATTTCCAGGATTTCCGGTGCCGATTTGCCCGTGGCGCAAACGATAAAGATGCGGTTGAAACGTTGCTCGTACTCGCGATTGCCCTCCGCCAAGGCAACTTTGACATCCTCGCTCGCAGCAGCAACGCTCTGCTGTTCTTTTTCCGACCAGCCCACAGACTGCGCTGAGCCGGTGACCGGCAGCGATTCGCCAATCCGCGGATGACTGTGAAACGCCTCCATCCAGTCGGATTCCGCCAGACTTTTCCAAACTTGGTCGCAGGCGGTTAACAAGGCTGTTTCATCGATGATCGGTCTTCGCGCCGCCATCCCATACGCCCAGGCCTTTGAACCGCAACAAGGCAAAATCTCCTCCGCTGCTTCATGCGATCCCAGACCGTTCCACCGCGTCAACACATCACTCATGTTTCATTTTGACAGCGCTGAGATGCTCCAGATATTCCGCTACCAGATTCCCCACCACCGCCGCGCGATATCGGGCCGAGGATCGAACGTCGTCAATCGGGTGTACCTCCGAGGTTGCCGTCGTTCTCGCCAATTGGACAAGCCGTGCGTCAATCCGTTTTCCCTTTACGATTCGCTCAGTGCCGGTCAAACGAAGCGGAACCGGCGCCACACTCCCCATCGCGAGACGAATGTCCTCGACCATTCCGTCCGTGAGCCGCCCCAGCGCGGCCAGGCAAACCTTTGCGATCGCCTGAGCATTGCGTGCTCCAACCTTGCGCGCATGCGCATAATACTCTCTAAACCGCCTCTTCAGGCAGATGGCCCGAATCAGCTCGTCAGGCGCAATCTGCGTCTCCCGATAATTGATATGAAAGCCTGTGTAGGGTACTCGGCGTTCGCTCCCCGCTGATACGAGGAGCAGTTCCGCTTCGTAAACCAGAAGCGCGGGGAGCGAATCTGCCGCAGGCGAAGCATTCACGATATTTCCGCCGATCGTGCCTCGATTTTGGTTGGCGGTGCCGCCGGTCCAACGCGCCGCACGCGATAGCAACGTGAACTCTCGGTTCACAACCTCGTGCTCGCTCAGATCCGTGTAGGTACAACCCGCACCAATCTGAATTTCGTCGGCAAAAACCTCAATGCGACGCAACTCCGGAAGATTCCAGATACTGACCAGCTTGCGCGTAACCAATTTGCCCGCGGCGTACTGCACCATCAGGTCTGTGCCGCCGGCGATCGGAAGCCAAACGCCAGGCTCCTGCGCCAGAAGCGATAACACTGCAGGCAAAGTAGGCGGAATAACAAGCTCGTAATCGGAAGGATGCGCCCTCATGTCGCGGCTCCGCGGCGTCCCGCTTCTGCCACTGCTTCAATAATTTGCCTGTACCCCGTGCAACGGCAAAGATTGCCGGATAACCCTTCGCGGATCTCTTCCAGCGTGGGCCGTGGTTTTTTCGTTAGTAGGTGAACGGCCGCGAGGATCATTCCGGGAGTGCAGATGCCACACTGAGCACCTCCGTACTCAAGAAAGGTCTGCTGCAACACTCCTAAACGAGCGTCGGATGCCAAGCCCTCAATTGTAACGATGTTGGCGCCACTCGCCTGGAGCACTGGAATGAGGCAGCTATTTACCAACGATCCGTCCATCAAAATGGAGCAAGAGCCACACTCGCCCTCTCCACAGCCTTCCTTCGTTCCCGTCAATCCAAGCTCGTGTCGCAACACATCCAGCAGGCGATCCATCGCGTACGCCCTCACGGTTGCCAACTGTCCATTGACCGTGAAAGCGATCTCGCATTTTGCGTCTTGCGAAGGCTCGCTCACTGTCGTCCTCGGGCCGAGGAGGGCGCGATCTCCGGCACCGCCTGCTCGGCAAGCGCATCGAAAATATTCTCCGGAAGTAACGGTATCGAATCGAATGCAATGTGCAGCGCGTCTTCGATCGCGTTGACGATCGCCGGAGCCGGGCCGTCCATCGGTAGTTCACCGATTCCCTTCGCGCCATATGCGCCGTGAACGTTGCCCAGTTCTTCAAAAAAAACCCGAATGTCCGGCAGGTCAGCGGAGGTCGGCATGATGTAGTTGGTCATCTGACCGTTCTGCATGCGCCCATTCTCCCAAATCACTTTCTCGTACAAGGCAAAGCCGATGCCCTGTGCTACTCCACCAATGATTTGACCCTTCGCCAGAACTGGGTGAAGCACCTTTCCCACTTCTTGAAGGGCCACGAAGTCATCCACGGATACGCCATACGTGATTAGATCCACCGTAACTTCGGCGACATAAACGGCCCAGGCAAAGGCTGCATAAGCCGACCCGCGATATTTTTCTTCATCCCAAACAATGTTGTCGGGTTGTTCATAGTGCGCTACGCTGCTGAATTTGCCGTGTTCCGCAACATGTGCGCGGCATGCGTCGCGGAACTCGTCGGGTGAATAGGAATTCCCAAGCTTGCCACTGGCTGTTAGAGTTTGTCTGATTCCCACAGCAGCCGATTGCACGAGCTTTCCCACCACCATAACCGTACGCGACGCCACCGTGGGGCCGCTATTCGGCACCTGCTGCGTATCTGGCTGGGCGATTCCAACGTCTTCATACCGCAGCCCGAGTGCTTCCGCCGCGATCTGGCAGAGCACGGTGTTCGTCCCCTGTCCAAATTCCGTGCTTGAGACCAGGACTCGCACGCTTCCGTCGGCACAAGCTTCCAAACCAACCACCGATCCGAGATAGCGCTCGCCCGAACCGGTAAATCCCGCTCCATGCAGAAAAGCGGCGATGCCCATTCCCTTCTTGCTGCGTCCCTGTTGGTTTTCTGTGACGAATTTTTCTTTTTTTGGATGATAGTCCGAAACTTCAAGCGCTCGATCGAGTAGCTTTCCCAGATCGATTTCTTCCTGCACGGTTTGACCCGTCGTGGTCGTTTGGCCGGGCCTCAGGAAATTCCGCCGCCTAATCTCGACAGACGAAACTCCCAGGACCTTGGCAATGCGGTCCATGTGGCGCTCGAGCGCGAACAAAGACTGCGGCGCGCCAAATCCGCGAAATGCGCCGTGTGGTGGCGTGTTGGTCGCTACGGCCCTAGCTCGAATGCGCACACTGGGCCAATAGTATGGCCCACCGGCATGAATGGCACCGCGCGAAAGTACCACCGGCGACAAAGTTTCGTAGGCGCCTCCGTCAATGGTGAATTCAATCTCACCGCCTAGAATTTTCCCGTCTCTACCTATCGCCGTGCGGTGGCGTGTCCGCGAAGGATGGCGCTTCGTAGTGGCCGCCATGTCTTCCAGTCGGTCATAAATAATTTTGACCGGCTTCCCCGACTTCATGGCCAGGAGCGCCGCGTGCCCAGCGATCATCGACGGATATTCTTCCTTGCCACCAAAAGCACCGCCCGTTTCCATCTGCACCACTCGCACACGATTTTCTGGCAGGTTGCAGAGTTTCATCAGGGCTTTGTGCACATAGTAGGGGCACTGCAGCGAACCCCACGCAGTAAGACCCTTCTCTGGGTCGAACGAGGCAATCATTCCGTTATTTTCTATGTAGAGCTGTTCCTGAGCGCCAGTCCTATATTCACCTTCAACAACATAATCGGCACTTTCCCATACGGCATCAACATCGCCCTTTTCGATCAGATAGCTTTTGAAAGTGTTGTCTCTACCCCATATGACTTGGGAGAGCTTCTCACTCTCTTCCATGCTGAAAATTGCGGGCAAAGGATCGTATTCGACTGAAACCGCCTCAACGGCTTTCGGGAGAAGATGGCGGTCTGGATGAGCCAGTAAGAGGAGAGGCTCCTCAGAGTGATTGACCACGGCGTCCGCAAGGCACGGCTGATCGTCCTCGATGAGCGCGATGCAATTTTTCCCAGGAATATCCCTGGGCGAGACGATCACGAATTCTTTCCAATCGATTCCTGGGCCAAAGGTAAATTCCTTGATCTTGCCCCTGGGAATGCGGCTACGAACGGTGGCCCCGTAGAGCATGCCGGGTAAAACCATGTCATCGACATACCGTGCCAGTCCGGCGACCTTGTCGCGTCCCTCCATGCGGGGAACCGAAGTGCCAACGATACGCGCGGTCGTCATAGTGATCGTGGAATCATCCTAGCATTGAGTTCTTCTGCTAGCACTGGCACTCGAGGCCGACCGGATCTCCGCGAAACTCGCCGTCTTTAAATACAAGCGAACCTCGAAGATAAGTGGCTTTCACCACCCCACGTAAGTTTTCTCCAAGGTAAGGCGAAATCGGGTGGCGGTAGAACAAACTTTCAGCGCTCACAGTGAACTCGCTCTCGGTATCGAAGACAACAAAGTCGGCGTCGTATCCTGCTGCAATTCGGCCTTTCCGCTTGTTGCAGCCAGCAAGATTTGCTGGAGCCTCAGACATCCAGCGCGCGATATCGGTCAGCGCAAATCCGCGCTCCCTAGCCTCGGTGTGCATCACGGCCAGGGCCATCGACAGGCTCGCGATGCCGCCCCATGCGCTTCGGAAATTCCCTTCTTTGATGCGCTTCATTTCCGGTGGACAGGGAGAATGATCCGTCGCCACCAGATCGATCGTTCTATCGCGCAGACCCTGCCACAATTGTTCGCAATTTTCTCGGCTGCGAATCGGAGGAGCACACTTAAACAGCGTTGCGCCCCTCGGAATTGTTTCCGCCGTCAGATGAAGATAGTGCGGGCAGGTCTCCACACTAACGGGCAGGCCCTCAGAACGTGCGGCCCGTAGCTCGGGGAGTGCCTTGCTGGCAGAGAGGTGGACGATGTGCAAACGGAATTTGTATTCGCGACACAGCGACAACAACAGTCGAATCGCTGATAGTTCCGCTTCTTCAGGGCGCGATTGCAGATAGGTCTGGTAAAGAGACCAATCTGCATCTCTCAATCGCTCACTCGCTGAATCGATCGGGGCGGGAAGTTCTGCGTGCACAAGCAGTGGCAAACCGGTCCGTGCAATATGAGGCACAGCAGCTCGCAACTGCTGCTCGGTGACCATGGTGAAGCCGTCAATGCCTGGATGAACGAGAAAACACTTGAATCCTGCTACTCCCGCGCCCGCCAAGGGTTCCACGTCGTCTTTGTTATCTGCGACCACTCCTCCCCAAGCCATCCAATCCACCCGGCACCGGCCGCGAGCTGCTTCCCGCTTAGCCTCGAGCGCCACCACATTGGTAGTGGCCGGCAAGCAATTCAAAGGCATGTCCACCAGCAGAGTGAATCCTCCCGACGCCGCGGCCCGTGTCGCCGTCTCAAACCCTTCCCATTCCGCGCGGCCAGGATCGTTGATGTGCACATGGGAATCGACCAGACCGGGAAGAATTGCGGCATCGCCGAAGTCCTGGATTTCTGCCTGCCCCGACACCTGGTCCGGAGCGACCACCTCCCGGATTCCTTCTCCTTCGACCAACACAGCCGCCGGACGCACTCCCTCCGGTGTGACTACCCGACGGGATAGAAAGGCGCGCAGACTCATTGTGAGGTGGCTCGACAAAAATCTCTTGAGAATGAGACCAGAGCGTAGCCTTATATCCGCAGCTATTCAAGTCGCCATAATCGATAATTCAACGCGAGAAAACTGCTGGATGCTCACTCTCTCGGCATATACTTGCCGCCGAACCCAGGTAGTCAGTGTTTGCGGAAATTGGCAGCGATCAGGAGCTCATGAGCAATATTTTCATGGCACGGGCGATTCAGCTTTCGATCGACGGAGTTCAGTCCGGGCGTGGTGGCCCCTTCGGCGCTGTGATTGTAAGGGACGGCAAGATTCTAGCCGAAGGAATGAATCAGGTGACCTCCACCAACGATCCAACAGCTCATGCGGAAGTGTTGGCCATCCGCCAGGCTTGCGAAAAGCTTGGGGTCTTTGAACTGAAAGATTGCGAGCTCTACACTTCGTGCGAACCGTGTCCCATGTGTCTTGGCGCAATCTATTGGGCCCGACTTGCACGCATCTATTTCGCCAACACCGCGCAGGACGCGGCGAAAATCGGTTTTGACGACTCGTTCATCTACCGTCAGCTGAAGCAATCGCCTTCGCTGCGGAGCATCCCTACAATCCAGATGATGCGCGAAGAGGCACTCGCGGGATTCCGCGCGTGGACGGAGAAACTCGACAAAATTCCATATTGAAAGTTGGTCACTCGAACCATTTCGGTACATCCCGCTACAATTCAGAGCCGGGTAATGAATGGTTTTCGCCCGTAAGCAGCACCAGAGAAATGACTTATGATCTTGGCGACTTGGTTCATGGCCACAGGCTCTATCCAACTGATTGGACGAGCCACGCCAAAGTCGATGTTCTGCTCATGTCCGCCACATTTTGCTCACCGTCAAATCACTGCCGGCAAAAGTTGCGGCGCGCCGGAAATTTCCCGGACGCGCCGCGGATTTCTGCACATCGTCTACCTGACTTGGCCTAGATATGGCAGCTCGCCATGCCGCGCTTCTCGAGGTAGCGTTGGTGATATTCTTCCGCGCGATAGAATTTGCCGGCAGGGGTGATTTCCGTGGCAATCGGGCGTTGAAATTTCTTGCTGGCCTCGAGATCTGCTTTGGACTTCTTTGCGATGGCTTCCTGTTCCGGCGAGTGCGTGAAAATCGCCGTGCGATACTGCGTGCCGAAATCCGGTCCCTGGCGATTTACTTGCGTCGGATCGTGCATGTGCCAGAACGCTTCGACGAGCGTTTCGTAGCCCACCTTCTCCGGATCAAAAGTCACCTGTACAACTTCCGCATGGCCAGTTTCGTCGGTGCAGACATCCTTGTACGTGGGATTTTCGGTGCGGCCATTGCTATAACCGACGGCCGCGTCCACAACTCCGGGAATCGTCCGAAACTTCACTTCCACTCCCCAGAAACAGCCAGCGGCAAAAGTAGCGAGTTCTGTCATTGAGATTCCTTCCTGTTCGATTTCATCATTGTAACGCCGTTTTTGGCTAAGTGTCAGATGCGCGTCAGCTGGAAAGGTTTCCGGCGATTTTCTTCTTCATTCGTATCGTAAGGCGATAATCGGGTCGATGCGTGTAGCGCGAAGCGCGGGCACGTAGCCCGCAAGTACGGCAACTGCCAGCAGAAGGATCAACACGCCTCCAAAAGTTGTTGGATCAGTCGGTTCCGTTTTGAAGAGGAGCGAAGAAATCACTTTAGAGGCCGCAATGGAACCGACAACGCCGACAGCGACTCCGACAAGGGCAAGGCGCATGGCTCGGGAGAGAACACGGATTTGAACAGACGCGGGTGTGGCGCCGAGCGCCAAGCGGATGCCAATTTCCTGGGTTTGGCGGGTCACGGAATACGAGATGACTCCGTAGATACCGAGAGCGGCGAGCACGAGTCCGAGCACGGCAAAGAGACTGACGAGGAGCACGAAGAAACGGCGTGGTGAAACGGCATGATCGACGAGCGTTTGTACAAGTTGTGAACCTTCGGGAGTCGCGTTCGTCGCAAGAAGATACATTTCCGCTCCCGTGGAACCTTCGAGACTGCTGACACGAACGTCAGACACCACCCCAATCACACGGCTGGCGTCCTTGCTCATGCCGCGGGCGAGCCTGCCAATGGGGCTTTCACCCGGCCAATGACGACGCGCCGCGGATTCGTTGATAATGACACCAGGTTCCTTATTGCTGGCGTCCTGCCAGGAAAAATCGCGCCCTTCGATCACGCGGATACCGATGGCATCGAGATAGCCCGGCGTGACGATGCGCACGATTGCGCTGAGATCTTCGTCCCGCGGGTAGGTGCGTGCCACATTCAACAGACCCCAACTTCGGTTTCGATCGAGAGGTAACATGTCGGCGACGCCGGCGGCTTCGATGCCGGGAAGCGCCTTCACCTCGGCCAGAATTTCCTGAAGGATAGCGCCACGTTTAACACCGTCGCCTCCATCGTCATAGTTAATCGTGAGGGCAGCGGCGTGACTTGGCTGGAAGCCGAGATCGACATCGAGGACGCGAAGAAAACTCCGCAGCAAAAGACCGGCGCCGACAAGAAGAACACAAGCCAGAGCGATTTCCGAAACAACCATCGTCGAGCGCAGACGATCATGTTTTCGGCCTTCACAGAGGCCGCGGCCTGCATCCTTGAGGGCCTCCTGAACGTTAGAGCGCGAAAGAATAAATCCAGGGGCAAGTCCAAAGAGAATACCGACAACGAGAGTGATCAGCAGCGTCCATGCAAGCACTTCGCTATCGACGCGAATGCTGCTGAGCAAGGGTAGGACGAGCGATCCCTGATGAGCCAGGTAAGCGTCGACCGCAAACGTAAGCGCAACTCCCAAAACTGCGCCACCCGTGGAAAGCACGAGGCTTTCAGTGAGGAGCTGGCGAATCAGCCGGCTGCGGCTGGCACCGAGTGCACCTCGCACGGCGAACTCCTTGCTGCGAGAAGCCATGCGCGCGAGAAGAAAATTAGAAAGATTCACGCAGACAATCAGGAGAATCAGACCAACAGCGGCCCAAAGAACGAACAAGGAACGACGAAGTTTGCCGCTGACGTAGTCCTTAAGGGAAGCGATGTCCGCGGAATATTCCGTGAACCATTCAGGATGCGCAGCTTTGAGTTGCGGGAGTAGAACATTGGCCTCTGTTTGCGCCTGCGCGACAGAAACACCAGGCTTGAGGCGGCCAAAGATCGCGACCGTATTCCCCCATTCGCGCAGTTCATCCATATAGGCGGCGATGAAAATATCCGCTTGCAGGCCGGGCGAGAAAACGGAGGAAAAGTCAAAAGAGGCCGGTAGAACGCCGATAACGGTCGCCACCTGCTTATCGAGCGTAATGGTTTTGCCAACGATGTTTGTGTCGCCGGCGAACTGCTGGCGCCAGAACGCATTGCCGAGCATCGTCGTTGGCGCTGCGCCTTTTATGCATTCGGCGGGAAGAAAGGTCCGTCCAAGAATGGGTTGCACTCTTAAAGTGTGAAAAAAATTGTCGGCGACCATCACAGCCTGCACGCTTTGTGGGTCACCGTGACCCGTCATGTTGTATTCGGAGCTTCCCCAGAACGCCTGGTAGGCAGTGACTTCCTCGAACAACTGGTTGTGTCGGCGAAATTCCTCATACGACCCTACGTTGTACGTGACCGCAGAAAGTCCGCCCTTGCCGTGATTTGCCGTAAACCACGCAAGCCGCTCGGAATCCGGAAATGGCAACGGGCGCAGCAGGATCGCGTTGACTACGCTGAAGACCACGATGTTGGCACCGATGCCGAGCGCAAGAATCAGAACAGCGATAGCTGTAAAACCGCGATCTTTGCGGAGAGTGCGAAACGCGTAATGGAGATCCTGAAGCAGAATTTCCAGGAATGGAATGCCGCGGCGATCGCGAACAGATTCCTTGGTTTGCTGCACTCCTCCAAGTTTGAGGAGGGCATCGCGCCGCGCGGCTTCCGGCGTCATGCCGGCGCGGAGATTGTCCGCGACGTGCATCTCGAGATGGCTCGCGAACTCGGCATCCAATTCGCGATCCAGCTGTTCCTTGCGGAACATGCTGTGCACGCGGCGAGACCATGCTCGTAAAATTGGCATCATCATTTCACTCGTACCACAAGGCAATCATGGGATCAACGCGCGTAGCGCGTCTTGCGGGAAGGTAACAAGCGAGCAAGCCGGCGGTTAGCAAAGCAAGAAAAGCCAGCACAAACGCACCTACATCGAAAGCGAAGACGCCCCACAATTGCGATTGCAAGATGCGCACAGAAAGAAACGAAGTCAGAAGCCCCACGAGAATTCCGCTTCCGACCAACAACAACCCCTTGCGAAGCACCAGCGCGAGGACGTTTCCAGCCAACGCGCCCAGGGCCATGCGAATGCCAAACTCTTGCGTCCGCAGCGCCACGGAATAAGCCATCACGCCGAATAGCCCTATCAAGGCGAGGCCGAGACCGATCACAGCGCACGTGCCGAACGAAATCAAACGGAACTTTGGCTTCACATAAACTTTTTCCTGCAAATAGTCATCCAGGCTGCGCGCTTTGACCATCAGTGTATCGGGACCAGCCTCCGCGAGAATTTGCCGGATTTTGTTCACAAGCAAAGTTGGGTTCACCGTTGTTCGGACCAGAATGTTTCGATCGCCAGTGCCTGAAAACGTGTAAGGAATGAAGGCCTTTGGGAGAGTAGGCCGCTGAAGTCCGAAATTTCTGAAATCGCTAACGACGCCAACAATTTCACGAGCGTGCGATTGACGATGGCCACGTGACGAGCGCTGGCAATATCCGCATGGGTAAGAAGTCTTCCATGAATTAACCGTAAGCCAAGCATTTGGAAGTACCCCCTCACTGCATGCCTCAAACGCAGTTGTCCAGTGCTGATCATGAGGTTTTCCGGGAATGGCGACATCGTCTGACCCCCAGGATCCCTCCAATGGGGTTGCCGTCGATTCCGCCGCAAATGTAACTCCCGGAAGAGCGGTGATGCGCGGCAAAGCCTGATCGAAAAACTGGCGCTTGCTCTCGGCTGACTCATATTGTCGGGGAGGAAAGTGCACACCCGCGAAGAGGATTCCCCTGGTCGGAAAGCCGAGGTCAAAGTGCTGACCGTGAAGGCGCGGGATCTGCCGAGCATCCGCAACGCGAAGCGTAAATCCTGTAGCAGACTTTCGAGAGCGGGAATGCCGCGCCGGTCACGAATGGATTCCTTTGTTTGCTCGATGCCGCCGAGTTTGATGAGCGCGTCGCGGCGCGCTGCGTCAGGCGTCATGCCAGCGCGAAGATTGTCCGCGATGTGCATTTCGAGATGGCTCGCCAATTCTGCCTTCAGTTCGCGATCGAGCCGTTCTTCGCGGAAGAGATTACCTAAGCGGGCGAGCGATGCGCGGAGCCATCTCATGAGGCCGACTCCTTAGAGGAAAGGAAGCGAGCGAGGATTGCAGTAGTCTGCTGCCAATCACGTGCTTCCCTTTCGAGCTGCTTGTGGCCGGCGCGTGTGAGCTTGTAATACTTCGCCTTGCGATGGTTGTCCGAAATACCCCACTCCGACGCGATGTAGCCTTCCTGCTCCAGTTTTAAAAGTGCTGGATAGAGCGTTCCGTAATTGACAGAGAGGAGATCACCGCTGGTTTGCTCAATGCGACGAGCGATGCCGTAGCCGTGGAGTGGTCCCAGAGCTTCGAGCGTTTTAAGAACCATAAGGGCCAGAGTGCCCTGCCAAACATCTTTCTTATCGCCCACGGTGTGAAGTCTCCCGTGTCCCTATGGGGATCCAACAGCACGGTGCCATAGCTTCTATGGGAATGCAATAGGTGACTTCCAATGGGGGTCTCGCGGTCAGAACGTGAACGCGTTCAGAGCATGAAAAAGATACGCGTCAATCCTCCCTAGTTCTAAGTGCTATGCATACGCCCTAATCGACAATCGCCTGGTAGGCCAGCTCATGAACCTGCTGGTCAAGCGTCAGTCCACCCGTTGGGTGAAGTTGCGCCATAAAGATCACGATCATGTCTTCCTTGGGATCAATGGAAAACGCTGTGTAGAAAAAGCCTCCCCAATTGAATTCTCCGCTGGATCCTAGTTCGTGGAGCGGCGTCTTCACACCTTCAATGCCAAATCCCAGGCCGAATGCCCGATCCGTACTGATTTTTCCCAACTGGTCGTGACTCATCAGCTCAACGGACTTGCGGCTCAGCAGACGCACCTCGCCAAGCTTTCCACCCTGCAGCATCAGCTGGCAAAAACGCAAATAATCAGCAGCGGTCGAGCTCAGACCACCGCCACCCGAAAAAAGTTTCTTCGCACCGCGATACGGATAATCAGCCGAATAACTCGTGGGGCCTTCGGTGATGGGCGTGTCGGGAAAGCGTTGGAGTCCTTTTTCCGGATAGTAGGTGTAAGCGACTGCAAGACGGTCCAGTTTGTTCTCCGGTGGAAAGAAGTAAGTGTCCCTCATTCCGAGCGGCTCGAAGATGCGTGTCCGGAAGAACTGATCGAGCGGCATCCCAGAGACGACTTCCACGAGACGGCCAAGAACGTCGATGCTCAGACCATATTCCCACCGAGCGCCTGGGCTGAAGAGCAGTGGAACTCCCGCCAGACGCTTGACGTTATCTTCGATCGTGCCGTCGTACGGCAGCAGGCCGTGCGCCACGTTGGCCGCTTTGTAGCGCTCGCCCAGATCTTCATTCCAATTGTAGGTAAGACCGGAAGTATGCGTCAGAAGGTCTCGAACGGTGATTTCACGAGCAGCGGGAATTGTGTAAGGCTCGCCCGTCGCTGGTTTGACGAGCACTTTGGGATTCTTGAACTCCGGCAGATATTTTGAAATCGGATCTTCCAGAAGAAATTTTCCTTCTTCATACAACATCATCACCGCAAGACTCGTGATGGGCTTGGTCATCGAGCAGATTCGGAAGAGCGCGTCATCGCGCATGGGCTTATTGGCTTCGCGGTCGAGCGCACCTTGCGACTTGAACCATGCGACTTTGCCGTGGCGTGCGACCAGTGTCACGGCTCCGGCAATTCGCTTGTGGTCAATCTCCTGCTGAACCTTCGAAGTTATCCGTTCGAGACGCTCCGAAGACAGGCCCACACTTTCCGGTTTGGCGGAAGGCAGTTCCTGCGCGGCGACCGCGAAAGTCGACACGAATAGACAAACCAGAAGCTGATAGCCAGCTCGGCGGCTAATGGCGATGAGCATGCATGATCCTCCACTTGCGGTAAGAAGTTCTTGCGAAGCCGAGGGATTGTACAACGGAACCGCACGGGCACGGGATGCTTCGGCGAGCTGCAATGGTCGACGTATGGTGTTACCTTTTCCTGATGGCAGTGCGACGCGCGCCAAGGAGGCGGCCATGTCGATTCGACCCGTAAAGCGGCTGATCAAAGCGAAGCCAACCATGGAAGGCGCGGGAGTTCATCTGCGACGCGCGTTTGGATTTGGAAATACGACGGAGTTTGACCCCTTCTTGCTGCTGGACGATTTTCGCAACGATGTGCCGGAAGATTATCTCGCGGGATTTCCGTGGCATCCGCACCGTGGCATCGAAACGATCACGTACGTGCTGGCAGGAACGGTGGAACACGGCGATAGTATCGGCAATCAGGGCGCGATTTCCCCTGGCGATGTGCAGTGGATGACGGCAGGCAGCGGAATCATTCACCAGGAGATGCCGAAGGGCGATGCAGCAGGGCGCATGCACGGCTTTCAGTTGTGGGCGAATTTGCCATCGTCACTCAAAATGACTCCGCCGCGATACCAGGAAGTGAAATCGCTCGACATTCCCGAAATTACCGACGATGACGGAACCCACGCGCGCGTGATCTGCGGAAGTTTCTGGGGCAAGAGCGGTCCGGTCGATGGTATCGCGGCCGATCCCGTGTACCTCGACATTTCAATTGCCCCCGGCCGCAGAAAGGCGTTACCCGTGGGAACCACGCGGCACGCATTCGCATACGTATTTGCAGGCGGCGGAAAATTTTGCAACGCGTCCGGTCCGTTGGCGGTTCCCACAGAGCCGGTGGGCTGGGCCGATACCACTCCTCCGTTGGCGGCGGACAATCGTTCGCTCGTGCTATTTGACCGTGGCGATGAAGTGGTCGTGCAAGCTGGCGACGACGGCATTCGCTTTCTACTCGTTTCAGGCAAGCCTCTGGAAGAACCGGTGGCATGGTACGGCCCAATCGTTATGAATACGCAGGAGCAGCTGCAGCAGGCCTTCCGGGAGTTGGAGAAGGGCACATTTCTGAAATCTGGGAAGTGACTGAGGTTTCACGCTGCACGGGCACAGTCTGTTAGAGCTTGAGCGAACGAAGCCGCAGCGCGTTGGCGATGACCGACACAGAGCTGAAGCTCATCGCAGCACTGGCCAGCATTGGACTCAAAAGCCAGCCGAAGAATGGGTACAGCGCTCCGGCTGCGATAGGAATTCCGAGTGCGTTATAGAGAAACGCAAAGAGCAGATTCTGCTTGATGTTGCGAATCGTGGCTCGGCTCAGCCTGCGCGCTCGAACGATTCCGCGCAGATCTCCTTTCAGCAGAGTGATCCCCGCGCTTTCGATGGCGACGTCAGTGCCGGTGCCCATTGCGATGCCGACGTCGGCGCCAGCGAGAGCGGGCGCGTCGTTCACTCCGTCACCGGCCATCGCGACGACGTGGCCTTCGCGTTTGATGCTGGCCACGATCTCTGCCTTTTGTGCAGGTGAAACGTCCGTGTGGACTTCATCGATCCGCAATTCCTTTGCAATGAGTGTTGCGGATCCCTTGTGGTCACCGGTTAGTAAGACAAGGCGGATTCCCTCTCGACGCAATGTAGAGACAGCTTGGGCAGCAGTTTCCTTCATCGGGTCGGCTAGGCCGATCACTCCTATGATTTTGTCCTTTACGGCCACGAAGACGGCAGTTAGGAATGCCGGGCCACCGACCCTGATATTGAGGTTCCCAGGCTGCCCTTCGGAGGCGGCGGGCCCCTTCACGCCGTGTTCCTGCAGAAACTTTGCCGTGCCGACATAGATCAGGTCGCCGTTTACCCGGCCTTCGACGCCACCGCCAAAAGTGGCGCGAAATTCCTTGGCAAGCGCCAGTTGCACTTTCTTTTCTTCCGCGGCACGAACGATTGCGCGCGCAAGCGGATGCTCGCTGAAGCGTTCAACGCTCGCAGCGAGGCACAACAGCCCGTCCTTCGTAAAACTGCTTCCTTCGAGCACCGCGACCGAGGCCACGGCGGGCTTGCCTTCGGTGAGCGTGCCGGTTTTGTCCACGACGAGAGTGTCTACCGCGGCAAGTTTTTCTAGCGCTTCAGCGTTCCGCACAAGAACTCCGGCACCCGCGCCCTTGCCCACCGCAACCATGATGGACATCGGCGTCGCGAGGCCGAGCGCGCAAGGACACGCAATGATGAGTACCGCGACGGCGTTAACGAGACCGTGCGCCAGGCGCGGCTCCGGGCCAATCAGCGCCCACGCAGCGAATGTGAAAATCGCGGCAACCACCACGGCAGGAACGAAAACGGCGGCAACTTTGTCAGCCAGACGCTGCATCGGCGCGCGGCTGCGTTGCGCTTCACTCACCAGCTTCACGATTTGCGCAAACGTGGTTTCACTTCCGACGCGTTCGGCACGCATCACAAAACTACCGCTGGTGTTGAGCGTACCTCCCGTGAGTTTGTCGTTGACAGATTTTTCGACCGGCATCGGCTCGCCGGTAATCATGGATTCGTCAACCGCGCTCGCGCCTTCGAGCAGCACACCGTCGGCTGGAACGCGTTCGCCTGGACGGACACGAAGACGATCGCCCGGTTTAACTTCATCGAGCGCCACATCTTGCTCGCCGCCGTCGTCCTTTAGTCGATGCGCGGCCTGTGGCGCAAGCTTCAGCAACGCACGAATAGCTGACGATGTTTTCGCGCGCGCGCGAAGCTCAAGCACCTGCCCGAGGAGCACCAGCGTCGTGATGACGGCAGCCGCTTCGAAATACACAGGAACCGAGCCGTCCATATCGCGGAACGACGAGGGGAACCACTGGGGGAAAAGAGTTGCGACAACGCTATCCAGAAACGCCGCACCAGTCCCCAGCCCAATCAGCGTGAACATGTTCGGACTGCGATTCACCAGCGACGACCAGAACCTTTCGAAAAATGGCCAGCCTCCCCAGAGCACAACCGGTACAGCCATCAGAAGTTCAACCCAGTTCCGAACAGCTCCGGACAAATGCAATCCAAGCTTTTCGCCGAGCATGCTCAAAACGAGCGTAGGAACAGTAAAAAGTGCGCTCAGCCAAAAGCGCTGGCGCATCGAGGCGTACTCGGAATCCGGCGCTTCTTCCGCGACGATATCCATCGGCTCAAGAGCCATTCCACATTTTGGACATGTGCCGGGGCCCCACTGGACCACTTCGGGATGCATCGGGCACGTGTAGCGAATCTCTTTTTGTTCGCCGGAAGGCGCAGGCGTGATGGCAACCGATTTCGCGGAGACCGAGGCGCCGGAGCCCTCCATTGGAGACGCGCCGGGAACCGCAAGAAATTGCTCAGGCGCGCGGTCGAACCGTTCCGCACATCCGGGCGCACAGAAGTAATACGTCTTTCCGCCGAGCTGGCGAGTCGCCGCGGTTTTCGCCGGCTCAACATTCATTCCACAAACGGGATCGCGCTCCATTACGCTCCTCTCGAAGTTCCTCTGCAGCCGTCGTCAACGCAGATGCGTGTAAATCAGGCCGAGCAGTTCGTCATACATGGCGTGCGCTTCTTCTCTTTTAGCTGAGCGCAACGCTTTTGTGGCGCAGTGGCGAAGATGATTCTTCATCAGGTTGCGCGCTACGCCCCGTAGCGCTTCCTGAACCGAAGCAATCTGAACAATGATGTCGGCGCAGTATCGGTCGTCGCCGACCATTTTTTGCAGGCCGCGGACCTGCCCCTCAATTCTACGAAGCCGCTTCTGGTTGCTTTGCTTAAGTTCGGGATCGACCGCAACGGCCTTGTGGCCCGGACCGATTGCGCACGCACATTCGGCGGAGTGTGTGTGGGCTGTGACTTTGCGAGCCATCGATATATACCCCCTGAGGGTATTTATACCCCTGTCCCCTATATCGTGTCAAATTGTCGTGTGCTGCGTGGTCTGGCGTGCAACTCAAGGATCTGTGCGAGCCTGCTATACTACCGCCATGACGCTTCTCGAAATCAAATACGCATTGGCATCGCCGCTCACGCTCGAGCAGCTAAAGCAGCTTGGCGAATTCGCGAACACTTATGGTTTGCGGAAGTTCAAACTGAACGATGCAAAAACGGAATTGTGCTTTGAATATGACGCTTCACGGCTGCGCGAAACGCAAGTGGAGCATGTGCTCGGTCAGGCAAAAATCGCGGTTTCGAAAAAATTGAATTGAACTTCCGGTAGGAGCACTTCAGGTAAGCGTCATTGCCGAGCGCACCGAGCCGAAAATTCCATCGTCATAGCCACGGCGGCTGCGCAAAAACCAAATTATCTGGACAAAAAAAATGGGGCTCCAGCTTGGGACCGGGAGCCCCGGAAGCACCTTTCATATCCAGTGTCGTTTTCACACCAGATGCGTGGGGTCATCCATCCTAGCTTCCCTCTCAGAGGCAGGTGGGAACGGCCCTTGAATTCAGCCAAGCAAGCCCCTTCCCCCTCGCTTGGCATCCTTCGTGGACCGTGATCTGAAACGTGCTCACACGAGTCACTTATGCAACGCGTATCCATCGTCACCTGAACGGCTGTGCCAGCTAACTCATTGAATTAAAGAATGTTGATTAATTCCTTGCCATTCGGGACCGCGCCGATCTCCCACCCGAGAACCGGATTAGAACGCCTACTTGCCGCAGGCCGCGCCCCTAGCCAGTTCTAGAACCTTGGTAAGGAATTTATTTAGCTCGTCGGTCCATCGGTTTTTTTTGCCGTCGAGAACAAGATCTCCTTGTGCGCGCCATCGCCACTTCCCTCGGCACACTTCCCTTTTCAATACGATGCGGTATTGTGCTTGGATTCGCGTTGGTCGCTGCGATGAGCGCCTTTGCTAACACGCCCGGACTCCTGCGCCGCGCATCTCCTCCGACTTGCTACTGCGGATGCAGCCAGTCGCACGCGCGCGCCGGCTGCATCAAGATGTGCGAAAGGCGGAAGCGCGCAGCACGCTGGGGCGCTTCAACCTGCGCCAAGCCGCGCATCAAACCGCCGGCGGAAAATCCAGGCGCTGGACCAAGGTTTCCTCGCTCTGATCGCGCCGAACGCGCAAGCCTCTAACCTTCAGACTTAATTCCGCGCTCGCCAAGCAATTGTTTGTTCAGACTGCGGTTTGTCTTGTTCTGGCAACAAACTTGATAGAAATTCCGGAATCTCAAATACCGCGCGATTGTGAAGTGCTGCAACGTTACGCTTAAGCGCTGGCAGTTTGCCCGGTTCAAGCAACTCTTTTACTGCGGGCACAACATTGCCGAATCCTTTGATGACGATTCCCACCCGCTTTTCTGTCACCCATTCGGTGTTGAAACGCTCCTGCGGTAGCGTGCTCGAATTGCATTCCACCAAAACAGGCAGGCCGGAAATCATTGCTTCCGCAATGGTTCCGGGACCGGGTTTGCCGATCAGAAAATCGGCGGCGCGCATCAGGCGGTTGACTTCTCGCGTGAAGCCGACAACGTGCAGTGGAAGATTCCATTTTTTCTGGCGGAGCTTCGCGGCCAGCGTTTCGTTCTTGCCGCACACGAGAATGATCTGCAGCGGCGGATGCTCCGCATCAAGCTGTTCCACAATGTCATACATCACATTCGAGCCATAACCGCCAAACAGAACAATCGCGGTTGGCAGCGCTTCGTCAAGCCCAAGCCCTTTTCTGATAGCCAGCGGAGTTTCTTGTTGTTCGGCGTAAAACTCCGGACGAAGAATCATCCCCGACGCGCGAAACAGATTCTTTTCAGTTTTGCCAAAATTGCGCGCTTGCTCCTCTGCGCGTTCCGATCCGGCAATAACAATCTGTTCTGCGATTGGTTCAATCCAAAAACGCGGAGGAAAATCGGCCATGTCCGTGATAATGGTGACAAACGGGTGTTCCGGATAGACAGAATTCCAACTTTCCGCAATTTGACGATTGAAGTGCGGAATCACGGAAATCAGCAAATCAGCGGGATGTTCGCGCCAATAATTTGCCAAAAGCTTAACCAGGGATTTATGGAAAATTGAGATGGTAAGTTGCAGAATACGCAGAAGATATTCACTGCCCCACGTCCAGCCATTGCGCAGCAGAATATTGTATTGCTCCTGTATGCGTACGCCGGTAAGGCGCCGGAGAATGTCCAAATGATCCGTAAGGTCCTGGAACTGCACAAGGTTAATTTCCCAAGGCCGGGACTGCTGTTCGCAGACGGCTTTTAGTGCCACAGCGGCGTTGCGATGGCCACCGCCCGCGTCGTGGAATAGAATGTGAATTTTTTTAGCGCCAGACATGACAGCAGTGTTACACAGGAATCTCAAGGTTCCAGAAGAGCACGGACCATGCCATGTGGATAACTCCGGAAGTCATTTGTCATCAGTAGTTTCCAGGGGCACATTCACCTAGTTTTTTCCACCTCTTCACCCGCTGTTCATATCCCTAGTTTAAAACGGAAGCATGCGATGCGACCTTCACATTCATTCAATCGCTTCGGGAATGTGTACCACTCCTTGGCTCGACCGCGTCTCGAAGGAGTCCTACAACTTGCCGGATGAGGTCTATGCCCACTGCAAGAGATTGGGCATGTCCATCGTCACCCTGACGGACCACGATTCGATCGACGCGGCGGAAAAGCTGCGCGGTCACCCCGACTTCTTCGTTAGCGAAGAGGTAACCTGCCAGATGCCGAGCGGAACGGAAGTTCACATCGGTGTTTATAACATCGGCGAGCGCGATCACGTGGAAATCCAGCGGCGGCGAAAAGATTTTGTCTCGCTGCTGATGTATCTCACCGAACAGAAACTCTTCTTCAGTGTGAATCACGTGTTTTCCGGGCTCACCGGAAGGCGCGACGCCGACGATTTTCACTGGTTTGCGTCGTATGTACCGGCATTTGAAACTCGCAACGGACAGATGTGCGCGGAAGCCAACCGGCAGGCTGCGGCCCTGGCGAGGAAGCTCGGGAAGATCGCGATTGGCGGCAGCGATTCGCACACCATGAGAGGCGTGGGGCGCACGTACACTGAGGTTGCACAAGCTCGAAGCGTTGCGGAATTTTTTGCGGGCTTACGCGCAAAGCGCGGGCGGGTGCGCGGCGCGGATGGAACTTGTGCAGGCCTGACTGCAGATGTTTATCGAATCATTCAAGCAGTGCTACAGGAAAAACCCGCGACGCTGGCGCTACTGCCACTCGCCGTCCTGGTCCCGGTGTTTACAGCAGGACATTGGATGAATGAAAAGTGGTTCTGCCGGAAATGGGCGACACACTTTGAGGATGCGCACGAATCTCCACGCATGCTGTGGGATATGCGTCCCGGAGCGGAACGAATTTGATGTATTAAGCTCAGGGTTTGTAAAACAAATCCTGAAACCCTGGTGCAAGTCGTGGACTAACGATATGACCGTCGCACGCCAAGTCTGGGGCTTCATCGAACGGCGCGACCACCACCTGATGCGCCGGCTGAACCGCTGGCGTGCTCCACGCTGGATTCGTATCTGGATGATTGCCGCCACGCGGCTGGGCGATGGATGGCTGTGGTATTCGCTGGCCGCACTTCTGCTGGTGTTTGGCGGTCCGCAAAGATTTACGGCAGTCAGCGCGGCAGCAAGCGCAGCTTTGACCGGAGTTGCCGTCTTCAAAATCCTAAAGACTCTCAGCCACAGACAGCGGCCATGCCAACTCGAACCGCATTGCTGGTCGAAAGTTCTGCCTCCTGACAAATTCTCTTTCCCATCCGGCCATACCATGACGGCGTTCTCGATCGCCCTGGTACTCTGCTATTTTTATCGCGGCGTCGAATTGCCTCTCGGATTTTTTGCCTGCAGCATCGCCGTCTCGCGCATCGTGCTGGGAATGCACTTCCTAAGCGATGTGCTGGCCGGCGCGGTGATCGGCGTAGGACTCGGCTGCGCTTCGTTGACGGCATTCGCGGCGATGGGCTTCATCTAGTTCTATTCGGCACCTGCGCGTCGAAAGAAAACTTAGCGCGTTCCTCTGTATTTCTTCAGATCTCGATTTCAAAAACGCTTGCAATTAATGCTCTATAGCACTATTCTCTCGCATCCGAACGAGCCGGAGATTAAGGCTCGTTCGGTCCCATCGATTCAACGAGAGGGCTATGCCGCTAACCACAACGGATTGGGTGGTCATCGTTGGATATCTGCTTATCAATCTGCTGATCGGAATTTATTACCGGCGGCGCGCCAGCGGAAACACTGCGGAATTTTTTATCTCCGGCCGAGACGTTTCCTGGTGGCTGGCTGGAACCAGCATGGTTGCCACCACTTTCGCTGCCGATACGCCGCTTCTTGTTACAGGTCTGGTGGCGACACAAGGGATCGCTGGCAACTGGCTGTGGTGGAATCAATGTCTGACAGGGATGCTGACGGTATTTTTCTTCGCGCGGTATTGGCGGCGCGCGGAAATCATGACCGACGTTGAGCTGACGGAGTTGCGATACTCCGGAAAACCTGCGGCGTTCCTGCGTGGACTGAAGGCAATTTATCTTGGCCTGCTGATGAACTGCTTCATTTTGGGATGGGTGACAAGAGCGATGGTGGACATCATCGCAGTGCTGCTGGGGCCCGCCATTGCGCAAGGTAAGGTGTGGCAACTTGCGCTGGGTGACCACGTGCTGATGCACTACACTCTCGGCGAGCCACGGCACACCGCCCTGATGATTTGCGTTTTTGTGCTGATTCCCTTCACCGGAATTTACACATTTATCGGTGGGCTCTGGGGCGTGCTGGTCACGGATCTTTTCCAGTTCGTGCTGAAGATGAGCATGGTGACAGTGCTGGCATGGGTGGCGGTAAGCAAACTTGGCGGGATTAATGCCCTCACGTTGCGACTGCAGATTGTTGGCGACGCGGTTGCAAAAACCGGTGTGCGAACCGCGAATCCCTTGAAGTTTTTTCCAGACTTTCATCTGGGACTGACCACTAACGCCATCTGGACGATTCCGCTGGTTTCATTCGTGTTGTTTCTTGGCGTGCAGTGGTGGAGTTCCTGGTATCCGGGAGCGGAGCCGGGCGGCGGTGGTTATGTCGCACAGCGAATGTTCAGCGCGAAGGACGAAAAAAATTCGCTGGGCGCGACGTTGTGGTTCAATCTGGCGAATTATGCGCTGCGGCCGTGGCCGTGGATACTGACAGGGTTGGTTGCGCTGGCGTTGTATTCACCGAATGGCGGGCTTACTCCAAGCGCGGATTTTGCGGCCAGTCCACAACAAGGCTACGTGATGGTGCTGCGGGATTTTCTGCCGCCAGCGCTGCGTGGACTGATGGTCGCAGCATTTCTTGCGGCGTTCATGTCCACGATCGGAACGCAACTCAACTGGGGAACCTCATACCTGGTAAATGATTTCTACCGGCGATTTCTGGTACGCGACGCGGGCGAGCGTCACTATGTGAACATCGGAAAAGTTTTCACGGTTCTATTGGTACTTGCGGGCGGATACGTTGCGAGCCAACTCGCGTCAATTTCCGAAGGCTGGCAGATTGTGTTGGGAATCGGCGCAGGCACCGGCGCGGTGCTGATTTTGCGGTGGTACTGGTGGCGGATCAATGCCTGGAGCGAAATTACCGCGACCGTGACAGCGGCGGTGCTGACGTTCGTGCTGGCGAAAGTTCCGTTCACGGGTAACGGAGCGGTGGTTACCGCGAAAGCGACACTGATCACCGCGGGCGTGACGACGATCGCGTGGATCGTCGGAACATTCGCAACGAAACCCGAGCCGACGGAAAAATTGCTTTCGTTTTACAGGCGCGTTCACCCCAGCATTTATGGATGGCAACCGATTGCAAAACTGTGTCCGGAATTGCCGCAAGTTCGAGACTTTGCGGCGAACACTGCGAACTGGGTGGCGGGTTGCGTCATGGTGTATACCGCGATGTTTGGCATCGGCATGCTGGTGTTCAGGCACTGGTTGAGCGGGGTGTTGCTTCTCGGGGTGAGCGGTGTTGCAGGCTGGCTGATTTTCTGGAATCTTTCCCGGCAAGGATGGGGGACCCTTTCGGGGAGCGTGGAAGGGACGAGCGCAAAGAATTAACTCCGGATTCCCCAATGACGAAATTCCCTTTGCTGGAAATTTGTGTCGAGACACTGGACGCGGCGCTGGCCGCCGAGCGTGGCGGAGCTGACCGCATCGAGCTCTGCGAAAATCTACAGGTTGGCGGAGTTACCCCGAGCACTGATCTGACGCGCGCAGTGCGCAGTCAAGTTCACATTCCCGTTTTTGCGATGATCCGTCCGCGCGCCGGAGATTTTTTATATTCGGAGATGGAGTTCAAGCAAATAGTTCGCGATCTCGCGATTGCGAAGGGACTGGGCATGGATGGCGTCGTGTTGGGACTTCTTCGTGCGGATCAGCGCGTGAACATTCAGCACACTCGAACGCTTGTGGACCTGGCGCGGCCGCTGCCGGTGACGTTCCACCGCGCGTTTGATCAGACGCCAAATTTGCGGGAAGCGCTGGAAGACGTGATCGGCACGGGTGCCGCAAGGATTCTGACTTCCGGTGGAGGACCCAGCGCAGAGCAGGGTGTCGCCGCGCTTGCGGAACTTGTTGACGCGGGCCGCAAAAGAATAACAATCATGCCGGGCGGCGGAATCAGCGCCGTGAATATTGCACGCGTCTTGCAGGCGACGCGTGCGCGGGAGGTTCACTCCGGCTTGAGTACAGTAATCCCTGCCCCACGAACGGACTACGCCGAATTCGAGAAGGAGGTAGGCAAGCTGGCGGAACTGCTGAAAAGCCCTCCCGCGGTGAGGCATTGGAAGCGGTGAGATTGGCGAGGGCAAGCGGAAAAAGTAGATGATGGCAACAACGAAGCACAGGTGAAGCAGGAGACTTGCAGCGTTTAACGGCCTTCGATAGCGCTTGGTGTCGTGCAGATGCAAACGTTCGAGCCGGTCATAAGAGTATCGGAGAAGGACGCCGAGCGTGGGCCTGGACTGGCGCAAAGCGGTAGATTTAGCGGGAACGGTGGGATACGTCAGGGCTCGGCGGGGAACTCGATGGGGCGTTCCGAGCCGTCTGGATCGACCACCGCAACGCCGTCCCGCAAGTGTGGACGGCACGAATCATCGTGCAGCCGTATATCTGCTGGGATCAATCAGGGCCTCACAGAAACCCACTTGTCAGACCCGTTTCACTTACTTATCAGAGCTATGCCTTTTGTGCCTGGCGACGCAAGAATGTTGGAACGTCCAGATCGTCGGCGGGAACGTCCTGTGCAACGTCGCGGACATTCTGCTGAACCTGATGGACGACAGTTTGTGATTCGGATGTGGTTGACGAGCCGGAACCAGCGCCGGCAGCGGCAGCAGCGGCGACGGGAACTTCCCTACCGGCCTTCCATGTTTTTGGCAGGAACTCCGGACGCTTGGAAACGTTTTTCTTGTTGGCTTCCTTGAAGCCGGCGGCGATGACGGTGATTTTGACAGAGTCCTTCATGGTTTCATCCTGCACCGCACCGAAAATGATGTTGGCGTTTTCGTGCGCGGCTTTCTGGATGATGGATGAGGCTTCGTGAACTTCGTGGAGCGTGAGGCTGGGGCTGCCGCAAATGTTGATAAGGATGCCCTGCGCGCCCTGAATGGAATTGTCTTCGAGCAAGGGGCTGGCGATGGCGCGGTTGGCGGCATCGACTGCGCGGTTCGAGCCGGTGGCGACAGCCGTGCCCATGACGGCATAGCCCTGGCCGCTCATGATGGCTTTTACGTCAGCAAAGTCACGGTTGATGATGCCGGGGACGGTGATGATGTCCGAGATGCCCTGAACAGCCTGGCGAAGGATATCGTCCGCGATGCGAAACGCGTCAAAGAAGCTGGTGCCACGTTCGACGGTTTCCATCAAGCGTTCGTTGGGAATGACGATGACGGTGTCAACGGCGCCGATCAAATCCTGTAGAGCCTGTTCGGCTTGAAGCATGCGGCGTTTGCCTTCGAAGGCGAACGGCTTGGTAACAACCGCGACGGTTAAGGCGCCAAGCTCGCTGGCAAGCGATGCGACAACCGGAGCTGCGCCAGAGCCCGTGCCTCCACCCAGGCCGGAGGTGATGAAAATCATGTCCGAGCCTTCGAGCGCTTCGATGATTTTGTCGGTGTCCTCGAGGGCAGCTTTGCGGCCGACTTCGGGATTGGCTCCCGCGCCGAGACCTTTCGTAAGTTTTGCGCCGAGCTGCAACTTCATCGGCGCCTGACAGAGTTTGAGCGCCTGCAAGTCGGTGTTCGCCGCGATGAATTCGATGCCTTCGACCTTGGCACGAATCATGCGGTTGACGGCGTTACACCCGCCGCCGCCCACGCCGATGACTTTGATCTTTGCGGGCGACAACTCCTCGCTGAAGCTCATACGAATTGCGTTTTCTTTCGACGTCATTCCTATCCCCCTAACGGGCTGGGTAAAGCTCGTTATTCCCGGTCCACTGCTAGGCCCGACTGGTCGGCCCGAATGTCTATGCCCCGGCGAACATCGACCTGAGCTTGGCAACAAAATTCGTCGCGCGTTGTGACTGTGTGCGGCGCGCCTTTGCGCCGTACAAAACCAGGCCGACGACCGTGGCGTACTCGGGCTGCTCGACCTGTTCCGGCATGTCCACCAGGCCGCGAGGCTCCGCGATGCGAACGGGCAGGTGGAACGCCTGCTCCATCATTTCAATCAGGCCGTTGAGGCGCGCGCCGCCACCGGAGAGAACAAAGCCCGCAGGAATTTGAGAGTCAAGACCTGCGCGGCGCATTTCATCGCGGATCAGTGCCAAAAACTCCTGGGCGCGTGGCTCGATAATGTCGGTAAGCATGCGCGCGAAGATGGTGCGCGGCGGGCGATCACCAACGCTGGCGATTTCAATCGCAGTGTCTTCCTGAAGAAGCGCGGCTGCCGCACAACCGTGATGTCTCTTGATGCGTTCGGCTTCGGGGATGGGCGTGCGCAGGCCGACCGCGAGATCGTTTGTGAAATGGTCGCCGCCAACGGGAACGGCTCCGGTGTGCCGGACGACTCCGCCGCCGTAAACGACAAGTTCGGTAGTGCCGCCACCGATATCGAGTAAGCAGGTTCCGAGATCGCGCTCATCCTGCGTGAGACATGCTTCGGCGGAAGCGAGAGGTTCAACGACCGTGTCACTGATCAGAATTCCGGCGCGATTCGCTGCCGTGACGAGATTTTGCGTAGCGGTCACCGAGGAAGTGACGACATGCACGTTGGCTTCGAGGCGCTGGCCGACCATGCCGATGGCGTCGCGAATACCGTCGTGAGCGTCCACGGAAAATTCGTGCGGCAAGACGTGGAGGACTTCGCGATCTTCGGGAAGAGAAATGTTTCGCGCGGCGTCGATCGCGCGGCGAACGTCTTCACGTTCGATATCGCGCGGCCGATTGCCGAGAGTAACCCCGCCACGGCTGTTCAGTCCGCGAACGTGACTGCCGGCAACGCCGATCAGCGCTGATTCGACAGGAATGCCGGAAACGCCTTCGGCTTCTTCGACGGCGCGGCGAATGGAGCTGACGGTGGAATCGAGATTAACGATGGAACCTTTGCGCAGGCCTTTTGATTCGGCCGCGCCGAGCGCGAGGAACTTCACTTGCTCGTCGGCAAGCTCTGCGATGAGAACACAGGTTTTGCTGCTACCGATGTCCAGACCGACAAGATATTTGTCCTTCTTCGACAAGCCTCAGCTCCTCAGTTCAAATTGCACAAACTCACTTGCGCGTGCTTCAGCACTTTCACTTGCGCGCGCTTGCGCAGGAACCCGAAGTGTCCGGATTCAAGACCGGCAAGCGGTAGCGCAAATCAATCGACTGCACGCAGCCGTTTTCCGCCTGCCACACGGCAAAATTCTGCACGACGGTGCCGTACCTGGTGGCAAAATCATTCTGGTTAAAAAATAAAGTGACGGCCTGAGTGGATTTGGCACCTGGAATTCCCGCCATGACAACGCGCAGTTCCTTGGGATTCGAAAGATCGACTTCGCTCACCTGATCGGAGGAGTGCGGATGGGCCATATCGATGGCGCGAATAAATTCCTGATAGTTCGTCATGCGCTTCTGGCGTTCGCCGCGAGGCATGCTGTCCGTGAGACCGGTAACGATCGGAAAACGTAAATCATCGCCATGCTGGCGATCGAGAATTACACCGAATTCGTCAATGAGAGCGAGCTCGCTACCATTTCGGACGAACGCGATTGGTGTGCGCTCAGAAATATCGATGCGGATGCGGTTAGGCAGGACGCGCTGCACGCTCGCTGATTGTACCCAGGAGATTTGCTCCACTTCGCTGCGACGTGCATCGAGCGGAATGCGCAAGACGCTGCGGCCACGATCTTTGTAAAAAGGAGCCAGTACCGCTTCGCGCGAGACGATGTGGTTGCCGGTGACTTCAACTTGCTCTGGCTTGAGCAAAAGAACTTTCGGGGAGTGCAGAAGAAAATCGCCTGCGACATAAGCGACCACACCACAACCAGCGGCGATGACCAGCCAACCGAACATCGTGCGATAGCGTGAAAGATTTTTTCCGCCGAATTTCTTGCGTCGAATCTCGACAGGTTTCTGCCGGCGGAGATAGCGCGGCTCGTCATTTTCGACAAGCTCCGGTCGGTACGATTCCGCGTCGGCAACGGCAGCGTTTTTACGTATGGCTTTCACGCGTTCCACACCACTACTTCGTTTTCGAGTTTCACGCCAAAAGCATTTTCGACGCGGCCGCGGACGTCAGAGATCAAAGCGAGCATGTCTTTTGCCGAGGCCTGGCCCGCGTTGACGAAGAAATTCGCATGACGGTCGCTGACCTTGGCGTCGCCGACGCTCAGACCTTTCAGGCCAAGTTCGTCAATCATGCGGCCCGCGGAGGCTCCGGGAGGATTTTTGAAGATGCAACCGGCACTTTTCTGCCCGAGCGGCTGACTCGAACGCCGCTTCTCATTGCAGATACGAATCCCTTGAAGAATTTCTTTGAACGGTTTGGAGGGAAGTTCCAGCGTCACTGCGAGCATCATATCATCAGGCCCAAAAGAAGTGTGACGGTATTCAAATGAAATTTGATTGCCCTTGAGGATTTCTATCTTGCGTTCGGCAGCCCGGTAGAGCTTGACCTCGCGGACGTAGCTGCCGATTTGCATACCGTATGCGCCGGCGTTCATGCGCAGAGCGCCTCCGACGGTGCCGGGAACGCCGATCAGACCCTCCATGCCACCCAAATCGTGTTTCGCACAGAAGGTGACAGTGCGGCCGAGGTCGGCAGCGGCGTCCACGTGGGCAAAATTGCCTTCGAGGACGATTTCCGGGTCGGGTTTGGCGAGTTGCAGGATAACCCAGGGGAGTTCGCCATCGCCGACGAGCAGGTTTGAACCTCCACCAAGAAATTTGTACGGGATGTTGTGGTGTTCGAGCAGCTCGATCAAGTCGGGGATGAAGTCGTGCTTCGTGATGCGGAGCAGGTCGGTGGTGCCGCCGATGCCAAGAGAGGTCAATTCGGACAGGGATGTGCCGGAGCGGACATCGATTCCGAGCGCGGCGAGACCGGCTTCGAGTTTTGGATGCTCAGCGCGCATGGTGAGTGGGATGCTCCGTGCCGAGCAGGACCATCAGCTCGTTGCTAGCTCGGCTGACATTTCCGGCGCCTACCGTGAGGATGGCATCGCCTGGTCTGGCATTCTTCAGGAGAAATTCTACGGACTCCTGCATGGAGCGCAGGTAGTGGACGTTCTTGTGACCGGCCTCGCGGATGGCTGCGACCAGGGTTTCACTGGAGACGCCGGGGATGGGCGCTTCGCTGGCAGCGTAGATGTCCGTGAGAACCAGCACGTCGGCTTGGTTGAAGGCAATTCGGAATTCGTCCCAGAGATGTTGCGTGCGGGAGTAGCGATGTGGCTGGAAGAGCACGAGGAGACGGCTGAACTTACAACCACGAGCGGCTTCGAGCGTGGCGCGAATTTCGGCGGGGTGGTGGCCGTAGTCGTCAATGACAGTGACGTCGTTGACGCTACCCTTGACGTCAAAGCGGCGGCCGACTCCACCGAATTTGGCCAAGCCTTCGCGGATGAGCTCAGCGGGAACGTTGAGGTAAAGAGCGACGGCAGCCGCCGCAGCCGCGTTGCGAACATTGTGAATGCCAGGTGGGTGCGGCAGACGGAAAAGGCCGAGATCTTCGTCTTTGAAGGTGAGACGAAACTCACTGGAAAAGCCCTCGAGTTGGACGTCACTGATGACGAGGTCCGCCTGACTCGACGTGCCATAAGTGAGGATGGGCCGTTTGATGTTGGGGACGATGGCTTGAACGTTGGGCTCATCGAGGCAGAGGATCGCCGCTCCGTAAAAGGGTACGCGATTCACAAACTGGACGAAGGCGTCCTGAATATCTTCAAGCGAACTGTACTGATCAAGGTGTTCGCGGTCGATGGTGGTGACGACGGCGACGACTGGCGCGAAAAGCAGGAAGCTGCGGTCACTTTCGTCGGCTTCGACGACAAAATATTCGCCGCGACCGAGGCGCGCGGTTGTTCCAGCTTGATTCACTTTCCCACCAACGACGAATGTGGGATCGAGGTGAGCGGCGGTAAGAATCGAGGCTACCAGAGAGGTTGTGGTGGTTTTGCCGTGAGCGCCACCGACGGCGATGCCATACTTCAAGCGCATCAGCTCGGCCAGCATTTCGGCACGGGGAATCACAGGGATTTTGCGTTTGTGCGCTTCGATGACTTCCGGATTGTCAGATTTGATCGCGGAAGAGGTGACGACCACGTGTGCATCTTCGACGTTGCTGGCCTTGTGGCCTTCGTGAACCACTGCGCCGAGATTCTGCAAGCGTTCTGTGGTCGTGGAAGGCTTGGTATCGGAACCTGAGACTGAATAGCCGAGTGTGAGCAGGACTTCGGCGATACCGCTCATGCCAATACCACCGATGCCGACCAGGTGTATGCGCTGAAAATTGCGAAATGAAACCATCACGGCCGTTCTCCCCGGCGTTTTGTGAGCACGCCAGCGACCGTTTCAACGAGGTCGACGATATCGCGCGCGGCGTTTGGTTTTGCGAGCGCACGCGCTCGCGAAGCCAACAGCTCGACCTCCCCAGAATGGTCGAGCAGAGAGAAAATTTCGCTTGCAAGGCGCTCGGCAGTGAGCTCTGGCTCCGCGATGAGTCTACCCGCGTTGGCTTTGACCATTTCTTGTGCGTTGCGGAGCTGGTGGCTGTCGGTTGCGCGGCCAAACGGAATAAAAATTGCGGCCCGTCCGGCGGCGGCAACTTCTGCTGCAGTGATTGCTCCTGCGCGACAGACGATTAGGTCCGCCCATGCGAAGCGTTCAGACATGTTGCCAAGGAACGGAACGACTTCGGCACGAAACTCGCGGCGAGCATAGGCGGTCCTCACCGCGTTGTAATCGCGTTCGCCGGTTTGGTGCACCACACTCAATTCATCTTTGCGGGCGGCGAGCAGGTCCATCGCGTCGACGAATGCACGATTGATCGGGAGCGCGCCCTGGCTTCCGCCAGTGATTAGCAATCGGAAGGGTTTTTCGGGCTTGCGCGGCTGGATGTCGAAAAATTCTGCACGAACGGGATTGCCGGTGACAACTGCTTTGCTGCCCAAGGCATTCGAGGTTACTTCGTAGCCGGTCGCGATGCGCTTCGACAATTTCACGAGAACTTTGTTGGTGAAACCAGGCTCCGCGTTCGGCTCAAAGATTACGTTGGGAATGCCGTGAAGCCATGTCGCCAGCATCATTGGACCGGCGGCATAACCGCCGACACCAAATGCCGCTACCGGTTTGTGCTTCCGAAGAATCGCGAAGGCATCGAGCATGCCGGGCGCGAGTGTCGCAAAGTTTTTCACAAGCGTCAGCCCGCCCTTTCCCTTGAGGCCGGCAGCCCGCAAGGTTTCGAGCGGCAGCCCGACCTGTGGCACCAGCTTCATTTCGATTCCACGTTGTGTTCCTACCAGCACAACTTCCCTTTCCATTCCTCGGGACATCCATTCCTTTGCGATCGCGATCGCCGGAAACACGTGGCCGCCGGTACCGCCACCCGCAATGAGCAGCTTCATCGCGCCGTCGATTGCTGCGAAATATTCAGCAGCACTCCTGTCGCCAGAAGCATCACGAGCAAACTCGATCCTCCGTAGCTGATGAACGGTAGCGGGATTCCCTTCGTAGGAACCATGCCGAGCACTACGGCAAAATTGATCAAGGTCTGGAAAATGACCATTGACGTGATACCGAGCGCCAGTAGGCGGCCAAAATTATCCGGCGCGGCGAAGGCTGCTCGCAGTCCGCGCCAGCCATAAACCGCGAACAGCGCGATCACGATCATGGCGCCGATGAATCCCAGCTCCTCGCAAATGACCGCGTAGATGAAGTCCGTGTGAGCTTCAGGCAAATAAAACAGTTTCTGTTTGCTCTCCATCAGGCCAACGCCGGTAAAACCGCCGGACCCGACCGCGATGAGCGATTGCAGCAACTGAAAACCAGCGCCTTGCGGATCGACGTCCGGGTTAAGAAACGCCATGAAACGCGCTTGCCGATAGGCAACGTGAGAAATCAACAGATAGAGAGCGGGGATGGAAGCAGCCGCGCCTGCGGCAATCCATTTCCAGGAAAGTCCGGCGACATAAAGAACCGCGGCGGCGATCAGACCAATGTCCACGGAAGTACCAAGATCAGGTTGCGCGAGAATCAACGCCACACAAACCAGAATCGGTCCGATCGCGGGCAATATATTGTGAAGAAAATCTTCTTTGCGAAATTCCATGTTGGCGGCGCTGCGTCGCTTCAAATCCAAAAACCACGCGAGATACAGGATGACCGCCAGCTTGGCGATTTCCGAAGGCTGGATGCCGATGGGACCAAATCGAATCCAACGGTGCGTGGCATGCGACTTGTCGAGGAAGAAGGCACCCACGAGCATTAAGCCGACAATGCACAAGACGCTGTAGACGACCGCGGGCTCACGAAGTTTGCGGTAGTCGGTGCGCATCAACACAAACATTCCGGCGAGCCCAATCGCCAGCCAGGCGGACTGACGCAGCAGGAAGAAATACGAGTGGCCGTATTCGTGTTCGGCGGTTACCGCGGATGCGCTGAAGATCATCACCGCGCCCAGCAGGCACAACCCGAGCGTCACACCGAACAGCCATCTGTCATTTTCCAAACGTCTCGGCATTCTTCTTCTCCGTATTCGGCGGATTTTTTGGATTTTCGTTCTTTAGGATCTCCGTGCTCCGCTGCAACTGGCGGACCAGGTCTTTGAAGACGCGACCGCGGTGTTCGTAATTCTGGAACTGATCGAAACTTGCGCACGCTGGCGCGAGCAATACGATGTCTCCTGAGTGAGCAGTCTGGGCGGCAAATTCGAGGGCGTGCTCAAGCGTTTCGGCCTGCCTGATCGCGACGCTGCCTTCGATCTGATGTTCAATTTTTTCGGCGGCGGCGCCGATCAGGAGCGCAAGAATTGCTTTGTCCCGCAGCGTCGGGCGCAGCACGGAGTAGTCGCTGTCTTTATCCTTGCCGCCCAGAATCACCACGATACGTCCAGGGAAGGCTTCGAGCGCCTTCAGCGTTGCGTCAACATTGGTGGCCTTCGAATCGTTGTAGTAGCGGACTCCGTGAATCTCGGCGACGAATTCGATGCGATGCTCCACACCTGCAAAGGAGCGGATGGCTTCCGCGATTTGCTCAGGCTGTGCGCCTGCAAGCCGCGTAGCGATTGTGGCTGCGAGAACGTTTTCGAGATTGTGCGCGCCGGGGAGAGGAATCTCCCTGCAATCGAGAATTTCTTCATCTTTACCAGCCTGCCGGAAGATGATTTTCCCGTTTCGAACGAACGCCCCCTGCTGGACATTCGTCTTCCGGCTGAACCAGTACACTTGAGGGCGCGATGGAACATACTTGGCGCTTTTCGTATCGTCCGCGTTCAGAATGGCGAAATCTTCGCTGGTTTGATATTCAAAGATTCTGGCTTTCGCGGCTCCATATGCGGTGAGGTTTTTGTGCCGGTCCAGATGATCAGGCGTCAGATTCAAGAAAACGGCGATATTGGGACGAAACGTGTCGATGAGTTCGAGTTGAAAGCTGCTTAGCTCCGCGGCGGTAATCGTGCGATCGGTCGTCTCGCCGACCTGAGCGATCAAGGGAGTGCCGATGTTGCCGGCGAGGACAGTCGAGAAAGCAGCGTGACGCAAAATGTATTCGATGAGCGATGTTGTGGTGGTCTTACCGTTCGACCCGGTGATACCGATCAGTTGTCCCTTTAAGAAGCGGAAGGCTAGTTCAATTTCGCTCCAAACGGGAATTTTCAGCCCTCGTGCTTTGACCAGGAGTGGTACGTCAGCGGGTACGCCAGGACTTGGAATCACCAGCTGCTGGCCTTGCAGAATGCTGTCTGAATGTCCGCCCAGTTCCAACTGCACACCCGTAGCGCGCAACCTCGCGATGGATTCGCCCAATTCGCCAGCGGAGCGCGAGTCCGTGGCGGTCACGATAGCTCCGCGATCCGCACAAAAGAGCGCGGTAGCCATGCCGGTGCGGGCCAGTCCAATGACCAGCACGCGTTTCCCTTTTAAGTCGATCTTTCCGGCCATTCCTACCACAGTCCTTCGGACCTAGCGCAACTTCAGGGTGGTGAGCGCAAACAACGCGAACACCAGTGCCAGAATCCAGAATCTCACGATCACCTTTGATTCGCTCCACCCGAGCAATTCGAAATGGTGATGAACAGGCGCCATACGGAAAATCCGTTTTCCGCGTAGTTTGAAAGAGCCTACCTGCAAGATCACCGAGAGCGCTTCGATCACAAAAACACCGCCGATAAAAAAAAGGAGAATCTCCTGCTTGATGATGACGGCAATAACGCCCAATGTTCCACCAAGTGACAAGGAACCGACATCGCCCATAAAAACTTCAGCGGGATGCGCGTTGTACCAAAGAAAGCCTAGCGATGCGCCAACGAGCGCTCCACAAAAGACTGTCAGCTCACCTACGCGCGGAATGTACTGAATATCGAGATAAGACGACCAACGCGCGTTGCTGCTGACATACGTCAAGACCGTCAAGGCGCCGGCCGCGATCACGGTGCAGCCAATTGCCAAGCCGTCGAGGCCGTCAGTCAAATTAACGGCGTTCGAAGAGCCTGTGATGACGAGGGTCACAAACAGCAGAAACGGCACGAAGGCCAATGGCCACAGGTGATCGCTCGAAATCAAAGAGTGAATGACCAGATCAGGGTGAAACTTCTTAAAGAACGGGACGATCAACTGCGTGGAATAAGCGCTGTGCGTGGAAAGCTCCAATAGGCCGACTCCCACAATCATGCTGACCAGCACTTGCAGGAGAAATTTGCGCTTGCTGGTCAGGCCCAGGTTCCGCTTTTTCGCCACCTTCGCGTAATCGTCGATGAAACCGATGGCGGAGAATGCCACCAATGCAAACAGCGCCATCAGTACAAATGCGTTCGTAAGGTCCGCCCAGAGCAGCACCGGCACGGCAGTGGAAAGCACAATCAGAACGCCGCCCATCGTCGGTGTGCCGGCTTTCTTCTTGTGTTCCTGCGGCCCTTCCTCGCGGATGTACTGTCCGATCTGCAATTCGCGCAGACGGCGGATCAGCCATGGCCCGAACACCAGTGCGAGAAACATCGCAGTGAGGCTGGCGTACACGGTGCGCACCGTGATGTAACGAAAAACGTTAAGAGGGCTGAAATATTTCTGCAGCGTGTGATAAAGGAGGTAGTACAGCATCTAGTGGCTGACCCCCAGCTTTGTGTCAGGCGCGCCATGCTGCGCCAGCAACGCCTCGACAACGCGCTCCATCTTCACGCCGCGCGAACCCTTCACCAGCAGCAGATCTCCCGGTTGAATTTCCTTCTCCAGAAATTGAGCCGCTTCTTCCGAGGACGAGAAGAATTTCAGGCGGTCGCGTGGAATTCCGCCCTTCGCCGCACCTTCAAGCAATTGAGCAGCGTCGCCTTCAACGCCGATAATCCAGTCAATGGTTCCCGTTGTTGCGGCGTAAGCGCCGGCTTCGCGGTGGAGTTCGGCGGAAGTGGCTCCCAATTCACGCATTTCTCCCGCCGCAAGGATGCGGCGGCGAAAACCTGGCGTTGCCGCAAGCAGCGCCATCATTGCCTGGAGTGCGGCCGGACTTGAGTTGTAGCTGTCGTTGATCAGTGCCGCTCCATTCGAAAACTGCAAAAGCTCTCCGCGCATGGCCGGGGGCCGCAATTTCGGCAGCACCGCCCGCGCTTCGGTAATTCCAATTCCCCACACGCTGGCCGCCGCGAGCGACGCCAACGCGTTCGCGATGACATGACGTCCTGGCAAGGCCAACTCCAGACGAACATGGCCTTCCGGGCTAACGTAATCAAACGTCGTGCCGAGCGCACCGCGATCTTCTATATTCTCCGCTGTAAAGAATGCGGGCTGCTCGATTCCATACGTCAAAACACGCCCCGGCGCGAAAGCTCCAAACGCCGCCACGCGCGGATCGTCTGCATTCAATACCGCGGTGGAGTCTTTGCCATTCAAGCCTTCGATCAACTCACGCTTTGCGAGCGCGATTTCATCCACGGACGAAAAGAATTCCAGATGCGCCGGTGACACGCGCGTCACCACACCAACATCGGGCCGGGCAATCTCCGCGAGACGCAACAATTCGCCGCGTCGCGACATACCCATCTCCAACACCGCCGCTTGATGTGTTTCGTCCAGCCGAAACAGGGTCAGCGGCAGCCCGTACTCATTATTAAAATTTCCTTCCGACTTCAGAACGCGGAACCGCGCGCCAAGCAGTGCCGCCAGGATCTCTTTAGTCGTGGTTTTTCCGACCGATCCCGTGACACCGGCAATTTTGCCGCCCCATGCTTCGCGTAC
>WNGH01000232.1_pt1 | contig 73851 bp, 62 predicted proteins | sample 5400631 | NCBI WGS metagenome assembly WNGH01 (sample SAMN13153373, study PRJNA577476) | soil metagenome | isolation source: 115 cm soil or saprolite under Garry oak tree replicate 1 | place: USA:California | collected 2016-06-15
CATGATGGAGGAGCTGCAGACCGCCGTGGAGCGGGGCGAGACGACGACGGTGTACCGGCTGGCCCACAGTCTCAAGTCGAGCAGCGCCATGGTCGGCGCCCTCCGGCTGTCGGCCTTGTGCAAGACGCTCGAGGCCAGGGCCCACGAGAGCAAGGAGGGAGCGGTCCCGGACGGTCTTCCTGAGATTGAAGCGGAGTACGCGAGGGTGGTGGAGGCCCTCCGGAAGCTGGGAGCGGGGGGCGCGTCGTGAGCGCCGGACCCCAGGCCGAGACGAAGCCTCTGATCCTCGTGGTCGACGACGACACGGCGATCCGCGAGTTGGTGAAAGAGGCGCTCGAGCTCTTCCAGTTCGCCGTCGTCGAGGCGCGCAACGGGGCGGACGGGGTCAAGGCGTTCACGCGGCACAAGCCCGAGCTCGTGGTCATGGACGTGCGCATGCCGGAGATGGACGGCTTCCAGGCGTGCGCCGCGATGCGGCAGGTCCCGGGCGGGGCCGGCACGCCGATCCTGATCCTGACCGGGCTCGACGACACCGACTCGATCAAGACCGCCTACGAGGCCGGGGCCACCGATTTCGCGTCCAAGCCGATCAACCTGTTCGTCCTGGGACACCGTCTGCGCTACATGCTGCGCGCCAAGCGCACCGTCGACGACTTGCGCGACAGCGAGGCCCGTCTCGCGAGCGCGCAGCGCATCGCGCGTATCGGCAACTGGGAGCGCGAGCTGAAGTCCGGGCGCATGCGCTGGTCGGAGGAGACCTACCGCATCTTCGGCGTCGACTCGAAGAGCTTCACGCCCGACCTCGCATCGTATCTCGAGCGCGTGCATCCTCAGGATAGAGAGCTGGTCGCGCGCGCCACCGGCGAGGCGGTGCGCAAGGAAAGTCCGTACAGCTTCGACGCGCGGGTCCTCCTGCCGGACGGCGCCGTCCGTTTCGTGCACGAGCAGGCGGAGGTGGTCTTCGACGACGACGGCACGCCATTACGGTTGGCCGGCACGACGCAGGACATCACCGAGCGCAAGCAGATCGAGGAGCAGATCAGCTTCCTGGCCTACTACGACGGGCTGACCCGTCTGCCGAACCGGGTCCTGTTCATGGAGCGGCTCAACCAGGCGCTGTCGACCGCGCAGCGGCAGGGGAACACGCTCGCCTTGCTGTTCCTGGACCTGGACCGGTTCAAGAGGATCAACGACACGCTGGGTCACACCATGGGCGACCGGCTGCTGCAGGCGGTCTCGGAGCGCCTGAAGAAGTGCCTGCGCTCGACCGACACGATCGCCCGCGGCGACCCGCTCGCCTCGAGCGACACGGTGGCGCGCCTCGGGGGGGACGAGTTCATCCTGACCGTCAATGACATCGCGCGCGGGGAGGACGCCGCCAAGATCGCCCGCCGGATCATGGAGGCGCTGAACGAGCCGTTCAAGCTGGAGGAGCAGGAGGTCTTCGTGACCGGAAGCATCGGCATCAGCCTGTTCCCGCACGACGGCAAGGACGCGGACACGCTCTTGAAGAACGCCGACTCGGCGATGTACCACGCCAAGGATGCCGGGCGCGGGACCTATCAGTTCTACAACGCCTCGATGAACGCCGCCGCCCTGCAGCGCCTCGCGATGGAGAACAGCCTGCGCAAGGCGCTCGAGCGCCAGGAGTTCCTTCTGCACTTCCAGCCGCAGATCGACGTGGCGACCGGCAGGATCATCGGGGCCGAGGCGCTGGTCCGCTGGCGCCATCCCGAGCTCGGGATGGTCGCCCCGAACGACTTCATCCCGCTGGCCGAGGAGACCGGTCTGATCATGCCGATCGGCGAGTGGGTGCTGCGCGCCGCCTGCGCGCAGGGCAAGGCGTGGCGCGACGAGGGTCTCGGCGAGATGATCATCGCGGTGAACCTGTCGGGGCGCCAGTTCCGCCAGCAGCCCCTCGTGCACACCGTCGACGAGATCGTGAAATCCACCGGGTTCGATCCGCGCTGCCTGGAGCTGGAGATCACCGAGAGCATCCTGGTTCAGAGCGTCGAGGACACGATCACCACGCTGAAGCGGCTCAAGGACATGGGCCTGCGCGTCTCGGTGGACGATTTCGGCACGGGGTACTCGTCGCTGACCTACCTGAGGCGTTTCCCGATCGACACGCTGAAGATCGACCAGTCGTTCACGCGTGACATCGCGACCGATCCGGGCGACGCGGCGATCACCGCGGCCATCATCGCCATGGCGGAAGGGCTGAAGATGGCCGTGATCGCCGAGGGCGTCGAGACCCCGGAGCAGCGCGACTGCCTGCGCGAGAGGGGCTGCCGGCTCATGCAGGGCTACCTGTTCAGCCGGCCGGTGCCTGCGGACCAGTTCCGGGTCCTGCTGCAGAAACAGGCTGCCGGCGAACTGCCCGGAGGCGAGCTTACGTCCCCGCGCCGAGCCGCCAGGTGAACCCGGCGGTCCAGTTCATGTGGTTGCTCGTCTCGTCGAAGGTCTGCTCCGTCAGCCGCGATATCTGCAAGCGGAACGCCGCGCCGTGGCGGTCTCCGAAGAAGAAGCGGCAGCCTCCGCCGACTTGGTGGGCCGCGCCGGAATCCTTGACGTTGGCGAACGGAAAATCCAGGGTGGCCGAGCCGAATCCAGCCATGACGTAGGGGACGACGTTGCCGGTCTTCGAGTGGAAATTGAAGACGCCGTTGGCGAAGACCGTCGTCAGGACCACGTCGGCCCGGGTCGTGTTCTGGAGATTCAGGTTGTAGTGCGCGGAGGCCGAGATCTCCCCCTCCACCTCGAACAGCCGCGAGACGTGGTACCCGCCGCGGAACGACAGGCGCCCCGCGCTCTGGCGCGACACGTTCTGATCGAAGTCGGTCACGCCGAAATCGAAGCCTATCTCCCCGTTCCCCTTGCCGATGCCCGCCAGAGCGGGTGTCGCGGACAGGAGCGCGCACAGGCCTACCACCAGCAGTCTCATCGACGGCCTCCTTATCAGACCAGACGCGGAGCCACCTCGCGAAAGGCCCGCAGGGCCGCCTCGACGTCCTCGTCGGTGTGCTGCACCGAGACCGTCCAGATGTCCTCCGGGCCGTGGGCCTGCGGGAGGATACCGCGATTCGCCATGCCGAGCCAGAAGATCGGCCACTTGTCCATCCGAGTCGTCTTGAAGTCGGCGACGCTTTTCACCGGGGCGCGTCTGAAGAACAGCGAGCCGGACGCCCCCGCCGTCACGACGTGCGCCTCGAGACCGGTGCGCGCGATGATCTCGCGGTAGCCGTCGGCCAGCGCCTGGTTGACCGCGAACAGCCGGTCGTACGCCTTCGGCGTCAACACCTCGGTCAGCGTCGCGTAGGCGGCGGCGAGGCCGACCGTGTTGGCCGCGTAGGTTCCGACGTGCTTGATGTTGCGCGTTTCGATCCCCTCCATGAGGTCGCGCCGGCCGCCGAACAGGCCGATCGGAAAGCCGCCGCCGATCGATTTGGCCATGGCCACGAGGTCAGCGGGCACGCCGAAATACTCGCCGGCGCCCCGCAGTCCCAGCTTGCACCCCATCTTCACCTCGTCGTAGATGAGGACCGCCCCCTCGGCGTCGCACAGATCGCGCAGCCCCTGCAGGAACCCCTCCCGCGGCAAAAGGATCCCCAGGTTGAACGAGATCGGCTCGAGGATGACGGCGGCGATCTCCCGCGGATGCTCGCGGAAGGCGGCGCGCACGCTCTCCAGATCGTTGTAATCGGCCAGGAACGTCTTCGAGACCATGGCGCGCGGGATGCCGGCGCTGTACATCTCCTGGCCCATCCACTCCGGGGCGCCCGGGGGGAGGTCCGTCTCGGCCTTGCCCAGCCAGAACTCCGGCGCCCCGCCGTGATAGCAGGCGTCGAACTTCAGGATCCCGTCGCGGCCCGTGGCGCCGCGGGCCACGCGCAGGGCGAACTGCGTGGCCTCGCTCCCGGTGTTGACGAAGCGCACCAGGTCCAGCCGGAAGCGGTCGCAGACGATCGCCGCCAGGTCTGCGGTGCGCGGGTTGGGGTAGCAGGTCATCGTGCCGTTCTCGGCCTGCCGGCGCACCGCGTCGAGGACGACCGGGTGGGCGTGACCCGCGAGCAGCGTCGACTGCGCCATTCCCAGATCGACGTACTCGTTGCCGTCGACGTCCTGCACGCGCGACCCGCGCGCCGAGCGCAGGAAGATCGGGTGCGGCTCCATCAGGCGGAAATTGCTGCACACGCCCGCCGGCAGGAAGCGGCGGGCGCGCTCCCACTCGTCGAGCGAGCCCGGGGTGCGGCCGCGGAAGCGGCGGACCTCCCCGGCGAGGGGGTCGGAGGCCGGGCGGGGGACTGACGGCAACGTCGGTTCCTGGATTCTCTCGAGGCTCATGGCGGATGCTAGCAAAGCCGCGACGAACGGGTCAACGCGGCGATCCGCATCCTGAAACGCTGCGGACGGGCCCGGAGGTGTGCGACAATCTCCGGCTTCCGGAGGAGAGCGCATGCGACGCTTGTTCCTGCCCGCCGTTGTCGTTGTGGGGATCACGATCCTGCCGGCCGCCGCCGGCGACGCCGAGACCCGGGCGCAGCGCCTGCAGGCGCGCGCCATCGTGGTCGACACGCACGTGGACGCGCCGTACACGCTCGAGAAGAAATGGGCCGACGTGGGCGAGCGCGGGGCGACGCCGCACTTCGACATCCCGCGCGCACAGGAAGGTGGCCTGACGGCACCGTTCTTCGCGATCTACGTGCCGGCGAGCTACGCCGAGAGCGGCGGCGCCGCGCGGGAGACGCTCGATCTCATCGACATGGTCGATCGCATCGTGCGGGCCCATCCGAAGGACCTCTCCCGGGCCGCCTCGGTGGCCGAGATCCGCCAGGCGAAGCGCGATCGCAAGATGGCGGTGCTGATGGGGATCGAGGGGGGGCATGCGATCGAGGACTCGCTCGGGGCGCTGCGCGAGTTCTACCGCCTCGGAGTGCGCTACATGACTCTGACCCATACGAACACCAACCACTGGGCCGACTCGTCGGGGAAGTTCTACCTGCCCGACTTCAATGCCGCCGACTACCAGGCGCACCACGGACTGAGCGACTTCGGCCGTGTCGTCGTGCGCGAGATGAACCGGATCGGCATGATGGTGGACGTGTCGCACGTCTCGGACGAGACGATCGACGACGTGCTGGAGACGTCGCGCGCCCCGGTGTTCGCCTCGCACTCCTCCTGCCGCGCTCTGTGCGACATCCCGCGCAACCTGACCGACGACCAGATCCACAGGATCGCCGCCAAGGGGGGTGTTGTGATGATCAACGTCTCGTCCTACTTCGTCGACCCGGACGTCGTGGCGGCCATGAAGACCGAGCGGGAGAAGGTCGCGCCCGAGTACCAGAAGATCAAGCAGGAGCTGGCGTCCGATCCCAAGAAGCGCGATGAGGCGATCACCAAGCTGTTCAACAGCCTGCCGCGACGCCGCACCACGTGGAGCAAGGTCGTCGACCACATCGAGCACGTCATCCAGATTGCCGGGCCCGAGGCGGTCGGCCTGGGGACCGATTTCGACGGCATCGAGGACCCGCCGGAAGGGCTCGACGACGTCTCGAAGCTGCCGGTGATCACCGCGGAGCTCCTGCGCCGGGGCCATTCCGAGAGGGAGGTCGAAGGGGTCCTCGGCGAGAACTTCCTGCGCTTCTTCCGACGCGTGGAGGAGACGGCGCGCGGGCTCGCGGGCGAATCCCCCTCGACCGCGACGCTGCCGGCCGAGTAGGGGTGCGCGCGGCACCGCTGCTCCTGTGGGTCCTCGCGGGAGGTGTCGCCGCCGGCGGGCGGGACGCGCTCGCCGCCCGTGCCGCCGCGGACACGCCCGCGGCCGCGGGCCCGTCGCGCGTCGCGGCCGTCCACACCGAGAGCGCCGTCACCGTGGACGGCCGGCTGGACGAGCTGGCCTGGGAGCGGGCCGGCGTCATTCCCGACCTCACGCAGCACGCGCCCCACCCGGGCGCGCCCACGCCCTACAGAACGGAAATCCGCCTTCTCGTCGACCGGGACAACCTCTACATCGGGATCCACTGCTTCGACCCCGAGCCGGTGAAGATCTCGCTGCACTCGATGCAGCGCGATATCGAGGATCCGTTCGGGGACGATTTCGTGACGCTCGTGTTCGACACCTTCGGGGACAAACGCACGGGATACATGTTCGAAGTCCACGCCACGGGGGCCGTGAGCGACGGTCTGATTCCGGGCCCCGGCATCCTCACGACGGACTGGGACGGGATCTGGGACGCGAGGACGAGCATCGACGCGCTCGGCTGGACGATCGAGATGCGCATCCCCTCGCGCACGCTGCATTTCAAGAGAGGGTTGTCGGAGTGGGGATTCAACGTCCTGCGCTGGGTCGCGCGTGACCGCCTCAACTTCCACTGGTCAGGAGTGACGATCGACTCCGACGTGATCGATCTCAGCAGCGCCGGCCTGCTCTCGGGGATCGCCGGGCTCGACCAGGGGAAGGGCCTGACGGTCGCCCCCTACGCCCTGGGCCGATACGAGAGAGCGCCCGCCGAGCAGACGGAGCGGACGATCGGACGGGGCGGCCTGGATCTGACCTGCAGCCCGACCCCGGGCCTGACGGGCGTCCTGACGGCCAACACCGATTTTGCCGAGACGGAGGTCGACACGCGCCAGATCAACCTGACGCGCTTCGACCTGTACTTTCCCGAGAAGCGGCCGTTCTTCCTGGACGGGTCGAGCCTGTTCAATTTCGGGCTCGGTCTGGAGCAGGACTTCGTGCCGTTCTACTCGCGCCGGATAGGGCTGGTCGAGCTCCCGACGGAGTTCGAGACCGTCCCGATCGACTGGGGGGGCAAGATCCTCGGCCACGCGGGCCCCCTGAGCGTGGGGGCGCTCGACATCCAGACCGGGGAATCGACGGCGGCGCCGCGCACCAACCTTTCGGCGGGCCGGGTCACCTACGACCTCACCCCCAGTTTCCACGTAGGGGCGATCGGCACGCACGGCGATCCCCGGGGGCTGCCCTCCAACTCGCTGGCGGGCATCGACGCCGTCTGGCACAGCTCGCAGATCGCGGGCGACAAGAAGCTGTCGATCGGCGGCTGGGCGGCGCGCTCGAGCGGCGACGTTCCCCGCGGAAACCGGGGCGGCTGGGGCCTCAAGGTGGACCTTCCGAACGATTTCTGGGAGGCCTACGCGCGTGTCATGGAGTTCGGCGACGCTCTCGATCCCGCGCTCGGATTCCTGCCTCGTCCGGGGACGCGCTGGTACGATTTCTGGAACGCCGTGAAGCCCCGGCCAGGGCCGGACGGGGCCTTTCGCTGGATCCGCCAGGCGTTCTTCGAGACCGGCTACAAGCGGATCGATGACCTCGACGGGCGGCCCGAGTCGCGGCGGTTGTTCACGGCGCCGGTGAATATCGAAACGGAATCAGGGGAGCACTTCGAGGCCAACTGGGTGCCGACGTACGAGCGCGTCGACCCGGCGGCGCCGCCGTTCGAGATCGTGCCGGGAATCGTGATCACGCCCGGCGCCTACCGCTTCACGCGCTACCGCGTCGAGGCCCAGTCGGCCCAGACGCGCGGCTGGAGGGTCGGCTCGACCGTCTGGTTCGGCGATTTCTACGGAGGCCGGCTGACCCAGACGGAAGCCTTCGTGAACTGGGACGTCCTCAAGGGGCACCTGCACCAGAAGCTCGATCTCGAGAACGATTTCGGCCACCTGCCCGAGGGGGACTTCATCCAGCGCCTGTTCCAGCTCCAGAACGTCTTCGCCTTCTCGCCGCGCCTCCTGTTGTTCGGCTACTTCCAGTACGACACCGAAACGAGGAGCATGGGGATGAACGCCCGCCTGCGTTTCACCTTCCGCCCCGGCAACGACCTGTTCGTCGTGTGGAACCGGAACTGGGTCCACCCGGCGGGCGAAGGGGCGTTCAATCTCGAGCCCCAGAGCGACCAGGTCGCCGTCAAGGTCCGGTTCGCCTGGACCGGATGACCGGGCGCGCGCGCCCCGGACCGTTCGGCCGCTTCGAGCCTTCGTCTCAGCCCGGCAGCCGGCCGAGCCTCTCCGCGATCGCCGCGATGTGATCGGGTGTCGTGCCGCAGCAGCCGCCGACGAAGCGCGCCCCCTCCTCGATCCGCTTCTCCATCCAGACGGCGTAGGCTCCGGGCTCGTGGCGTTCCGGCATGCGCCAGCCGGTCACGTCGTCCGGCTCTCCGAGGTGCGCGTACAGGCCGTGCGGCACGGCCGGGGCCAGAGACGCGAAGCGCGGATAAATCGGCTCCAGCGCTTCCGGTGTCGCGCAGTTCATGAGGACGCCGCGCAGCGCCTCGCCGCCCGCTCCGGCCAGGCGGGGCAGCGCCGTTTCGAGCGGCTCCCCGGAGAGGAGGTGGTGCGGCGGGCGCGGGCAGAGACTCAGCAGGACCGGGAGTCCGGTCTCCCGCGCCGCCTGGAGCGCGGCCTCGGCCTCGCGCAGACTGTTCATCGTCTCGATGATGATCAGGTCGACGCCGAGCGAGGCGAGCAGCTCCGATTGCGGTCGGTGCTCGCCCAGACAGTCGTCCCGGCTCGGCACCAGGTCGGGACGGTAGCAGTCCTCCAGGGGGGCGAGTCCGCCCGCGACCAGGCAGACGCGGCCGGCGCTCGCCTGGGAGCCGGCCCGCGCGCACTCGACCGCCCGCCGGTTCACCTCGCGCCAGGAACCGGACCGGCCCGCCCGCTCCAGGATGCGCGCCGTCGTCCGGAAGGTATTCGTGACCAGGATCTCGGCGCCGGCGCGCGCGTAGTCTTCGTGGATCTTCATCAGCGTCTCGAGCCCCCGGTCGTCGAACAGGGCCCGCGCCGACCACAAGGGCAGTGTCGTGTCGACCCCCCGGCGCGCCAGCTCGGTCCCGGTGGCGCCGTCGAGCAGGACCGGGCGTTGCCGGGCCAGGAGCCCGTCGAGGTTGGTCGCCGGGGTCGAGGATATCGATGAGCCGTGCATGGAGGTATTTTACGCGCAGCGGCCCGGGGGCGGGCGCAACCTACGCCGGATCGCAGGTGTCCCCGATGCCGTCGCGGTCGGTGTCGTACTGATTCGGGTTGGGCGTGCGGGGGCAGTTGTCGCAGGCGTCGCCGACACGATCCTTGTCCCTGTCGCCCTGGTCCGGGTTCGGCGTCCCCGGGCAGTTGTCGTCACAGGCGCGGTTCTTCCCACCCGTGCAGCGGTGGTCGGCGTACTGACCATCCAGGTCGCCGTCGTTCAGGATGCCATCGTCGTCATAATCGGCCAGGTCGACGCTGCGCGAGAAGATGTCCAGGTCTCCGAACCGCGCGTCCGGCCAGATTGGATGAATGCGCCCGCCGCCCACGGCCGCCCCGTTGTAATCGAACAGGGACTCCGGTCCGGTGGCCGGGAAGATGCCGCTCGAGACACGGATGTTCGGACCGAACGATGCGCCGCCGTCGGTGGAGGTCGCCAGATACAATCCGTACCTGAGCCCCGCCGGATCCTCGCGCGTGTCCAGGAAGGTGACCTGGACCGCTCCCCGCTCGTCGACGTTGATCCATGGACCGGCCTGGTCGGCGTGGTTTGCCGGGGAGTCGTCGTTCACCCGCACGGGTGGGCTCCACGTGTCCCCCCGGTCGTCCGAACGGCTGAGCAGGATGTCGGCGCTCCCTAGACGGCCGTCGGGCCAGACGACATAGATGCGGCCGCGGTGAGGACCGTTGCTGAGGTCGACGGCGCTGGCCGGGAGGTTCAGGCGAAGAAAGGCGCTGTTGAAGTAGTTCGGATAATCGATTGTGCCGATGAAAACGTCGTCGGCGAGCCAGGTGAGACCGCCATCCAGGGAGCGATCGAACCAGATCTCGGAGTCATTGGCCCATTCCACGTAGATTTCGCCGTTCGACCCCGTCAGGGGGATCGGGGCCTCTCCGGCGCTGGCGGCGTTCGAAACGGGGACCGGGTTGGTGAACGTGGCGCCGCCGTCCTCGCTCTTCGAAAAGAGGACGGTGAAGAAGGGGAGGTTCTTGTAGACGGCCGCAAACACGTCGTAGATCGTGTCCGTGAGGGGATCGACCGAGATGAACGGCTTGTCGCCGTCGTTCGTCACCCGAACGGGGTTCGTGAAAGTCGCGCCGTGGTCGGTGGACTTGAGAACCAGGCAGCCCGCCCCTCCGTTCGGACCGGGGTGGGAGAACGCGAGCAGGCTCAGGTAGAAATTCCCGCGACTGTCCACGGCCAGGGTGACGTCGCCGTGCGTCTCCAGGTTGTCCACCTGGAGCCGGCTGCTCCGCCACGTGACGCCTCCGTCCCGCGAGTAGGCGTAGCCGACAACGCTGGACTGGCCCGGGGCGAGGGTGAAGAAATCCCCCCAGGCACCGACGACGTTCAACGGGTCGATCGGATTGATCGCGATCGATGGCTCGGCCTGGTCCTTGCCGGATGCATCCTGGTTGAGCCGTGAGTCGGTCCCCGGGAGGGCGTCCTGCCCCGGGGTTCCGGCCCGGGAGAGCGCCGCTGCCAGGAACAGCGTCAGGGTGATCACGCATGTTCTCGCCGCACTCATGGTCGCTCCCTCCTGGACATGGCCTCCAGCGCGCACCCAGGCCACCGGCGTGGTTGACTCGTCCCGAATCCGTTAATCCACTCTATACGTCGGGGGTGGTCGGGTTGCAACTTCATTCCGATCGTGAAGCGACGCGGGACTTCGAGTTTCAGCGATACGGAGACGGCTGCGGCGGCCGGCCGAAGCAGCCGAGAAACCACGACACCAGGCTGACCACGAATGAACCGACGATGGCCCAGCCGATGGAGTCGACGTCGAACCCCGGCACGATCCAGGCCGCCATCGCGAACGCCAGCCCGTTCACCACGAAATAGAACAGACCGAGCGTCAGAAGGGTGATCGGCAGCGTGAGGAACAGCAGGATCGGCCGGATGATGGCGTTGATGAACCCCAGGACCAGGGACGCCACAGCCAGCGTCGCGTACGAATCGACGTGCACGCCGGGCACGATGTGCGAGCAGACGAAGAGCGCCACGGCCGTGCTCAGCCAGTGCACCAGGAATCGAGCCATCGCCTGTCTCCTTTAATCCCCGCTGCAGTTCTGCACGATGACGCGGCAGCGCGCGCAGATCTCCTTGCACTTGCGGTATTCGGTGGGTCCGCCGCAGGCGGGGCAGGGGAGCCGGGCCTCGACGCACGCGAGCGGTTCGGGCTGTGAATTCACGCAAGCGCCCTCCGCCTGGAAGTATACGCGAGTCCATCCCCGGAGGACTGCGGAGGGGCCGGGCGCTGGCCGGCCGGAGAGTCCTACCTCGGCCGCTCGAACCAGGAGTTGACGTTGAAGCTGTAGGAGAGCTGGGCGGAGACTGCGTAGCCGTCGGGGAAGAAAGTCTTGAGGGAGTCGTCCACCATCCAGCGGTCGCGGCGGTAGGCCACCTTGAGGAGAGCGCCGGGACCGAGGCGGTACCCGGCCGCGACCTCCGCGTCGTAGAAATCGGCGGTGGTCGAAAGCCACACGCCGGGCCCCAGCGGGGCGATGTAGGGGTAGTCGTTGCGCTCGAGGCGCAGCGCCGTGAAGAAGCGGGGAGACCAGGTGTACTTCGGCTCGATGAAGTAGGCGAAGCCGTGGACGTCCGGAGCGCCGGCGGGGACCTCGTAGGACGAATGGGCGTAATCGCCGTTCAGCTCGAAGTAGCCGTGGCTGAACTGAATGTCGAGACCGTAGACGGTCTGGTTGAAGTCCTTCCAGTTCTCCCCGGAGGACAGCATCGGCGCGACACGCGGCCCCAGGTACGGACCGAGCGTGGCGTAGACGCCCAGCCGGGTTCCGACGACAGGCGTCAGCCCCGCGGCCAGAGCCGGCCGCACCGCCCGGCCGGTTTCGGGGACGTAGCGATCGTTGACGAACGGACGGTCCACGAGCGCGGCCCGGTAATCGAACCGTCCCACCTGCCCGGTGGCCTGTGCACCGAGCGGGTAGTCGAGGCTGTACCCGTCGGGCGAGCCGATCAGAGGATTGACGCTCGACAGGTAGCGCCGGGAGAAGTTGCCGATCGGGGAGAGGAGCTGTCCCGCTTCGATCACGAGACGCCGGGGCTCGCTGAAGGAATAGCGCACGAACGCCTGCTCCAGCTCCGTCTCCGTTCCGTATTCGCTGTTCGCCCTGCCGCCATAGGCCTCGCCGCGGACGAACCCCTGCAGGCGGGGGCGGAATTCGGAGGCCGCCCACAGTCGCAGGCGGCCGCCCGGGGCGGCGTCGCCGTCGTTCCGGCTCAGCAGGCGGGAGCCGTCGTCCGTCTGCCAGTACTCGGCGTCGAAGAGCCCCCCGACGAGGACGTGTTCATCGCACGGTGCCGGCGCGATGGCGAACAGGGCGCAGGCGAGAAGGGACAGCGCGCGGCGGACCGTTCGTCCTCGCGCGCGGCGTCGTGGGCGCACCCGGATCATCGGCGCCTCACGCCGCGCTCTGCAAGCCATTCCAGGTCTCCCGCAGGGCGGACACGTATTCCTCCATCGTGAACGGCTTCAGCACGCAGCGCGAGTTCACCTGCTGCAGGAACGCGGCCTCGCCGACCGTGTCCCCGGTCACGAACAGGAACCCCCGCGTCCCCGACCGACGGTGGGCTCCGACCCAGGTGTACAGGTCCTTCCCCGACACGTCCCCCGGCATGAGGAGATCGGAGACGATCAGGTCGAAGTCCCGCGTCCGCAACAGTGCTATCGCCTCGTCGCCGGAGCGTGCGCCGACGGCCTTCGCCCCGAGCGAGCCCAGGATCGCCATCTGCAGCTCCAGGACGACCGGCTCGTCGTCCACGACCAGGACCGAGACCGGCAGGAGGCGGTGCTTGGCCGGGATCGGCTCGGTCGCAGGACGGGCCGGGGCCGCCTCGACCGCCGCCGAACCGGCGCGCGGCAGGACCACGGTGAAGCGCGCCCCGCCCTCGGGAGAGTTCTCGGCCGCGATCCGCCCGCCGTGGCTCTGCACGATGGCCTGGGAGATGCTGAGGCCGAGCCCCGTCCCCTGGCCGACAGGCTTGGTCGTGTAGAAATGCTCGAACACCTGTGTGGGATCCTCGATCCCGGGGCCGTTGTCGGTGAACAACACCGTCGCCTCGTCGTCCACCGCCGAGGTGCGGACGGTGAGCGCCGGACGCCCCTGAGTCGTCTTGAGGACGTCGTAGGCGTTGTTGATGATGTTCAGGAAGACTTGCTGGAGCTCGAGCTCGCTGGCCGGCAGACGGAGAGGCTGGGGCGCGAGATCGAGGATGATGCGCATCCCGGCCCTTTCGAAGTCGTGCCGTCGCAGCGCCGCGGTGTCGCGGATCACCTGGTTGAGGTCGACGATCGCCCGCTGACCGGAGTCACGGTGCGCGACCTTCAGGAGATTCCTCACCAGGGCGACGATCCTCTGCCCCTCCTTGCGGATCGTCTCGAGCTTCTCCTCGAGATCCGGGGCGAGCCCCGGGCGCGCCAGAAGCATCTCGATGTTGCCGACGACGCCGGTGAGCGGATTGTTGATCTCGTGCGCCGCGCCCGACAGGAGACGCCCGAGGGCCGCGAGCTTCTCCGACTCCTTCAACCTTTCGAGACGGACCAGGTCCTCCCGGGCGGTCGTCACGAGGCGATCCTCGTGCCGGCGCAGCGAGTCCATCAGCCCGCTGAACGTGTCGCTCAGGAGGCGCACCTCGGCGCCGGCATCCGAGGCGTCGAAGCGCCGCGACCGGTCCCCGCTGTCCGCGGCCGAGCGCATGAACTTCACGAAGCTCTCGAGAGGCCTGAGGACCGAGCGGGCCACGACCGAGGCGCACAGCCCCGCGATCATCACGACCAGCGAGCCGTACGCGACGAGAGTCTTCAAGAGGGAGCGGCTCGCTTCGTCGAGGGCCAGGGTCAGCGAGTGCAGGAGATGCAGGGTGACCGGACGGCCGTCCTCGTCGAGCCCCAGAGTCAGGGGGGCCGTGACGTACTCATCCCCCGCGATGGACACGACCCGCGCGTCGTCGGGTGGCACGCCGCCTGCCTGGCCGGGCGCGGCCGCCACGCCGACGGGCCACGGCGCCCCCTCCAGTGTCGAGCCGAGGACGCCTTCGCCTCCGGTGACCACGATCTGGCTGTCGAACGACCGGCGCAGGTGCTCGACGAATCCCCGATCGATCCGGTCGCCCAGCGTCAACGAGCCGATGATGAACCCCTGCAGGACGATCGGCACGCAGCCGATCTGGAAATAGCGTCCGCGGATGCGCAGGACCGAGAAATTTCCGGTCCCGACCGGGGCGTCCTGCTCGAGAGCGTGACGGATGATCGGGCGGGTCGAGAGATTCTCGCCGACGCCGGGGCGGTCCTCCGGCCGCCCGCCGACCGCCAGGACGCGGCCGTCGCGATCGGTCACGATCAGGAGGTCGCGCCCGAGGCCGCCGGCGATCTTCTCAGCCTCGGTCTGGATGGTCGCGAGCAGGTCCGCCCGGGGGCCCGCCCGCGGGCTCGTCTCCGAGCGGTAGGTCTCCATGGCGGCGCGCAGCGTGGGGCTGTCGGACATGAGGGTCGAGGCGCGCAGCAGCTGTTCGAGCCCCCGTCGCTGCACCTCGATCAGCATCTTCTGGTGCTGGGCGAGGGTGTCGGCCAGGAGACGCCGGGTCTGCTTGCGCAGCTCGAGACTGAGGGCCAGAAACGCCACTCCGACCGCCAGGGCCGTCAGCAGGGCGCTGAACAGGATCAGCTTCGTCGACAGGCTGGCCGAGCGGATCCGCGACCAGGGGGACTCACTCACCGGCGGGACTCTCCTCGGTCAGCGGGATGCTGAAATCCGCAGCGGCGGCCCGCCCCGGCTCGATCCGGACGGTCCTCTCGAGGGGATGCGCCCGCTCGTGCCAGGCGATCACCCGGTACTCTCCGGGAGGGACACCGTCGATCACGTAATGGCCCCGGGCGTCCGGAATCGCGAAGAACGGGTTGTCCAGGACGACGATGACGCCGCTCATGTCCGAGTGGATGTGGCAGAAGACCTTGACGATCCCGGGCCTGTCGAAGCGCACCGACTTCGACGATCCCTTCGGGAACCTGCCGAGATCGAACGAGGCCGCCTTCGACAGCGAGAAGACATTGTGGAAGATCGAGTCTCCGTTCGGGAATTCGACCAGGGATCCCATCGCGATCGCCAGGACATGCGGGACGAAGGTCAACCCTTCCTGACGCATCACCGGACGCGTCGTCCGCGACGGTGCGCTCGCGAGCGCCGGTGACGCCTCGAAGGAGACGATGACGTTCGCCAGCTCGCTGACCGTGGACCGCGGCTGGGGGGCGGCCGCGGGCTGTGCAAGATCGGGATAGAGGTTGAAGCGGATCTTTCTCGCGGACAGCTGTGGACCGACGACGATCGATCCCTCCAGGCGGCCGGTGGCCGCGCGCCCCGCCTGCGCGGCCGCGCGCGGCACGGCGAGAGGGATCGCGGCGAACGCGGCGGCGGTCAGCCAGGCGAGGACCGTCCGGCGCCGCCGGAGGTCGGTGTAGTCTGGCAGCCGGTGACGGTCCTTGGGCATCCCCCCTCCACCTTCTCGAGGTCCACCGGTCAATATAGGCGGGGGAGCGCGTTCTTCAATATTGGTGACGGATTGATCGCGCCGAGGGGGATGACGAATTCGTGATCGCCTGCGACACCGGGACCCCGCGGGCCGCGGCGGTCACGACGTACCTCAGAGGAGAGCGCCATAGGCCGCCGAAGGGGTAGCACGTGACGAGCGTCAGGCGGTCCCCTGCCGTCGGCTGCAGTGCGGTCCCGTCGTCTCGCGGCACCACACCCGCGCCATCGACCAGATACTCGCGCACGGCACCGGGCGTCCGCAGACGCAGGACGTCCCCCGGCGCGAGGTCGCGCAGGAATTCGAACTCGCGATCGCGGTGTCCCGCCAGGACGGAATGCCCCGGAGCGTTCGGCGGCGCTGTGCCGTCGATGTGGCCGGCGCCGAACGCCAGGGATGTCCCCGAGGCCCCCGCCAGCACCGGGCATCTCACGCGCAGCCGGTCGACCGTGAGGACCGCGATCGGGTAGGTGTCGGCCCACGCCCAGGGAGGGTGCGGCGCGCCGTCCCGGAGGTGCAGAGCGAGCGCGCGCTCGATGAGCAGGTGCGCCAGGAGAGCCTTCCCCTCGACGTAGAGCCGCCGCCCGAGGAGACCCCCGCCCGAGGACAGGAGCAGCAGCGCGACGACGCAGAGGGTCCGCCGGGCCCGCATCTCAGGCCTTTCCCGGCAGCCGGAGCGCCCCCGCCAGGAGGACGGTGCCGGCGAGCACCAGGAGCGCGCCCATGAGGACCAGGACCGGTTCGTCGGTCCCTCCCTGCGGCAGGTCGCCGGGCAGGCCCGATCCCGCGGGCAACCCGTTCGCCACCCTCACCCGGGAGGAGGCCCCGGTCGCCGTGGGGAGTTCCTCCTCGGCCACGAGGCTGGTGTAGGGGGTGACGATGCCGAACGTCCTCGAGACGTCGATGACGGCGGCCCGCACCGTGTCGGGGGCCGCTCCATCGTGCAGGGTGTCGAGCAGGGCCTCGACTTTGGCGCGGCCCCAGCGCACCGCGACGCCGGAGTCCGTGGCCGCGGGACCCTCCGCGGCCGCCTCCAGGTGTTGCGCCCCGTCGAGCGTGCTGCCGCCAAGGACCAGGCGCGGCAGCGATCGGCCGGGGGCCAGCCGGGCGGAAAGGAACAATGGCTCCCCCTCGTGCAGGTCGGGCAGAAGGGCGGGGTACGACTCGATCGGCTCCCCGCCGTCCCAGGCGAGGGAGAGACCGGTCATCACGGGCCGGCTGAGACGGGAGAAGAACGCGTCCACGCGATTCCCGGCGCCGTCCGTGGTGGAGATGAAATCGCACAGGCCCCGCCCCGCGGAGGCCATCGCGCGCATCAGATAGCGGTTCGGCGCCGCGCCGATGCCCAGCGTGTGCAGGCGCGCCCCTGCGAGCCCCGACCGGACCTCGCTCAGGATGGCCTCCTCGTTGTCGACGGCCCCGTCGGTCAGGAAGATGATTCTCCGCGACTCTTCGGTGCGCGAGGCTCCGACCAGCGCCAGTCCCCGCGCCAGCGCCAGGTCGATGCGCGTCCCGCCGGATGCCGCGAGGGATCGGGTCCAGGCGCGCGCCTCCTCGAGATCCGGCCCCGAGGCGGGAACGAACCCGCCCCGGAATTCCCGCACCTCCTCGTTGAAGGAGAGGATGTCGAACGTGTCATCCGGTCGCAGCCGATCGAGCGCCAGGAGGAGCGCACCGCGCGCCTGCTCGATCGACGGGCCGGCCATCGACCCCGACACGTCGATGATGAACAGCGTCTCCGCAGGAAGACCGCGCCCGGCCCCCACGTCGTGGAGCGGAGGCAGGATCATGGCCAGGACGTACCGCCCCTCCGGACGGTCCTCGAAGAACAGCGCCGGTCTCGGCTCGGCCGTCAGGACCGGCCTCCAGCGCAGACGGAAGTCGCGATCGGCGGGCACCCTCTTCCCGCGCGGCTCGACCACGAGGACGCCGCCGTCATGGAAGGTCTCGATGGCGTGCGTGTCGCTCTCGACCGTGTCGACCGGAACGCCGGCGTCGATCCGGATGACCAGGCTCGCCCGCGGGAACGCCGGGCTCCGCGGGCTCACGAGCGGCGGGCTGATCCGGGCGCTGTCCTCCCGGGGGCCGGTCGTGAAGCGGGGGGTGAGCGTGAGCGGGAAGGTGAGACTGAACGCATCGCCGTCGAAGGCGATCTCCTGCAGGTACTCCAGGACGATCTCGATCGATTCGCCGGGGTTGATGGCCGCGGCGGACGTCGTGAACAGGTTCGGCCTCTCCTGCTCCACGAGCGCCGCCTTCCGCCCCTCCTGGCGCGCCTTTTCGTACACGCGCTTCGCCTCCTCCTTCTCCTCGATCACCGAGACGATGCGGCGCCCGCCGACGCGTATCTCCATGCGGTGCACCGCCGCGCGCTCCGGGAGCGGGAAGACGTAGACGCAGTCGATCACCTCGCCGGTCGGATTGCGGAAGGTCTGGGCGACGGTCCCGTGCATCAGGACCCCTGTCACTTCAAGCCTCACGTCGATATCCAGAACCGGGAGCGGGACGAGACCGTCCGGTGTTCTCCTCAAGAGAGAGCCCGTTCCCGCCTCCGAGACCCTGACCGGACCGGCCGCGACGTCGCCGCCATCGTCCCGGGCGAGGAGCGGGACGACGATGTTCCAGATGAGCGCGAGGATCACCAGAGTCCTGCCGAAGGTCGTGTTCGGTCCGCCGGGGCGTGCCGCCTGGGGTGTCATGCGCGAGTCCTCCTTGGGTCGTCGCGGGAGGGAATCGCAATCCGGGTGCCAGGAACGGGACGCCCGGTTCAGGCCGATCGAGGCGGGGTCGGGGATGGCGGCCGTGTCCGGGCCGGCACGCTCCGTGTCAGGGAGTCAACGTCGTGTGGTCGCAGGAGGGCCAGCAGCCCCTCTCGATGGCGCGGGCCCAGACCAGCGCGTGCCGGGACTCCGGCGCGGCCGGCGTGAAGGCGTGCCGCCCGGCTTCCAGGAAGCGCGGGCCGACGTAAGGCTCGCCATCGAGCAGTCCGGCGGCCGGTCCCTTCCGGGTCATGACGGCGTACTCGGCCGGAATCTCGATATCGAACCCGATCCGGCCCCTCGCGTCGGCGCTCTTGGGCAGGTTCCGGCCCGCGACGCGCACTTCCCCCACGAGCAGGTAATTTCTCTCGATGAACCGGCGCGTCGGCTCCGGGAATCGATCGATCTTCGCCGCCGCGAGGCAGGTGCGCGTCGCGATGACCCGCTCTTCGATCGGCTCGACGATCGATCCCTCCTGCATGCGGGCCCGCGTGATCCCTTCGAGGACGGAGTAGATGGGACGCGGGCGGAAGACCGACTCCCCCTTCATGTCGAGGACGGAATCGCCGGGGTCGGTCAGGCGCAGGACCTGGGTCAGGAGCTCGACCTCGCGCCGGGTGCCGTCGTGTCCGGGAGGCTCGCGCCACATCACCCAGCCGATCTCGATCAATCCCGTCAACGACAGCAGGACCGCCGCCGGGACAGCCCGGCGCCACGGCGAAGGGCCCGGGACAGGGACGGCCCGCGTCCGCAGGAAACGGGGCGCCGTGCCGACGATCAGGAGGGCCAGCAGCGGGTAGAACGGCAGCAGGTCGTACGTCGTGAACAGAGGCCACAGGGTGTGCAGGGCCGCGAAGAAGCTCCCCGCCACGAGCGCCAGGAAGACGAAACGCGTGCCGTCTTCCGGCCGGCGGGCGGTCCGGGCCAGCCATCGGGCGAAGACGATCACCAGGACGAGCGCGGGCACGAACAGGAGCGCGCGCAGGGGCCGGCTCCAGGTCCCCAGACGCGGCACATAATTGTGCAGGACCGTGCCGTAGAGAAAGTGGCGGAGCGCCCCGCGGATGTGGAAGTGGAGGGCCAGGGCGACAGGGGGAATCACGAGGCCGGCGAGGCCCGCCGAGATGCACGCGATCCATCGAAGTGGCGGGACCGGGGCCGGGCGGCGACCGATGGCCAACGGCAGCGCCAGCGCGGCGATGCCGAGGGCGAAGAGCAGGAGGATGGACTTGAGCGACGAGCCCGCCGCCAGTCCGAGGAGCAGCCCGGACGCGAGACACCGGCGCCAGTGGACCCGGCCGCCGAGGAGGACCGAGAGCGCCAGGATCCAGAACATCGTCTGGAGGATGTCGGGCCGGTACTCGATCGATCGACTGAGGAAATTGGGGATCAATCCCAGGAGCGCGGCGGCGCGCAGACCGGCGCGCCGTCCGAGCAGCCGGCGTCCGATCAGGTAGGTCCCCCACACGGTGACCAGGACGAACGGTATCATCGCCAGACGCATGTCGTAGAGAATCGCGGGCGTCTCGCCGATGCGGGCCAGGAGGGGCGCGCTCAGCATGTGGAAGAGCGGCATGTGGTTGTCGAACACGTCGCGGTACTGCAGAAGCCCGCGGGTCCAGGCCCAGACCACGTGCAGGTGCTGCCACTCGTCCGAATCGAAGTCGTGGTGGAAGACGTAGTAGAGGCGGAGCGCGAGAGCGACGGCGAACAGGGCCGCGAGAACGAGGCGTTCCGCGAGGTCCGGCCATGGGTCCGCGGCATCGTCCGCGTTCCCGGCAGGAGTCCAGTCTGGCGACGAGCGGCTCATCAGCGGACCCCGTGTTTCGGAGGGATCGATGCAGCGATCCTGGGGATGAAGGCGACGGTGATTATACTCAAGGATCGACCCCGCGGCGGCCGCGGCTGTCCTAGGGTGAGCCGCCGTCCGGCAGCCAGCCGTGGGCCGCCAGGAAACGCCGCAGGCGCGGGTCGTCCGCCGACAGCGGCGGGATCCAGGTGCCGAGGAGCGTGCGTCGCCAGTACACCCCCTCGGGGTTGCCGGGCGGCGCGAACTCGTAGCGGTAGTACTGGGCCCGGATGGTGCGCGGCGGATGATCGGGGAACGGGTCGTTCGCGAGCAGCCCCAGGACCCCCCGGTCGTTGTGCAGGAGCTTCCAGATCAGATGGACCGTCCACGGATAGCGCTCGGGCACCGACATGGCGGCGAACCAGATCTGCCAGTCGAGGCGCGGCTGGTAGGGGGCGACGAGCGCCGGCCGCCGCGCCGGGTCGCCCGGCTTGGCCTCGAACTCGTACTCCTTCCACTGCGTCGCGTCCGTGATCGTCGCATCGTCGGTCCCCTCGAACACGATTTCGCGGCGCTCCTTGCCGACGCTGCCGAAGGCGCCGTAGGTGTTCACCAGGGACAGCCGGTTGAAGGAGGTGTTCATCGCCTGGTGGCTCGACAGGAGGTTCTTCACCGGATAGTAGCTGAGAAGCGCCACCATCACGACGAGGACGGCCGAGGCGATCGACTGCGCGGCCGAGGCGCCGGCGCGCGCGGCCGCCTGCTCGGAGCGGCGCACGATCGCCTTGGGAAGGACGCGGCGCAGGAGCGAGTCATCGAAGCAGGCGAGCATCGGCACGATCGTGAGATAGTTCAGGAACGACAGGTTGCCGCTCAGGATCAGGATGATCTGGAAGGTGACCATGAGGAAGCCGCCCACGTGCCGCAGACGTCTCGGACCAAAGGACAGCCACGGCGCCGCGAGTTCGCAGACATGGTTCCACAGGACCCCGCCGCGGTGGAACCACTTCGGCATGAAATGCAGCCAGCGGCTCAACGGGTTCGGGATCGGCTGCGTCTCGTAGTGGTAGTAGAGACAGGTCAGGTCGCGCCAGCAGGCGTCGCCGCGGATCTTGATCAGACCCGCCCCCAGCATGATCCGGAAGGCCAGCCAGCGGAACAGCCAGATGACCGGCGTCGGCGGCGGCACACGCGGGAACGGACGCGGGTCGACGAGCGGACAGAGGAAGGCGGCCAGAAAGCCGGTCTCCAGGAGCTGGATCTCCCACCCGTACCCGTACCAGTCCTGGCCGATGTGGACGTACGACATGTAGATCGCCCACATCAGGAGAAGCAGGATTGAGTTGGCGAAGCCGAGGACGACGAGGATCGAAAGCCCGACGCCGGCCCACGCCAGGGTCAGGAGGAGACCGTCCGACGCGTCGATCCAGAACAGGCTCGGGAACTGCAGAAATCCATCGAGACGCGAGCCGAAGTACTCGGTGGCCCGCTCGAGGAACGAGCGGGCCGGCAGGAGGCCGTGCGAGCCGATGAGGGGAAGGACCTGGGTGGCGAGAGACAGGAAGGCGAAGAAGTACACGACACCGAGCAGGCGCAGGATGACGAAGCGGGTGAGCCAGAAGGACGGAGGCGGTCCGAGACGGGAGCGGAGCCGCGCGAGACGGTCGCCGAGGTCGCGGGGCGCGCCCTCTTTCCCCGCCGCCGGGGATAATCTATCCTCTGTCGACACCTCGGGGGACTCGCCCACGTCGTCGAAGATGTTAGGGGGCCTCGCCGGCCCGGTCAACCTCGCGCCACTCGCCCTGGTGCTGCTGGCGCTCTCCGCCCTCGCTTCGTCCGGCTGCGCGGCGCACGGCGGGCCTCGCCCGGGACCGACGGGTCCCGAGACGAACGCCACGGCCGGGAGGCCAGCCGCCGCGCGCGCCTCCACGGCGGGCGTGAGCCTCACGGGTCAAGGCCCGATCCGGGCCGGGGCCGCGTGGCGGGTCATCACTCCCGACCTCTCCTCGGGGACACCCCCCCGCATGGCCGGCTTCGGGCAGGGGAGGGACGCGACCGGGGTCCACGACGACCTGTACGCGCGCGCCCTCGTGATCGAGGTCGGGGAGGCCTCGATCGCCCTCGTGGCGCTCGACCTCATCGGGTTCTTCCACGATGACGTCGTCCGGATCAGGGAGGAGATCAAGGCGCGTCATCCCGAAGTGGGCGCGGGGTACGTCATGGTGTGCAGCACGCACACGCACGCAGGACCCGATCTCATCGGCCTGTGGACGCCTGCCGGCGTCCCGCTCGACCCGGACTACGTCGCGCGCGTCCGCTCGGAGGCGGCGGATGCCGTCGCCGAGGCGTGGCGCGCCAGGCGGCCGGCGCGTCTGTCGTTCGTCTCCGCCCGCCTGCCGGATCTCGTGCACGACTCCCGCCTGCCCGTGGTCATCGATCCCACGGCCGTCCTGATGAAGGCGGATTCGGCCGACGGCCGGGACACGATCGCCACCCTGGTCAACTTCGCCAGCCATCCGGAGTCGCTGGGACGCGGCAACACGCTCCTTTCGTCCGATTACCCGGGGTGGACGCGGCACGTCCTGGAGGAGGAGTTCGGCGGCGTGGCGATCTTCACCAGCGGCGCCATCGGCGGTCTGCTCACCCCGCTGGGGGTCGGCCTCACCGATCCCGCGAACGGGGAGGCGATCCCGGAGAAGAGCTTCACGTTGATGCAGGCGTACGGAGACCGGCTGGCGCGGGCGCTCATCGCCGCCTGGCGGGCGTCCGCCGAGGAGAACGGGGAGGGGTTGTCGTTCGTCGATCGGGCCACCCTCGACGTCCGCTCGAGCGCCCTGCGCGTGCCGCTCGACAACCCGCGCTTCATCCGGGGTCTGTCCGAAGGCCGGATCCGGCCACGCGAGGTCGGAGACGACGGCACGCTCAAGAGCGAGGAGGCGGTGGTGACCCTGCGCGCGGCCGGGAGCAAGGAGCCGCTGGCCCGTCTCGCCTGCGTCCCGGGAGAGATCTATCCGGAGCTCGTTCTGGGCGGCATCCAGGATCCGCAGGATCCGGGGGCCGACTTCCCCGGCACGCCCGCCGAACGCCCGCTCGGACCGATGCTCGGCTCGCGGCACCGGCTCGTCGTCAGCCTGTGCAATGACGAGCTGGGGTACATCATCCCGATGTCGGAGTGGGACGAAAAGCCGCCGTTCGCCTACGGCCGGGACTCGCCGCAGTACGGGGAGATGAACTCGGTCGGCCCGAGGGTGGCGCCGCTGGTGCTCCGCACCTTCGAGGATCTCCTCAGCCGGCCGTGACCGTCGCGGACGCTTCGCCGGCGGGAAGGCTGAAATAGAAGGTCGACCCGCGGCCGGGCTCCGACTCCACCCAGATGTGCCCGCCGTGACGCGCCACGATCCTCTGGCAGATCGACAGCCCGATTCCCGTCCCCGGATACTCGTTCCGGCCGTGCAGCCGCTGGAAGATCACGAAGATGCGCTGCGCGTACTGCGGCTCGATGCCGATGCCGTTGTCGCGCACGGAGAAGACCCAGTCCCTGCCGCGGAGAGCGGCGGAGACGCGAACCTCGGGAGGGTCGGGACCCCTGAACTTGATGGCGTTGCCGATCAGGTTCTGGAACAGCTGCGTCAGCTGCGTGGGGTCGCCGTTCACGGTGGGCAGGCCGTCGTGACGGACGACCGCCCCCGATCCGCGGATGGAGAGATCCAGGTTGGCCACCGCCTTCGCCACGCTGTCGCCGGTGTCGATCGGCCGCATCGGCCGGTCGGAGGTGCCGGCGCGGGAAAAATCCAGGAGGTCCTCGATCAGGCGCGCCATCCGCGTAGTACCGTCGACGATGTATTGGACGAATTCATCGGCGTCCTGGTCGAGCCGGCCCCGGTAGCGCTTGGCCAGGAGCTGCACGAAGTTGGTCACCGTCCGCAGCGGTTCCTGCAGGTCGTGGCTGGCGACGTGCGCGAACTGCTCCAGCTCGGCGTTCGAGCGCGCCAGTTCCGCGGCTTGCAGCTCCAGGACCGCGTGCTCCCGCCGGCGCTCGGCCACGACCGCGGCGAGCGACATCGCGGTCACCACCGTGACGATCATGAAGGCCTGCAGGAGGAGGAGGGACACGTTGGGTCCGAAGGCGCCGTAGGGACCCGCGCCGCGCAGCGTCCCCCAGGTGGCCGTAGCCAGCAGCACGAGCCCCGCCGTTGCGGTCTCGCGCGGGCCGAAGCGGAACGCCATCCACAGCAGGGGCGGAAGGCAGAGGAAGCTCAGGGGATAGAGACTGAACCCGGGCAGCAGGTACCCGAGGAATTCCAGCTCGGCCACCAGGCCAAGGGCCAGGAGGACGACGGCGGCCTCGATCCCCTGGCGCCGGCTCCAACCGGGGCTGGGGTTCGAGAACCACAGGATCAAGGGGGGCGCCACGATCAGGGCCCCGCCCAGATCCCCGAGCCACCACGTCAGCCAGACCGGTCCGTACTCGCTCCAGTGGGTGAAGCCTGCCAGACACAGGGAGGTTACGCCGCAGGCGGGGCTGATGGCGGTGGCCACGAGCCCGGACAGGACCGCGAACTTCAGGAAGTCCCGCAGGCGATGAAACGCCCGGCGACCGCCGGCGTAGCGCTCCACCAGCCACGCCCCGGCGATCGCCTCGAGAGCGTTCCCGGTGGCGATTCCGAGGCTCGTCGCGAAGTTGCCGGCGGTCGTGAGGTTGACGAGGAACGCGCCAGCGAAGATCGCGGGCCAGAGACTTCGACCGAGCAGGAGAAGCGCGGCCAGGGCGATACCGGTCGGAGGCCACACCGCGGACGCGCTCGGGTCCAGGTAGGCCACCCGCAGCGCCAGCTTGCCGGCGGCAACATAAATCGCCGTGAGACCGGCGAGGAGCGCGAGGGTCTCGTGCCACGGACGTCGTCTCATCCCGCCTCTAAGATAGCATCGGCGGGTTCATGCTAGTCTTCGTCGAGAAGAAACCTCATGAATCGTCGTCGGAGCATCTCATTCGTGTGGGTCGTGTGCGGCGTCGCCTGGCTCGCGGCGGCGCCGCCGGTGCGCGCGCAGGACAAGCCGGCCGCCGGCGCCTGGTCCGACGCCGCGGAGTTCAGCTACGTCGCGACGGCGGGGAACGCGCAATCTACGACCCTCGGATTCAAGAACACGCTGGGACGCAAATGGGAGCGATCGTCCATCGAGCTGAAGGCGGGCGGCGTGCGCGCCTCGGCCACCACGACGACGCGCACCGCCGTGAGCACCGGACCCGCCAGCTTCGTCGTGATCGAAGAGAAGGACACCGCCCTGAGTGCCGAAAACTACTTCCTGAACGGACGCTACGATCGGATGATCTCCGCGCGCGCCTTCTGGTTCGCCGGGGGAGACTGGACCCGGAACCGCTTCGCCGGCGTGCAGAACCGCTACGAGGCGGCCGGCGGGATCGGGAACGTCTGGCGGGACACCAAGCGCGCCAAGTTCCGCACCGACTACGCGCTGTCGTACACCCGGGAAGACGACGTCATCCAGGCCCCCGACATCAAGGACTCCTTCGCCGGCTTCCGGTTCTCGTGGAAATTCGAGCACAAGCTCGGCGACACGACGACCTTCGGCAACGATCTCGTCATCGACGAGAACCTCGACGACACCTCGGACCTGCGGGGCAACATGGTGAACTCGGTGGCCGTTTCGATGAGCCGGCGGCTGGCGCTCAAGGTCAGCCTGCAATCGCTCTACGACCACCAGCCGGCGTTCAAGGAGATCCCTCTCCTCGATGCGCCGCCCCCCGGCGGCGTGAAGACCGGCACCGTCCTCGACCAGCTGGACACGCTCGACACGATCTTCACAGCGTCGCTGGTGGTCAGCTTCTGAGCCGACCGGGAAGCTGCAGGAGGGCGCGGACCTTCTCCTGGAACGAGGGGTCGTCCCACGGCTGGGCGCCGTAGAACGTCTTCAGCACCTCGCCGTCCCGGGCGACGACGAAGGTGCGCGGCACGGAATAACTGAGGTCCAGGAGATCGGCCAGCCCCCCCTTCGGGGCGCGGTAGCTCGCAAAACCGGGCTCGAGCTTCGAGCCGTACGCCCGGATGCGGTCGCCGGCCGCCGAGTCCTCGACCGAGACGAGGACCAGTTTCCCGCCCGATCCCTCGAGGGACCGTCGGTACTTCAGGAGACCCGGAAGCTCGCTCTGGCACGGGACGCACCAGGTGGCCCACAGGTGGATGAGCGACGGGCGGTCGGTCAGGGACTGCAGCGGCACGCTCGACCCGTCGGGTGCCGTGACCGAGAACGCCGCGCGCGACGGCACCTGCGGCCCCGCGGGGCGGCACTGGCCGGTCGCGGCCGCGAGTCGGGGAATCGTCGAGTCCAGCGCGGCCGCGAGGTTCGGGTGCGTGTAGTACCACGCTTCCAGGATCTGCCCGCCGGGGGACAGCAGGAACGTGGTCGGGGTCGACACGACCCGGTACAGGTCGTCGGCGTAACCGCTCGAGTCGTCGAGCACGGGCCAGGTGATGCCGTTCGTCCTGATGTAGGCCTCGGTGATCTTCCGGTGGGAGAAACCGTCCGGGCGGTCGGGCTTGATGAACGACACGGAGACCACGTTGACGGCGCCCGGGTGGCTCCTGACGTAGGCGGCGAGCTGCGGGATCTCCTTCTGGCAGTGCTTGCAGGTGGACGACCAGAAGACCAGGAACGTCGGCCGCCCGTTCGGGGAGCGGCCGGTGAAGGTCACATCCCGGTGGCTCATCACATCGACGAGGGTGAACTCCGGCGCGCAGCGGCCGATCATCTCGTTCGCGGGATAGTACGGCGGGACCCCCTTGATCGGCGCCGCCGGCGTTCCCTGCGCGACCCGCTCGATCATCTGCTCCGAGGTCAGCCTCTCGGGCGACACGGTCACGAGCTGCGCCAGGCCCTTGATCTTCGTGATCACGAGATGCCCCGCGGCGTCGATCAGCGCCAGGTCCGGGACATCCGTCACGTCGAGCTGCTTCGACAGGGTGAATCCGTCGTCCATCAGCAGCGGCAGGTCGGGCGGCCGATCGAGCATGCAGAACCTCTCCCACAGCATCTCGGCGCGCTGATCCTCCCGCCTGCCCGCGACGGCGAACACCTCGTACTTCGGCGCCTTGTCTCGAAGATAGCGTGACAGATCGACCAGGGCCGTCTCGGACACGGCGTAGCCAGGCGCCCAGAACAGGAGAGCGACCGGCCGGCTCTTGCCGATGCGCGCCTGCAGATCGAACCCCTTCACGTCGACGCCACCCGGGTGGCCCTGGATCTGCTTGAGCGGCGCCGGGAGGACGAATGCGGCGCCGGGTGCCAGCAAGCCGGTGGAAACCGGAGTGCCGGCCCCGGCCTCCGGTGCGATGGCGGGGCTCGCCGGGGCGGCGCCCTCGACCTCGGGGGCCTGCGGCACCACCACCGGCGCCTGGGCCGGCGCAGGAGCCGGCTTCGTCTGAGGCCTGGCGGCTGGCGGGGCGGATGGCCGCTGTGCGGTCGCGGTCGGCGGGGACTGCTGGACCGGCGTCTCCCCGCCGGCGGGCGGCGCTGCGGCGGACGGCTCGGGGGGTGGCACGGACTGAGCCTCCGCCGCGGCACGCGTCTGCGCCGTCACTCGCGTCAGCCCGGCGCGATAGCCGAGGTCCGCGAGGATCGTGAGGACGAGCAGAGCGCCGAAGGCCGCGGCGCTCCATCTCACCTCGGGCACGAAGCGGCGGAGGTCGTCGAGCGCATCGCGCAGAAGATGCGCAGGATTGCGCCACGCCGCGAGCCCCGCGAGGATCGGGACACCGGCGTTGATGCAGTACAGGCGGAAGCACCAGACGCACAGGAAGCCGATCTTGACCGTCGAGACGTAATAGAGATATCCGGAGTAGAGGACGGTGAGGAGTCCGATGGCGAAGACGTAGGAGAAGACACGCGGGCGCTTCCGCGCCGCGGCCACGAGTCCGAGCAGGAGAAGGTAGGTCGGGATGCCGAGGGCGGAGATCGGGATCCCCGCGATGTCGGAGTAGGCGCTGGTGTTGACCGCCTCGCAGTTGGTCGTCTCGTCCTGCGGGCAGTTGGCGAGCTCGACGGACTCATCGCCGTACAGGGCGTTCTCGTGGAAGCGGGTCAGGTACAGGCCGATCGCAGCGCCCGCCATAAGCAGGGCGGCCAGGAGCGCCAGCGGCCAAGCGCGCCGCGGGACGGCGGGCCGCTCGGGAATCGTGGTCTGTCCAATCATCGTGACCCCAGGCCGGGATGATATCCCCACTTCCCGGTGGAGGCAAAAGTGCGGACGCGAGGACTTATACTGTGAGCATGGGAATTTGATCACCGGGCGGCGAGCGTGCCGTACTTCGCCGGACCCGGCGGCGTGACCCCGCCGGGCGGCAACACGGGTCCGGCCGGCTCGTCGGTGCCAGGCTTCACCCCGGACCTGGTCCGGACCAAAAACCGGATCAACCTGGCCATGCTCGTAAAGTTCTGACGAGAGGAGGACTCCATGAGCGAGATACGCTGGACGAAGGATGTGGACGCCACGCTGAAGGAGGCGAAAGCGACGCGGAAGCCGGTTCTCCTGGACTTCAGCGCCGCGCCGATGTGAGGGGGATGCGCTCGGCTGGAAGCCGAGGTCTATCCGGATCCCCGCGTCGTCAAGGCCGTCTTCGAGAATTTCCTGCCCGTCAAGGTTCACATCAAGGAACAGAAGAAGACCTTCGAGCGATTCAACGCCCAGTGGACTCCGACGCTGATCGTGCTCGACCCCGACGGCGTGGAGAGGCACCGCGTCGAAGGGTACCTACCGGTGGATGATTTCCTGGCGCAGCTGGAGTTGGGACTGGCCAAGCTCGCGTTCCAGCAGGCGTCGTACGCCGACGCCGAAAAGCGCTTCCGTTCGGTCTGCGAGGGGCACGCCAAAAGTGGCGCCGCGCCCGAGGCGTGCTACTGGGCCGGTGTTGCCGCCTACAAGGCGAGCAACGACCCGGCGCCGCTGAAGGCGACGGCCCAGAGGCTGCAGAAGGGATATCCCGAGAGCGAGTGGGCGAGGAAGGCCTCGGTCTGGCTCTGATCGATCGGAAGGAAGCGCTCAGCAGCCGCCCTCGCCGATCGTCAAGAGGTGTCCTATCGCGGAGGCGCCGACCTCGAGCACGGAGTAGCGGGTGTCCTCGTATCCGTTCTCCACCGCGAACACGTAGGTCCGCCCGTCCAGCGAGAGGATTCCAAGTGGAGTCACGTCGTTCGCCTCCTTGCCGTCGCAGTCGGTCAGGTAGACGATGCTATCGAGCCAGCGCCAGGCGTCCCCCTGACGCGTCATCCAGGCCTGGAACCTGGTGACGGGACCGCAGACACCACCCGGGGAAGTGACTGTGTAGTCGCGCTCCGCCTCGACGAAGTAGATGGCACGGCCATCGACCGTCCCCAGGCTGCGGTAGAGACCGGTGAGCTTGATCGAGGCCTGCTGCGCCGGCGCGACCTTGGCGGCCGCTTCGCTCTCGTCGAAGGGCGCGCGAATGAGCTCCAGGAAGGCCCTCGCCTCGCCGGCATCGCCGGCGACGTCGCGCATCGCAACGGCCGCCGCGTCGCCGCTGAGAGCGATCCCCGCGGGCCAGCCGGCTTCGCTCTTCTTGCCCACCGGCTTCCTGTCGCCCGAGACGTGCAGGGTCTCGGACCGGCCCGCCGACGCAGCAGCGTGCCACGTCGTGATCGTGCGGCCGATCATCTCGAACCATGACTTCCCTGGGTCATCAGGACCGGACGTGTCGTCTTCGTCCCCCGTATGCCGCCAGCCGGGTCCGGGCGAATCCCACGTCCCGCCGCTGAAGGCTGCGTAAGGCAAGAGGATCCCGTCGTTGCGGATGACGGCCACCATCACGGCCGGCGGAGAACCCGTGGCCCCGAGGGTGGCGGCAGGCCCCGAGCTCGTCAGCGGTGCGGGGGCACCGGCGGGGGTGCTGCTCGCCCGGGCCGGCTCCAGTCGGCCGCCGCTGCCGCAGACACCCAGCGCGCAGGCAGCGGCGATCCAGGTGATGACCGAAGGGAGGGACGCGGCGGCAGATCTTGGGACCATGCTCCAAGCAACTTAGGTGCGGGGTCCGGGCCTGTCAAGACGCGCCGACGCTGTCGGCGCGAGGAGGATCGCGCCCTTCGTCGGCAGCGTGACACCCGGGGCCCCGTGCTGTACTCTGTGCCGCCCATGAACGGGAGCGCGTCCTCGGTCCTTCAGGTCGTTTTCCGCTTCATCGTCGCCCGGCGCTTCTGGATCGTCGCGTTCTACGCGCTGCTGGTTCCTCTGGCCATTCTCCAGGCGATGCGGGTCGAGAGCGATAACTCCATCGCCCGGCTGATCGTGGAGAGCGACCCGGACTATCGGAACAACCGGGAGTTCCAGCGCCTCTTCCCGGAAGGGGAGCAGGTGATCCTCCTGGTCGCGGCGGCGGATCCGTTCGCGCCCGGGACACTCGCGAGGGTCGGCTCGATCGAACGCAGCCTCGGCGCGATCCCGCGCGTGAGCGCGTTCTCGGCACTGGCGTTCTACGACCGGGTCCATCCCGGGTCCCGTGATTCGGACGGCTGGACGGACGAGTTCCGCCGCTTCGCAACCGGCACCAACCTCCTCCGCAAGCAGGGGCTCGTGGGAGACGACTTCCTCGGGATCGCCCTCGACCTCGAGGTCGAGGGGGCGCGCCGGCGGGACGAAACTCTGGGTGCTATCGACCGCGCCCTCCTGCCCTTTGAATCCGGCGCCCCGGCGCCCGACAGGATCCGCAGGGTCGGCGGACCGTACGTCGACGCCTACCTGGAAGGGGAAACGGCGCGCGCCAGTCTGAGGTACTTCCCGCTGTTCGGACTGTTCATCGTGACGATGAACCTCGTTCTCTATCGCTCGGCCAGGACCCTGGCCGCCTTTCTCATGACCCTCGCGGTCAGCGTGGCGCTGACCGTCGGGGCGGGCCGCGCCCTCGGTTTTGTGTTCACCATCGTCTCCTCCCTCGTGCCTCTGACGATCCTGGTGACCTGCACGGCGGCGCTGGCCTACATCCAGTCGCGCTTCGCCGAATGCCCCGAGGGCACGCCGGTCGACCAGCACCAGGTGTTCGCTCTGGCCGACAAGTTCGTCGCCACGACCGCGTCGATCGTCGCCGCGGCGATCGGCTTCGCGGCTCTGGCCGTATCCGGCATCCGGCCGATCCGCGAGATGGGGCTGTGGGTCGCCGCGGGGCTTCTGCTCACGTGGATCGTGATCTTCACGCTGTTTCCGGCGCTGCAGAAAATTCTCGCGACGCCCGTCCTGCGCCGACGCACGACCGCAGGTCGACGGCTCCTTCGACTGATCGATGCGCTGCCGGCATTTTCCTACCGCTGGAGGTGGGTCATGCTCCCGGTCGCCGCTCTGCTGATGGTCGCGGGTGTCCTGGCCGTCAGCGGCGTCCCCGGCCTCGTGCGGCCTCTGCACCTCGAGACCGACGCCCTCGCTTATATCGATCCGGATCTGCCGCTGTACAAGGACACGCGCCGCTTCGAGCAGGCGATCTCCGGGCTGTCCCAGATCCAGGTCTGGATCACGACGACCGACGGGGGCATCGTCCGCCCCGATGTCCTGCGCGGCCTCGACCTGTTCGCGCGCGCCCTGGAGCAGGACCGGCGTGTCGGCTCGGTGACCGGGCCCACGACTCTCCTGCGTGTCCTGCGCTACGTGTCGGGCCAGGGGGATCGCCTGCCCGATGACCCCGCCGCCTGGCCCGCGCTCGCGGCCCGCCTCGAACAACTCCTCCTGCAGGAGCCGGGGGCGCGCGCCTTCGTCGACGTCGGCACGCTGGGCAGCGCGCGACTCTCGATGGTCTACCGCGGAAGCGATTTCAAAGGCGTGGAGGACCTGAAGCGGTTCGTGCAGCGCGCCTGGGAGAACGCGGCGTCGGGGAACGCGGCGCTGCGCGACTGCCGCATCCGGGTCGTGGGCCAGGGGCTGCTCCAGGCGAAGATCGGCGAGTACCTCGTCCCCACGCTGACCGAGAGCTTCGGCCTCACCGTGGCGATCATCTTCGTCGCCTTCCTCGTGGTCTTCCGCAGCGGGGCGGCCCGGGTCCTGGCGATGATTCCGTCGCTGTTCGCGATCCTGGTGATGTTCCTGGTCATGCGCCTGACCTCCATACCGCTCAACGTGGCGACGATCCTGATCGCCTCGACCGTCCTCGGCGCGTCGGAAAACGATCAGATCCACTTCTTCTATCACTTCCAGGCGTCGCGCGGCGGCGCGAGCACCGAGCAGGCCCTGCGCAACGCCCTGTTCATCGCCGGGCGCACCATCCTGTTCGCGACGCTCATCAACGCCGTCGGGTTCCTGGCCCTGGCGCTCTCCGGTCTCCCGCCGATGCGCCAGTTCGGCATCGTCTCCGCGAGCGCCTTCGTCCTGTCGATGCTGGCCAGCCTGACCGTCCTGCCGTCGGCCCTCTGGCTGGTCTATCGCGACAGGCCGGATGGTTTTTCGGCGACGATCAGGAGGTAGGGCGAGCCGACCTGGAACGCCTCTCCCTGCAGCGATCCGGAGAGGCTCTCCACGACCAGACCCGCCCCGGCGAGAAGGTCATGGATCTCGCGCACCGTGTGGACCCACTGCAGCCCGGTCCGATCCTGCGCGACTCCCTCCCGCACGAAGGTGTACGACGTCTCGACGCACCCCTCCGCCACGTGATAGCGGTTCTCCTCGAGGAACAGGATGCCGCCGATCCGCGTCCATTCCCGCTCGCGCAGCCGGGGCAGGATCGACTCGGCCGCCAGGCCGTAATCGAAAACGAAGCGGGCGCCCGGCCTGAGCGCGCGCGACACCGCCTCGAGCCAGGCGCGGGTTCCGGGCGGGTCGAGAAACCCGAAGTTGTTTCCCAGGGAGAAGCCGCCGTCGAACTCCGCCTGCCAGGGCAGGTCGCGCATGTCCGCCTGCCGCCATTCGATCGAGAGGCAGGCCGCGGCCGCGCGCCGCCGCGCCTCGTCGATCTGCTCCCGCGACAGGTCCACGCCGGTCGGGCGGAAGCCGCGGGCCGCCAGCTCGAGGGAATGCCGCCCGTGCCCGCACGGGACGTCGAGGACCCGCGCGGCCGGCCGAAGCCGCAGGGCCCGTTCGAGGAAATCGACTTCGGCGCGCGTGCGCTTCGGCGGCACGGCCGCCCGCCACAGGTCGAGCGCGATGCCGCTGAAGAAATCCTCGAACCAGCGGACGTTCACGCGCGCTCCCTTTGGGTTCGGGGCTCGAGCCAGAGCGATCGGCCGGTCAGCTCGCGGTGGTCCAGCCGGGCGGCGCGGTCGAACAGACGCAGACGCTCGGGCAGATCGACCGGGAACCTCCAGAAATCGTCGCGCCCTCCCGCCTCGCGGAAGGCCTGGAGCCAGGAGTCCCACCAGGGGAAAGGCCGCCGCGCGATCGGCTCGACGACGAGCACCCGCGCGCCTTGCCGGGCCGCCTCGAGCAGGCGCTGCAGGAGGACGTCCCGCGCGGCGTCGTCCAGCTCGTTCACGGTGTAGGCGGCGAGGATCCCGCTGGCGCGCCCGGGCAGCGGTGTCGTGGTCACGTCACCCCGGGTCGGCCGGCCGCGCACACCCAGGGCGCGATAGTTCCAGCGCGCCTCCTGCACGGCCCAGTCGCTGCGATCCACGCCCGAGACCTCGCAGCGGGCCCCGGCCATGACCGCCCACGCCGCCCCGGCGCTGCCGGTCCCGCAGCCGAGGTCCATGAGACGCCGCGGCCCCGGCTCAGCGGCCCCGAGCGCGCGCACCACCTCGCGCACCAGCAGGAAATGGAGCGGAGCGTAGAACAGCGCGAACGCCGCCCGCTTGCCGGCCCCCTCCAGAGCCGCTCCGTCCCCGAGGCGGTTCCCCCGATCCACGTACAGGGCGGACAGCGCCTGGAGCCCCCGACGCACCTCGGCGAAGGTGAGGCGCGACAGGTGCCTCGACTCCAGGGCTTCGAACCAGGCGCGGAAGGGATCGCCGGCTGGGCGCATGCGCTCATGGTACCGCGTCCGGAGAGTGGATGCGGACCGGCGAGTCGCGTGGACGACCCTGCCGATCGAGAGCCGGCCTAATAGATGTTGCCGCCCGTCTGGGTCGAGGTCAGCGCGCCCGCGTCCACGTTGAGCGTGTACGCCACCCCTCCCGAGCCGTTCCAGGTCGACAGGTTGAACGTCCCGCCCTGCGGGACCTTGTACACGCCGATGTTGTGATACGTCAGCGGACTCTTCGGAGCGAGCACCTCCGCCGGGCCGGGCGCCTGCAGGAAGTAGGCCGCCCCCGTGCCGACCATCGTTCCCGCGCCGTTCGGGGTCACCAGGATCGCGGTGTGCTCGTCGATGCCGATGTCCCGGGGCTGCGCCGCCCAGCCGTTGTCCACGATGCGCGCCAGGAAGACGATCGTCCGTCCCATGCGATCGCGCGTCACGAAATGCGAGTCGTAGATCTTGCCGTCCCCGAGCGAGGAATCGAACAGGTCACGGACGAGCGTCACGTAGCGGTGGAACGGGTTGGCCAGCGCCTGGCTCGAGGTCACCGAGCCCAGGGCGCCGGTGTAGATGAACTGGCTCAGCACCGCGAGTCCCGCGCTGGTCCCGCCGACCGGCACCGCCTTGGTGTTGAGAAGGTAATTCACCTCCGACTGCACGGCGGTCCCGCTCCACAGGTCCACGTAGGTCGACTGGTCACCGCCCGCGATCCAGAGGACCTCGGCATTGTGAATCTGGTCGCGGACGTAGGTCGAGTTCGCGCCCGTGGTCGTCGTGATGATGATCGTCTCCACCGAGTCCATCTGCGGGCACAGCTGCTGGATGTAGGGATTGTAGGCATCCGTGCCGCTGGTGCGGATCACGACGAAGTCCCCCCCGCCCGCGCGCTGGCACATCCACTGGTACGCTTCGTCCACGTCGAGACCCCCTCCCATCAGCACCAGCCCGGCGCTCATGCCCGGCGCCTGCGGGGCGTCCGCGGGATTGCCGACGATGAACGACTGGTATCCCGGCTTGGGCGCCGGGGCGGCCTGGAGCGGCAGGGCGGAGAGGTACAGAGCCGCCGAGACCGTGCCGCATAGGATGAGTGCGCGGAAAACGCCCGAACTCGAGCCGCGTGTCTTGAGCATGGGGGGTCCTCCTTGAATGCCGGCGAGTAAAGCAGAAAAAGCCGCGACTCGTCAACACAAATTGACCGGACCGCGGGGGCTCGCACGTCGCCTGCGCCGGGGGAGGGCTCGGACTCTCTGCTAGTCCCGTTCCGCCACACCCGGCCTGAACACGGATCGGAAGGAGGGCATGCCGGGTCCGGCGGCGGGCGCTTCGAGCCCCGCGGCGTCCATCCCGACCGGCTTCGCCCCCTTCCGTTTCACCGCGTGGGCAGTCTTGATCATGCCGTAGCGGCTCAGAAGGTAGTTGCGGGCGAAGTGCGCCGCGGCACCGGGCAGATCGTGCGCCGGTCCGCGGAAGCGGCGGAGGATGCCGGTCAGGGAATAGGCCTCCCGCAGGAAGTAGTAGTACCCCTCCTGAAGCTGGTCGATCGTCATCCCCTTCGGGCGGACCAGGACGTGCGCCCCGTCGAACAGGGGCCAGTTGTAGTCCATGGCGGTGTCGGACCGGGTCGGGCAGAGAGCCCACGGCAGGAAATCGTCCCCGGCGACCGCGTCCTTGAAGGTGCCGGTGCCGGGATAGGGCTGGATGATGTTGGCGACGATGAAGTCGATCCCCGTGCGGTAGATGAACTCGAGCGTCCGGTCGAAGCTCGTGGCATCGTCCCCGTCCAGCCCGAAGACGAACGCCCCCATGATGTTGATCCCGGCATCGTGCACGCGCCGCACCATCTCGCGCATGGACGCCGTGTCGTTGGACCACTTGTCGAGGCCGTCGATCGCCGTCTGGCTGACCGACTCGATGCCCAGGAAGAGATCACGGCAGCCGCTGTCGTAGGCCGCCTTCAGGAGCTCGGGCTTCTCGGCGAGGTCGATGGTCAGCTCGGCGGCCCAGGGACGGCCGAGAGGACGGATCGCGTCGCACAGGGCCTGGAAGGAGCCGGCGGCGTTGTACAGGTTGTCGTCCCAGAAGAAGAACTGGCGGCTGAATCCGGGTCCCATGCGGGCGATCAGGCGGTCGCCGTACACCGAGCCGAGAACGGGCAGCTTGACGAGGGTCTTGAGCAGCGTGTTGTACAGGCCCGGTGGCAGCGTGTCGATCGTGTCCCTGGTGCAGACCGGACCCTGGCTCTGAATCTCGTCCGCGACGTCCGCCACGTCACGGTTCCTGACGGTCGGTCCGTTGGTCAGGAAGACGGCGCAGAAATGACAGTCGAGCTTGCAGCCGCGCGCGAAGGTCGTGGAAGCGACGATCTGCTGCGGGCGGCGCCTCAACCCCTCCCAGATTCCCATGTCGAGGGCGAGCGTGCCGCGATCCCGGATCCGGTCGAAGGTCGCCCGGTAGAGCGGCCGCACGGGCCGCCCCGCCTTGATGTCCCCGAGAAGGGTTGCGGCCGCCCATTCGCCTTCACCGGTGACCACGGCGTCGACGTGCCCGCGTCGCGTCCCTTCCTCCGGGACCGCCGAGGCGTGCGGTCCGCCGAAGACGACGGTGAGAGGCCTGCCGGCGGCCGCCCACGCGGCGCGCGCCTCGCGCGCCCGTCGGTAGGCCTCGCGCGCCGAGTTGGTGTAGGCCGTGACGAACAGGACGTCGTGATCTCCTCGATCCAGATCGACCTTGTCGCGCAGGATCTCCTCGAAGGAGATCGGTCCCTCGATCTTGTCGTGCTGCACCGCGACGCGCGTGGCCGTGGTCAGGACGCCGTTTTTTCGAAGGAACCCGATCAGGTAGGGAAAGCCGATCCCCGGGCTCCGCACGAAGGGCCCGATCGAGCGCTCCAGGTGTCCGAGGAGACCCCTGCGGCGAAGCGGCTCGTCGACGACGTAGGAGTCGCGCGGGGTCAGGCAGATTAGATTGCCGATCGTCGGCATACGTATTTCCCCCGGGATGCGCAGACCCGCGCGCCGTCGAACTTTATCCCGGTGGGAATCGGAATGCAACACGGGAGATGCTCCGGACCCTTTTTCATTGACTGGGAGACCAGGGTCCGGTAGGATGCTTGGCGCACGCCTCGGATTGACTTCCCCACAGGTTGACCACGACGTGCCGCAGGGAGTTCCACTTTAATATTTCCGTGCACCCGATGTCGGGTTGAGGAAGAAGGTATGGAGAGGACGGGCAATCATGCCCGCGCCTCGCTCGCGCGATACAGGAGAAGCAACATGGCCAGAGGCAAGGTGAAGTGGTTCAACGACGCGAAGGGTTTCGGGTTCATCAGTCCGGACGACGGTTCGAAGGACGTCTTCGTCCATCACTCCGCCATCAGCATGCCGGGGTTCAAGAGTCTCGCCGAGGGACAGGCCGTGGACTTCGACATCGTGCAGGGGCAGAAAGGCCCGGCCGCCGCGAACGTCCGCCCGGTCTGACGCCGCCATGGGACGGAAACTGTTCGTGGGCAATCTTTCTTTCGAGACGTCGGACGACGACCTGAAGGAGGCGTTCTCGAGAGTGGGGGCGTGCGAGATGGCCGCGGTCATCAAGGACCGGATCAGCGGCCGATCGCGCGGCTTCGGTTTCGTCGAGATGGGCACGGACGAAGAGGCGCAGCGCGCCATCACCGAGCTGAACGGGAAGGATCTCCGGGGAAGGAACATCAGCGTCAGCGAGGCACGGGAGCGTTCCGAGAGCAGGGGACCGCGCCCCGCGATGGGTGGGTCGGGTGGCTCGCGCTTCGGGGACAACCGGCCTCCCGCCGGCCCCCGCTTCCGGAAGGACGGCGGCAGCCGCCGCGGCGTCCGGGCGAGGAAGCGCAGCCTCTGATCGGCCGGGTCAAACGGTGGTTTCTGAGGCCCGGGTGCTTTCGCGGGCCCGGAACGAGCGCGAGGTGAGTCCGCCGTGGCAAGACGATCGGGATCGACCTTCAAGAAGCGCCAGAAGGAGATGGCGAGGCAGCAGCGCCAGCAGGACAAGCTCGCCCGCCGTCTGGAGAAGAAGAAGGAGCAGAAGGACCTGCCGCCCGGAGAGGTTCCCGGGGAGGATCCGGACATCGCCGGCATCCGTCCCGGACCGCAGCCGCCGCTCGAAGACGAACTGTAATCTACGCCGACGTACCCGCCCCCCCCCGCCCGCGTGCGGAGCCCGGTCTTTCGTTAGCGCGAAAAAAAGGCCCCGATCGCGCGGCGACCGGGGCCCAATGTGACAGGTCTCTTCCGGACTGACTTGCCTGCGGCGCGGCTTAGCGTCCCCCGAGCTTCCAGGTGATGCCGGCCGAGACGGTGGTGAAGGTGGTGCTGTCGGAGAAGGTGTTCTCCTTCATGAGCGCCAGATCGGCGCGGAACGCCATCGTCTTGGTCTTGCCGAAGAAGATCCGCGTCCCGCCGCCGACCTGGTAGGCAACACCGTTGTCGCTGACCGAGGACCCGGTGCTGGGGTCGACCGAGATGTCGGCGCGGCCGATGCCGGCCATCACGTACGGCATGTACTCCTTGTTGCGCGGATGGAAGTTCATGACGCCGTTGACCATGTACAGCCGCATCGTCGAGTTCACGCTCGTCCCGGCAACGTCGCCGCTCTCGGAAGACGACGCGATCTGCCCTTCGATCTGCCACTGATCGTTCAGGTGATACCCGCCGCGCACGCCGAGGAACTGGGCCGAGTCGCTGCCCGTGGCGTTCGAGTTGTTGACGTCGGCCTGGGCGACCTCGAAGCCGATCTCGCCCGTGTTGGCCGACTTGTTGGAGGTCTTGTTGGCGGCGGCGAACGCCGGCGCCCCGAGCGCCACTACGACGAACAATGCAAAGCACAGGATCCGCTTCATCAGGTGTCCTCCCTTTCGGTGAATTGAACTGCGTCCCAGACCCGGAAGGTGTGATTTCCCGGGAATCTCAGCGAAGTCGCACCTCCCCTCCTTTCGTCCGGGGCGTAAAACTAGGTACGCGGAGGGGGCCGATCAAGCGAATGACGAAAACGTGGCGCAGTCGATCCGGGCCGGCGTTTCATTCGTGAAATCCACGTCCGGCACGGGTTTGCCCGGAAGCGGGACGGGGCCAGGCTACTGCGGGGCGGGTGAGGCGAGGTCGGGGGAGCGGTACGCTTCCCGGCCGCCGACGAGGGTGAGAAGGACGCGCGCGTCCTTGATCCTGTCCGGCGCCAGGTCGAACAGGTTGTCCGACAGGACGATCACATCGGCGTACTTGCCCGCTTCGATGGACCCGCGGTTTCCCTCCACGAAGTTCGCGTACGCCCCCTGGATCGTATAGGCGCGCAGGGCGCTCACGAGGTCGATCGTCTGCTCGGGGATCCACCCGCCGGGCGGCCGCCCGTCCAGCCCCTTGCGGGTGAGCGCCGTGTAGATCCCCACGAGCGGATCCATCTCCGCGACGTTCCAGTCGCTGGCGAAGGCCAGCGTCGCGCCGGAATCCCGCAGGCTGCGGAACGCCCAGGCGTACCGGGAACGCTCGGGCCCGATGTTCATCGCCCATTTTCCGGTGATGTCCGGGGCGCAGTGGCGGGGCTGCATGCACGCGACGACGCCGAGCGCCTTGAACCGGGGAATGTCCTCGGGAGACAGGCACTCGATGTGGACCAGCTGGTGCCGGCTGTCTCGCGGGCCGTTCTGCTCGCGGGCGTGCTGCAGGGCGTCGAGCGCCGTGCGGATCCCCCGGTCCCCGATCGCGTGGATGAACATCTGAAACTTCATCCGATCGATGCGGGCCACGACGGTCTTGAACTCGTCGGGCGGGTAGAGCGTCGCGCCCCGTTCACCGGGGCTGTCGCTGTAAGGCTCGAGCATGGCCGCCGTGTGCGGCTCGACGACGTCATCGATGTAGAGCTTGACCGCGGCGACCCGGAGGACGTCGTCGTCGAATCGCCGCCGCGCTTCGTCGAAGCGCGCGAGCTCGGACTCCGGTGTCCCTCGCGGGTGATACAGGGCGATCTGCAGGCGGGACTTCAAGATCCCGTCCTGCCGCGCCCGGCTGAAGAGCGCAAGGTCTTCCAGAAACGCCTGCGGCTCGACGATGGTCGTGATGCCGAACCGGGACGCGACCTCGAGATTCCGCTTCAGGCGCCCGAAACGGCGCCCCGCCGACCAGGACGGCAGGATCTGTCGCAGCGCCTGCTGCCCCGCGACGGACAGCCCCATGGTCGCGAACGACCTGAGGATGCCCGTCGGCTCCCCCGTGCGCGGGTCCTTGTCGACCTCTCCGTACGGCAGGCTGGCGGTGGTGCGGGTGATCCCCAGCCTCTTCAGGGCGGCGCGGTTCAGCCAGACGGTATGGACGTCGTAGGACACCAGGAATGCCGGCCGGTCGCCGGTCACGACCTCGAGGTCACGCCAGGTCGGCAGGGCCCCACCGGGAAAGACGGAGTAGTTCCAGCCTTCCCCCTCGATCCATCCGCCCTCCCGCTGGGTGGCGACCGCGAGCCGCACGCGCTCGTAGATTTCGCGGGGCGAGCGGACATCCGACAGCTGCAGCACGTCCGGGTCGGACCCGAAGGTGATGTGGTTGTGACTGTCGATGAATCCGGGAAGGACGAAACGTCCCCGCACATCGAGGACCCGGGTCCGGCTCGATACGAAGCGCAGGATCTCGGCGTCGCCGCCCGTCGCCAGGATACGACCGTCCTTGATGGCTACCGCCTCCGCCCAGGGCCGCGCCGGATCCACGGTGTAGATCTTCGCGTCGTGGATGACCAGGTCGGCCGTCTCCTGGCGCGGGACGCCGCACGCCGCGCTGAGAGCGAGGAGAACCGGGGCGAGGAGCCCCGTCCGGCGGGACAATCCGCACCCGCTCCCGTTCATGGGCGTCCCCGAGGCCGCATCCGCCCGAGCCTAGCACAGCTCGAGACGGCGTATTCTGACCTCGACCCGACTGGGGCGCTCCCGGCCGATCCATCGGCCGGGGCCGTTCGGAGCGTACGTTCGATCAGGAATGCGGTCTGGGCCGTTGCACGCGCGCCCGCGGCTTCTTCTTGGCCGCGGCGCCCTGCTTGGTGGTCGTCCCCTCGTGCGTGGTGGTGTTGCCGTCCTTGGTCCAGGTGGCGTTGCTGCTCGCGGTCTTCCCGTTGGGGCCGGTCACGGTTCCCTGGCGCGTGATCGTGTTGCCGTCATTGGTCCAGGTGTTCAGCGTGGTGACCTTCTTGCCCTTCGGGCCGGTGGTAGTGCCGACGCGCGTGACGGTGTTGCCGCTCCGGGTCGTGGTCGACTCGCTGGTCGTGGTCTTGCCGTTGGGGCCCGTGATGGTCCCCTTGCGTGTGACGGTGTTGCCGTCCTTGGTCGTCGTGACCTCTTTCTGCGACGTGTCGTCGGCGACGAGACGTGAGCCGCCGGTGAGAAGAGCGATCACGGCGAGAATGCCCAGAGCGCGCGCCCTGTCCATGATTGGAATCCTCCCTGTCCCGTCACCCCGCGGGGAGACACGGGACTCGAGGTGTCAATATGGCGGCCGCCCCGAAATCCGGCAAGCCCGCGCCGCGCAAGGTGTCGCGGGGATCACGATCGTGTGACGGGAGGAGCGGAGGAAGGCGAAAGGAGAGGAGCCTGGAGGGGGAGGATGACGGATTCGTCCCGTTCAGCCCCGGCGCGGCCGCCCGCTCCGACGGTCCTTCAGGACGACCCGGGCCGCGTTCCTGCCCGGCGCTCCCATCACCCCTCCTCCCGGGTGCGTCCCGGAGCCGCACATATAAAGGTTATCGATCGGAGTCCGGTAGCGGGCCCACCCGAGGAGCGGGCGCATCGCGAAGAGCTGGTCGAGCGCCATGTCGCCGTGGCAGATGTTCCCGCCGGTCAGGCCGTAGATCTCCTCGAAGTCGAGCGGCGTGAGGACCTGGCGGTGGAGAATGGCCCGGCGCAGGTTCGGGACGTACGAGGCGAGAGTGTCGACGGCCAGGTCCCCGAGGGCCTCCCTGCGGGACGGCCAGTCCCCCTCGGCCAGGCGGTAGGGGACGAACTTCATCGAGATCGACAGGACGTGGCGGCCTTCAGGCGCGAGCGTCGTGTCGACGGTCGAGGGGAGGACGATGTCCAGGTAGGGCCGGCGCGACGGGCGTCCGGCCCGGTAGTCTTCGAACGCCTCCTCGAGATATCCGGGGCTCTGGCCGCAGACCTGGATGGAGCCGCGCAGATGCGGCCCGTCGCCGGGGAGGGCCGTGAAGTCGGGAGCCTCCGAGAGGGCCAGATTGATCTTGGCCGAGTTGCCGACGCAGCGGACGTTCTCGATGCCGCGCACGAAATCGGGCGGCAGCTGGGAGCGTTCCATCAATCCCAGGAACGTGCGCTTCGGGTCGGCGTTCGAGACGACGCTCCGGCCGAGGATCTCCTCGCCACCCTCGAGGACGACCCCCCGCGCGGCGCCGTCCGCGACCACGATCCGCTCGACCGGCGCGCCGACGCGGATCACCGCCCCCTGGGAGCGGGCCGCGGCGGCCAGGGCCTGGGTGACGCCCCCCATCCCTCCGCGCACGAATCCCCACGAGCCCGGTGATCCGTCCGCCTCTCCGAGGTAGTAGTGCAGGAAGACGAAGGCCGTGCCCGGCGCGCTCGGACTGCCGTAGGTGCCGATCGTCCCGGTGGCGGCGAAGCCGGCCTTCAGCTCCTTCGACTCGAACCATTCGTCCAGGAGCGCCGAGCAGCTCATGGTCATCGTCTTGAGAAGAAGCGTCTGGTCGGCGAGGGTGAGACGTCGAAATCGGTGGCCCAGCCTCAGCAGGCCGAGCAGGTCGCCGACGCCGGGGGAGGGCAGACTTGGAGGAAGCATCGCCAGGGTCGGGCGGACGAAGTCGGCCATGCGGGCGATGGCGGCGTTGAACCGAGGATAGGCCTCTGCGTCCTTCCTGGAGAAGCGCGCGATCCGACGCGCGTCCTCCTCCGGACCGAGCCCGAGCAGGAGCGATCGTCCGTCCGGGAACGGCGTGAACGAGGTGCGGCACGGCAGGATCTCGAGGCCGTGCTCCCGCAGCCGAAGATCCCGGATGATCTCGGGGCGCAGAAGCGACAGGACGTAGGACGTCGTCGAGAACTTGTACCCCGGGAAGATTTCCTCCGTGACGCAGGCGCCGCCGACGATCGGCCGGCGCTCGACGACCAGGGTCTTCATCCCGCCGCGCGCCAGGTACGCCGCCGCCACGAGGCCGTTGTGTCCGGCCCCCAGCACGATGACGTCGAACGGCCCGCTCACCATCCCCACCCGAGGATGAACTTCACGGTCCAGTCGTCCGACCCCGCGATGAGACCCCGGCCGATTCCGAAATCGACGTCCAGTTTCGGGCCGGAATAGTCGCCGACGAGGAACACCTCCTGGAAGCGCCGACCGCCGGATTCGAAATCGTCGATGGGACCGAAGTCGGCGTAGTGCTCGATCCCGGCAGCCCAGGTGGAGGAGAACAGGTACGCCAGGCGCGCCGCGGGCGCGAAATCGACGGTGTGCCGCGGTCCGCTCAGAACGACGTCCACGATCGGATTGAGGATGAATTCGAGCGGGGCACGGCGCCAGCCGATGATCGGACGGATCTCCGAGTTCCAGTGGGTCTCTTCGAACAGACGCGGCTGATAGCCCAGCTCGAAGTTGACGCCGTAGAAGAAGCGCCGGTCGTGGGCGTGTGGCGAGGCGACGAACGTGCGCAGCTTGGCCCCGCCCGCGGCGAAATCACCGCCGCGCGTCACCGCATAAGGGAGGTACAGACCGACCTCCCAGAAATCGGTCAGGCCGAGCGCGAACTCCGGCGTGCCGTTCCAGGCTCCGTCCGGAACCAGGCCGCCGGGATATTCGGGGGCGGCGCGGCCGCGGGGAACGTAGTTGCCGTGCAGCTGCAGGCTGAACCGTCCCGGAGGATTGATCTCGGCGTTGTAGACCTGGATCTCGTCGCCCGCGCGCGCGATGTCGGCGCCCAGGAGAAGACAGAGAACGGCCCCGACCAGCCCTCCGCCCCCGGGTCTCGCCACGCGCGACGTCCGCACGCGCGCACCATAGCAGAAATGTCCTTCGCGCAGGGCCGTCAGCGCCTGCGGGTGTACCGTCCTTCGAACACCACCGTCCAGCCCGTGCCGCCGTCCGACGACTGCTCCCAGACCTGGCGGACGTCGCCGCCCACCAGCGGCTCCCAGGTGATTCGATCGTGGGTCGTGGCGCCCCGGGCCGGGCGTGTCACGCCTTCGAGGACCATCCTGCCGTCCCGGAAGGATCCCTCGAGCAGCAGGACGGAGCCGCTGCTGTCGATCCAGGTCTGGTGCCAGAGACCGCGGGTGGCGTCGTAGGTGTTGAGGCTCGTGCCGGTGGTGCCGCCCGCCCCCGTCCAGTTTTCCTGGAGTCCGCAGCCGCCCAGAATCCCGGTGATGCGATTGGTCCCGGCCCGCTTGCCGTCCGGCGTCCGCACGTCCCACTCGCCGATCCAGAAATCGAACTGGCGGTGCTGCGGGGTGCCGCAGGGGCGAGGGGGGTCCGCGGCAAGGGCCGGGGGCAGGAGAGCCAGCAGAAACGGGACGATCAATAGATGAACGGCGCACATGGTGTCGTCTCCTCCGGTCCGGCAGGCGGGCGTTCCGACGTTACGACAGCACGCGTCCGCGCCGGCCCGGAGTCAGGATGTTCCCGCGGCTCGAGCGCAGCAGGAGATGGCGCCGCCGCGCTCCGGCGCGCTCGGACTCAGCCGGCCGGGCCGGGAATGACGCCGAGGTAATGGATGAGCCAGGGCGCGAAACCCTGGCGCTCGTAGAACCGCCGGGCGCTCTCGTTGGTCGCCACGACTCCGATGTCCAGCACCGCGACCTCCAGCCTGCGAAGCTCGTCGTACACGGCCGACATCAACCGCCTGCCCACACCGCGGTGTCTCACTTCGGGCAGGACCGACAGGCTCTCGAGGACACCGAAGCGGCCGCGGGTGTCCCAGCTCTCGTCCGCCTCGTGCAGATGGGTCAGGGCGTATCCGACGGTCCGTCCCCGCTGCTCCGCGGTCAGGAGGAACGCGTCCTGTTCGGCGAGCCACGCGGCGTAGAGGCGGCGACGGCGATCCCAGGCCCCCTCCTGCGATCGGATCGGGATTCCCGCCAGCCCGGGATCGATCTCCAGGTGCCGGGAGTGCAGGACCTTCCAGAGCGGCTCGAGGTGTTGAATGCGCTCGGCGCCGGCTTTCACGATGAGGATGTCCTCCGCCATGTCACGCTCCTTCCCCGTGCGGGCGGAAATCGTATCCCAGGGAGCGGCGGGCTGCGCTATACTGCATGCACCCCCTGGAGATCGCGCGGGATGAAACGTCGCTGGAACGCTCTCCTGTGGGCGGGCTTCCTGGTCGTCCTTGCCGCCCCCGTCACCTACCTGACCGTCTTCGTCCGGTTCCCGGTCACGCGGGACCTCCCCTGGGCGACCCTGTTGATTTTCGCCGCGGGCCTCCTCCTCATGGTCTTCGGGTTGAGGCGGGCCTTCCGGGAGCCGCAGATCTATCGAGGGAAGATCTCGGGCTCGATCGTCCTGTCGGCCGGGGTCGCACTGTTCGGGCTGTTCCTTGTTTCGATTTTCTACACACTGCGACAGCTTCCGCCGTCGAACGGCGCGCCGCGAGTCGGCCAGAAGGCTCCGGACTTCACGCTGCCGGACACGGACGGGAACCCGGTCAGCCTGTCGAAGCTCTTCGAGGCGGAGGCGGGGGGTGGGGCGGGGGCACGGGCCGCGCTCCTGATCTTCTACCGCGGATACTGGTGACCGCTCTGCAACTCCGAGTTACGGAGTTTCCAGGACCGGCTCGTCGATTTCGACGCCCGACGCGTGCGTCTCGTGGCCATCAGCGTCGATCCACCCGAGCGGAACCGCGAGCTTTGCGGCAAGCAAGGCTACTCGTTCACCTTCCTTTCCGACGTCTCCTCGGATGCTATTCGTCTCTACGACCTCGTCCACGAGAAGGCCGGGCCGGGCGGAACGGACATCTCCCGTCCCGCCGAATTCCTGATCGATTCCCAGGGAACCGTGCGCTGGGCCAACCTGACCGATTCGATCGCGGTGCGCGCCCGGCCGGAGCAGGTGCTGAAAATCGTGGACGATCTCAAGCTCGGAGGTCCATCATGAACTCGTTCCCGCTCTTCCGCCCCGGTCTCGGGGCGCTCGTCTTCCTGGCGTCGAGCCTGCCCGCAGCAGCCACCAGCAGGACGATCGAAGGAGTGCCCCGGTTCGGGCATGTCTTCCTGATCGTCGGCGAAAACACCACCTACGATCACCTGACGCCGACCAACGCCCCCTACCTCATGGGGTCGATCCGACCGCGGTCCGCCTGGCTCACCGAGTACTACGCGGCGACGCACTGGTCGCAGGCGAACTACGTCGCCCTGGTGTCGGGGCAGTTCACGCGCTGCGAGCAGCAGGATTACGGCGCCGCATGCCACCAGGACGTGGACAACCTGTTCCACCAGCTCGATGTCAGCCGCCTCACCTGGACGACCTGGCTCGAGGGGGGAAGCGCCCGCTGCGACACCGGCATGGGCGGGACCTGCGAGTCGAGCACGCCCTGTCCGCTGACCGGCTTCTACACCACGGGCAACCCGGCCATCCTGTTCGACGACGTCGAGGGAGCGTACGGCGTGTGGTCGGCGACCGACGTTTCGGAGGAATGCCTGCAGAACGACATCCCGGCGGGCGACCGGACCGACCCGATGGGTTTCTTCAACGCGGCTCTGGTCTCCGGCCGCGTCGCGAATTTCAACCTCATCCTGCCGAACGGTTGTGAAGACGGCGAAGGGAACTGCGCGCCGATCAACAACCGCTACACCCAGTTCGACGCGTTCCTGGCGCGGGAGGTCCCGCTGATCGAAGTCTCGCCGGCGTTCGGCCCGGACGGTGTGATCATCATCGTCTACGACGAGGACGAGAGGGCCGGCGGCATGGCCAAGAAGAACGGGCTCGCCCAGGGGGGACACGTCGCGTGCGCGATCCTGAGCCCGCTCGCCGTCCCGGGCTCCTACGACGGAGCCTTCTATCATTACAGCCTGCTGCGCATGCTCGAGGATGGATTCGATCTGCCCGACTACCTGGGCGACGCCGGCGCGGTGACGCCGGTCAACACCATCTGGACCAGCGGTGGCCCCTGAGTCGCCGCTCCGGGGCGCGGGGGCGACGTTGACGATCGACCCGGCCGCCTGTAGGATCGTCCGGCATCGAGACCCAGGACAACAGAGGAGAGCCAACGTGAAGACGACAGTTCGCTGTCTGATCGGTGTGGCGGTGGTCGCGGGGCTGGTGGCGGGGGGGTGCTACGCCGCCGGTGACAAGGCCAAGACGGCCGCCAAGGAGCAGGACAAGAAGGCGGTCGCCGTCATCCAGTCGAAAAGCGACAGCCACGTGACCGGCGAGGCAACCTTCCGCGAAGAGAGCGGTAAGGTGAACGTGGAGATCATGATCGTGGGGGCCGAGCCGGGGCCGCACGCGGTCCACCTGCACGAAAAGGGGGACTGCACCGCGCCGGACGGCGCATCCGCGGGCGGGCACTGGAACCCGACGCACGAGAACCACGGCAAGTGGGGGACCGCGCCGTTCCACCGCGGCGACATCGGCGTCATCGACGTCGGCGCCGACGGCAAGGGGACCCTCACGCTGACGACGGAGCTCTGGACGATCGGCGGCGCGCCGGAGACCGACGTGGTCGGCAAGGCGGTCATCGTCCACGCCAAGGCGGACGACTTCACGACCCAGCCGACCGGCAATGCCGGCGGGCGTATCGCCTGCGGTGTCGTGGAGCTGGCCAAGAAATAGCCCCCGGCCCGGGCGCCATCGCCGCCCTGATTCAATCCCCCTTCCCATGCACTCCTCGGCGCGGGGCGCCGGCAGGACCGCCGTTCGCCGTGGCGATCCCTGTCACGGCACGACGGGGCCGCGCCTATCCCTCTCGAGGTCCGACGCTTCGAGGGGAGGAGGTGATTGAGATGAGACAGCTCCTGAATCGCGTGCTGCCGGCCGTCCTCCTGGCGGCGATTCCCATGGCCGCCTGGGCGGCCGACAAGGTCGTCACGGCGGCCAGTCACTGCTGCTGCCCGATCTGCTGCCCCTGAAACGGAACCGACCGAAGACCGGATGGACCGCGCAACGCTTTCCGAGTTGCAAACGCAGATGGAACGGCTCGCCGACGGCGACCGCTCCGCGTTCCATCCGGTCTTCGCGGTCCTCTGGCCCCTCCTGCGCCGCTTCGCGACCCGGCACCTTGGGCCCGAGGAGGCGGAGGACGCGGCCCAGGAGGCCCTCGTGAAGATCTTCTTCAGGGCTGGCGAGTTCGATCCGTCGCGCAACGCTCTCGCCTGGGCCCTCGGAATCACCGCGTTCGAGATCAAGACGCTCCGCAGGCGCCGGCTGCGCCGCAGGGAGGACGCCGTCCGGGAAGGGTCATTCGGGAACCTGCGGGACGGGGCGCAGACCCCGGAGGAGGCGGCCATGGCCACGGACACGGAGAGGATGCTGCGGGAAGCGCTGGGCGCGCTGCGGCCGGAAGACGCCGAGACGCTGCGCCTGTACGCGCGCGGCGAGCGTCCCTCCCTCGCGGCCGCGACCTTCAGGAAGAGGGTCGAGCGCGCGCTGACGCGGCTGCGCTCCGTCTGGAGGACGACCGATGGCCGACCCTGACCGCCTCCTGCGAGAACGGGCGCGGCGCGCCTACGAGATGGGGCGTCTCGGCGCCGCCCTGCGCTGGAGCCTCCTCCTGCTGCCGGCCGTCGGGATTGCGCTCGTCTGCTGCCACGACTCCGGCCCTACCCTCGTCTCCGGCGCGGGTCTCGTCCTCCTTGTCGCGTTCTGCCAGTGGCGCGGCCAAGGCTACCGCCGCGGTGTCGGGCCGGGTCTCGTCGCCGGCTTCGTTCCTCTCCTACTGCCGATCCTGGCGCAGGCGACCGGACATGTCTGCGCCTCGGGCGGCTGTCTGCTCTTCCCGACGGTGTGCGGTGTGGGGGGAGTTCTCGGGGGCATCACCCTCGGGATGTTGGCGCCCCGCCCGCGTGACGGCCGGGCGATCCCGTTCGTCACCGCCTGCCTGATCGCCGGCGTCGCCGGCTCGGTCGGCTGCCTGCTGTACGGTCTCGTGGGGCTCGGTGTGATGATCGCCGGGCTCCTGGCGGGGGCCACCCCGGTCCTCGCCGTCCGACGAGCATGACTTGAGGCCTCACCGCCCCCGCTTCCCGAACGAGAAGCCGGCGCCGATGCCGAAGCGCTCGGCCGTGCCCGACAGCCCGGCGTACGCGGTCGTCCGCAAGGTGGTGCCTGGCCACAGGACGCGGTCGTAGCCGAGGCTGACGTCGGCGAGGTCCGCGTTCCCCTCGATCACCGACTGACGGCGATCGTAGAAGGCGTTCCATGAGGACCGCTCCGAGCGCCGCCATTGCACACCGGCGGTGACCCACGACGTGTTCCTGAAATCGATTCCGGGCGGATCGCCGCGCACGATGAACTGCCAGGCTCCGATCAGATTCCATCCGGGCCCGAGAGGTTGGATGACACCGACCCCGCCCCCGTAATCGGTCTCACCGCTCCCCAGTCCCTTGGTCCTGTCGGCGGTCGGAAACTTGACCCTCAGGATCCCCGAAACCCAAGGCCTGCGAGAGGTCCCCTGCAGGACGAATGCTTCATCCTGGACCACGACATCGCCGAGACCCGATTCCGATGTGCTTCCCCCGGCAGCCGCGGGAATCACCTCGCCGTTGAGGTAGAGGACCGGCTGGCTCGTGTGGATGGAAAGATAGGGGACGGTCACGCGGAGCTCCTGCCTTCGGGAGGAGACGACCACGATCAACGGGACATAGGTGATCGAGGTGTCGATCCCCGTGTCATAGTCGCCGCTGAAGTAGGCGGGAAGTATCCGGAAGTCGAACCGGGTCTCCGCTTCGGCGGCGCGGGCCGGCGGGGCCGGGGCGGGAAGAAAAAAAAGGGGAAGGGTCGCGAGGACCCTTCCCCTGGACGTGCGGAACCTGGCGCGCACCGACGCCGCGCGCGACCTATCCGTGCATCGGCGACGGATGATCCGGCACCTGCGGGCGCTCGGGTCGCTCCGGCGCTGCCGGCCGCTCGGGTCGCTCGGCGCGGTCCGGCCGGTCGGGTCGCGAGGGCGGGTCCGGCCTGTCGGCGCGATCCTGCGAAGCGGGATGGTCCGGTCTCCCGCCGGCGATCAGGGCGTCGAGATTCCTGAGCGCAACGGTGCGCGTGCTGTCGAGCCGAACGAGGGCCGCCTGGATCCTGGAGACGGCTCCGGACGGGACCTTGTCCAGGAGTCCCTGGAGCGTGGCGATGCTCTTCGCGAACCCGGCGGACACCGCGGCCTTGGCGCGCTCGAGACCGGTGACATCAGATTTACTGGAGTGCCCGTCGGTCTCGGTGTCGGCTTCGGACTCCATTTCCGCGGAGTCGTCATCAGCCGCGCCGCCGTGACCCGTGATCGCCGCGATCGCTTTGTCGTGACCCTGCTGCGCCGCCGCAATCGCCTTTTCGATGGCCGGTTGCGCCTGCGCCGGGAGCTTCGAGAGAAGACCCGTGAGGATGTCCACGTGCCGGGTCGTCGCCGCGTCGATCCGCTGCACGGCGTTGTCGTTGCCGGTCACGGCCGGCTTGCCGGACGTGGTGCCGTCCGCCAGCGCCGGGAGTGCGGCGAAACCGAGCGCAATCGCCGCCAGTGACAGGGGGATGTTCAATCGCATAGTAGGCTCCTTTCAGTTACGCGTATTCCGAACACATCTCTTATACGACGAAATTGTGCCCGTGGCAAACCGGAAATCGGCCCGAACGCCCGGCCCGGACGGGTGTGCTACGCTTCGCGGTCATGGACCCGGGTGCGATCGGAGGGAGGCGCGTCGTCAGCGCCCGCACGGAGCGCTTCACTGAGTCGGTGATCCGCGAGATGACCCGGCAGGCGATGCTCCATGACGCCATCAACCTGGCGCAGGGGTTCCCCGACTTCGCGGCCCCGGAGGAGATCAAGCGCGCCGCGCAGCAGGCGATCGCGGCGGACATCAACCAGTACGCGATCACCTGGGGCGCGCAGAACCTCCGGGAGGCCATCGCGCGCAGCGTCAAGGCGTCGCAGCGACTCGAGATCGACCCCGAGTCCGAGATCACCGTCTGCTGCGGCTCGACCGAGGCGATGATCGCGGCGCTCCTGGCGGTGACCGACGCCGGTGACGAAATCGTCATCTTCGAGCCGTTTTACGAAAACTACGGACCCGACGCGATTCTGTCGGGTGCGCGTCCCCGGTTCGTGAAGCTGCGTCCTCCCGAGTCGCCCGACGGCGACTGGACCTTCGACGAGCGCGAGCTGCGCCGGGCGTTCGGCGCGCGCACCAAGGCGATCGTCCTCAACACGCCGAACAACCCCACCGGCAAGGTGTTCACGCGCGCCGAGCTGGAGCTCATCCGCGACCTCTGCCATGAGCACGGAGCGCTCGCCATCACCGACGAGATCTACGAGCACATTCTCTACGACGGCGTCGCGCACGTTTCGATGGCGGGGGTCGAGGGGATGAGCGACCGCACCATCACCATCAACGGGATGTCGAAGACCTACAGCGTTACGGGCTGGCGCGTGGGTTGGGCCATCGCACCCGCCTCGATCAGCGGCGCCATCCGCAAGGTGCACGACTTCTTGACCGTGGGGGCGCCGGCGCCGCTGCAGGAGGCGGGGGTCGCGGCCCTCGACTTGCCCCGGGCCTATTATTCCGGACTCGCAGAGGGGTACCGCGCGCGCCGGGACCGTCTGCTGCCCGCCCTGCGCCAGGCCGGCTTCAAGGCCTACGTCCCCCGCGGCGCGTACTACGTCATGACCGACATCCGCGGGTTCGGCTTCGCGGACGACATCTCCTTCGCGTCGCACCTGGTGCGCGATATCGGCGTCGCCGTCGTCCCGGGTTCCAGCTTCTACAGCGATCCCGGCGATGGACGCGACCAGGTCCGCTTTGCGTTCTGCAAGCGCGACAGGACTCTGGATGACGCCGCCGCCCGGCTGCTGCGGCTGCGCGCCCCGTCCCCTCCACACCGCGCATGAGCCGGCTCGCGCGCCGGCTGCGCACCGTCGACTACTTCACGCTCGGGTTCGGCACCATGGTGGGGGTCGGCTGGCTCGTGCTGATGGACGACTGGCTGCAGCGGGGCGGGCCGGCGGGGGTCGTGCTCGGGTTCGCGATCGGCGGCCTGGCGCTCGTTCCAATAGGCCTGGTCTATGGGCGTCTGGTCGCTGCGATCCCCGACGCCGGCAGCGAGATCGCCTACACCGCCAGGGTCTTCAGGCCCGGGATGAGCTTCGCCACCGGCTGGATGATGATGCTCGCCTACCTCATCGTCTGTCCGTGGGAGGCGGTCGCGATCGGTCGGCTCGCGGCCTACCTCATGCCGGGCCTCGATACGTTCGAGCTCTACCGCGTGGCGGGGAACCCGGTGTTCCTGCCGCGACTGGCGCTGGGTCTGCTGCTCACGGCGCTGATCACGCTCATCAACTACCGCGGCATCCGTCCGAGCGCCACGTTCCAGACCTGGATGACGTTCGTCCTGCTCGCCCTGTTCGTCGCCTTCGCGGTTGCCTCGGCGGGCCGGGGGTCGCTCGAGAATCTCAAGCCCCCCTTCAGCCACGGCCCCATGCTCTCGGTGCTTCTGGTCCTGCAGATCGTCCCGTATTTCATGACCGGCTTCGAGTCGGTCCCGAAGTGCGCCGAAGAGGCGGCGCCCGGGTTTCGCAGCCGAGGATTCCTGCGGGCCATCCTGCTGGCGCTCGTGGTCGGGATCCTGTTCTACACGACCGTCGTCGCCCTGGTCTCCTACCTGCGCCCCTGGCAGGGGCTGGCGAAGGAGCGATTCGCCACCGCGGTGGCCTTCGAGCAGGCCTTCGGCAGCACCTTCGTGGTCCGCCTGTTGTTCCTGGCGGCGCTCGCTTCGCTCCTGAAGATCTTCAATGGAAACCTCGTCGCCGCCAGCCGCCTGCTGTTCGCTCTTGGCCGGGCCGGGCTCGTCCACTCCGGCTTCGGGCGCGTCCACGAGCGGAACCTCACCCCTTCCGTCGCCGTGCTGGCCCTGGGCGGTGTGACGGCGGGGGCGGCCTGCCTCGGGGACGCCATCCTGGTCCCGATCACAGAAGTCGGCTCGATGGCCTCGGCGCTCGGCTGGCTGGCGGCCTGCGCGGCCTTCTTCTGCCTGCGACCGGGGGCTGGCGACCGGGCGCTCGCGGTCGCCGGGATGATCGTCGCGGCGGCGCTCGTCCTGATGAAGGTCCTGCCCTTCGTGCCGGGCCACTTCACCGTTTACGAGTGGATCGTCCTTCTGGTCTGGGGGGGAATCGGGCTGGCGGCGCGTCGATCGGGGATTACTTCAGTTTCGGACAGTCCGCGTCTTCACCCGCGGTCCACTGCCTGAGGGTGCGCGTGAGATCCTTGTAGCCCATCGTCGGACGGTACAGCACGACCTCCGTCCGGCCCTTGCCCTTCGACCGGACGTCGGCGGCCATGACGTAGAGACCCCCGGGCGGAATGGTCGGCCCGATGCCGCGGGGCCGATTGACGACCTGCAGCGAGAACTCGACCTTGTCGCCGCCGACCTTCCTGAGGGTCGGGTTGAAGTCCGACGAGCTGACCTCCAGCTGGTTCCCCACGAATCCCGAGCGCTTCACCACCGCGTCCAGGCACTTCGTGGCTCACTTCTGGAGGATGGCGTAGACCTCGCCGAAGCTCCGTTCGACGACGAACGTCTCCATTTTCACCGAGCGCGCACCCTTGGCCACGGCGTCCACGAACTCCCGGCGTGTCTGGGGCACCTGGATGGCGGGGACCGGCACGGCCAGCGCGATCAGGACGACGAGGATGAACAGCCGGACCACGGTCTCGTGCGGAACTCAGGGGCAGGAGAGCGCTGAAGCATTGATCTCAGCGTCGCGCGAGCCGACTTGGGCTGGATCGCCGGAATCGTAGGTCCCGTGGCCGCCACAATTGATGCCACGCACCAGATAGAAGAAGCCGGTCCCTTTGGCAGGAGAGCCACTCAGAACCAGGGCACTCTCTCCGAGATCGTTGGCCGGACATCCCAGGATGGCCGAGGAGAAATTCCCCCCGCTGCTGTGCAAGACTCCCAGGTCTCCACGCACAACGTCGTAGGCCGTGGCGTCGGGCAATGGGTCCCATCCGAGCACAGCCGTTTGTCCGAACAGTACCATCGTGACGGACGGCGATCGGAGCGGGACCGGGGCGTTATCCACGACTCCATCGCAATTGTTATCGAGACCGTCGCAGACCTCGGCAGACGGCGAGCCCGGGACGCACGAGTCCACCCCGGCCGTGCAGGAGCCGGTCCTGGCGCACTGACCCACGCCACAGGAGGTTGCGAAACCATCCACGATCCCGTCACAGTTATTGTCCAGGCCGTCGCAGATTTCGGCGGCGCCGGGATAGACGGCGGCGTTGTGGTCGTTGCAGTCTCCTTGACACGCGCTGAAACCATCCCCGTCGTTGTCCTTGGAGGGCGCCACCACGTACCGGCCGCCAGTGTTGAGATACGACCCGCTATATCCACCCCAGACGATCATCTGGGTTCCTGTCCAGACCGCAGTGTGGAGGTAACGAGACGAAGGGGCGTTCGTCGTGGTGGTAGGCATCCAGGTGTCAGTGGCGGGGTCGTATACCCCGCCGGTTTCGACAAACGGACCGTCGCTACCACCCCAGACGACCATGAAGTTTCCCGTCCAGACCGCAGTGTGGTTGTTGCGAGGCGAGGGTACGTTCGCCGTGGAGGTGGGCGTCCAGCTGTCTGTGGAGGGATCGTACCGGCCGCCAGACGAGTCGCCGGATCCGCCCCAGACGACCATAAGGCTTCCCGTCCAGACCGCAGTATGGTTATTGCGAGTCGAAGGGACGTTCGTCCCGGAGGTGGGCGTCCACGTGTCGGTGCCGGGGTCGTACCGGCCGCCTGTGTTGAGATACGCGCCGCCGTAACCACCCCAGACCACCATACGACTTGCCGTCCATACCGCAGTGTGACCATTGCGAGGCGCAGGCGCGTTCGCCGTAGAGGTGGGCGTCCAGATGTCGGTGGCGGGGTCGTACCGGCCGCCAGTGTCGAGATACGAGCCGCTATAACCACCCCAGACCACCATGCGGCTACCTGTCCAGATGGCGATGTGGCCATTGCGCGGCGAGGGGGCATTCGTCCCGGAGGTGGGCGTCCAGGTATCGGTGACGGGGTCGTACCGACCGCCAGTGCTGAGATACGAGCCGCCGTTACCAGCCCAGACGACCATGCGGCTTCCCGTCCAGACGGCGGTATGGCCGGATCGAGGCGAGGGGGCGTTGGCCGTGGAGGTGGGCGTCCAGGCGTCCGTGGCGGGGTCGTACCGCCCGCCACTGTCAAGATACGCGCCGTTATACCCACCCCAGACGACCATATGGCTTCCCGTCCAGAGCGCAGTGTGACCATTGCGAGGCGAAGGAGCGTTCGCCGTAGAAGTGGGCGTCCAGGTGTCGGTGGCGGGATCGTAGCGGCCCCCCGTGTTGAAATACGAGAGCGCGTCGCTACCGCCCCAGGCGATCATGCGACTTCCCGTCCAGACGGCGGTGTGGAGATAGCGAGCCGAGGGGGCGTTTGCGGTGGAGGTGGGAGTCCAAGTGTCGGCGCCGGGGTCGTACCGGCCGCCGGTGTTGAGATACGAGCCGCCGTACCCTCCCCAGACGAGCATCTGGCTTCCCGTCCAAACCGCCGCATGAGCGTAGCGAGCCGCGGGGGCGTTCGTCGTGGAGGTAGGCGTCCAGGTGTCGCCGGTGGGATCGTACCGGCCGCCAGTGAGGAAATACGACGCGGCGTCGCTCCCGCCCCAGACGAGCATCTGGCTTCCCGACCAGACGGAGGAGTGGCCGGATCGGGGTGCGGGGGCGTTCGCCATGGAGGTTGGCGTCCAGCTGTCGGTGGCGGGATCGTACCGGCCGCCCGTAAGGAAATACGAGGCGTCATCGTTGCCACCCCAGACGACCACGCGGCTTCCCGTCCACACGGCGGTGTGGCCGGATCGAGGCACGGGGGCGTTCGTCGTCGTGGTAGGCGCCCAGGCGTCCGTGGCGGGATCGTACTGGCCGCCAGTAAGAAAATATGAAGCGGCGTCGCTGCCGCCCCAGACGACCATGCGATTCCCCGTCCAGACGGCGGTATGGCCGGATCGAGGCGCGGGGGCGTTGGCCGTGGAGGTGGGCGACCAGGTGTCGGCGGCCGGGTCGTAACGCCCGCCGCTGTTGAGATACGAGCCGTTGTAACCACCCCACACGACCATGCGGCTTCCCGTCCAGACGGTAGAGTGGCCGGATCGAAGCGCGGGGGCGTTGGCCGTGGAGGTGGGTGACCATGAGTCGGTTGCCGGGTCGTAACGGCCGCCACTGTTGAGATACAAGCCGCCGCCCCACACAATCATGTAGCTTCCCGTCCAGACTGCGGTGTGGGAATCCCGCGGAGCCGGCAGGTCGTCCAAGGAGCCGTTGTTCCAGGCCTCATCGGCTAGGCATGTAGAATTCTGCAAGATCTCAGACGGCTCGTCCCGGGGAATCGGGAGCGGTCCGAGCGGCGGGATTGCTGCATGCACCGACCGCTCGTCGAGTCGGCCCTCGACCGAGCGCCACCACTCTTCCCAATCCAACTTGGGCACGAAGAAACTGGCGACGCGCAGATCGTCATCATGCACCTCGAGGATCGCTCGAACGGAGAATCCGTCGCGTCCCTCGACGACAGCCCCAATTTCGCTGGCGCGCTTCGGAAGCCCGGCGCGGTACCGCTCGAACTCGTCCGGCCCAAGCTCGAGGCGCGATGGATTCTGATCCCCGCCCAGGGCTGCCTCCGGACCGGTCTTCAGTTCTCCACCTCCATCTGGCGAAATGCGGACGATCGTGGTGACCGTCTTCCCGGCGTATTCGGACCGAGGATCAAGCCGACCGCTTGCGAGGTCTTCGCGCAGGGCCTCGGCTCGCCGGCGCGCCTCGGCTTGGATTTGAGTGTCGTAGGAGAAGAAGTTGCGCGTCAGGCGGTCGACCAGAACCGGCCGGGCCAAACACTCTTGGACGAGAAATGGGTCATCCCCCAGCACCGCGTAGAGTTGTCGAAGCCTTTCCGGCATCCGCGTCTTTTCGGACATCCGTTCCAGTTCCCGGCGCAGCATGTCGGAGGTTGCCCGCGTCTTCCAGAACTCCTCCAACGCAACCGTTTTCTTGAGGTAGTCGTGAACCTTTTTTTCGAGAAGCTCATGAGATACCGCCTGCTCGAAAGGGCGAGAGTTGCCGATCAGGAAGGAGTAATAGACGCGCTCGATCGCCTCCTGGGCGCGGACTCGCTCCTCGAATGTCAGCTCCCGGCGCTGGACCGCCGCGCCCGACAGGAGTAGAGCCCCAATCACCGCGAGGACACGTAAGCGGGAGCATCCCATGGTTGGCTCGTAAATATAACTTCCGACCAGAGTTCCAAAAGGCTCTTCCAATACCTACGCCCGCAGGCGAGTGCGGTCAAGCAGTACTTTCACCTGACCTTCCGGTCCCTCGCTGAAAGCGCAATGATTCGAGCGGTATTTCTGGCTCGCCAGGTGAGGGCTTCGCTGCAGTCATACGGCTAAGGTCAAAGGTGTTTATCGTCCCACCGATTGTGTGGATGCGAAGATGGGGAAACGCATCGTCTCGTCGCTTCGGCAGAGATAGTTCAGGCGCCGCCCGGCTGCCAGGCCAGGCCAGTCAACGGATCGCTCTCGAGGAGCAGCTCCCACTCTGACGTCTCGCGCGGCCCGTTTCCGGCTCGTGAGAATCAATCAGCGACAATTTCACATCCCGGGAAATGCTCCAAAACCAAGCCGATTCTGCCTTGACAATCATGGGTCTTAAGCGTACTTAAAGGCCAAATTTCACTTCATGGGTGATTGAGCGCAAGGAGGTTGACTGCGCGACCGCAGGCATACTGTGTAAAAGGAATGAGATACCGTAGGGAGGGGGAGGTGCCGTGTTGCTGGGGACGAGGGCACCATCGGTATTCCACAGGGGAATGAAGCGGGGCCCGACCGTTCGGGCCCGGCAACCCGCCCGTCACCACTAATGAACGGCACGCCGGTACCGAATCGACAGACAGTGTGATCCGAGCGTCCTGCTGCAGCAAGCCCGGGGAAGAGTGTGTGGCTTGCCACAGCGGGGAGTCTCAAACTGCACCATTCGGAGGAGAAGGGGAGAGGACTGCGTCAGGGTCAGCCCCACGACAAATGAGGATGCCTGCTGAAAGGGGGTCTGAGATATTTCTCCAGGTTTCGGCTGGAGAGATGAGCATCGAGTGCTTGCACTAGCTTGCGGGGCTGGATCCTTCGAGCGTTTAACACCGCCGGGTAATATTCAACCCGGCCCAACATGTCAGAGGAGGGTTAGGACATGATCGGATACGTAAAAAGCCCCATGGGCATCGCTGTCATCGTGGCGCTCCTGATTATCAGTGGCGGGGTCACCATGATGATCGCCCAGGTCGTCCCGAGCACCCAATTCGAGCTCGACGGCAACATCGCCGATGCTCCGCCTGGCGGCCTCAATGACTGGGTCAATCTCAACTGTACCGCCATCGACTCGGCCAGCAGCAACCTTCAGACCGCGACGGGTGCCGTTCCAGACCCGTTTGGTGACACGATCTTCACAACCGGAGGCTCCAAGGACCTTCTGGACATCAACAACTGGAGATACAAGAGCGGGTCCGTGCCTCCCAAGGATGAGATCGTCAATGCCTACGCTGCCAAGTACAGCGCGACCGGCCCGATCGGACCGACGAGCCTCCTTTATATAGGCGGCGATCGTCAGTCCAACGACGGAAGCGCCTTTATAGGCGCCTGGTTTTTCCAGAATGCGGTTGGCTTGGGCCCTCTCAGCGGCGGGGGTGGGAGCCCCTTTGTCGGCGTCCACAAGAACGGTGACCTCCTGATTCTGGCGGAGTTCACCATCGGTGGGACCGCCTCCGAGGTCAAAGTGTTCCAGTGGGTGGCGTCGCCGCTCGGCGGCCTCTGCCCGAATGGCCTGACGTGCCCCGCACCTACCGAAAAAGGCGGCACCCTCGCGAATGTCACCGCGACTGTCACCACAGCCGAGGGATTTTCGAACTCCGTCCCTGTGTCCATACCCGGCACCTGCACATCTGACTGGGCCTACACGGACAATCATGGGGTAACGGGCACCTTCAACACCAATTCGTTCTTCGAGGTCGGACTCGACCTTGGCGAACTCGGCGAACAAAACGTCTGCTTTGCGAGCTTCGAGCTCGAGACCCGCTCCTCGCACGACGTGGACGCCACGCTCAAGGACTTCGTGATCCACCAGTTTGCGCCCTGCGCGATCGGTTGCGACAAGAGCGTCGCCCCCGCACAGGTCTGCCAGGGGACCTCGGCCACCTACACGATCACCGCCACCAACCCCGGCGGCGCCGATCTCAACGCCACCGCCGTGGATTCCATCTACGGCAACATTTGCATGCCTGCCACCAATGGGGATCCTTGTGGCGTCGGAGGGTCCTGCCCCGCGGGGACCACTTCCCCGTTCCTCCTCACGGCGAGTGGAACATCAGGCGATCACAGGTCCTGCACTCTGACGGTGACTCCGGGCGCAGGCACCTACGTTAACAACGTGACGGTTAGCGGAACACCTACAGGCGGAGGCCAGGGACCTAAACCGGCGGTTTGTACGGCGACGCTGACCGTGAACCCCAACCCGGCGGTGACGATCGACAGCCTCCTTGGATGTACCTTCTCACCGGCCTTTACGTTGCATTCGAATCCGACCGGTGGAACTGCGCCGTACAGTCTCTTGTGGAACACAGGCGACACGACTCAGGACATCACAAAGACTGCAACCGGCAATTACTGCGTCGCAGTTACGGATTCGAAGACCTGCACAGCGAATGCTTGTCGCAACGTGGGTTACTGTTCGGATTAGGCCGCGTCCTTCGCGACGGGCCCCAGACTCGCCTGGGGCAGCCTAGAAACACCAAGGGCGGTTCTCCTTCGGGAGAACCGCCCTTTTCTTCATTGTGCGACGTCTACGCTTCTGGCGCTCCTGGACTACTGGACCGTCGTGGTGGTCGAGGCGGTCGCCAGCACACCGTTACTGTCGCTGAATTGAATCGTCGCCTCCCAGGGGCCGGTGCAAGTGTTGTCAGGAATCGTGTGGGAGGTGGACCAGATGATGGCCTCGTTCGGGCCAAATGTCATCCGGCCGGACATGATGTCCACCTTCTGCCCACAACTTGACATCGACCAGAGCTTGTAGGTGTACCGTGCCTTCCGGTCAGCGCCGTTTGTGACCTTGCCGGTCAATCCGATGCCGAGCCCGGGCGTGACCGACGTGGCAGCAGTAACCGGCGTGAGGTACATGGTCACGCTGGCACTGTTTGAACCTGCCCATCCACCCGGCGCCGATATTGCTGGAACCGCGGCGAAGAGCATCGCCGCCGAGACAAGACAGACCGCAAGCATTCTGGACTTCATGACTGAACCCTCCTTGGGCTGTGGTGACCGTCGGGCTAACCTGCAAGCACTGGTCGCCCGGACACTGGACAGAGCAAGGGAGGTGCCAGCCCGTTCGTAGAATGTAATTGCCTGAATCGTTGAGACTTCGGATGCGGCGAACCGGGGAGGACGTGGCAGAGCCTATCTCATTTTGTAATTGGAATTTCGAGATTGTGCGCGTGAGCGAGATCGGGTCGATCTCCCGCCGCTCGTGTCGGCGACGTGACGGCCGAGGATTTCGAGAGATCGGCTACTGATTTCCAGATATTCCAGTCGGCAGGGCCGCAGGATTCCGATTTCCCATAGAACAGTCCGGGTCGAGTGCCGCAGGGTGCCGCTACTCGACCTCAGTCTTCCACGTGAGACGGTGGTCTTCGACGATCTCAGGGAGGAGCGGGCGCTTGACGTGTGGGCGGCCGCGCGCGCCTGCAACCATGGCCGAGCGGGGGGAACGCCGTCCAGCGTGGGTGCATTCGCTCCCGTACTCGTGGACGCGTGCTTGTTCGGACAGGTGGCGCCCCGCAACGATCCTCACATATTCCGGGTAAAGCCAGAGCAGGCCGGGGATGCCGATCGCCTCGCGAGGCATCGCATATCTGTGACCATGGAACTCGACGAGACCGGCCCGACCGACCACCACGGGAAAGCGCAAGGCGTATTCGGCGGGCGGGATCGCCAACGACCTCAGACGCTCCCGCTCGGCGGCGAGACGCGCGATCGGCGGCACCTCAGTGGCCCTTTGCGGACGCGCTGTATTGACCTCGCGATGCCAGTCGTCGAGCTGGCCCACAAGGTCGTCGCGGTCCCGGAAGCGCCTGACCCTGAAGAAGGTGTCCTTGACGAAGTCGAGGAGGTCCCCGCCCAAGTTCTTCTCGTGGCTCCCATCAGCGACGAACATCTCCGGAGCGAAGCGGTAGTCGACGGCGACCTGTCCGAGTATTTCGTTCCACTCGATGCGCGAACCGTCCCAGGCCACGGTCAGCGTGCGGGGGTTTTCGAAGACCGCCATCAGCGGAACTCCACCGAATGCCTCGAACCCTGCGAGCAGGCTGCGAACAAGGGACTCGATGCCTCTGTCCCTGACCAGCCGCACGTCCACGTAACGGGAGTACTCGAGGCGGGAGGCGAAGAAGGGAATCCGCTGTGTGCCGCCGGTCAGGTACGAGACCATGACGGCACCGAAGTCGTGCTGAGAAACCACGCCCGGCCGATCTGCGAAGAGCGCCAGCGGTGAGATGTCGCGGGGGCGCAGCACGCGGACCATCTCGTACAGGACGCTCTTACCCCCCGCGTACCCCGCCTGCCGCATCCGCTGCAGGACCTCGACCGTCTTCACTCGCGGCTCGGCTTCGAGCAGCGCGACCAACTGGGTTCGGAACCGCTCGACGACACTGGGACGTCCGACACTGCGACCGTGACCGAGTGCCGCCCTCCCCTCCACATCGATCACCGCTCGAGATCGATCCGGCGATCGTTGCGCAGCGAGATGCCTGTTGATGAGGCGAGCGTCCTTCGGCTCACTCATCCGGTTCGCAGGTTTCGGACTCGATGCCTGCCATGACTTCAGCAATCACCTCCTTTCCCTCCGCGGGCGTCATCTCGGCGATCGGGCGCCACCAGCCACATTAACGGAACCATGCGGCGAATTCAAGGCTAGAATTTCCGGAAAATTCTCACTCTCATTTCCGGAATTCTCGGAAGGTCTCTCTTCGTTTTCCTAAATTGAGGTTGCCGATAGCCGCGGACTCGATTCCGACCCGATCGAACCGGGTCGTCCCGCACTTTGTCGTAATCTGTAGACAGAGATTCTGGACACTCGGTTTGGACGTCTCCCTCTGTGTACCCTCAGACGGACATGCATTTCTACGTAGTTGTCGCGAAGGCTTTCAGCGCAGATCCGCGATCGCCTCTTCGCCTTCCGAGACGCTCGCTTCCGCGTACTTCTCGGGGATGCCGGACGTTCCACCCCCGATCCGAATGCGGAGCGGTTCAGCGGGGACGTGCTGGATCGTCGACTCTTCACTGCGCGCGAAGTCGAAATAACGCCCGAAGAGGATGTCCGTTCCATCCGTATCCTCGATGCGCAGCGCGTACTTCTGGCGAGCGGCGTCGATACTGTCGACCTGTGGTGGCAGGAGGAGGCGGAGCGTGCCACCGCGAGTCAGGGAGATGGCCACCTCGTGATGCTCGTTCCGGAGCTCCACCTTCTGATAGCCGGGGGCGTACCCCTGGACATAGGCGGAAGCCACCCCCACACCGGGACTGAGGAAATCGAGCTTCGCCTCGGCGCCGCAGGCCGTCGTCCTGTTCGTCCCCGCGAGGAACGACACGCAGTCCGTGGTGAGCGGCGCCCCGGTCACCGCATCGCTGGCGTTCACCACGAGCGTAATCGCCGGCGCGAGTTCGAGTCGAAGATCGTTCCTGGACGCTTCGATGTCCACCTCGAGGAGCTTCTCCATTCTGTACCCCTCCGCGAACGCGGTCACGCTATAGGTTCCCGGCTCCATCAGAGAAACGCGAAAGCGCCCGCTTCCATCGCTCTCGGACTGAGCCTGCGGGAAGGAGCTGTAGGGCATCGTCTGCCCATCCTCACCCCCGACGAAGCCGCTCGAGCCATCCGTGCCGCCGTTCAGTTTCGCAACCGAGACGATGCCCCCCACGCCGGTTCCAGTGCCCACGTCCACGAGCGTTCCACTGAGCCAGAGGTCCGGAATCTCGAGGTCGAGCCTCTGCTCCACCGCGCCCTCCTCGAGAGTGACCTGACGACCCGCGATCGTCCGGCTCTCCCACACGAGCGTCAGCCCGTAGGTGCCCGGTCGGAGGCCGCGGGCTTCATAGAAGCCGTCCTCGCGAACCTGGATGCCGATCGTGGATTCGTCGATGGGGAGCGCGGCCGTGGTCCTGGAGCCGGCGGGCGCCAGCGTGAGGAGCGCCCCCGAGGCCGGGGCGCCGCCGCGCGTGACGACCCCGTACAGTCTCATGCCGCGTCCGAAATCGTAGTTCGTGACTTCGCCCTGGCGGATCGTCACCACAGCGGTTTCGGACCCCCCGAAGGCCCCCGACCGGTCCACCTTGCGCAGGATCCTTTCGCCGGGCGGGACTCCGTCGAGCCGGTAGTGCCCGGCGGCGTCGACGATCGATACTCGCTCGTCGTCCTCGAGGATGACCTCGACTCCCGGTGCCGGGGCGCCTCCTGGGCCGAAGACGCTCCCTTCGACCGATCCCCCACGCTCGAGACGGATCTCGAGAAGAGCCGCGGCGTCAGGTTCGATGTGATCGACGATCTTCGTGACATAGAGGGGATGTTCCACCCGCAACACCGTCCGGCCGTCGAGCCCCCGTATTCGAAAACGTCCCTCGAGGTCGGTGAGAATCGGATCCCCCTCTTCGGACCTGACCTTGACCCCGGCAATCGGCGCGCCGCTGTCGTCGTCGACAACCACCCCTGCGACAGCGCCCCCGGCGTCGAGTGGCACCGCGATCGTTTCTGGCTGAGAGGCTCGCGCCTCGACCTCCACCACATCGGCAGCCCTGTACCCTCGCGCTCTCACGATCAGGCCGTACGTCTGCTCTCGCAACCCCGCGACCTCGAAGCGCCCTTCCGGGTCGTCGAAGTCTGTGATCGTTTTTGCCGTGCGCCATTTCTCTTCCTTCCCCCACTCATTCCTGGCGCGGGGCGCGAGATCGATCGAAAAGACCGGAATCGGCAGGCCAGTCCTGGAATCGAACACCCGTCCGCGGATGCTTCCGGTCCTGGAGAGGACCACTCGCAGATTCTCGGAACCAGAACGAACGACATCCCGTGTCTCCGGGAAGAATCCGCCCGCCTCGATTTCCATCTCGAGTTCCTGGTCAGGCAGGCCCGAGACGACGAAACGTCCCTCGATGTCGCTCTCGGCCTCAGCCGTGAGGCGCCGACCGTTCTCGAAGAAGCGAGCCCGCACAACGGCTCCTTTCACTGGCGCCCCGTCTTCGTCGAACACGCTGCCCGCCACGCTGGCTCCCGGCTCGAGCGTGACGAGCCCGAGATCGCTTGTCCGGCCGGGACGCACCGCCACGCCGCGCATCGTCACCGGGCGGAAGCCGGGCGCGCGCAGGCGCAGCACGTAGGTCCCCCCCGGCAGTCCGCCCATGTGAAGCACACCGTCCTGGCGCGACGGAAGCGGCGCATCCAGAAGATCAACGTCGGGCGCGTCGTCACTCGCCGGCTCACCCACAACGCCCGCGACGGGCCGTTCTTCCCGGTCGCGAAAGGCAATGCGAATCTCGCCCCCGCGCCGGAGCCTCAGCGCGCGCTCGACCACCTCGGCCTCCGGAGTCACGAGGATCGACTGGGGCGCGTAGCTGTCCCGGCGGAGGACGACCCGCTGGCGCACGCCGCGGTCGAGTGGGCCCAAGGCGAGTTTCCCCGCCTGGTCGGTCGACCCCCGCAGGTCCGCGAGCCTTGGGCGATCGTCCTCGGGGAGGACCCGACCATCCGCCCCCTCGGTGCGGACCCGCGCCCCCACGGCCTGAAGCGGCCGACCATCCGCTCCTGTAACTCTCAACCGGAGCGTCGCCGAGCGGCGGGGCGCCATCTCGACCCAGCGCGCCTCGCCTTCCATCAGCGCGATTGCCTGCTCGGTGGGCAGGAACTGATCGGCCGCCACGATCAAGTGCAAGTCCGCTGGAGGAAGGTCCTTCAGATCGAAGACGCCCTTGGAGTTGGTCGTGGTCGCCGCGAGATCGTGGCCAGCCGTCGCGACGTTTCGAATCGTTACGTGCGCACCGGCAAGACCCAGACCATCCGCGACGACCCGGCCGCGCACGCTGGCCGCGTGCAGCAACGTGACCTTGATTGCGCCCGGCGCAGACGTCTGCAGCGGACCGGACCAGGGCAGGAAGCCGGGTGCCGTGACGATGAGCCTCCCACCCTGCGATTGCACCTGTGCGCGCACCGGGTCACCGTTCGTATCGACGACAGAAATATCGGGTACCGCCGCGGCAGTGGTCGCCACCAGAAGTGCGATGTAGCAACAAAACCTCAGACCCATGTGAAGGGGAATCCTTTGCTGGAGACTTTGCGTCGAACGGCCCGTCAGGGCGAAGGGCCGGATTATGCAACATATTAGCTTGAGATGGAAGGGCTGACCGGCTCGAGACAAGCTCGAGATGGACAACGATGAAATGTGGGGTGTCGTGAGAAGGTGACCGGTCGCGCCTGGACAGGACCCGCTGCCTACGTCAGGATCGATCCACCTGGGCAGGCACCGAGACCTTCTGCCGGACCAGCTGGCTCAGGCAGGCGCGGAACGTGAAGTGGAGGATCACCGGGAACGGCAGGACCACGAACGTAAGGATCACGCCGAGATCCCGGACCGCAACGAAGACCGCGGCCGCAGCCAGGGAACCTGTCAGGTATGCGACGCCGGCCCAGGGCGAGGCGGTTCGCCAGGTCGCCACGAAGGAGGCGTGATCTTTCAGCGCGACGGCGATCGAAACGAGCGCGGTGTTGAGCACGTATTGCGCGAGCGCCAGCGCTCCCACGGGGAGCAGCAGGTCCGCGGGGGACAGGCGTTGAGCCGAGGCGGCGTCGGGAAGCAGGCGCGTGAACAACCATGCGGACAGACGCACCGACACGGCCATTCCGGCCGTGTTGAAGGCCAGCTTGTGGATCGCCCCCTTCTGTCTTGGGGAGGACGCGAACCCGTCGATCGCCGCCGTGAGCGCCCCGCAGTCGCCCCCAAACACCAAGACGGAAAGAAAGATCAGGGCGTCCGAGAACGACACACGGCAATTCGGAAAGGGCAGCCGGACCGACAGGCGCCCCACCAGGAGGGTCAGGACGGCGATCCCCAGCCACGCCAGGTGCCGGGCCTCCAGACCGTCCGCGACGATGTTCCGCAGGCTCGAGCCGACGACCGCTGTCCCCGCCACCACGACCGCCCCAATGAACAGATCGGCCGTCACGTCGAATCCCCGCCGGTCCGCAGTCTGGGCGCTCATCTCAGTACCCCCCCCAGATCAGGCCATTACCATAGACGCCCCAGATGAGACCGGACCAGCTTCCGCCATAGCCATTGATACCCCAGATCAGACTCGACGATGAGACGTCGAAGAAATCGTCCGAAATGACCCGATTCCCCCAGATCAGGCCCGAAGCATAGAGCTCCCGCGTCCAGATCAGGCCCGACGCAGTCGGCGTGCCCGAATCCCAGGTGATGTAGTTCCACTGACCGTTCCCGCCGAACGCCACGTACGACGAGGAGTAGAGTCCATCGTAGTAAGTGACGCCGGCACCCCAGGCGTCGAGCCGGCCGATGCCCCAGATGAGCGATTGCGCGTACGCCGTCTGCTGCGTCGTCAGGACCGCCTGTCCTCGGAGAGCTCCAAAGCCCCAGACGAGGCTCTGGCTCCAGGCGACGGTTTCTCCTGCGATGAAGCTCTGCGGCGCGGGGAGGCCCTGTCCCGTCACCAGCTTCTGCCCGACCGCGGCCGTGGCGGCCCTCGGGCCGATCGTGGCGGCCACCCGGACGGCGCCGTCGACATTGAGGAGGCCCGAGCCTTGCTCGAACAGATCCGGCCCGTTCATGATCTGGGCCGTGTACATCAGGATCGCCTTGACCTGGTTGGGCGTCAGCGAGGGGTTCGCCTGCAGCATCAGCGCCACGGCGCCGGAGACCACCCCGGTGGACATCGATGTCCCGCTCAACATCATGTAGCGGCTGTTGGTCTTGGTGCCGTCGACGTGGATGGCGGGATAGCTGGTCACCAGGTAGTTGTTGTCACGCTCCAGGGACACGATCCGGGTTCCCGGCGCGACCAGATCGGGTTTCGCCAGATTGTCGTACACCACAGCGCCGGTGATCGGATTGGTCGAATGGGACAACGTCGGCCCACGCGAGGAGAAAGGTGCGACCACGTCATCCGACCGGGCGTCGGTGCCGCGCGTGTGAACGGCGCCGACGGTGATCGCCGCCGGGGAGATTCCCGGCGACGTGATGCTGCCGTACGTCTTGTTGCCGTAAGGATCCTGTCCAAAGTTGCCGGCCGCAGCGACCACGACGATGCCCGCCTGGACGGCGCGCGCGACCGCCTGGCAGAGCGGATCATTCACGTAGGAGTCGATCGGCGGGGCCGCCAAGGACAGGTTGATGACCCTGACGTTCCAGGTCGCGCGGACCGAAATGGCGTAATCGATGGCGGCGATCACGTTGCTGACGTAGCCGCGGCCGTAATCGTCGAGAACTCTGAGGTTCATCAGGCTGGCCGCGGGAGCCATCCCTGTATAGTTCCTCCCGAGAGTGTAGGACGAGCTGCCGTCGCCGACGATGATGCCTGCCACGTGGCTGCCGTGTCCGAAGAGGTCGTCGATCTTCCCCTTCGCGGTGAAGTCGACGCTGTCGACCACGCGGCGCTTCTTCGTCACATCGTCGATGAGGTCGAGGAGCCCGGGATTGACGCCGGAATCGACGACCGCCACCGTAACGCCAGTCCCGTCATACCCGCCCGGAGACAGCGCGCCCGGGTAGACGAGGCTCGCCCCCGTGGTGACGTCGAGGTGGCTGCCGAGACTCGTCACCTGTCGGTCCGGGGCCACATACCTGACGCCGTCCGTCTCGGCGAGCGCCTCGACCGCTTCGAGGGGCAGCTCCAGCGACAGAACGCCGACGTTGCGGAAATTTCCGTGGACCCGGCCCCCCAACTCCGTGGCGCGCGCAACCACCTGCTCGGGATCTGCGCCGTCCAGCGTGACTACGAGACTGACCAGACGGGCCGGCGAGCCCTTGCCCGTCTCCTCTTGAAGGTCCGGCGCCACGCCGGCCTTCCCTTGTGCCGCGGCCCAGGCAGGAGAGAAGAGCGCGACACCGAGGACGAAGAGAATGATGAACGACAGGCCGGTCAGACGGCCGGATGTTACCCACACGAAGAAGCCCGCGTTGTTGTCGACTCTCGGTGATTCCGGGTCCCGCGCCATTGCCTCTCCTTTTTCAACGAGACGGCTCCGGCCATCAGCGTCGGCAACCCGGCTGTCTCTTCACCGAGAGATCCGCGGCTTTCCGTCCCACCCTCACGGGTGGTTTGGCAAGTGCGACTGCCCCAGTCAAAGCAACCCCTGTGCCGTCTCCTCGCGTCAACCCTGTCAGGCGGACGTCACCGGCCAGAAGTCGTCCCCATGCGGCAAGTTGCGCGAGCGCGAAAAGTCTTGAAACGCCGCCTCCGCCGGCGATTGGGTGGCAATTTCGATCCCCCCGTGTCTCGCGCCTGGACATGGTCAGTCGGTTGGGATTCGCGCTGTCCCGCCTCTTGCCTCACTAAGGCCGTCGTCTCACGGCAGTTGTGCGCGTGTCCACAATACGTCCACGCCGCACGGCTCCGTGTCGCAGGCTGATGCCCCCCGCGACGTCTGTTCCCCCCGGCCTCTTCCTAATTCGTGTCAAGAATGCTACCGTCCCGGTCGATGCGCCGCTGTTCTTCCTGCTCGCGCCAGGCGCCCGACGACAGCCGCTTCTGTCCTGATTGCGGCGCTGGTCTCGATGCGTCCTCCCGGACTCCGACCCGGACAGTCGTGGGTTATCGCGCGGCGACGTCCGACGCGTCCGTGTCTCCGGGCGCGGCGCTTGTCTCTTCCGACGGTGCGATCGATCAGGCGCGTTTTCTTCCCGGGGCCCTGGTCGCGGAGCGGTACCGAATCGTCGGTCTGGTCGGACGACGGGGGATGGGAGAGGTCTACCGCGCCGACGACCTCAAGCTGGGGCAGGCCCTGGCGCTCAAGTTCCTGCCAGAGCGGGTCGAGAAGGACGCGGATCGCCTGTCACGGTTCAACGAGGTGAGGCTCGCCCGGCAGGTTTCGCATCCGAACGTCTGCCGGGTCTACGACGTGTTCGAGACAGAGGTGCGCCACTTCATCTCCATGGAATTCGTGGACGGAGAGGACCTGGCCGCTCTCCTCCGCAGGATCGGCCGGCTGCCGCGCGACAAGGCGATCCAGATCGCGAGGCAGCTCTGCGCCGGTCTCGCCGCGGCCCACGAGCAGGGGGTGCTGCACAGGAACCTCAAGCCGGCGAACGTGATCGACCGATCTACCGCGACGCGGTTCTCGAGGGCTGACGCGTGAACACCGCTCAGGGCCGGGCCGCATCCGGTTCCGTGCTCCGGCGCTTCCTGAGGATCGCGGCGAGGAGCGCCGTTGCCCTGGCGTCGTTCGGCTGTCCGATCGCCGCCGCGCCGGCCGGCGGCCGGCCCAATGTCATCCTCATCTACATCGACGACCTCGGCTGGAAGGACGCGGGGTTCCAGGGCAGCACCTACTACGAGACGCCCAGCCTCGACCGGCTGGCCCGGCAGGGGATGGTCTTCACCAACGCCTACGCCAACGCCCCGAACTGCGCGCCGAGCCGCGCCTGTCTCCTCTCCGGGCAGTACCCGCCGAGGCACGGAATCTACACGGTCGGCAGCTCGGAGCGCGGACCGGCCCAGCTCCGGAAATGGATTCCGGTCGCCAACCAGACGGTCCTCAAGCCGCAGGCGGTGACTATTGCCGAGGCTCTCAAGCCGGCCGGATACACGAGCGCCTGCATCGGCAAGTGGCACCTCGGAAACTATCCGCGTTTCGGCCCGAGCGCGCAGGGATTCGACGTGAGCGTCGGCGGAGGGGCCGAAGGACACGCCAAGAGTCACTTCAGCCCCTACGGGATCGTGGAGCTGCAGGACGGCCCGCAGGGAGAGTACCTGACCGATCGCCTGACCAGCGAGGCGATCCGGTTCATCTCGGGCGCCAAGAACCGCCCGTTCTTCCTCTACCTGCCGCATTACGCCGTACACACGCCGATCGAGGCCAAAAAAGAGCTGATCGAGAAGTATAGAAAGAAGAAGGGGAGCCAGGGGCAGGAGACCCCGGCATACGCCGCGATGATCGAGAGCACCGATCAGGGGGTCGGCCGGATCTTGGAGACGCTCGGGAAGCTCGGCCTCGCGAGCACGACCGTGGTGTTCTTCCTGTCGGACAATGGAGGGTTCGCGCAGGTCACTTCGATGGGGCCTCTGCGCGGATCGAAGGGGATGATCTACGAGGGGGGGATTCGCGTTCCGATGCTCGTGAGCTGGCCTGGCCAGGTCCGGGCGGGGAGCGTCGCGGACATTCCGGTGAGCGGCGTCGACCTGTATCCGACGATCCTGGAGATCGCGGGGGTGCGGAGGCCCCCGGGATACGTCCTGGACGGAGAGAGTCTCGTGCCTGTCCTGAAGGGGAACGGCCTGCTGCCGGCGCGCGGCATCTTCTGGCACTTCCCGGTCTACCTCGAGCCCGATTCGGGGAGAAGGGGTCCCTGGAAGACGACTCCCTGTTCGGCCGTCCGCCAGGGGGACTGGAAGCTGATCGAGTTCTTCGAGGACGGACATCTCGAGCTCTACAACCTCAAGAACGACATCGGCGAGAAGATGAACCTGGCGCCGACGAATCCGGACAAGGCTGAGGAGCTGCACCGGGTGCTCCTCGACTGGCGGGCCTCGATCCGGGCGCCGGTCCCGACGGTCAGGAACCCCAAGTACGACCCCAACGCCCCGGTGGTGATGAACGGCGAGGGGCAGCCTGTCGACTAGCGGGAGGCCCGGGGCCCGGCCGCTCCGACTCAGAGGGCGCCGAATGGTCCCGCGTAGATCCGCACGATCCGGTTGGCGACATCGGCCAGATCGATGTCGGAGCGGTTCGCGAGCAGAACGACCGTGAAGCCATCGTCCGGGTAACGGACGATGAACGCCTGGTAACCGTTCCAGCTCCCCGGATGCTCCAGGCGGCGGCGCCGAAAATCCCTCTTCAGAAACCACCCGAAGGCGTAATCGCTCGCGCTGCCGTCGTTGAGCCGCATCGGCCGCACCGCTTCGCCGAACGTCTCGCGTCTCACCAGGCGATCGCCGTCGAGCGCCTGGTCCCAGCGGCGGAGATCGTCGAGCGTCGTGTTGACCGCGCCGCTGCCGACGAGGCAGTCCAGGGGGTGCTCGGGACTGGGAGCGAACTCCTTGCCGAGCGGCGTGTAGCCGCGGGCGCGGCCCGGCACGGGAACATCCGGACGATCGCGCAGGCGCGTGTCCTTCATCTGCAGCGGCTCGAAAATCCGCCGGCGCAGGAGATCCCCGAACGGCTCCCCGGCTGCCTTCTCGAGGACGAGCGCGAGCATCTCGTACCCGGCGTCGCTGTACTCGAAGCGTTCGCCCGGGGGGAAGACCGGCTCGCCCCATCCCGCCAGGAAGGCGAGCGCCTGCTGGTTCGAGACCCAGGCGCCCGCGGCGCCGGAGCGGGTCAGCGCGTCGTAATAGTCCGGCAGCCCGGAGGTGTGCGTCAGCAGGTGGCGCACCGTCATCGCCGGGCCGAACCGGGACAGCTCCGGGAGGTATTGGACGACCGGGGCGTCGTAGTCGAGCCGGCCCTCCTGGTGCAGGATCATCGCCAGCATGGCGGTGAACTGCTTCGACACCGACGCGATGTCGAACACCGTCCGGGGTCCGATCGGGATCTGGCGCTCGACGTCGGCCATCCCGAGCGAGGCTGTGTACACGACGGCGCCCTTTCGGATCACCATCACCGACGCCCCCGGAGCATGGTCGCTGGAGAGCGGTGCCAGGAGCGCGTCGATCCGCTTCGCGGGATCCGCCGTGCGACATCCCAGGAGAAGAAACCAGGCGAGGACGGGCACCAGGCGCGACATGAGGATCGCCGGCGCGCGGCGATCGAGGAGGGCCGGCCGGCCCGCAGAGGAAATGGCGACGTCCATCATTCCGAGGCGCATACCCGCCCTGGGATTATGCGTCAGAAGATAGACCGGGACCTGCGCGGGATCAGGTCCCGAGAGAGCGGACCCGGTAGTCGACGTTGTGCTGGATCCAGGCCCACAGCCGTTCCTGGTCTTCCGCCGCCCCGCCCGGCTGGATCTGGCCCTTCCAGCCCTTCATGATCTCGGCGTCCACGGTCCAGAGGCGGACGCGCTGGTGCGGCACCAGGTCGCGCCAGTTCTTGCCGACCTGGGGGCTGACGTAGGCGAGCCGCACGCTCATCCGCCGGGACAGGTACTCCAGAGGCCCGAGGTCGATGTGCTCGTAGACCGCAGCGGAGCCGGACTTCGCCTTGTGGAGAGAGACATCGGGAACGCCGTCCGTGACCACCGTCAGGGTGACCGGCGCCAGGACGAGATTGCGCTCCTTCACGATGCGGGCCACCTGCTGGAAGAAGGGATTGAAATCGGTCAACGAGTCGCTGGGCGGAAACCAGGCCCTCAGATCATGTTCGATCTCCCGGATGTTCTTGTCGGCGAAATCCTGGATCGGATGGAACGCCTTCGGCTCGTCGGGATTGCGCCCCCCGATCGCCCCGACGAACAGCTCCCGCGGCGTGTCGAGCCCGCCGAGCTCGTGGAGATGACCGTAGATGTAGTAGGCGAGAAAGGCCATGGCGTCGTCGTAGGACCCTGAATTCCTGAACGACCCGCTGGTATCGACCCCGACGAACAGCGTGAGCCGCGGCTTGCGCTCTCCGGACTCGAGGCCGCACCCCGCCAGCAGCACGGCGTTGAGGGCGACGACCGCCAGGAGTCCGCGGGACGCGAGGCGCGCGCGCATCACTGGCCCTCCGCTCTCTTCGGCTGCAGCCGGATGGTGTTGGCGATGTCGCGCGTGTCCATTATGTCCTTCAGGCTCTTCAGCGGCAGGCCGATCACCGGCTTCGACGCCACCAGGATCATGACGAAGTTCAGGGCCGCGGCGAGCACGTGCAGGAACGGCAGCGCGAGGTATTCCATGATCTCCTCGCACTTCTGGTGCAGCCAGTCGGTCTCCCGCTTGAAGTCCTGGATCAGCTCATGCCAGCAGCTCACCGGTTCCGGCCCGGCCGGGTGCTGGGCCGGCGCCTCCCCCTCGGGCAGGGGCTGGCGGGAGATGAAGGCCAGAAGCTGCGGTGTGCCGTACTGCCCGAACAGGAACCAGGTCATCCCGCGGATGCCGACCCAGCCGAACGTCGCCACGGAGAGAGTGAACACGATCCCCAGGCGGAAGCGTTCACCGGTCTGCTGCGCGATCCAGGGCGTGATCGCGTCCACCAGCTCGCGGTACAGGAACATCACCTCGAAGAACATCACGAACAGCTCGACCAGGACCATCTGGACGATCAGCTTGAGCTCGCGCTTCCTGAAGCTGTCCAGGAGGGCCTGGATGCAGGCGAAGCTGCCCAGGATCAGGAGGAGCAGGAACAGGTACAGGACGGGCCCGGCGAGGCGCGGCGCCTCCATCCCGACCAGATCCGCCAGGACCTCCGACACGGTCGGGAACAGGGTGTAGGTA
>WNGH01000063.1_pt1 | contig 73479 bp, 83 predicted proteins | sample 5400631 | NCBI WGS metagenome assembly WNGH01 (sample SAMN13153373, study PRJNA577476) | soil metagenome | isolation source: 115 cm soil or saprolite under Garry oak tree replicate 1 | place: USA:California | collected 2016-06-15
CGAAACACGTACACCCCCGTGTCCGCGAAGATCGGCACGGCTGGGTAGCCCGGCGGCGCCCCCTGGAGCACGCGCCCCGTCGCCCGGTCGGTCGCGAGCGAGAAACGGTTGCGGTACTCGAAGCGATCCGCCGGAGGCGCCGTCCGCGGCGCGTAGTCCACGATGTAGAGGAACGTGCCGGCCGGCGTCAGCACGCCGAGCTCGCCACCATGCGGGCCGGTCAGACGCAAGGTGACGGTGTCCCCGCGCGCCACCGTTTCGGGGGTGCAGCGCAGGGGCGCCGGCATGCTGGGGAAGATCCACGCCCCGGGATAGAGCAGCGCGAACACCAGAAACGCCCCCGCGCCGGCGGGTGGGACGACGAGCAAGATGCGGTACAACAACCGCCAGAACCCCCCAACCCATCCCAGCAGGTCGGCCCCCACGCCATCCGACGCCGCGTCGGATTCGGTTGCCGCCGCTCGGACCGCTCCCCACCCTTCCCAGGCGATGACGTACAGCAGGAGAGGGAGGGCGAGCCAGCCGAGCGAAGTGCGGAGGTCGGGGTCGACGTACGCGATCATGAAGGTGAGGCATGCGACGTCGGAGACCGCTTGTCCCACGATCGGCCAGGCGCGCCGGCCGCCGAACGCGGCGGCGAATACGAGGGCGACCGCCAGCACCGTGCGGAGCACCGCGTAGACGAGCGCACCGGAGGAGAAGCCCACGGTTGGAGGAGATAGGGACGGGAGCGTTTTCCTCAAATCTAACGGCGGTAAACGCTCCTGTCGCATCCCGCGTCTCATTGTTGCGCGGCGCCATTCCGGAGACCGGTTGAGCGATCCCAGGCAGCTGGACGATGCTGTGGCCCCTCTGGTGCGCCGCGCCCAGGCGGGCGACGCCACGGCGCGCGACGAGCTGCTCAGGCACTGCCACCCGATCGTATACCGCTGGGCGCTGGTGCACACGGGCGATCCGGACGACGCTGACGATGTCGCCCAAGAGGTGCTGGTCCGGCTGTCTACGCGGCTCGACCGCTACGCGGGGCGGTCACGCTTCACGACCTGGCTGTACCAGGTCACCCGCAACGCGGCAATCGGATTCGGTCGGCGGCTCGCGAGCGGACTGCGGCTCGCGCACCACATGGCCCGGCGATGGGAGGCGGAGTCGGTTGGGCGGGAGGATCCGGTGGGGCGAGTGCAGGAGTCCCAGGTGCGCCAGATCGTGACGGAGCTGTTTCGCAGATTACCGGCGCGCCAGCGGGAGGTGTTTCACCTGACCGAAGTGGAGGGACTCGCCGCGCGGGAGATCGCCGAGCGGCTGGGGATGAGTCCCGTGACGGTGCGCGCGCATCTGTTCCGCGCCCGTCGCGCCCTGCGGATCAAGATCTTGGCGCGTCATCCGGAACTGGCGGAGGGCCGAGAGTGATGCGGTGCGCCGAAGCACGCGAGCAGATGCTCGAGGCAGACCGGACGGACTTGGGCGGTGCGACCGAGTCCGAGCTGAGCCTGCACCTCCGCAGGTGCGCGCGGTGCCGGGGAGCGGCGGACCGGATACTCGAGGCGGAGCGCGAGCTGTGGCGCGCGCTGGCCGCGGCGACGCCCCGGCGCGGGGCGGACGAAGCCGTGCGCCTTGCCCGCCGTCGAGCGCGGCGCCGTCGTTGGATGTGGCGCGCTGCGCCGCTCGCCGCGGCGGCGGTGCTCGCGGTGGCCCTGATCGCGCGTCGCGAGGAAGTCGAACAGACGCTGCCGCCGGCGAGTGCGCCCCCGATCCAATCGGGCCTGGCGGTCGAGGGACCCCCGGGCCGGAGCGTAGCGGTGTTCCAGACCGACAATCCCGACATCGTGGTCATTTGGTTCTTCTGAAGGGAGCTGCCATGAACGCGCGTACCCCGGTTGCGATCGTCCTCGCCGTCGCGCTCACGGCCTGCCACGGCGGCCGCCCGGACCTCGACACTCGGACGTTCGAGCTGAAGTACCTGCGCGAGCACGAGGCCTCCGCCCTCATCTCCCCGTACGTGTACGCCGATCGGCCCGAGGGCAAGGGTGTGTTCAGCGTCGCGGGCACCATGATCACGGTACGCGAAACACGGGATAACCTCGACAAGATCGCCCGCGTCCTGTCGGAGTACGACCGGCCGCGGCCGACCGTGCGGCTCACGTTCCGGCTCATCGAGGCGGACGGCACACCGACGGTCGACCCGGCGATCGTGGACATCGAAGCGGTCTTGCGGAAGCTGTTTCGCTTCCGGGGGTATCGGCTGGCCGCGGAAGGAGTCGTGAGCGGCGTGGAAGGCAGCCAGGTCTCTCAGATGCTCAGCGGACCCGCCGGCCGCTACGATTTGGGCGCTGAGATCGACCGTCTCTCGGGCAAGGGCGACAGCGCGACCGTGCAGTTGGGAGTCCGGTTGAACCTCTACCCCGGCGCGTTCATGACGAGGCTGGGTGTACCGCTCGGCAAGACGGCGGTGCTCGGCAACCTCAGCGGGGACCGGGGGAAGACGACGCTGATCCTCACCGTCCGGCCGGAGGTGATCAGCGCTTCGCCTTGAAAAACTCCGCCAGCAGTTCGCCGCACTCTCCCTCGCGCACGCCCCCCACCACCTCCGGCCGATGGTTCAGCCGGGGGTGGCGCAGCAGGTCCCCCACACTCCCCGCCATTCCCGCTTTCGGGTCGTAGGCCCCGAATACGACGCGGCCCAGCTTGGCGAGCACGATCGCGCCGGCACATTGGGCGCACGGCTCGAGCGTCACGTAGAGCGTGCTGTTGTCGAGGCGATTGGTGCCGAGCGCCGTCAGCGCCTGTTGGATGGCGAGAAGCTCGGCATGAGCGGTGGGGTCGTTACGGGCCATGGTGGCGTTGTGCGCCCTGGCAACCACGGCGCCGTCGCGAATGACGACGGCGCCGACGGGCACTTCGTCGAGGTCGGCTGCCAGCTTGGCCTGGGCGAGCGCCGCCTCGATCCCGGCGAGGTCCGCCGGCTCACGCACGAGCCGGTTCCGGTGCGCCCGCCGCCACGCGCTGGAACGCGAGCGAATTGCCGTCCTTCGCCCGGTCCACGCGGATCCGGTCGCCTTCGGTGAACTTCCCTTCGAGCACGGCGAGCGCGAGTGGGTTCTGCAGCAGCCGCTGGATCGACCGCTTGAGAGGCCGGGCGCCGTACACCGGGTCGTAGCCCTCCGCCACGATCAGCTGCTTCGCCGCGGGCGTCACCTCGAGGCTGAGCTTGCGCTCGGCGACGAGCCGCTCCACCCGCTGGATCTGGAGGTCCACGATGCGAGCGATGTCCTCGCTCGAGAGCGGCCGGAAGATGATCACGTCGTCCACGCGGTTCAGGAACTCGGGCTTGAACGTCTGCCGCAGCAGCTCCAGCACCTTGGTCTCGACCTGTTCCCAGTTCTGCGTACCCATCTCGAGGATGTACTGAGACCCGATGTTCGACGTCATGATGAGCACGGTGTTCCGGAAGTCCACCGTCCGACCTTGCGAGTCCGTGAGCCGACCGTCGTCCAGGATCTGGAGCAGCACGTTGAAGACGTCGGGATGCGCCTTCTCGATCTCGTCGAACAGCACGACGGCATAGGGACGCCGGCGCACCGCCTCGGTGAGCTGACCGCCTTCCTCGTACCCCACGTAGCCGGGCGGCGCGCCGATCATCCGCGCCACGGCGTGCTTCTCCATGTACTCGGACATGTCGAGCCGCACCATCGCCTTCTCATCGTCGAACAGGAACTCGGCCAGGGCGCGCGCCGTCTCGGTCTTCCCGACCCCTGTGGGGCCGAGGAAGATGAACGACCCGGTCGGCCGGTTGGGGTCCTGCAGCCCGGCGCGCGCCCGCCGCACCGCGTTCGACACCGCTGCCAGGGCCTCGGGCTGCCCGACCACACGCCTGGCGAGCTCGGCTTCGAGGCGGGTCAGGCGTTCGCGCTCCGACTCGAGCATCTTCGAGACCGGAATGCCCGTCCACTTGGCCACGATCTCGGCGATGTCTTCGGCGTCCACTTCTTCCTTCAGGTACTTCCCTTTCTTCTGGATCTCGGCGAGGCGCTTCTCGAGGGCGGCGATCTCCTTCTCGAGCGCTGGAATCCGACCGTAGCTGATCTCCGCGGCCTTCTGGAGGTCGCCGCGGCGCGTCGCCTGGTCCGCCTCGGTCCGCAGCTGCTCGAGCTCCGCCTTCTTGGCCTGCAGCTTCGTGATCACATCCTTCTCTGCCTGCCACTGGGCCTTCATGGCGTTGGAGCGGTCGCGCAGCTCCTTCAGCTCCTGCTCGACCCGCTCGCGACGCTCCTTCGACGCCTTGTCCTTCTCCTTTGCGAGGGCCGCGAGCTCGATCTCGTGCTGCACGATTTTCCGCTCGACCTCGTCGATTTCCTGGGGGAGCGAGTCGATCTCGATCCGCAGCCGGCTCGCTGCTTCGTCCACCAGGTCGATCGCCTTGTCGGGCAGGAAGCGGTCGCCGATGTAGCGATGCGACAGGGTAGCGGCGGCCACGAGGGCGTTGTCGGTGATCCGCACGCCGTGATGCACTTCATAGCGCTCCTTCAGGCCGCGCAGGATGGCGATCGTGTCCTCGAGGGACGGCTCGCCCACGAACACCGGCTGGAAGCGGCGCTCGAGCGCCGCGTCCTTCTCGATGTGCTTGCGGTACTCATCCAGTGTGGTCGCTCCCACCACGTGCAGCTCCCCGCGCGCCAGCGCCGGTTTCAACATGTTGGAGGCGTCCACCGCCCCTTCCGCCGCGCCCGCGCCCACGAGCGTGTGCAGCTCGTCGATGAAGACGATGTACCGCCCCTCGGCGCTGGTGATCTCCTTCAGAACCGCCTTGAGACGCTCCTCGAACTCGCCACGGTACTTCGTCCCCGCGACGAGGGCCCCGAGATCGAGGGCGACGAGGTGCTTGTTCTTGAGCGAGTCCGGAACGTCCCCGTTCACGATCCGCTGCGCGAGCCCTTCGACGATTGCGGTCTTGCCGACGCCCGGCTCGCCGATCAACACGGGATTGTTCTTCGTCCGCCGCGACAACACCTGCATCACACGGCGGATCTCCTCGTCCCGCCCGATCACCGGGTCGAGCTTGCCCTTGCGGGCCTGCTCGGTGAGGTCGCGGGTGAAACGCTCGAGCGCCTGGTACTTCTGCTCTGGCTCCTGGTCAGTGACCCGCTGCGGACCGCGCACGCTCTCCAGCGCCGCCATCACGTCACTGCGATCGACGCCCGCGGCCGAGAGCAGTTGCTTCGCCGTCGTGCCCTTCTCCTCGATCAGCCCGAGCAGCAGATGCTCGGTGGAGACGTACGCGTCGCCCAGCGCCTTGGCCTCCTCGTCGGCGCGGTCCAGCACCCGGCTGAGTTCGCGCGCCAGCGTCGGCTCGGCCGCGGTCCCCCCCCCCGATTGCTTCGGGAATCGGTCGAGCTCGCGCTCCGTTTCCGCTTTCAACCGCGTAACGTTGAGGCCCGCCTTCTGGAGCAGGGGAACCACGATGCCGTCGTCCTGCGACAGCAGCGCGTGGAAGAGATGGGCGTCGTTGACCACCGGGTTGCCGCGCTCGCGCGCCAGCCCGCTCGCCTGCTGCAACGCCTCGGCCGCCTTGACGGTCAATCGTTCGGGTCTGATCATAGCGCCGGCCCTCCGGGCAACCTTCGTGCCTGCTGAAAGATGCCGAATCGGCAGAGCACAAGTCAAAATGCCCAAAAAGCATCAATTGACGCTCGGCGATGGCTGTGTGATGTTCCGGCCGAGGCCCCATTCCAGGATGCTTGCTGTGCTGACACGCTCGCTGGCGCTGCTCCTCGCCGTGGCGGCTCCCGCCTTGGCGCAGGCCCCGCGGATCACCCCGGCGGGGGATCCCACGGTCCGAAACGACACGATCTACCGCTTGGCGGTGAACCCCGCCGATCACCCAGACGACGACTACATCTACCTGCTGGACGACGGGGTCGTGCGGCTGGAGGCCGATGGCCGCGGCAGCCGGACCTACCGGCAAGTCGTGCAGATCCTCACCCGCGAGGCCGCCGAGACATGGGGCGAGCAGTCGTTTTCCTACGTGAGCGGGCGCGAGCGGCTCACCCTGAACTGGGTGCGCGTCGTGAAGCCGACGGGCGAGGTCATCAGTTCGCAGCCTGCGCACCAGCAGGAGTCGATCGCGCCGGTGGCGCAAGAAGCGCCAGTTTTTTCCGATGCGAAAGTGCGGCGCGTCTCGAGCGGCGGCATCGCGCCGGGCACGCTGCTCGATTACAGCTACACCGTCGAAACCCTGAAGCCGGTGATGCCGAGTGACTTTCAGCGCGGATGGCGCGTGACAACTGGACGGCTCACCCGTCGCTCCCGCTACGTCGTTGAGGTGCCCACGAACTTGGACGTCCGCATCAAGGAGGTCAACCTCACCTTCCCCCGCAAGACCGCCGAGGCCCGTGGCCGGCGGGTGTACACGTGGGCGACGGCCGACGTGCCGAAGATCGAGCGGGAGCCGTTCGCCGCCGACTCGAACGGAATCGACCAGTACATCGACATCGCGGCGCCGGTCCAGTGGTCGGACGTGGCGCGCTGGTACGGTGGGCTTTCCCGGGATCGCTACGTCATGACCCCGGGGCTCGACTCGGCGCTCGGCGCGGTGGTCACCGGCGCCCGCACGCTCGACGACTCGTTGCGGGCGCTGCACCGGTGGGTGGCGCAAGACTTCCGCTACGTCTCACTCTCGCTCGGGATCGGGGGCTTCCAGCCGCGCCTCCCCGCCGCGGTGCTCGCGACCCGTTACGGTGACTGCAAGGACAAGGCGACGCTGTTCATCGCGCTGGCCCGGCGCCTGGGGCTGCGCGCCTATCCGGTGCTGCTGTCGAGCAGCGGCGGGATCGCGCGCGACCGGCCGTCCGCCCTGGCGTTCGACCACATGATCGCCGCGGTCGAGCGTCCCGGCGGCTACCTCTACCTGGACCTGACCTCGGAGTTGACCCCGTTCGGCTCGCTCCCGCCGGCCGAGCAGGGCGAGTTCGGCCTGATGGTCCACCCCGACGGGAGCGGCGAGGAGGTCACCTTCCCCGCAGATTCGGCGGCCACAAACCGCGACGTCGCTGTGCTGACCGGCGATTTGTCGCCGCGGGGGGTGTTCCACGGTCGCTATGTTCACGTTGCGGCGGGCGACCAGCAGTACGGCATGCGGCAGACGTTCGCGACGCCGTTCGGGACGACGGAGCGGGAGCGCATCACGCGCGCCGCGGTGAACATGCTGTTCCCGGGAGCCACGGGTGACAGCCTCGAGCTATTCGATGGACGCGACCTGCGCGCGGAGCCCCGGATCGCGGTGGTGATCCGCGAGGCTCAGGCGACTTCTCAGTCCGGCAGCAGCGACATTCTGACGCTGCCGATTCACAACTACGGCGACGTGAAGGGGGTCGCGGCCGAGCTCGAAGCCCGCGGCCCCCGGCGCTTCCCCATCGATGTCGCCGCCGTGGCGGGGCCCCACGAAGAAGCGGCCGAGCTCAAGCTGACCCTGCCGGACGGCTGGCGGGCACAGCTGCCGCCCAACGTCACGGCGCGCAGCGCGTTCGGGACTTACAGCGCGGAGTACGGCCAGGAAGGCCGCGTGCTGCGCGTCGCACGAAAGCTCATCGGCCGGAAGGGGATCGAGCCGCCCGGCCGAATCGGCGACCTGATTCAGTGGCTGAAGGAGATGGCCAAGGACGACGTGCGATACATCGTGCTCGAGCATCCACGCTGAATCACTTCATGATGATCATCTTTTTCGTGAAGCGCTGCCCGTCCACGACCAGCTGGTAGATGTACACGCCCGATGCCGCCTGCTGGGTGGTGTTCCGGACGTTGCCGTCCCAGTAGGCGCTGTAGGCGCAGCCGTCGACGCTCGAGCAGCTCAACTCCAGGTTGTCGAGCGCCTCCCCCGTCCCCTGCAGGATCGGCACCGCCACGAGCTGCGCGAGCACGTTGTAGACCTTCAGTGAGACCTTCGGCCGGTGACCATTGGCAAACAGATCGCCGTTCAGCGAGAACGGGATCGTGGTCGCCGGGTTGAACGGGTTCGGGTAATTCTGTTTGAGCTCTACCGTGGGTCGGGGCTCCTGCCCCCACGCCGGCCCCACCGCCACCCCCAGCCCCGCCGCCCAAAGCCCGAGCCCCAGCACCGCCCAGGCGTACCGCTTCATCCACCGCTCCTTCTGCGAACGAGAAAAGAACCTTGGGACCGCACTCCTTGTCGAGTGAACCGTTCTAGGGCGCTTGCCGGAAAACTACGGGCCGCCTTTCCCCGCTGTCAACCGGGCCAGCACGCGGGCGTCGCCGGCGCGGCGTGTGATGCCGCGGCGGTCGGCCCATTCGAGCAGCGGGATCAAGTACTTGCGGGTGAGACCGAAGCGGTCGCGCAACTCGGCCGGGGTCGCCTGGCCGAGCTCGGCGAGCGCGGCTTCGAGGCTCGTCCGGAATGCGTCCAGCGCCTGCCGCGCCGCGTAGCGCTCCTGATCGATCTGCTCAGCCGCACCCTCGCGCGCCAGGTGCGCGAGCAGCGCCCGAAGCGGCGCCCCGGGGAACTCGCGCTCCAGCTCCCCCAGCGTCGGAACCTGCCAGCGGGCTTCCACCAGGCGGCGGGTCAGCGTCTCTCGCAAGTCGCTGGTGCGCGCGTCGAAGGCGGGCCGCCACCCCGCGAGCCGGGCCACGCTCCCCACGATCTCCAGCTTCGCCTTCCCCTCCCTCCCCCCGGTGCCAACCTCCAACACCGCATCGACGACGGCCGCCGGCGGTGCGGGCGCTCCCGCCGCTGCTCGCAGGGCCTGGAGCGACATCCCCGGATCGAGCGGATGCTCCTCGTGGTAACGCCGCAGCACGTCGGCGAGGCGCGCCGCCTCGGTCGTCACGACTCCCAGCGCGACGACCGTGTCGCCCGCCGTTAGGAGATCTGTGGTCGCCGCGATGACGGCTGGCACGCGCTCCGGAAGAAACCCGAGCCGCACGGAAAGGCTCGCCACCGGCACCCCGGCGAGCCCCGCCTCCAAGGCGACCAGCCGCAAGCGTTCGACCGTCGGCTGGTCCGCCGCCAGGCGTCGCTGGCGCAGCCGCGGCCGGGGCGTCGGGAAGGGGTCGAGCACCACCCCGCCGCCGATCGTCGTGACGGGCGAAAACGACCGCAGCACAAACCGGTCCCCACCGCGGGCAACCAGGGGGGTCTCGAGGATCAGCCGCGCGAGGCCCCGTTCGCCTGGCCCGATCGACCGCACCTGAACCACCCGTGCCAGTACTTCGGCTGTGCCGAGGTGCACGCGCAGCCGGGTCCGAGAGGCGATCGGCTTGCGTGCTGCGGGGAGCAGCTCGACGGCGGCGTCGAGCATCGTCGTGGCGCGCCAGCCCGCCCCCGTCACCGCCACATGGCCGCGCGCCAGCTCGCTCTTGTCGACTCCGACCAGTGCTAACGCCGTGCGCCGGCCGGGCACCGCCCGGTCCGCCGCCTGGCCGTGCACTTCGATGGAGCGCACCCGCGCCTCGCGCTCGAGGGGCAAGAGCCGCACGGCGTCCCCTACCGCCACCGTGCCGCTCCAGGTGGACCCGGTGACCACCGTACCCGCTCCCGCCACGGCGAACACCCGGTCGATGGGCAGCCTGAACAAGTCCCCCGCCGGCCGCTCGATCAGGTCTTCCGCGACTTGCCGTAACGCCGAGCGGAGCCCATCCAATCCCTCACCGGTCACCGCCGACGTGGTGACCGGATCCTCCCAGCGAACCCGACTCGTCTTGAGGCGCTCGCTCACCTCCGCCCGCACCATGTCGAGCCACTCGGGCTCGACCAGGTCCCGCTTGGTGATGACAGGGATGCCACGGGGCACGCCGAGCAGCTCGACGATGGCCAGGTGCTCCTCCGTCTGCGGCATGATTCCTTCGTCGGCCGCGACCACGAGGAGGGCGACGTCGATGCCCGTCGCCCCCGCGAGCATATTGCGGACGAACCCCTCGTGCCCTGGGACGTCTACCACGCTGGCCTGGACTTGGTCGTCGAGCGGCAGGGGGGCGAAGCCCAGGTCGATCGTGATCCCGCGGCGCTTTTCCTCCTCCCACCGGTCGGTGTCGACCCCGGTGAGGGCCTTTACGAGCGCCGTCTTGCCGTGGTCGATGTGGCCGGCGGTGCCGATTACGAAGCGGCGGATGGGACTGGAGTGGGGGGCGTTGAGGCCCACGCGCGACGCTCCCAGAATTCGAGGGCGGAGAGGGCGCCAGTCTCGCCGAAGTGGTGGCGCACGAAGCGGGCGACGAGGCGGCGATGGGCGGCGGCGTGCTGCGCGTCGAGCCGGGGCAGCTCTTCCCGAGCGTCGGTCAGGGCGAGAAGGTCGCGATAGTCCTGCCGTGGCAGCCGCGTGAACGGCTGGGTCGGCGTGCAGTGGGGGCAAGCGACGCCGCCGTCGGCGACGCTGAACGGCACAGGGTCCTGGCCGTCGGGGGCAATGGCGGTGCCGTCCCGTACGCACGCCACGAGTGACGGCTCGAAGCCCAGTACGCCCAGGAGCAGCCAGATTCCCCGCACTCCGGCGACGTCGATCGCTTCCGGGGACGCGCTTGCGAGCGCGTCGAGCGCGGTGGTGAATGTGTCGTACGCCGCGGGGAGTGGCGCCGGAGGCGCCATCTTGAGCATCACCTCCGCGAGCGCCGTCGCCCCCGCGAACCGCCCGACCTCGGCCGCCAGGTCGCGCCGCAAGTTGGCGAGATCGAACGCGGCGAGCGTGTGCAGCTCGCGCGTCTCGCGGAAGTAGAGCTGCGCCGTTCCCTCGCTCAGCAGCTCGAGCCCCGCGCCGAAGCGGCTCTTCGGCCGCAGCGCGCCCTTGGCGATCGCGCTCTGCACGCCCAGGTCACGGGTCGCGAGCCGCACCACCTTGGAGGTTTCGCTGTAGCGATAGGTCTGGAGGACGACCGCGGGGGTAGTGACGAGCGCCATGAGGTCAAAGGTAACGGCAGCGGCGCGCCTAGGGCACGACCGCCAGCGCGGTGGCGGACGGGCATACGCCCACCGCGACGGCCCGGAGCTCGTCGTAGTCCGGCGGCGCCGACAGCACATGCACGACGCCGGGGCTGGTACAGGCACCGGCATCGAGCGCGTATACCCGGCCCCCCTGATCGATCGCCAGCCCGGTCACGCCGTCGCCGCCGGGCTTCAAGCCCTGCCCCGGTCCCCGCGTTACGGACCGCGTCAAGGTATTCACCTCCAGGATTCCCTCACTGGCAGAGGAGATCAGCACTCGGCCCGACGGATGAAAGGCCGCGGCGCCCGGGGACTCGCCCAGCCCGTTGATGACCACGAGCTCCGTGCGAGACGCCGGGTCGACGATAGAGAGCTTGCCGTCGCCGCGCGTCGGGTGGCCGGCGTTCACCACATACAGCAGGCTGTCGTCGCCGACGGCGAGAAAGCGAGCGTTCGCCCCGGACAGCGGAATCGAGTCGACCGAGAAGCCGCCGAGCGAGCTGAGCCAGCTCGGACCCGCCGGAGCGCCATTCACGACGTTCCCGTTCGCAACGAAGAGGCGGCCCCGCACGAAGGCGACGGCTTGCGGATACACGCCCACGTGAACGCTGATCGTGTCACCCGAGAGGAAATTGAGGCGCGTAACCGTGTTGAGCTTTGGGTTCGCGACCCAGGCGATCGAGTCGTCCTGGATCACCACACCCGTTGCGCCGGATCCCCGCGCAAGGGGGAAGACGACCACCGGGCGCACGCACAGGCCGGTCGTGCAGAGGCCGGCGTTGTTGATCACGGCCACCGAGTCGGCGGAACCGAGCGGCACGAGCACGGTGCTGCCGCGACCCGCGGCAGTGATCGCGGCGCCGCCCGCCTGCAAATCCACCGTGCGAACCGACAGATCCGCCGCCGCGACAAACGAGACGGTGTGGTTCGAGTTCACGACGGCGATCACCTGCCCAGACGAGCTCGTCTGCTCGAGCGCGTCGCTGCACCCGGCGGCGAGCGCCAGTCCCAGCAGGCAGAGTCGTCTCATGGCGTCGGAATCTCCTCCAGATCACAATACACAAACCGCCCCTCCCGCACCACGATTTCGCCGCGCCGATGCGGCACCGGGGCGCGCAGGATCGGTCCCGCATACACGAACGTGTGAAACTCTCCGTTTTCTCCGCAGGGGTCGATGCCGGGTGGGAGGTCGTTGAGCAGCGCCGCGTCGTACTCCCGCCCCGCGAACGCCCCCGGCAGGGCGCGCGAGTCCACGCAGACGAGCACCGCCTTGTACCCTTGCCGCACGCAGTCGGCCGCGAGCGCCCGAGTGTCGCGGAGCCATAACGGAAACAGTCCCCGCATCCCGATCCGAGCGAGCATCCGCTCTCGGTACGCGCGGATGTCGGCGAGAAACAGGTCGCCGAACACCACGGCCTCGAGCGTCGCAAACCGGGTTCGGGCGGCCGTGAGGGTCGCCTCCATCTGCCGCTCGTAGTCCGCGTTCGAAGCATCGCGCGGGATCAGGACCTCGTGGAGCGGCAGGCCGATGGTGTGCGCTTGCCGGTGCAGCAAGCCGCGACGCACGCCGTGCATGCTGATCCGGTCGTATCCGGCCGTGACCGTGGTCACGAGCGCGACCACGCGATAGCGCTCGTCCCGCAGCACCTCCTGCAGGGCGAGAGCGCTGTCCTTCCCGCCGCTCCAGGCCATGAGCACAGGCTGCGGCATCTCACCCTCCCGCAGCGCGGTGCGCCCAGGCTGCCGCTCCATCACCGTGCCCAAGCGAGACGCCCGCCCAAGAGCACCGTGCGACCGCGGGCGGGGAAGTTCTTCACTTCCTCGTACGCGTGATCGAGCACGTTCTCGACGCGCGCCGAGACGGCGAAACCGGGGGCGCCGCCACGCGGCCGCCGCACGTCGAGCTGGGCGCCCAGATCGATGCGCGTGTAGTTGGAGAGCGTCACACGTGGAAACGGGAACGTGGAGAAGTCCTGATCCTGCCGGTCGCCGACGTACGTGACGGCGAGCGACATGGCACCGTGCTCACTCAGCCGATAGCCGGCGTCGAGCCGCGCCGAGTGCTTGGGCCGGCGCGTGAGCGGCTGCCCGGCCGCTAGCAACGCTCCGGACGACGGATCGAAGCCGGGGTTGGTGACCTCGGTGTGGAGGTAGGTGTAGCTCCCGGCCACCGATGCCGGTCCCGGCGGGGCGAAGCGTATGCCCAGCTCCAGGCCGTTCGCGTCGGCGGCCGCCACGTTGTAGTAATTCGGAGCGCCCGGCGCCGCGCTCGGGTTGTAGTCGATCATATCGACAAAGCGCTGGTCGAAGAACGTCGCCGAGAGGCTCGCCCGAGCCCGGGCGAGCGACTGCTCGAGGCCCAGCTCCCAGCTGCGGGAGTGCTCGGGCTGCAGATCGGGGTTGCCGACGGTGAAACCGGTCGAGTAGTTCTCAAAGAAACTCGGCTCGCGGAAGCTGCTGCCGGCGGTCGCCCGGACACGGGTCCCGTCCCCGAGGCGGTAGACCGCGCCCAGGCGGTAAGTGACGTAGGTGCCGAAGCGTTGGTTGTCTTCCAAGCGCACGCCCGTGGTCAGGCTGATTCGGGCACCGGCGTCGGTCACGGCCTGCGCATAGAAGGCGGCGTTCCAGCGCGCCGAGTCGATCGGCAGCGTGCTGCAATCGCCGAATGACGTCTGGCAAACGTTGAAGCTTCGCTCACGCTCCTGCTCGACCGCCGTCCCTACTGTCACGACCGGGCCCGAGGGCAAGTACAGGTTCGCCCGAAGGTCGGCGCTGGATCGCCGCAAGTCGTCGAGACTCTGAAATCGGGAACTGTCCGCGGTACTGTCGGGCCGGTCGTCGAACCCGCTGTTGGTCTCGTTGGTGGCGAGGAGCAAGCGCGCCTCGAACCGCCTGCTGAAGGAGTGCCCGAGGTCGAGCCCCAGGGTCGGCCCGCTCCCGTAGCTGAACTGGTTGTGGTCGAGGGGCACTCCCGCGCCGTTGGTCGGAAAGTGGAATACGTCGTCACCGTAGCGGAGCGTGAGCGTCGCGTCGGTACGGTCATCCGGCGCGACGCGCGCCAGGCCCGATACCACGGTGTTGCGATACCGATTGTTGAATGCATACATCCCGTCACTCGCGAAGCGGGAGATCGAGACGGAGTAGTTGGCCGCGTGGCTCCCGCCGGAGGCCTCGGCGTCCCACGTCAACGTCCCGTATGTGCCGCCTCGCACAGTCGCCTCGACGTGGCTTGCGGCCGTGGCACGCCGTGTGAAGATCTGGACGACTCCCGTCACGGCGTCGGATCCGTACAGCACGCTGGCCGGGCCACGCACCACCTCGATGCGCTCGATGCTTTCGGTCGTCAGGTTCGCGAAATCGAACGAACCGCCGGGCTGGTTCGCCGGGACGCCATCGACCAACACCTTGACGTAGTTGCTCTGCCCCCCCCGCAGGAACAAGGAGGTCTGGCCGCCGAAGGAGCCGGTCTGCACGACCGTCGCCCCAGGCACCTGCCGCAGTGCCTCGTACACCGTCTGGATCCCCTGCTCGCGGAGATCCGCGCCACGTAGTACGGTGACCGCAGCCGGCACGCCGGCAGCCGACCGTGGGAGGCGAGTAGCGGTCACGACCACAGGGTTCAGCTCCACCGTGTCAGAGGGCTGCTGCCCGCCGAGCAGCACGGGCAGCAGGAGCAGCGGTAACCCGCAAAGCGACGCTCTCATGGGCGGTCCTCCTTCTTGCGCAGGGGGGTCATCTGGGGCCGGCCGTCGAACAGGGTGATCGCAACCGGCCAGGCGAAGACGCGCTCGACGACCTCACGGGTGAGGACTTGCGCCGGAGCTCCGCCGGCTGCCGCGCGCCCGCCGGCGAGCAACAGCACCCGATCAGCGAAGCGCGCGGCAAGGTTCACATGGTGTGTGATCATGATCGCGCCGAGCCCGTGCGCGTCCACCAGCCCGCGCACCAGCTCGAACAGCTCCATGTCGTGGCGCAGGTCGAGCGACGTGGTGGGCTCGTCGAGCACGAGCAGCCTTGGTTCCTGGGCGAGGGCGCGCGCGAGCCGAACCCGTTGGTATTCCCCGCCCGAGAGCGTCCAGAGCCAACGGTCTGCCAGGTCCGCCGCGTCGCAGGCGACGAGCGCCCGCTCGACGGCAGCCTGGTCCGCCGCGCGCACGCCGCCGAAGAGCGAGAGATGGGGATATCGACCGAGCAGCACGGTCTCGCGCACGCGCTGCGGGAACAGGTTGTCCTCGCGCTGCGGAAGCACCCCCACGACTCGGGCGAGATCTCGGCGTGCCCAAGCGCTCGCCGGTCGCCCCAAGATGTTCGCTTGCCCCTTGCTGGGCTGGATGAGGCCGAGGGCGGCGCGAACGAGGGTCGTCTTGCCACTGCCGTTGGGCCCGAGTACGGCATGGAACTCGCCCGCGCGCACCTCGAGCGAGACGTCCAGGAGAATGTCGCGCTGGGCGCCCGGGTAGCGGCACGTGATGCCGCTGACCGCGAGGATCAGCTCACCGTCCATCGACGCAGCAGGAAGGCGAACACGGGGACACCCAGCAGGGCGGTCACGATGCCCACCGGCAGCTCGCGCGGGGCCACCACGGTGCGGGCCAGCGTGTCCGCCGCTGCGAGCAAGATTCCGCCCGCGAGGAAGGCGGTCGGGAAGAGCGTGCGGTGGAGCCGGCCCCACACGAGGCGGCACAGGTGCGGCACGATCAGCCCGACAAAGCCGATCACGCCCGCAACCGCGACCGCGGCGGCGGTCAAGAGCGACGCGGCGAGATAGACGAGTCGCTTCAGCGTTCGCACATCCGCGCCGAGGTAGCGCGCCGGCTCCTCGCCGAGGGCGAGCAGGTCGAGCGGCCGCGCCGCCGCGGCGAGGACGACGAGGGGCAGCGGTGCGTATACGACAAAGACCAGCACCGTGGTCCACGAGGCGCCCGAGAACCCGCCCCAGAGCCAGAGGAACGCGTTGCGGAGCTCCGTGGCTTCGGCGAGCGACACGAGGGCGGTCGTGACCGCCGCGGCGAATGCGCCCACGGCCACACCGGCCAGCAGGAGCACCCGGGGGTCGAGCTCCGCACCGCCGATGAGCCCGAGCCGGTACACCAGCGCCATCGCGCCGACCGCCCCGACGAACGCGGCGAGCGGCAGGGCCCACGGCCCTGGGAGGTTGAGGGCGATCGCCGCCACCGCCCCGAGCCCGGCGCCGCCCGACAAGCCGAGCAGGAACGGGTCGGCGAGCGGGTTCCTGACCAGCGCCTGGAGCCCGACGCCGGAGACCCCGAGCGCGCCGCCCACGAGGAACGCGAGCACCGCGCGCGGGAGCCGGAGCTGCCAGACGATCGGCGAAGTCACGATGTCGCCGAGCGGCACGTCCGCGGGCCCGAGCAGTACCGCGGCGGCGAGCGTCACGAGCGCTGCAACCGCGAGCAGGACGTACTTCACGGCGCGGTGCCGAGGCGTCGCCGCAGCTCGCGCACGGCCTGCGCGACGCGCGGCCCGGGACGTCCGAACAGCTGGCCCGGAAGCAACAGGAAGCGTCTCTGCTGTACCGCGCGCACCGCTTGCCACTCCGGACGGGCCGCATAGCGCGGTGCCCCTGTGCTGTCCGACAGGACGGCGACGAACTCCGGATCGCGCGCGGCGATCGTCTCGATTGAGACCTGCGCCGAGGGCGAGCTGATGTCGTGGAAGACGTTGCGTGCTCCCGCCAGCGTGGCGAGGCGGTCCAGGTAGCTCCCCGCGCCGATGACGATCGGGGGATTGTCCCAGACGATGAACGCCAGGGACCGAGTGCTCGGGGCTGGGGGCTGGGACACCACACTGTCCATCACGCGCGCCAGGGAATCTGCGGCGGGGCGATGGGCCGTAAGCACGCCGAGGCGCCGGGCCGCAGGCCCCAAGTCCTCGAGCAGGTTGAGATCGAGGAGGACCGTCCGGATGCCGAGCCGCTCCAACTGCTCCGCGGCCGGGACGTTCTGGCCGGAGCGGTAGAGCACGACGAGATCCGGCCGGCGTGCGGCTACCGCTTCGACGTTGGGGGGCATGCCGTCGCCGACATTCGGCACGGCGAGCGCCTCGGGTGGGTAGTCGCACCAGGCCGTGCGGCCCACGAGCCGGTCACCCGCGCCGATCGCGAAGAGCAATTCGGTGAACGATGGAAGCAGCGAGACGATCCGTTGCGCAGGCGTAGCGAGCGTCACTCGCCGACCCGCGTCGTCGGTGACGGCGATGCCGCCTTGGGACGCGGGGCGCTCTTTCCCCGCGCAGGCCGCTACAGCCAGCGCGAGCAGGCCCGCGAGGTGGGTGCGATGTGCCCAGCGGCGCATAGCAAGAAACCCACCCCCGACGGAAGCGGAGATGGGCTAGCGTCTGCGCCCGGTGCGCAGCGCCACCATCCCTCCCGCGAGGGATCTACAGGTGGCGCGAACGGAGAGGTCTCCTGGCTTCGGGCGCTCGGCTCGCCTTCCCGGTGGTGTCCCAGTGGCGATGAGCCGCGGGCGCAGCGTGCTGCGCCCCTACATGCCCGTTACAGTGGCGGGGCCGCGCCGGACTCGCACCGGCTTCCGTGATTCCCCGTTCGCTTTGTAACTGGCGCTAGTCTACCGAAACCGCTTCCGGAGCGCAAGACATCAGACATCAGACGTCAGACATCAGTTCACCCTGACGTCTGATGTCTGACCTCTGACGTCTTCTTTCGCAGCGCCACCACGAATCCCGCGGCGAGCGCCGCCGCCGCTACGATTACAACGAACGGTACGAGTGACGCCGCCTGGAAGCCGCGGCTGGCCGCAAAGACGATCGTGACCGCCGCGCCGGCTGGCAGGGCACGGGTGCGGTAGCGCGCGAAGCGACGAGTCTCGATCTCCTGCACGCCGAGCGTGTCGAGCTGTAGGGCCGTCACGATTGCCGTGGTGTCCTCGACGAGCAGATCCAGTTCTGCGGTGGGCTGATCGATGGGGACCGCGAGCTGCGGCGTGGTCGCGGGAAGGACGTAGCCGTAGCTCAGCTGCTTCGCTTCGCCCGGCGGGATCGGCCCGAACACCGCCACGCGGTCGCCGCGCAGCGCGACCGCCTGCGGGGAGAGGTCGCCTTGCGCGACCTGAAACTGGATCGCATCCGCCGGGATGGCGCCCGCCCAGGTCGGCTGGAGCGTGTCCGCCGCGATGCGCGTCTTGCGGCCGGGGTTCACCAGCTCGACGAGCTCGAGCACGCTCCGCGCCCCGTCGCGCTGCTGCCGCGCGACCGTCAGCAAGCGCCGGGCGACCTGCACGCCCGGCCCTGCCGACGCGGTGTCGTACACGAGCAGCGGCCGCAGGTCGGCGCGCGACCGCGAGGCGGTCACCGGCTCGGAGAAGTACGCGATGCCGTCGTACCAGCTGGAGACGACGTAGATCGCCGTCGTGTCGGGGCGGCCCATGGTCAGCGTGAACGCGCCGTGCCCGTCGGTGCGGGTCGAATCGATCGGCCCGCCGCCCCCCCCCATCGTCACCCGGTGCAGCACGACCCAGGCGCGCGCCAGCGGCGCGCCGTCCGGCCCGCCGTGCACCACCCGGCCCGAAACCACCACCCGCTGTGCGAGGAGATCGCCGCCGGCGCCGCCCACCAGGCAGGCCAGGGTGAGCGCGCTACGGAGTGAACTTGCCGAAATCTTCAGGATCGAGGTTCTGGAGGTACGACTTGAGCTTGTCGGGGTCGAGCGTTTCGGTGCCGGTCTCGCCGCCGGGTTCGCCGGTCTCGACCGACGTGAGGGCGAGCAGGTTCTCGGTCGTGAAGATCGGCGCCTTGAGTCGCAGCGCGACCGCGATGGAATCCGACGGCCGCGCGTCGACCTGAATCACCGCGTCCCCGCGGTAGATGTGGAGCTCGGCGTAGTAGGTGTTGTCCTTCACCTGGGTGATGATGACTTTGCGGAGGTCCGCACCCAGGCCGAGGATCACCTGCTTCAGGAGATCGTGCGTCAGCGGCCGGGCGAATTTGACGCCGGCGAGCTCCATCGCGATGGCACTCGCCTCGGCCGGCCCGATCCAGATGGGGAGCACGCGCTCCCCTTCCTGCTCCTGCAGGATCACCACCGGGGTGTTGGTGGTGCGATCGAGCCCGAGATGCGCGACTCGCACCTGGATCACGTTGGCCGTCAGGTGCCCATCTCCCAGGAGGCGAGGTATTTCTCCTGCTCGGGCGTCAGCGTGTCGATGGTAGCGCCCATGGCCTGTAGTTTGAGCCGCGCGATTTCGGCGTCCAGCTCGCGGGGGATGCGGTGCACGTCCTTCGTGAGACGCTGCGCCTGCTGCACCACGAACTCGGCGGCGAGCGCCTGGTTCGCGAACGACATGTCCATCACGCTCGCGGGGTGACCCTCCGCCGCCGCGAGGTTGATCAGCCGCCCGTCGGCGAGCACGAAGATCCGCTTGCCATCGAGCCGCCACTCGTCCACGAACTCGCGCACCCGCGTCGGGCCCTGCCCCGCCTGCTTCAGGCCCTCCAGGTCGATCTCCACGTTGAAATGGCCCGAGTTCGCGAGCACGGCGCCGTCCTTCATCGCCCGCATATGCTCCAGCCGGATCACGTTGACGTTCCCGGTGAGGGTCACGAACACGTCGCCCACGCGAGCCGCCTCGGCCATCGGCGCCACCCGATAGCCGTCCATCTGGGCTTCGAGCGCCTTGAGTGGGTCGATCTCCGTCACCACGACGGTCGCCCCCGCGCCGCGCACCCGCATCGCGAATCCGCGGCCGCACCATCCATACCCCGCCACCACCACCGTGCTCCCCGCGATCAGCAGGTTCGTCGCGCGCAGAATCCCGTCGAGCGTCGACTGGCCGGTGCCGTAACGGTTGTCGAACAGGTGCTTGGTGTCCGAGTCGTTCACGGCGATCACCGGAAACTGGAGCACGCCGTCTCGCGCCATCGCCTTCAGGCGGATCACGCCGGTCGTGGTCTCCTCCGTGGAGCCGATCACCCCCGAGACGAGCGCCTTGCGGTCCGCCGGTGACAGCGTCTCCACCCACTGCCGCACCGGCGGCGCGAGGTCGTCGAGGCGGTTCAGCGCGATCATATGCAGCGCCCCGACCAGGTCGGCGCCGTCGTCCATCGTGATGTCGGGTCGGTGCGCCAGCGCGGCGCGGAGGTGGCCGTAGTAGGTGGCGTGGTCCTCGCCCTTGATCGCGAACACCTTGATACCGTGATCCCGCACCAGGTGGGCCGCGACGTCGTCCTGCGTGGAGAGCGGGTTGGAGGCGCACAGCGCCACGTCCGCTCCCCCCGCCTGGAGCGTGACGGCGAGGTTCGCGGTCTCGGTCGTCACGTGGAGGCACGCCGACAGCCGGCGCCCGGCGAGCGGACGCTCCCGCGCGAACCGCTCGCGCAGCTGCCGCAGTACCGGCATCGAGCGCTCGGCCCACTCCGTGCGGCGGCGCCCTTCGGCGGCGAGGTTCAGGTCCTTGATATCGGAGGCCGGGGCGGTCCGCGCCGTCGTCGTCACGCCGTCACCTGCTTCGACGCGTAGTGCTTGGAGCGTTGCACGGCGAGCCGCAGGTCTTCTATGCGGTTGGTCTGCTCCCAGGTGAACACGTCGACATCCTTGTTCACGTCCTTGTCCACGAAGCGCCGCTTCTCCGGAGTGCGGCCGAAGTGGCCGTACGCCGCCGTGGCCCGGTAAATGGGGTTCCGCAGGCTCAGCGCCTTGATGATGCCGAGGGGGGTGAGGTCGAAGACCTCGCGGACGGCTGCTTCGATCGCCTCGTCGGGGACGACGCCGGTGCGGAAGGTGTCGATCATCACAGAGACCGGTTGGGCGACGCCGATCGCGTAGGCGACCTGGGCCTCGCAGCGGGAGGCGAGCTTCGCGGCCACGACGTTCTTCGCCACCCAGCGCATCGCGTAGGACGCCGAGCGATCGACTTTGGAGGGGTCCTTGCCGCTGAACGCGCCGCCGCCGTGCCGCGCCATCCCGCCGTAGGTGTCGACGATGATCTTGCGGCCAGTGAGCCCTGCATCTCCCTGGGGGCCGCCCACCACGAAGCGCCCGGTCGGGTTGATCAGGATGTCCACGTCCTTCACGTCGAAGCCCGTGTCGCCGAGCACCGGGCGCACCACCAGGGCGATGACGCCTTCGCGCAGCTCGGCGTTGTCGATCTTGTCGGAGTGCTGCGTGGAAACGACCAGCTTACTCACCCCGACGGGGCGGCTGCCCTCGTAGATCACGCTCACCTGGGTCTTGCCGTCGGGCCGGAGCCAGGGGAAATCCCCGGCCTTGCGGACCGTGGCGAGCCGCTCGGCGAGCCGGTGCGCCAGCACGATGGGCAGCGGCATCAGCGACGCGGTCTCATCTGAGGCGTAACCGAACATCATCCCCTGGTCGCCGGCGCCCCCCCGGTCCACGCCCAGAGCGATGTCGCCGGACTGGCGGTCGATGGTGGTGAGGATCGCGCAGGTCTGCGCGTCGAACCCGAAGCTCGCGTCGGTGTAGCCGATCGCGCTGATGGTGCCCCGTACGATGTCGGGGATGTGGACGTAGGTGGTCGTGGTGATCTCGCCGGCCACAACCGCCATCCCGGTGGTCACGAGCGTCTCGCACGCGACGCGGGCGGCGGGATCCTTGGCGATGATGGCGTCGAGCACGGCGTCCGAAATCTGGTCGGCGATCTTGTCCGGATGGCCTTCGGTCACCGACTCGGACGTGAACACGTGGCGTTGCGCGGGCATCTTGTGATCCGACGAGGGTTTAGACGTTCAAGCTAGCGGCGCGCCGCCCCGCCGGCAACCGGGCGTCGGGATCGAGCAGCTTCAAGTCCACCGCCTCCGCGAGCGCGGGGCGGAGCAGGTCGAGCACTGTGTCGGCGGTGCGTGCGGCCAGCGCCGACTCGGCCGCCGAGCGCGCGCGCGCCGCGCTCACCCGTCGCACCATCCATTTCACGAGCGGCAACGCGGGCGGCGCCACCGAGAGCGTGTCGTAGCCGAGCCCGATCAGCAGGAACGCCGAGAGCGGTTCCGAGGCCATCTCACCGCACACGCTCGCCGGCTTGCCGGCCGCGTGCGCCGCGTCGACCACCATCTTGAGGAGCCGCAGCACACTCGGGTCGTGCGGATTGAAGCGGTCCGCGAGGCGCGCATTGCCGCGATCCACGACCAGCGTGTACTGCGTGAGGTCGTTGGTGCCGACGCTCAGGAAATCGCTCACCGCCGCGAGTCGATCGGCCATCACCGCCGCCGCTGGCGTCTCTACCATCACGCCCACGGGAACCGACGACGCGGCCTCGACGCCTTCCCGCCTCAGGTTCGCCGCCTCCTCGCCCACGATCACGCGCGTGCGGTCCACCTCGTCAAGCCGCGTGACGAGCGGGATCATCACCTGGATGTCGGCGTGCGCCGCGGCGCGCAGTGCCGCCCGCACCTGCGTCCGGAAGATCTCGGGGCGGTCGAGGCAGACGCGGATCGCCCGCCAGCCGAGCTGCGGATTCGCCTCGGGCTGGACGCGGAACGGGCCCGGCAGCTTGTCGCCGCCCAGATCGTAGGTGCGGATCACGACAGGATGTCCTGAAAACGCCTCGCCCACACGGCGAAAGTACTCGGCCTGCTCGTCCTCGGTCGGGAGCGTCGTGTGGCTGGTGATGAGGAACTCGGTGCGCAGCAAGCCGACGCCTTCCGCCCGGTGCTGCTGGGCGGCGCGGATTTCGTCGGGGAGGTCGACGTTGCCGCGCAGCAGGATGCGCACACCGTCGGTGGTGACGGCCGGTTGTCCGACCACCTCCTCGAGCTGGGACGCGAGCTCGCGCCTCCGGCGCTCGCGCGCCTGCGCCTCGGCGATCTCCTGCGCCGTCGGGTTGAGGAGGACGGTGCCGCGCGTGCCGTCCATCACCAGGGTCGTGCCCTGCTCGATCCGCTGCATCGCGCCCGCCACGCCGAACACCGCCGGAATCCCGATGGAGTGCGCCAGAATGGCGGCGTGCGAGGTGCGCGTGCCCTCTTCGCTCACCAGCCCGACGACGTGCTCGCGATCGAGCTGCACGGTGAGCCCGGGGCCGAGCTCCCGCGCCACCACCACGGACGGTTGAGTGATCCCCTCCCACAACTCGTCCGAGCCGCGATGCATGAGGTGCTCGATTACCCGGATCGCCACGCCCGAAAAGTCGGCGAGGCGGTCCTTCAGGCGTGGGCTGCCGGTCGCGGTCCACATGTCGCGCACCTCGAGCGCCTTGAACTCGAATGCCTTCTCGGCGGTGAGGCGGTTCTCGCGGATCAGGTGCGCGACGCCGGAGAGGAACTCTTTGTCCTCGAGCATGAGGAGCTGGGCGTCGAAGATGCGCGCCTCGTCGGCGCCGGCGCGATCCTCGGCCTTCGCCTTCAGGTCCTGGAGGTAGCGTTTCACGTCTCGCACCGCGGCGCGCAGCCGACGTACCTCTTTCTCCACCTGTGAGCGGGGCACGACGCGGTGCGGGACCTCGGGCATCGTCCAGCGCACCACGACCGCGGGACCCACCGCGATCCCCGCGGACACGCCGATCCCCTTGAGCAGCCGCTCGCTCATACGTCCTCTTCCGCCGCTTTGTCCTCGGCGTCGCGCAGCTCCGCCTCCCGCAGCTCCGCCGTCAGGTGCATCTCGTGAAAGCCGTCGGCTACCAGCGCCAACAGCGCTGCCATGGCGGCTTCCGCGTCCTCGCCGTCGGTCTGGATGAAGACCGACGAGCCGCACTCGGCGGCGAGCATCATCACCCCCATGATGCTCTTGCCATTCACCGCGAGGTCGTCCTTGCGGACTTGGACAGCCGACTTGAACCGGTTCGCCATTTTGACGAACTCCGCCGCGGGCCGCGCATGCATGCCCAGGGGGTTCACGATCTTCGCCTCCCGCTCGATCACCGCCATACCCAGCCCGCCAGCGCGGCGACGGCGAGCAGCGCTAGGCCGTAGCGCAGCCCCGTGAGCCTCCCCCGCTCCCACCACAGGAGCGCGCAGCCGGCCGCCGCGGCCACGAGCAGCGCGCCCCGCGCCCACCCGGTGAACCCGGCGGCCAGGTAGCCGGCCGACAGCGGCAGGGCGGCGCCCACCACGAGCGCCATCGCCGGGCCGCTCCACGCCGCGGCCCGCTGCAGCAACGGCTGGTGCAGAGCCGCCGCGACGCGCACGCCGTGTGTCCAACCCGCCCGCAGCGCCCACCACCGGAGCGCGACGTGGCCGACGTTGTAGACGACCAGGAAGCCCAGAATCGCGCCCATCCCGAGCCCCAGCGCCACGCCGATCAGGGCGAGGCCCGACGTCACCGGCAACCACCCCGCCCACACCAGCCGGTCGCCGAGCGACCCGAGCGGACCGCACAGCGCGCTCCGCAGCCGCTCCACCTGGTCGGGCGTTGCGCCTTCGTGCTCGGCCCGCGCCGCGGCGCCCACGGCGAGCCCGCACAGGTACGGGTGCGCGTTGAAGAAGTGCGCCCCGCGCGCCACCGCCGCTCGGTACGCGGCGCCGTTCCCCGCGGCCTGCAGATCGCGCAGCAACGGCTCTTCGGCCACGCCCACGCCGATCCCCTGCAAGCGCTCGTAATTCCACGAGCCCTGCACGGTGAACAGCCGCAGCAGGCTGCGGCCGAGCGGCGGACGGGGCGCGCGGGTCACCGCAGCCACGCCAGCACCGTGCCGCCGGCGATTCCGGCGACGAACCAACCCAGGTTCGCCCCACGACCCACCACCCGGAGCGTTCCCGCGGTCGCAGCCGCAATCGCGGCTGCGACCGCCGCGACACCCAGCAACGTCACGCCCCGCAGCGGCAGCGTGCCGGCGAAGTACACGCGCACGACTTGCGCGAGCCCGAGCCCGGCCGCGGTGACCGCTGCCGCCCGGAGCGCATCGCGCACGATTGCCGTGACATGCAGCCGCACCAGCAGGTGCACGTCCCCTGCCTCGAGCCGGCCAGCGACGGCCTGCACGGCACGTGCGGTAGCGCGGCGCACGACGGACATGCTCATCCCGCCGAGCATCCCCGTGACGAGCCCCACCAGCGCGCCGAGCCCGAGCCCCAGCGTCCCGGCCGCCGCGTGCGCCGTGCTCACCGCGGCGACGGTAGCCGGACCGTACTCCGGATAGCGGACCGCGCCCATTGGCATCACATCGTACTGGAACAGCTCGAAGAGGACGCCGAGCTGCAGCCCGGTCGCGAGATCGCCGAGGATCGCCCCGGCGACGGGCCCTGCCACGATCGGGCGCGCGATCATCATCTGCGGCACGCTCACGAGATCGAGCCCGACGAGCGTGCCCCACACGAGCAGGAAGACCTGCAGCTCCAGCGTCACGCGAACTCCTGGAGCGGCACCGGCCGGGCGGTGGGCACGTCCTGGGCCGTGACCTCGACGCCCTGCGCCGCGAGCTCCCTGAGCTTGGCTGCCTCGGCGTCGCTCAGATACACGTAGCGCAGCCGCTCCGAGCGGCCGGGCTGGTGATGGATGCCGCCGACGTTGACCCGCGTCACCCGGTGGCTGTTGCTCGAGAGCGCCGCGAGCGCGTCGATGCTGGCGGCGACCAGAATCCCGGTTCGCGGATCCGCTTCCCACTCCGGCAGCCGCCGCGCCGCTTCGGCCGTGGACGCGAACACTACCTCGATGTGCGGCGGGACGCCCATGCGGTAGAGATCTTGCTCCCATTCGCTGGCGTGCACCGCGTCATCCACCACTACGATGAACCCGACGTGGAGCGGCTGCCCCCAGCCCACGACCACCTGACCGTGAATCAAACGGTCATCGATGCGGTAGAGCACGATGCTCATGCCGCCGGCGTGCGGATCGCCTTGCTCCCCGCCTCCGCGGCGCGGCGTGCGGCCTCGAGCGGCGGCAGGTCGCGGTGGAACACGAAATCGAGCAGCATCGCGAGGTTGACGCCCGTGACCACGGCCACGTTGGTCTTGCCCTTGGCGAGCCGGATGGAGCTGGTGAGGCAGGAGCCGCCGGGGAGGTCCACGAACAGCACCGCCGGCTGCTCGGCGATCGCCGCGGTGACCCGCGCCGTCAGCGCGCCCGAATCGCAGCCCTCGTTGCTCACCGGCACCAGGGCGTCCTCGACACCGGTGATCGCCGCGACGGCCGCTTTCAGCGCCTGCGCCACGGCCGCGTGCGAGACGATCACGCCGCGCAGCGGCTCACTCATAATCCTCCTCCAGGTATTGCTGCAGCTCGCGCTGCTCTGCCATCCGCTTGAGCAGCCGCTCGTTGAAATGCTTCGCCGAGTCCACGCCGCTGTAGCGCAGCAGGTGGTTCATCGCCACCACCTCGCAGATCACGGTGAGGTTCTTGCCCGGGTTGAGGGGGACGGTCACGAGCGGGACCGTGATCTCGAGCAGCTGCGTCGTCTGCCCATCGAGCCCGGTGCGGTCGTATTCGCGCCCGGCGTCCCAGTCCTCGAGCTGCACCACGACCTCGATGCGCTTCTGTTGGCGCACCGCGCGGACGCCGAACAGCGCGCGGATGTCGATCAAGCCCACCCCCCGGATCTCCATGTAGTGCCGTGCCAGCTCGTGCCCCCGGCCGATCAACACGTCGGTCCCGTGGCGGGTGACGTGGACGACGTCGTCCGCGACGAGCCGGTGGCCCCGCTCGACGAGATCGAGCACGCACTCGCTCTTGCCGATCCCGGAGCGACCGAGGAAGAGCAGGCCCACGCCGAACACGTCGGCGAGCGAGGCGTGCACCGTCGTGGTGGGCGCGAAGGCGTCGTCCAGGAACGGCTTCAGGCGACGGTAGAAGTCGGCGGTCTTGAGCCGCGTGCGGATCACGGGGATCCCCTGGGCCCGCGCGAGCTCGAGCAGCTCGGGCGGCGGGTCCTGCCCCTTCGAGATGACCACGCACGGCAGGTCGAACCGGAAGAAGGTCTCGAGCGACGCGCGGCGCTCGGCGGCGCCGAGCGAGGCGAGGTACGTGATCTCCGTCTCGCCCAGCACGTGGATGCGGTGCGCGGCGAATCGCTTGGTGTAGCCCGCGAGCGCGAGGCCCGGGCTCGACGCCTCCGGCGTCGGGATGAGACGGTCGAGGCCCACGTCCCCCGTCAGCGCCTCGAGCTGCATGGGATCACCCTTGCGCTCGAGCAGGTCGCGCACCCGGGGTCCCGTCACCGGGGCTCACGCCCGACGGCGCGGCGGGCGGCCGCGACACGGCGCCGCTTCGGCGCCGCCTTGCCAAGTTGGCGGCGCACCCGGGCCACGGCGAGGTCGAGTGCCGAGCGGTGATCTTCCCCCTCGGCCGTGGCGACGTGCACCACGCCACGCCCGGCGTGGACCCGTACCTCCACGGTGGGCGTGCCGTGGTCCGCGCTGAAGAGCACCTGCCCGTCGTGCGGCCGCGTCGCGACCCGGCTCAACCGCTCCACGAGCGCCCGCGCCCGGGTGCGCAGCTCGTCCGGGATCTCACAGTGGCGTGCGGTGATCGTGATGCGCATGGTCAACCCCCCTGAGCGATAACGCGCTCGAGATGCGCCTCGGTGGCCCGGGCCGCGCGCTCCCACGACAGCTGCTCGGCGAACGCGCGGGCCCCTCGTCCCAAGCGAGACACTAGCGCCGGATCGGCGGCGAGCGCGAGCATGCGGTCCGCCAACGCCCGCTCGTCGCCGTGCGGAACGAGGAACCCGGTCTCCCCGTGGCGCACCGATTCCCGCAGCCCGGGGCTGTCCGAAGCGAGCGCCGGCGTGCCGCACGCCGCCGCCTCGACGTTGGAGATGCCCCAACCCTCTTTCAGGCTCGGGAGCACCACCGCCCACGCCCGGCGCAGCAAACGGCGCTTCGCCTGGTCCGGCACGAACCCGAGGAACCGAACCGCTTCCACCTGACCCAACGCTCGCACCAGCCGCTCGAGCCGGGGGCGGTCGTCTCCCTGCCCCGCGATCTCGAGCGTCACGTCGGGGCGCCGCGCCCGAGTCAGGGCGAGGGCCCGGACCGCCGTCTCCACTCCTTTATAACGCTTGAGACGCCCCACGTACAAGAACGTCGGCGCGCCCGCCCGCGGCGTGCCGCCGTCCGGGGAGTACCACGCCGCATCGACGCCCGGGTAAATGACTTCGACCCGCTGCCGCGGGATCCCACGCCGCACCAGGTCGTCGCGCGTGCTGTCGGAGATCGCGTGAAACGCCGCGCGCCGGTACACCCGCGGAATCAGCTGCTCGGCGCCCCACACGACCGCCGCGATCGGCCAGCTCGCTTCCGCGAACGCGGTCGTGCCGAAGAGGTGCGGCACGATCACGTAACACGGCAGATCCGTGAGCTGGGTCAGATAGAGCGGCAGCTTGTTGATGTCCTCGACGACGATGTCGTAAGAGCGCGCGCGGAGCAGCCGCCGCACCGCGCCGCGCGCCCGCAGCGCGAAGCTGTGGCGCCCCCCCGAGCGGTGCACGCCCATCCCATCGAGGACGGCCTGGGCCGCGCCGCCGGGCCAGCCGCTCGCCACCAGGTCGACGGTATGCCCCCACCCGGCCAGGCGGCCGAAGATCTCGTGCAGGTGAATTTCGGCACCGCCGGCATGCGGATTCTCGCGGTCGTTCCAGTTGACCACCAGGATCCTCACAGCGCGCCGTACTCCCGCGCGACCGCGTCGAGCACGCCGTTGACGAACGCGGGCGCCTTGGCGCCCGCGAACCAGTGGGCGAGCTTCACCGCCTCGTCGATCACGACCCGCGGAGGCGTCGCCCCCTCGGCGAGCTCGGCGAGCGCCAGGCGCAGGATGCTCTTCTCCACCACGGCCACCCGCTCGAGGCGCCAGTGCTCGGCCGCGTCGGCGACGCGCCGATCGAATTCGGGGAGCCCCGCGATCGCCTTGGCCGCGAGGTCTGCGCCGCGGTCGAACCCGTCGGGTCGATGGCCGAACCCGCCGGCGACGCGCGCGACCACCGTCTCGATCGACGGGCGACCCGACAATTCCCATGCGTAGAGGAGCTGCAGCGCGCGGGCCCGCGCTTTAGTCTCGGGGCGCTGCACGGGTCAACTGGGCCAGGACGTCGGCCGTCGTGAGCGCCGCTTCCGCCGCCTCGTAGCCCTTGTTACCGGCGGCGCCGCCCGCCCGCGCCATCGCCTGCTCGAGCGACTCCGTCGTCAGCACTCCGAACCCGACGGCGAGCCGATGCGCGAGCGCGACGTTGCCGAGCCCGCGCGCCGCCTCGCCCGCGACGTACTCGAAGTGCGGCGTCTCGCCCCGGATCACGCAGCCGAGCGCCACGATGGCCCCGTACCGGCCGCTCGCCGCCGCCGTTTCCGCCGCGACCGGCAGCTCGAATGCGCCCGGCACCCACACCACGTCGACCTGCGCCTCGGGCACGCCCTTCTCGCGCAAGCATTGCCGCGCGCCCTCCAGCAAGCGGCCGGTAACGATCTCATTGTAACGGGCGACGACCACGGCCACGCGGACCTGACGCGGCGCGCGGGGCGAACCCTGGAGCTCGGCCACGGTCAGTGCGTGAGCAGGTGGCCGAGCTTGTCCCGCTTGGCGTCGAGGTAGGAGCGGTTCTCGTCCGAGGGGGTCATGACGATCGGGACGCGCTCGACGATCTCCAACCCATACCCCTCGAGCCCGACCAGCTTCATCGGGTTGTTGGTGAGCACCCGGATGGAGGAGAGCCCGAGGTCGAGCAGGATCTGCGCCCCGATGCCGTAGTTCCGGAGGTCGGGCTTGAAGCCGAGCTCGCGGTTGGCGTCCACGGTGTCGTGGCCCGCGTCCTGGAGCTCGTACGCCTTGAGCTTGTTGAGGAGGCCGATCCCCCGGCCTTCCTGATCGAGATATACGACCACGCCGCGGCCCTCGGCCGCGATCATGCGCATCGCGCTGTGCAGCTGCCAACCGCAATCGCACCGCGCCGAGCCGAACACGTCGCCCGTGAGGCACTTCGAGTGCATGCGCACGAGCACGCGCGGCTGCCGGGCCACGTCGCCGTACAGCAGCGCCACGTGCTCCGCCGCATCCACGTCGTTCCTGTAGCCGATGATCGTGAACTCGCCGTACGGCGTGGGCAGGCGCGCGTGGGCGACGCGGTGCACCAGTCGCTCGTTCGCGAGGCGGTACGCGACGAGCTGCGCGACCGTGATGAACGCGAGCCCGTGCCGCTCGGCGAACCGCTCCAGGTCGGGCCGCCGCGCCATCGTCCCGTCGGGGTTCAGGATCTCGCAGATCACCCCTGCGGGGTAGAGCCCCGCGAGCCGGGCGAGATCCACGCTCGCCTCCGTCTGGCCCACGCGCTGCAGCACGCCGCCGGGACGCGCCCGCAGGGGAAAGACGTGGCCCGGCCGCCGCAGGTCGCCCGGCACCGTGGCCGGATCGATCGCGACGCGCACGGTCGTCGCCCGATCGAGCGCCGAGATGCCGGTCGTGACCCCGAAGCGCGCGGCCGCGTCGATCGAAACGGTGAACGCCGTCTCGTGCGCCTCGGTGTTGTGCTCCGCCATCTGCGTGAGTCCCAGCGCCTGGCACCGCTCCGGCATGAGCGTCAGGCAGATGAGCCCGCGTGCGTGCGTCGCCATGAAGTTGATCATCTCGGGCGTGACCCGCTCGGCAGCGCCCACGAGGTCGCCCTCGTTTTCGCGGTTCTCGTCGTCGGCCACGATGACGAGCTTCCCCGCGCGGATGTCTGCGATCGCCTGCTCTATGGTGCGGTGCGGCATAGTTGCCTCACGTACTTTCCCAGCGTGTCGCCTTCCACGTGAACACGGTCGCCGACGCGCAGCGTTCCCAGCGTCGTGTGCTCGCGCGTGAACGGGATCAACGCGATCTGCACCAGGTCCGGTCCGGGCAGCGCGTTGATTGTCAGGCTCACGCCGTCCAGCGTGATCGATCCGTGCGGAATGGCGATCTCGCGCACGTCGCGCGGCACCCGTAGGTCGTACACCCACGCGTCGCCCCGCCGCTCGGCCCGCTCGACCACCGCCACGCCGTCCACGTGCCCCTGCACGATGTGGCCCCCGAGACGATCCGCCGCGCGCACCGCGCGCTCCAGATTCACCTTCCGACCAGTCGCGTATTCGCCCAACAGCGTCCGGCCTGCCGTGGTCTCGATCACGTGGACCGTGAAGCCCCCTTTTACGACCCGCTCGACGGTGAGACACGCGCCGTTGACGGCGACGCTCTCGCCCTGCTTGAGGCCCCGGTACGGAGCACGGATAGTGAGAGCCAGGCCGTGTTCCCCTTCCCCCTTCCCTCCGCCCCGGCCTTTCCCCCCGTTACGCGAGACGCGCGCGACCCGCCCGATGGCGCTCACAATTCCGGTAAACATAGCCGCCTGTCCAATACCAATAATGTATCCGGGCCCATGGCGCGCCGCTCCACCGGCGTCCAGCGCGGCGCCTCGGGGAGCGGCGCTGCCGCCATGCCCGGAAACGCCGGGACGGCGCCCTCTCCCAGCCACACCGGGGCCTGGATCCAGTACAGCCGATCGACGAGCCCTTCGGCGAGCAGCTTGGCGCCGAGCGCCCCTCCCCCCTCACACAACACCGAGTGGATCCCGGCGCTGCGCAGCATCCGCAGGCCGTCCGCGAGCGACGCCGGTCGGAACACGCGCACGCCGCTCCGCTCCAGCAACGTGACGCTCGCGACCGGCGCGTCGGGCGACGCCATCACCCAGGTCGGCACCTCGCGCGCCGTCTTCACTAGGTCCGCGGACTCGTTCAGCATCGCGCGCCGGTCGAAGACGACGCGCACGGGCGGCCGCCGCGGCGTGACCGGACCGCGCACCGTGAGCTGCGGGTCGTCCCGCAGGGCCGTCGTCCCGCCCACGGCGATGGCGTCGAATCCCGCGCGCAGCCAGTGCACGTACTCGCGCGCGGCTTCACCCGACACCCAGCGCGAGCTGCCGTGCGCGTCCGCGATCCGGCCGTCGATCGAGGTCGCGAGCTTGAGGGCGACGAACGGCCGCTCGGCCAGCGTGTGCGCGAACAGGAACGGCGCGTTGAGCGCCGCCGCCGCTTCGGCCAGCACACCGAACGAGACGGCCACACCCTTGCCGCGCAGCACCTCCGCCCCGCCTCGTGCCTGCGGGTCGGGATCGCGGACGGCGGCGACGACTCGCGCCACCCCGGCGGCGACGATGGCATCGGTGCAGGGCGGCGTCTTACCATAGTGGGCGCAGGGCTCGAGGGTCACCACCAGCGTCGCACCGCGCGCCCGGTCGCCGGCGTCCGCCAGCGCCACGACTTCCGCGTGCGGCCCGCCGTATTCGGCGTGAAACCCTGCGCCGACGGGCGCGTCGCCCCGGAGGACGACCGCGCCGACGAGGGGATTCGGCGCGACGCGCCCCCAACCTCGCAATGCGAGGTCGAGGGCGCGCCCCATCGCCTCCCCTTCGGGAGACCCGTTAGAAGCCGAAGCGGAGCCCGATGCCTCCGAAGACATGGCCCGCCTTGGGGTCGAAGTTGGAAAAGTTCGTCGTGAAGTGCTGGTCCTTCCCCGTCTGGTATCCGAGCTCGCCGACGAGCTTGAGGGCGGCGAGGCTCAGTCCACCGTTCAGGAACGCCACCTCGCGCGTGCTGCTCGGGTTGATGACGACGGTCCGCACGCTCCCCGGGCTCAGCGGGTTGTCGTGGAAACTGATGCTCGTCGCGCTGGAGGAGTAGTGATCGACGCCGAGACCGGCGGCGAGATCCACGAGCACGAACTTCCAGCTCGCGACCGCGCGATAGTTGTCGGCCTTTAGGTCCATGTCGAACTGGAACTGGTCCCCGGTGCCGAAGGTCGATTGGCTGACGTTGCCGTACTGAATCCGTGGCAGCGTGCGATGCATCCAGCTCACGGAGAGCGCCGGGATCGGGAAGGTGCCGCCCAGGATCCCGACGCGCGCGCCGTAGCCGATGCCGAGGGCGGCCCCGCCGATGTGCGCCGCGTTCGAGTCCACGGACAGACCCGACACGCCGCTGGTCGGCAGCAGGACGGCCGAGCCCAGGGCATCTACCGACAGGAAGCCGCCTCGGCCCCGCAGCAGCCCCAGGGCCGCTTCGACGATGGGCGCGGGGATCGCGCCGTGGAAGCTCGACGGCACCTGGCTCTGGCTCGCCGAGTCCGGGTTGGGGAGTGACGCCTTGATGGCGTTCACCCGCGCGGTGATCGTGAGATGTCCGATCCCGCCCAACGACCCGGAGGTGCCGATCACGGGGTTGCCGCCGCTCACGATCATGCCGGCGAGCGGATGGAACGCCCGGATCGCGTCGACCGCCGTGTTGCAAGCGGCGGTGGCGTTCGGGTATGGCATGGCGCACTGCGGCTCCTGGGCCGCGAGCGGCGCCGCCAAGACTGACGCGATTACGGCACAGATGATCGATAGTCTCCACTGACGCATGGCTACCTCCTCGATTGGCGCGGCTCAAGCCGCGGCTCGGCACTGCCGCTCAAGCGGCGTCAGTTTACTGACAGGGCCGAGCCGCGAGTTTACTGGCGACCCGTCTACCGCTCCGCAAACTTGACCCCGCGCGTCCCGGCGCGGACTTCGCCGATCAGCCACGTCTCGATTTGGACGCGCCGCGCCGCCGCGGTGATCGCCTCCACGTCGTCGCGGCCGGCGATCGCGATCATGCCGACTCCGAGGTTGAAGACACGGCGCATTTCGCCGAGCGACACCCGGCCGGCCCGCATTAGTACCCGGAAGATCACCGGCCAGCCCCACCCCCTGGCGTCGACCACCGCCTCGCAGCCCTGCGGCAGCACGCGCTCCAGGTTCCCCGGGATGCCGCCGCCGGTAATGTGGGCGAGGGCGTGCAGACGGGAGAGGACCGGGGTCACGGCCGTCGCGTAGCTCCGGTGCACGGCCAGCAACACCTGTGCCACCGACTGGCCGGCCTCCGGAAATGCTTGGTCGACGTCCAGCCCCAGCGTCTCGAAAACGATTTGCCGCGCGAGGGTGTAACCGTTGGTGTGCAGTCCGTTCGACGCGTAGCCGATCAACACGTCGCCCGGCCGCACCCGGTCACCGTGCAGCGCCGCGCCCTCTTCCACGACCCCGACGATCGTCCCCGCGAGATCGTACTGCCCCGGCTGATACAGATCCGCGAGCTGAGCGGTCTCGCCCCCCGCGAGCGTCATCTCGTGGGCGCGACAGCCACGCGCGATCCCGGCGACGATAGCCGCGGCGACGTCGGGCTCGAGCTTGCCCGTCGCGATGTAGTCGAGGAACGCGAGCGGCCGCGCCCCGTGGACCAGGATGTCGTTCACGCAGTGATTCACGAGGTCTTCGCCCACGGTGTCGTGGATCCCGGCGCGCGCGGCGACCAGCACCTTGGTCCCCACGCCGTCGGTGGAGAGGACGAGGACGGGCCGCTCGTAGCCGGAGGGAACGCGCACCATCCCGCCGAACGCGCCGATCTCGCCGAGCGCCAGGGTGGTGCGCGTGGTGCGCACCAGCTCGGCGATGCGACGCTTCGCCTCCGCGGCGAGGTCGAGACCGACGCCGGCCGCGGCGTACCGGTCGGTCACGGCTCGGCGGGCTCGTCCACTTCGAAGTGGACGAGCTCCTTGAAGGCGCGCACGCGGGCACGCACGTCCGCGAGCGCGACGCCGGCCAGCCCCTGTACGCCGAACGCCTCCACCGCGAAGGAGCCCAGGGCGGCGCCGTACACCATGGCGCGCCGCAGATTGGCTGGGGAGAGGTCGCCGGTCGACGCGAGATAGGCCATGAAGCCGCCGGCGAACGCGTCGCCCGCGCCCGTCGGGTCGAATACGTCCTGCAACGGGTACGCCGGGACCTTGAACGTCGCGTCGCGATCCACCAGCAGCGCACCGTGCTCCCCCTGCTTGATGACGGCCCGGCGGGGGCCGTGCTCGAGAATCCAGCGCGCCGCGCGGTAGATGTTCCAGTCGCCCGAGAGCTCGCGGGCCTCCGAGTCGTTCACCAGGAGGATGTCGATATGGCGCAGCAGCTCGAGCAGCAGGTCGCGCTTCGAGTGGATCCAGTAGTTCATCGTATCGCAGGCGACGAGCGTCGGGCTCTTCACCTGGTCGAGCACGCCGAGCTGCAGCTCGGGATCGATGTTGCCCAGGAACACGTAGCGCGCATCGCGGAACTTGGGCGGCAGCTTGGGCCGGAACTGGGCGAACACGCCGAGTCGCGTGTCGAGCGTCTCGCGGCTGGAGAGGTCGTAGGAGTACTTCGCCTTCCAGCGAAACGACTCGCCGGGCATCTGTTCGACGCCCGCCAGGTCCACACCGCGCGCCTCCAGCGCCTTGAGGGCGCCGAGCGGATAGTCGCTGCCGACTACGCCCACCACCTGCACGGGGTGGAGGATCGCCCCCGCCGCACTGAAGAACACCGCCGAGCCGCCCGGCGCGTCGGCGGTATCGCCGAACGGTGTCGCCACGGAATCCAGCGCGATCGAGCCCACCACGAGCAAGCCGGCCGTCACATCCGCTCCGGCGCCGTGATGCCGAGCAGTCGCAGCCCGTTCGCCAGCACCTGCCGCACCGCCGCCCCGAGCACCAGGCGCTCCCGCTCCTGGGCCTCGCCCAGCACGCGGTACTTGTGATACCACGCGTGCGCGATGCGGGCGAGCCCCTCGAGATAGCCCGTGACGCGGTGCGGCTCGAGCGTCTCCGCCGCCCGCGCCACGACGCCGGGGAACCCCGCGAGCTCCTTCATCAGATCGATCTCCTCGGGCTGCGTCAGGAGGCTCCAGTCCGCCCCCGTCGGCGTGACGGACGCTGGATCACGCGCGGCCACCTTGAAGATGCCGCTCATCCGCGCATGAGCCATTTGCACGTAGTACACGGGGTTCTCGTCCTTCTGGCTCTTCGCGAGATCGACGTCGAACACGAACTGCGAGTCACCCCGCCGCATCAAGAAGAAGTAGCGCGCCGCGTCCACTCCAGTTTCCTGAACCAGGTCGCGCAGCGACACGAACTCGCCCGTGCGCTTGGAGAAGCGCACCTCTTCCCCACCCCGCATCACTCGCACCAGCTGGACCAGCTCGGCATGAAAGAAATCGGCGGGGTAGCCCAGCGCGTGCATCGCAGCCTGCACACGAGCCACGTAACCGTGGTGATCCGCGCCCCAGATGTCGATGGCGCGCTCGAAGCCGCGCTCCCGCTTGTGGCGGTGGTAAGCGATGTCGGGCATGAGGTAGGTGTAGGTGCCATCCGACTTGCGCAGCACGCGGTCCTTGTCGTCTCCGAACGCGGTGGACTTGAGCCACAGCGCGCCGTCCTGCTCGTACGTGTACTGCCGCTTGGCGAGATCGGCGAGCGTCTGCTCGATGAGCTGTTCCTGATAGAGCCGAGACTCGAGGAAGATCACGTCGAACCGGACCCCAAACTGGCGCAGGTCCTCCTCCTGCTCGGCGCGCAGGGACTGGACGCCGATGACGCGACAGCGGCGCAGGCCTTCCGGCTCGGAAAGGTCGGCGAATGCCCGGCCTTCACGCGCCAGGATCCTCTCGGCGACCTCGACGAGATACTCTCCGTGGTAACCGCCCTCCGGGATCTCCGCCCGCCGGCCGGCTGCCTGCTGGACCCGTGCCCAGAGTGAGCTGGCGAGCCGGTCGATCTGCGTGCCCGCGTCGTTGACGTAGAACTCGCGCGTCACGACGTGGCCGGTCCAGTCGAGCAGCGACGCGATCGCGTCCCCCAGAGCGGCGCCGCGGCCGTGCCCCACGTGCAGCGGGCCCGTCGGATTGGCGGAGACGAATTCGACGTTGACCCGCTGCCCGCGGCCCACGTCGCTGCAGCCGTAGCGCTCGCCCGCAGCCAGCACGGCCGGCAGCACGGCGGCGAGCTGCGCTTCGGCGAGGAAGAAATTGATGAACCCGGGCCCGGCGATTTCGACCTTCTTGACGAGGCCCGCCGGCAGCTGCAGCGCCCGCACCAGCTGCTCGGCGACGGCGCGCGGCGGCTTTCCCTGAATCCTCGCGATCACCAGCGCCAGGTTCGTGGCGCCGTCACCGTGCGCGGGGTCCCGGGGCGTTTCGTACTTGAACTCCGGCAGCGCAGACACGCCGATCGCGTGCGCCGCGTCACGTAAGGCGCGGACGATCGCCTCGTGCGCCGTCACTTGTCGCCGGAGTCTTTTTTCTGCTTGGCGCTCCCGGCGGGCTTCGACTCGGCCGCGGGCTTGGCGTCTTTCTTCTGATCCTTCTGTTCCTTCTGTTCCTTTTGATCCTTCTGGTCCTGCTTTTCACCGGCCCGCTTGTAGTCGGTGGTGTAGAAGCCGGTCCCCTTGAAGACGAGACCCGCCCCGCCGGAGATCTGTCGCTCGGCCAGCTTGCCACACGTGGGACACTTCTCCCGGCGCTTGTCGTGCATCGACGGAAAGAACTTCTCGAACATGTGCCCCGCCGGGCATTTGTACTCGTAGGTGGGCATCGGACAAGAACTTAAGCGGCGCGGCCCGGACGGGTCAATCGGGCGTCTAGAACTCCCGCTTCTTCATCTCCGAAAAGAAGTCGCGCAGATCCACGTCGTCCTCTCGCTCCGGAGGAAGCGTGTCGTCGTAGCGGCGACGCCGGCTCGGCTTCGCCTTGGCCGCCTTGGCGGCGTTCTTCTTCGCCAGGGCGGCAATTTTCTGGTCGTCACTCTTGGACATCGCTATTCCCTCCGGTGCAAGAATCACCTGCTCGGGCCAGCCGCCGAGCGTGTGTCACGGACAGCATAAACTGCGCACCGGAGGGGCCCCCAGGCAAGTGAGGGGGACCCCCGCGCTCGGCACAAGGCCCAACGATCTCGGGCCGTCAGCCGTACGATCTGGGTGAAGCTGGAGCTATCCCACCCACCCCACCCACAGGAGGGAACATGAAGCTGCGCATCGCACTTGTGCCCATGGCGGTCCTGGCATTTGCAGCGTCCGCCGCGCTGGCGCAGAGTCCACCGTCGGGAGGTGGCCCTGGACGGCAGGGATTCGCCGAGCGGCGCATGCAGGCGCTCTTCAAAGAGATCACCCTGACGCCCGCGCAACAGGCGAAGGTCGATTCTATCCGGGCGCGCTACAGCACCCAGATGCCGGCGTTCACGCCAGGCAGCCCGCCCGATTCGGCGACGCGGGCAAAGATGCGCGACTTGTTCCGCCGCCAGGACGACGAGATTCGCGCGGTGCTGACGGCCGACCAGCAAAAAATCTGGGACAAGAACGTGGCCGAGATGCGCGCGCGACGCCCCGGAGGTCAGTGACCGGTCGCTGCTAGTGCGGCCACAGCCACACGAACGCGCCAGCCGTGAGGAGGGCGTAGATCAACCCATCCACCGTTGCCTTGAGCGTCGTGGTCCAGGCACGGCGGTACCAGATCGACATCTGCCACAGCGCAGCCGAGTATCCGATGAACGCGGTCACTCCGACGAACCGGAAGACGCGAAAGGATTCCGCGCCGGCGGGCAGCGCGCGCCCCGCGACGTACCCAGCGAAGCACCCCACCACAGCGGCGTAGAGGAACCAAAGGACGAGGCTCCTTCCCATCGCCATAGGGCCGTTCGGCATGACGGTCAACACCATGACCGGGCCCTGCTTCACCTTCGCGGCAAACTCCGGGGAGCGCATCTCCTCTCGGCTGGATGGGCGGGGGATCCTGTAGTCGCCCGGCGGGATGGCGAGCGCGCGAAGCGCGTCTCTCACCCTGTCTTCATTCGGCACCTTGGGGTAGTCGCTCTTGTGCCAGGGCGACGCCATGTGGATCGCGGAGCTCACGACGAAGACGATCACCGATGACAGCAGGATCGGCAGCCACAGCGCGGACAACCCAGTCATAACGACCTCCGTTGGTGGGCGGCTGGCCCTGAATGTACGGCCTCCCAGAAGTCTGGATAGGAGACGACGAACCCCGCCGGGTTGGTACGCAGAGACCTATGCAAGCGCCTGTTGAGCGGCCGCGGAGAGTGCGATATGGATGCGCACGTGTGTCGGATCGGCTGGGTCGTATTGCTCGAAATCGGTGGAAAAGGCTCGCGCCGAGGCATCCGCACGGGCAAAATACGCCCAGACTTGTCGCCAGGCACCCAAAACCGCGGCGGGGATGTCCCCGCTGCCGGTGAAGACGAGGTACTGGCCGGCGGGGATGAGCACGGACACAAGTTCCGGGCGCGAGGGGATGTCAGGCGGCAGCGCTCCCCCGACCACCAATGTGTACGCACCGGTGGCGTCCGTCGCGTAATCCGTGTAAACGCCGTACACAGGCTGGCCGGCGAGCTGTGCGGCCACGCTGCTCTGCCGGAAGCACTGCCAGAGCGCGGGGATGCGCGCCCGAGTGGGGTCCGCCTCGTCGGCGTTGGTGGTACGCACGGCAAGGCCGTGCACCGAGCGCGGCTGTCTGAGCCTGACGACCTCAGGAGTCACTCAACACCCGGTTGGGAGCACGCACGTCAGTGCACAACCGCTCACGCGCCGCCAAACAGCCCGATGCGCAACGGGCGCGGCGTGGCAACGCCGTCCTCCACCACGACGCGCACCAAGCGCACCGGCACGGGCTCGAATCGGTCCAGCTTGCGGTAGCCGATCGTGGTGCCGCGCGCCAGCTCGCGCCAGTTCCCGTCCCCGGCCACCGTGCCGTGCACGGCATAGCGCGCCACACACTGCCCGCGGGAGATGTCTTCCTCGAGCCGGGCGATGGCAACCGGCACGGTCCTCCCCAGGTCCACTTCGCCGACTGCCGCAACCGGCCCCGTGGAGTGCCAGTGGACCTGGTGGCCTGCCGCGACGTCCTGGGCGAACAGCGTCGTCACCCGCTCCCGCAGCGCGGCGAGTCGTACGGCGTCGGTCCGGTGGAGCAGCCCCTCGCGCGTGGGCGGCACGTTGAGGAGCAGCTTCGAGTTCCGCCCCACCGACGTGAACCAGATGTCGGTCAGCTCGTCGACCGATTTCACGCGGTCGTCCTCCGCCGGGTGATAGAACCACCCGGGGCGGATCGACGTGTCGGTCTCCGCGGGTCGCCACACCGCGCCGCCGGGATGGCCGTGCTGAAGGGCGGCGATGACGCCATCGCCCGACGCACCGGGGTACGGGACGGCGGCCGGGTCCACCGTAGACCAGTTCGGATCGCCCGCCGCGCCGGCCTCGTTGCCGCACCAGCGCACATCGGGGCCGGCGTCGGAGAACATCACCGCTCGAGGCTGGAGCCGCCGCACGAGCTGGAAGATGCGCGGCCAATCGTACACTTGGCGACGCCCGTTGGGCCCTTCCCCGTTGGCGCCGTCGAACCACACCTCGGCGATGGGCCCGTAGCGCGTGAGCAATTCGGTGAGCTGGTCGCAATAGAAGTCGTTGTAGCGCGGCGAGTCGCCGTAGACCGGCGCGTTGCGATCCCACGGAGACAGGTACAGACCGGCGCGTAACCCCTCACTCTTGCAGGCGTCGCTGAATTCGCGCACCACGTCGCCCGCGCCGCCGCGCCACGGGCTCCACGCCACGGAGTGCCGCGTGAGCCGGCTGGGCCACAAGCAGAAGCCGTCGTGGTGCTTGGCGGTCAAGATCAGCGCGCGAGCGCCAGCTGCCTTGGCGGCACGGGCCCACTGTCGTGCGTCCAGCCGCGTCGGGTCGAACACCGTGGGGTCCTCCCGCCCGTCCCCCCACTCGCGGTCGGTGAACGTATTGACGCCGAAGTGGAGGAACAACGCCAGCTCGTCACGCTGCCACGCGAGCTGCGACGGCGAGGGTCGGGGCCGCGAGCTCGGCTCGAGCCTGCTGGGCGACTGCACCAGGGGCCCCGCCAGCGCGCAGGCAGCCGCCTGGGTGAAATCGCGCCGCGAGATGCTGCCCTTGATCATGCGAAACCTCGCCCTCAGTTGGCCTTGAGCACGTCCTCGATGAAGGTCAGCGTCTTGGTCTCGACCCATTGTGCGGAAACGGCGTCCACGCCGATCGTCCCGATACGGTCGCTGGTGGCCGTCACAACTCGTCCTTTCGTAGGAGAGGGCTTGACCTCGCGCTGCACCAAGATGCCGCGCCGGGGGTCGTACTTGAACATGAGCGCCGAAGCGAGGGCGGTCTCCGGGCTGTTGGCGGTGCGGGCCCGAGGAGTGAACGACAGGGCGACGCTCGGATACGCGTCGTCCCTATCGGTATGGTCTCGGGTCGACGCCTCGTGCCCGGCGTTCTTGAGCTCGGCCATGAAGCCGTCCAGCACGGGCCGCACGATGTTTCGCAGGCAGTCGGCGCAAGCTCGTCTCTTTCGCTCCGCCGCGCCGTGCCCGGTCTTCACCGGGGGCTGCGCGCTCGCCTTCTTCTCGGCGAACGCCGTCAGCAGCGAGTGCAGCTTCGCGATGCTCTCGTCAGTCATGAGGTTGTCCCGACCCGTGTCCCGCCGACCGTGCCAAGGGAATTCTAGCTCACTTCGCCCGGCGCCGTCAGCTTCCGGCGCTCGTCAAGCCGCTGCGGGCGCCGCGCGAGGACGACCTAGTGCGGGCCGATGCGCAGGTTTGTGGTAGCGATCAGAATCTCGCGCAGGAATGACAGCAGGCCCACGAAAAAGGCGACCATAGCCGCGACGAACAACAAGGCGATGGGCACTGAGGCGTCGAAGCCCAGGAACGCCCCCACGAACAGCGTCGCGATGACAGTGCATACGAGCAGCGCGGTCACCGTGCAGAGGCTGATGGCGCGACTGGCGCGACGGCGAGCTGGATGGCGTGGGCGACGGCGGTGATGCCGGTGTCTTGTTGCACGCGCCAGCGGAGGTGAAGGTTGTGTCGGTCGCGGCGCCGCCCAGCGGCGACGCTAGTCTGCCACGTCGGACGCCAGCTCAGGGCGTGCCACCCTCGCGATCGTGAGGCCAACGTAGCCGAGCCACAGGAACGCCGGGACGTTGGCGAAGATGAGCGGCTCGAGAAAATAGAGCCCCGTGGCGGATCCGACGCCCCGCCCCCATGACAGCAAGCTGAACACCAAGCCAGCCCACGCCACCGAACGCCGCAACCCCAGCCAGGGATGACGCAGCTCGAGCGCGCCCAACAGCGTCAGACCAAGAAGGAACAGGGGATTGCCCAGCCAACCGTAGCCGATCAGCAGGCGGTTGAACGCGGCGTACAGGAGGGGGTCGGTCGTCGCGGCGCCGCGCGCCACGAGGAAATGCATAACCCACCCGTTGATCAGCGCGACTCCCGTGAAAAAGATCATCCCTACCGCCATCGCACCCCAGGCAAGGGCCAGCTCCCACCGTCGAGTGAGCGCACCGCCCGCGACGAGCAGCAGCAGCGTGCCCAGGACACACAGCACGAAGCCGGCCGCAATAGCCACGTGAATCGGACCCCACCAGGGGGTGTTCTGCAACACGGAGGGCCGCTCCTCGAATCCACCGGCTGGAACCGGGTGGAACAGCAGCCCCAAGGCCACGAGCACGGTGGCCACGGCGAGCACGTAGCCGCCGGCCCGGGCCGCGCCCGGATCGCGAACCGCGAGACTCGCTGGTCCTACTCCCGTGCGTGGGAGCGAGGGCACCGGCCTCACTTCGCGTCGTACCCTGCGTATTCCCCCCGCTGGTACACGTTGCCCTTGTATTCCTGGTCGACCTGGATGCCGATCTTGGACGTGTAGTACGCGCGCACCGTCCACCGCTTGAGCTCCGTGAAAAAGCGCTCCGCCGGCGTCTTGGGGTCCGCCTCGCCGGCCGCCATGCGGGTGAGGACCGCGACCCGCGGGTCCGGTGCGGCCTGCATGAACGGCTTCCCGTTGAGCTCCTGCGAAAGGCCATCCACGGCCTCGAGGCCGGACCGCCACCGCGCCTGCAACTCGGGGTCGAGGGACTCCGCCAGCCGGCCGTCGATGTAGCCGGACACCAGCGCGGCGCGCGCCCCGGGCGAGTGGTCGTCGGTGGGGATGATCAGGTCGGTGAGCGCGTCCAGCAACGCGAGCTCCGCCGCCGTCAGGAACTTGCCGGGCAGGGCGACCGCGGCCGGCGCCGTCACCGCCTGGGCTGGGAGCAACGGGGCAGCCAGCGCTGCCGCGGTGGCTTCGATCATCTCGCGGCGCGAGAGCAATTCAGGGCGATCGGTCGCGTCGGTCATAGAGTCCCCTTCCGGAATCCGTCCGCCAGATACTCGCAGGAGCGCCACGCCAGCGCCATGATGGTCCACGTGGGATTCTGGCACGACGCGCTCACATGACTGGACCCGTCGACGACAAACAGATTCTTCACGTCGTGCGACTGCTGGAACTGATTCAGCACCGACGTCTTGGGGTCGCTGCCCATCCGGGCCGTGCCCAGCTCGTGAATCGACCACCCCTCGGTGAGCATCTTATCGTCCGTGCCCACGACCTCGATCCCCGCGGCCTCGAACATCTCGCGCCCGGCGACCACCATGTCCTCGCACATCTTGCGCTCGTTGTCGCCGAACTGATAATGGAAGCGCAGTGTGGGGATCCCCCACGCGTCCTTCGCGTCGGGATCGAGATCGACGTAATTCTCGTAGCGTGCCAGCACTTCGCCGAAGCCGCCCATCCCGATGAACGCCCCAGCGTGGTCACGTACCTCTTTCTTGAATTGCGCGCCGAATCCCGGGGTCCCCATGGCATTCCCCGGGAAAATCGAAAAGCCACCGCTCCCCTCGAAGCCGTAGCCGCGTACGAATCCCGGTTGACGATCCTGCAGGTTGCGGAACCGCGGGATGTAGAACCCGCCCGGCCGGCCGTCATCGAGGGTGGGCGGCTTGCCGACGAGGTCCTTCACGAGCCCGGTGACCCCGGGGCCCATCACGTGCTCGCAGAAGTTGTGCCCCACGTGCCCGCTCGAGTTGCCGATCCCGTTGGGATGCTGGGGAGAGCGCGACAGCAGCAGCAGCCGCGCCGACTCGAGCGTCGACGCGGCGAGAATCACGACCTTCGCCTTGGCCTCGTAGGATTTGTGCGTGGCGCTGTCGATAAAGGCGATCCCGCGCGCCTTGCCGGTGTTCCGGTCGACGAGCACCTCGTGCGCGATCGAGTTGGTGCGGATCGTCAGGTGCCCGGTGTCCATGGCGGGGTAGATCAGACCCGTCGGCGAATCGAATGCGGCGTGGATGTCGCAGCCGCCCGGCCGCCGGTCGCAGGCGCCGCGGCCGTAACACTTACTCCGGTACCGGTTGTGCTTCAAGCCGTCTGTGGTGACACCGGCGCGGTACGGCGTCAGGACGCGCCCCATCTTCTTCAGGCTCTCGCGCATCCGCACCTCGCCCAGGGTGAGCTTGTTGGGGCGTTGAAACAGGCTGTCCGGCAGGTGCGGCAGGTTTTCCTTGACCCCGGAGATGCCGAGGTAGAGATCGACCTTGTCGTAGTAGGGCTGCAGGTCCGCGTACGAGATCGGCCAGTCGTCGCCGTACCCGTCGTGCGTCTTCGCCTTGAAATCGTAGTCGGACAGGCGCAGCGCCAGGCGGCCCCAGATGTTCGTCTTGCCCCCGAGCGCGCGAGCACGCACCCAGGCGTATTTCGTTCCGGTGTAGGGATGATCCTTCTCGTCGACGAGGATGTTCTTGACGTAGTCGGACCCGCCCCACCCGCCGACGTAGGACATGACGTGCTTGAACGTGCTCCCTTTCGCGTAGGGAGGCGTCCGGATGTTGTACTCGTTGAACGACAGGGAATGGTATCCCGGAGGCGCGTCGCCCCGGCGGGGATGGTCGTAGGGCCACTGCATCGAGCGCAGCTCCTGCTCGATGGGCAGCTTCTTCCCGGCTTCGAGCATCAGCACCCGCAGGCCCCGCGACGTGAGGACGTGGGCGGCCATGCCACCGGCGGCGCCCGAGCCCACGATCACCGCGTCGTAGGTCTTGGACAGATCGACGTCCTGCTCAAGCGGTGGGGGAACCCTCAGCAGGGTCATCGGCACCTTCCTCCCTTCGTGGTATGGCTCGACCCGTTGGTTCGAGAGCGGTTGGCTGCCTGACGGATCGCGCTTAAGCTGCGGGCCGACGGCTATCAGCGCTAGGGCGAGAACCGGTTTTTTTCCGCGCGGTAGACGAGGCGCCCCGTCACGACCAGCAGAAACATCAGCGCCGTGACGCCGCAACCCGCAGCGTATATGAGCAGCCGCGGCAGGCGCTCCGCTCGGACCCGATCCCAGTTGTTGAACCGGAGGCCGATATCGCCGCTGCTGAGGGCGGTCGAGCCGGCGTCCTGCTGAACCCGAAGCTGCCCAGCCTCGAGCAGCGCTGCCAGCGGCCTGCCGCGAGCGTAGATCTCCACCCGATCCGCACTCTCCGCCAGCGGCACCAGCATGGCATGCGGCGTCCACCAGATGTCGCTGCGCTGAGTCAGTTCCGTGTACAGCGGGACGGCGGCAATGAGGAACAGGGTCACCATGAGAGTCGAATACAGGAGGCGGATGCGGGGAGGCATGCTAGCTCCTCCATGCCGGTAAGGGGGTTGGGCGCGGCAGCTTCATCGGTCCCGACTGCCCGCAGTCACGCTGCGCGCGATCACGTAGTAGTTGGGATCCACCTTGAAATCGACCGGGGTCGCCAGCGGCAGCGTCACCGTCTGCCACGCTTCGGTCGGGTGCACCACCCTGAAGCTGTCCGGCGACACAATGACCTTGAGCGGCATGTCGAAGCCGGGCACCACGTCGGTCCAGCGGTAGGACAGCGTCGCTCTCGCGAGCGTGTATTCCAGCACCGGCACCTGGGTAGTGCGCAGGTACTGATCGAACAGCTTAGTCAGATCGGTCCCCGCGTGCGCGCTGATATAGTCCTCGACCTGCTTGCCCATCACCGTCTGGTGCCAGAAGGTCTGATTGAGCCCGCGCAGGATGCCCCGCCACTTCTCGTCATCGCCGACGATCTGCCGGATGGTGTGCAGCATGTTCCCGCCCTTGGGATACATGTCGCCAGAGCCTTGATCGTTGACTCCGTAGGCGGGGATGATCGGCCGGTCGTTACGGATGCCGCGGCGCGTCCCGATGGTGTAACCGGCGCCGGCCTCCTTCCCGAAGAGGCACTCGGTGTAGAGCCCTTCGGCGTAGTTAGCGAAGCTCTCGTGCACCCACATATCGGCGTTGTCTTTCGCCGTGATGTTGTTTCCGAACCATTCGTGGGCGCTCTCGTGCACGATGATGAAATCCCACTTCAGGCCGAGGCCGGTGCCCGAGGCGTCGCGCCCGCGATAGCCGTTCGCGTACCAGTTGCCGTAGGCGACGGCGCTCTGGTGCTCCATTCCCGTATTCGGCACCTCCAACAGTTTGTAGCCGTCCTCGTACCAGGGATACGGTCCGAACCAATGCTCGAAGCATTGCAGCATCGACTTGGCCTGGGTGAACTGTCGCCTCGCGGCGTCGAGGTGATAGGTGAGGGGCCAGAAGTCGAGCGTCAGCGGCCCCAATTCGCCCATGAACAGGTCGGAGTAGTGCTCGTAGCTACCGGCCCCGACCGCGATGGCGTAGTTATTGATCGGATTCACCACGAACCACTCGTATGTCGTCGTGCCGTCCGGATGATGGGTCACGCGGCGCAGCCGCCCGTTGGAGACGTCGATCATCGGATCCGGCACGGTGAGCGCCACGCGCTGGCTATCGGGCTCGTCGGCCTGCGTGTCCTTGTTGGGCCACCACACGCTCGCGCCCATCCCCTGGTCCGTGGTGACGATCCACGGCCGGCCCAGGCTGTCCGTGGTCCAGGTAAACCCGCCCTGCCACGGCGGCCGCTTGGCCGGCTGCGGCTTGCCGTGATAGTAGACGGTGATCGTCTTGCGGTCGCCGGCGCGCTGGCGGGCGCTCAAGGCGGCGAAGAAGGCGTTCCCTTCCCGCCGGAATCCCACCGCCCGGCCGTCCTGCACCATGCTGTCGACATCGAGCGGCACCATCAGGTCGATTTGCATCTCCCGCGGCGGCGAGAGCACGCGGTAGGTGATGCCGTTGTACCCGGTGACACTGCTGTCCGCCGGATGGATGGCCACGTGCAGGTCGTAGAACGCCACGTCCCACCACGCCCGTCCTGGCGTCGTGAACGAGCCGCGGAGCGTGTCGGCGCGGGTGAAGGCCCGGGTGGCTTGAGCCGCGACCTTAGTGCAGCAGCCGAGCAGGAGGCTGAAGCCGAGGAGCCCGCCCATCAGCTGCACAGGAGCCGCCCGAAGACGTTACGGCTTGGCGGACTGCTTCTGGGGATCGTCCGCCGGATTCACGTAGGTCATGGCAAACGGGCCCATCGCGCTCACGGAAATAAGCGTGGTGCCCTTCGCCGCCGCGAAGTGATGCGCGTTCGCCGGCAGCGACCCCTTCTCCCCGGCCGCCATCGGTTTCGCTTTCGCTGCATCGAAGCGATCACCCATACCGACGAGGAGCGTGCCTTTCTTGACTTCCACGGCTTCATCCGTGGGATGGAAATGCGGCGGGATCTTGTACCCGCTCGGCATGGCGAGCTCGACTGTAAACGGCCCCGCCTTGCTGGGGTCACCGCTCACCACCGCCATCCTCGCGCCCGTGGGGAACACCGCGGGTGCGGGGCCCCAGTGCCGCGGGGTGGGCTCCGCCGCTGGGGCAGCTTGAGCACGAGCGGCGGGAGCAACAACGAGAAGGAGGCACGCCGAAACAGCAGGGACGCGCATAAGACCTCCGAGGGTCATGAGTGGGTGCCGGCAAGATGGCGGCGAGGGCGCGAGAACGGAAGAGCGGCTCACGCGGCGTGACAAGCCCTCTGCTCGGCCGCCCCTGTCACCCCCGCTCATCCGCTGTGGGGCCGTAGATCGACGGGAGTGGGATGTCGTTGAGGCGGAGGTACACGCTGAGCTGCCCGCGATGATGGACGAGATGGTTGATGTGTGTGCGCACCACGGCGCTGCGCGGCAGGGCCATGAGGACACGGTCGCCATGCTTGAGCGACCAGACCACCGCGAAGTCGGCGTCCTTGGCAGCAGCGAGCGCCTGGCGGGCGGCGCGGACGTTCTTGTCGAACTCGGCCAGCAGCGCCGGCGTCGTCTCGAAGCTGTATCCCGGGTAGGTCGCCAAGTTGATCTCGGTGTCCCGCAGCATGGCGGTCATCCAGCCCGGCATTCGTGCCACCAGCTGCGCGAGATGTCCGAGGGCAAACGACTTCGGATGCGGCTTCCATGTTGCCTTGTCGCTCGGCACGCGCTCCAGCAACTTCCGCGTCGTCGCCATTTCATGATCGAATTCTGGTAAGAGCGATTCGGCGATGGTCATGGGGGCTGCTCACTCCTTCTGCCCATCGTGCCCCGACGCACGATGGGCGCCGCGTTGGAACGAGTCTTCAAAGACGTGTGCGGACGTGTACTGATTGACCCCCACTGATGCTTCCGTTCTTAGCGCGTCGCGTTGGCCAGATCCTTCACCGCCGCGGTGAGGGCTCCCACCTTCGCCTGATCGCCCGCTCGCGAGTCGATCGGTTGCCCGTTGACCACGATCTGCGGCCCTCCCTGAGAATCGGGGTTCAGTTGTGTCGCCAGCTGCGTCAGCGCATCCCGGCGCTGCTGCCCTGAAAGGCGTTCCGCGCGGGCGAGCGCGGTCCGGGCGGCCGCGAGCTTGTCGGGCGCCAAGCCGTTGGAGCGGGCGAGCTGGTCCAGGTAGGCGCGCGCTACCACGAAGCTCGCGGGCCACACCAGCTTCGGCTGATCCTGGACGTTCAAATAGTCGAAGTGCACGAGCTTCGCCGCGTCGATCTCGTTCTGCGAGAGGAACCCGCTCGGCTGCAGCTCGAGGATATCGAGCCCCCGCGCGATCTCGGAGCTCACGATGTAGCCGTTGTACCAATACGCGGACCAGGACCCGGCGCCGACAAACTTGGTCGAGTCCATCGGGCCACGGTCGAAGTACGCGATCTCCTTCGGGTGCGCCGGATCCGTCCAGTCGAACACCGACACACCGCCCTGATACCAGGCCTGGACCATGATGTCGCGCCCGGGGATGGGAATCAACGAACCGTTGTGGGCCACGCAGTTTTCGTTCGCCGTCTGCGGGGCGGGCATCTTGTAGTAGCTCTGGAACGTCATCGTGTCGTGGACCAGCGTGAAGATCGCGTCGGCGCCCCACTCGTACTTGTCCGTCGCTCGGCACCGGGGCTGCCCGCCGCCGCCCCACTCGTCGGTGAACAGGAGCTTGGTACCATCGTTGTTGAACGTCGCCGAGTGCCAGAAAGAGAAGTTCGAATCGGCCACGGCGCCGATCCGCTTCGGATGGGACACGTCACGGATGTCCAGCAGGAGGCCGTACCCGCCGCAGGCGCCGCCGGCCAATCCGATGACGGGGTAGACGGTGATGTCGTGGCACTGGGTGGGCCCGGGGCGCACGCCGTTACGTGTCCCGGGCGGGGGCCCGCCGACGAGCGCATCGACGATGCTCTGGATGGCGCCCCGCAGCGCGGTGCTGTCCACGCCCGTCGGCGCACCGGTCCCCTGCCGCGCCTTGACGATGCTGTCCAGCATCGGCTGGACGAATCCCGAGGGCAGGACGAACTCCATGCCCCGCACTTTCGCCGTGAACCCGCCCGCGGCACGCGCCGTGGCGGCCGCGGTGGCCGCGGCGGCGATATCTTGCGGCGTCTCCGCGTGCGTGGCCGCCTCGGTAAGATCAGCGAAAATCCGCGGGGAGCTGACGATGCTCGCCAGCTCGGGGTGGGCCAACGGCACCTTGATGACCTCGATCCGGAACAGCGCGGAGTTCGGGTCCTGGTCCGGCGCCAGCTTTGAGCACCCCGAGAGCTCGTTCGGCGACCGCACACCTGCCGATCCGGACACGTAGAGGTACACGTTCTCCTTGTCGTTCGGATCGTCGACCACCGTGTGGGTGTGCGAGCCACGACAGGTCTGCACATTCCCGATGTACTTCGCATTGGCGATATCGCTGATGTCGAAGATCCGAATGCCCCGTAACCGGTCCGCGCTGACCGAGTCGTGCACCCCTTGCGTGCCGCAATCGAGGCGGCCCGACATGCCTTCACCCGAGACGAAGAGCAGGTTCTTGTAGACGGAGACGTCGCTCTGTGATGCCGGGCAGAGATACCCGACCGTCAATCGCGGTTGCTTCGGGTTGGAAATGTCCCAGACTTGAAAGCCGTTGTAATTCCCTTGAATGACATGATTCCCGGAGAACGAGAGATCGGAGTTGGTGACCCCGGCGAACTTCTCCGACGGCCGCGTTTTCGAGACCACCCGCAGGTTCCAGGTCGCTTCGCCGGCGTCCATCTCTCCCGCGCGCAGGCCGACCCGCCGGTCGGGGGTGGGCGCCGTCGTGGACATATCGAGCTTCGCGGTGGCGCACGCGGCGAGGGACAGCGCGAGTGTCGCAAGCGACACAGACAACGATGCAGATTTCACTGTGGGCTCCGGTGGAAGGCTTCGAGCATGCGGTTCATGCGGTCAATTTCGGTGGACTGATCGGCGAATACGTCGGAGGCGAACCGGAAGACCGTCTCTTGTTCTCCCCCACCCTGCGAGCCGAACAGCTGATTCACCATGGTGATGGCACCCTGGTGGTGCTGGATCATGAGCGTCAGGAACAATCGGTCGAACTCGGGGCCCCGCGCCCGATCCAGCTGCGCCAGTTGCCCAGCGGTCAACATTCCGGGCATCAGCATGGAAGGATCCATGCCCGGCATCGCGTAGTGAGCGGCATCCGCCTCCGGAACGGGCTCATGCCGCTCCCGGAGCCAGCGCTGCATGAGGGCGATCTCGTCGCGTTGGCCTACGACGATGCGCTCGCACAGCGCACGCAGGGCCGCACTCGCATCATGCGACGGCGCCCAGCCGGCGATCAGCACCGCCTGCGCGTGGTGGCCGATCATGCCGGCCATGAAGTGCACGTCGGCTGACGTGTAGGGGGGCCGACCGCTGTCAGGCCGAGCCTGCGCCGCGGGTGAGGCGCTGTGCTGCGACGGCGCCTGGTGGGTGGTCGTGGCGCACGCCGCAGCGGCGATGAAGACGAGGGATGTCGTCTTCATTCGCCCCCCACCTACAGCCCGGCCCGGCCCGCGCCCCCCCCGTTGGCCAGATCCGTCACCGCTGCGGCGAGCGCCCGCACCCTCCCCTGATCGGCGGCTCCCTGGGAATCACCGTTCAGCTGCGTCGCCAGCTGCGTCAGCGCATCCCGGCGCTGCTGCCCGGCAAGGCGTTCCGCGCGGGCGAGCGCCGTCCGTGCGGCAGACACTCTATCAGGGGCCAAGCCGTTAGAGCGCGCCAGCTGGTCCAGGTAGGCGCGTGCCACCACGAAGCTCGCGGGCCACACCAGCTTCGGCTGATCCTGGACGTTCAAGTAGTCGAAGTGCACCAGCTTCGCCGCGTCGATCTCGTTCTGCGACAGCAAACCGCTCGGCACGAGCTCGAATAGGTCGAGCCCGCGCCCGATTTCGGAGCTCACGATGTACCCGTTGTACCAGTACGCGGACCACGAGCCGGCGCCGACGAGCTTGGTCGAGTCCATCGGGCCGCGATCGAAATACGCTATTTCTTTGGGATGCACCGGATCGGTCCAGTCGAACACCGAGACGCCGCCCTGATACCAGCCCTGCACCATGATGTCGCGCCCCGGGACCGGGAGGAGCGAGCCGTTGTGGGCCACGCAGTTTTCGTTCGACGTCTGCGGCGCGGGCAGCTTGTAGTAGCTCCGGAACGTCATCGTGTCGTGGGCCACCGTGAAGATCGCGTCGGCTCCCCACTCGGGCTTGTCGGTGACGCGGCACTTGGGCGCTAGACCTCCGCCCCACTCGTCGGTGAACAGCAGTTTGGTGCCGTCGTTGTTGAACGTCGCCGAATGCCAGAACGCGAAGTTCGAGTCGGCCACCGCGGCGACGCGCCGCGGGTGGGCCGGGTCACGAATGTCGAGCAGCACGCCGTACCCGGCGCACGCGCCGCCCGCCACGCCCAGAGCCGGGTAGACGGTGATGTCATGGCACTGGACAGGCCCGGGCCGGGGCGCGTTACCGGGGGTGGGCGGGTTGACTATGCGATCCACAATTCCTTGCAGGCCGGCACGCAGCGCCGCGCTGTCGGCGCCGGTCGGTGCCCCGCTCCCCCCGCGCGCCTTCACGATGCTGTCGAGCCGCGCCGCCACGAATCTGGGCCCCACCACGATTTCCGTGCCGCGCACGGTCGCGGTGAACCCGCCCTTGGCACGCGCCTCCGCGGCCGCCTTGGCCGCGGCGGCGATATCCTCCGGCGCCTCGCCGTGCGATTCCCGCGCGGCCAGGTCGGCGAGGATCGCCGGCTTGCTCACCACGTGCGCCTGCTCAGGATGGGCGAGCGGCACCTGGATCACCTCGATCCGGAACAGCTCGCTGTTCGGATCCTTGTCGGGGGTGAGCCCCGAGCATCCCGCGAGCTCATTAGGCGAGCGGACCGGGGCCGAGCCCGACACGTAGATATAGAGATTCGCCGTGTCGTTCGGGTCGGTCACCACGGTGTGCGTGTGCGAGCCGCGGCAGGTCTGCACGCTGGTGACGGGCTTGGGGTGCGCGATGTCGGAGATGTCGAAGATGCGGATGCCGCGCATGCGGTCCTTGCTCACGGAATCGGGCACGCCCTGGGTGCCGCAGTCGAGCCGGCCGTTGAAGTCCTCGCCCGACGTGAACAGCAGGTTACGGTACACCGAGACGTCGTTCTGCGCGTCGGGGCAGACGTAGGTCGTGACCAGCGTGGGATGGCTCGGCTGCGCGATGTCCCACACCTGCAACCCGTGGAAGTTGCCCTGGATGACGTAGTGCCCGGTGAAAGCGATATCCGAGTTGAGGAAGCCGAAGTCGCCCGGATTGGTATCGTCGGTGAACTGCGCCGGCTTCGGCGCCGCGGATACGAGGCGCAGGTTCCACGCCGCATCGGCGGCGTTCATCCACCCCGCACGCAGCCCGACGCGCCGATCGGGGCTGGGAGCCGTGGGAGACATATCGAACTTCGTGGCGGTGGCGCAGGCGGCGACGACCGTGCCGATCGCGAGCAAGACGAGCTTGGATCTCACTGGGGGCTCCGTTGAGGGGGTTGAGACAGGCCATCGAGCATCCGGGTCATGCGGTCGATCTCCGTTGTCTGATCGGCGCTCACGTCGGAGGCGATCTGAAACAACGGCCCGTCCCGGGCGGCGCCAGGGGTGTCGACCAGCTCGCGCACCATCGTGAGCGCACCGCGGTGGTGCTGGATCATGAAGGTGAGGAACAGCCGATCGAACTCAGGGCCGCGGGCGGCGTCGAGCTGCGCCAGCTGCTCCTGGGTCAGCATGCCCGGCATGGGCATGGGGTGATCCATGCCCGGCATCATTAAGCCGTGCGGGTCAGGGTCCGGCACTGGCTGATGGCGCTCCCGCAGCCAGCGCTGCATGAGGGCGATCTCGTCGCGTTGCCCGACGACGATGCGCTCACACAGGGCGCGCAGGGCCGGACTCGCGCCGTGCGCGGGCGCCCAGCCGGCGATCAGCACCGCCTGCGCGTGGTGGGCGATCATGCCGGCCATGAACTGCACGTCCGCCGCGCTGTACCGGGGGCGGGCGCTGTCGGCCTGGCCCAGCGCCCTAGTCGCGATGAGGGCTAGCACCCCGGCCCCGATCACGCACGCTCTCCTCATGCGGCTCGACCCTCTGTTGACCACGCGCGCTAAAGCTGCGGGCGACGCGCGCGTCGGGCAAGGTGGGTGCACCCTGCTCCGTGGCGCTTCGCCGCTCAGGCCGCGGCGCCCCCGCTGGTCTTCGACGCCGCCCAGTTCAGCAGCATGAGGCACGGCACGACGTATGGAAAAATCCCGTACAGTGTGTCACTCACCGAGTGCGCGTGGCGATCGACCGCCCAAAACACCTGCACACAGAAGAGGGCGGCGAGGAGAACGAGCCCGAAGGCCTGCCAGGTGACCGGCCGGTACACCCAGCCCCATGCAACGAACCAGCGGCGCTGCGCCATAGTGCACCTCTCGAACAGGGTTGCGTCACGGTCTAAGGCCCGATATGCAGCAAGGGTAGGACCCAGTCGAGCACGGCCGCCCCTCGGACCTCGCCATACAGTGTACTTTATGATACAAAGTGACGCAACAGCGGCCTCCCTACCGTGCCTCGCGGCGACCCTGCATAATAGGCCGACACTGCTGGTGCGACGCCGTCAACCTCACGCGATACCTGGAGACGCCGTGAAGACGCACAACTATTCGCGCCGCGAATTCGTCGGCCTGAGTGCGGTGGCCGCCGGCGCATCGCTCGCCGGGAGTACGCTCGGGCCGCTCCCACCCACTTCCCTGCCCGATCTGAGAGCCGTAGCCGCCAGCGACCGGGTCCGCTTCGGCATGATCGGCATCGGCATGCAGGGTTCGGGACTGCTCCGCGAATCCATCTCGCTGCCGGGTGTGGAATGTGCTGCCGCGTGCGACTTGTACGACGGCCGGCACACGCTGGCGCGGGAGATCGTGCGCCCGGACCTGCCGGTGACGCGCCGCTATCAGGAGCTGCTGGACAACAAGGACATCGACTGCATCGTGGCGGCGGTGCCCGATCACTGGCACAAGCAGGTGGTGGTGGACGCGGTCTCCGCGGGGAAGGACATCTACTGCGAGAAGCCGATGTCGCACAGCGCCGCCGACGGCGTGGCCATGGTCACCGCAGGGAAACAGACCGGACGCATTGTGCAGATCGGGTCGCAGCGCGTCAGCTCCCAGATCTGCGCCAAGGCCAAGGAGCTGATCGCGCAGGGCACGCTCGGCGAGCTGATGCTCGTCGAAGGCTGGCTCGGGCGCAACGATCCCACCGGCGCGTGGGAGTATCCGCCGCCGCCCGATTTGTCCCCCAAGAACCTCGACTGGGACACCTGGCAGGGGACCGTCCCCAAGCGGCCATTCGATCCCTTCATCTTCGCGCGCTGGCGCTGCTGGAAGGAGTACGGCACCGGAGTGGCCGGCGACCTGTTGGTGCACCTGATCAGCGGGATGATGTTCATGGTCGGGATCAACGCCCCGCCCAAACAGGCGAGCGCGGTCGGCGGCATCCGACGCTGGAAAGACGGCCGCAACATGCCCGACGTCCACGCCGTCGTGTACGACTACGACGGCCTGCCGGTGTACATGCGGCTGAACCTGGGAACCGAGATGCCGGAGATGTATCGCATCCAGGGTTCGAAGGGCCTGCTCGAGGTCACGGGATCCAGCCTGAGCTTCACGCCCCAAACCGGCAAGGATCAATACCCCAGCTATTACACCGGCAGCTACCCGCGCGCGCTGCGGGATGCTTACCTCGCGAAATGGCACCAGGACAACGACCTGAAGATCGGCCAGCAGGTGGCGATGCCGGAGACGATCTCATTCAGCGGGCCCGACTTCGACGACGTGCGACCACATCTGTGGACGTTCTTCGAGGCGGTGCGCACGCGGAAGCCGGTGGTGGAGGACGTCGTGTTCGGTCACCATGCGGCGCTGGCCTGCCACATGGCGAATGAGTCGTACTTTCGTAAGAACGCTGTGTCTTGGGACGAGGCCGCGAAAGGCATCAAAGGCTGAGGGCCGTGATCGTCCTTCGCTGACCTAGCGGGTGAAACGGACCACGAACGCAAGCAGCAGCACCAGCCCCGCTGCGAGAGCGCCCTCGACGGCCCCTACCAGTGCCGAGTTCCAGACGGTGCGAACAAAAGGAACGTGGACGGAGGTCAAGGCTAGCAACAGTCCGAACAGCAAGCCAAGGCCAGCGCCCCACACGGCGGCCGTTCGCACGGCCTGATGCCACGGCCCTGACGCGCCGCGGATGCCTACGGCGATGCCCGCAGCGAGGGGGAGCAGCAGCATAAGGTTCAGGACAGGCTTCAAGCGCTTCTCAGACGGCGCGCCGTAGCGCGCGACCGCGGCTTGCGGCCGCCGCGTGGCAGCTTAGCGAGGTATGCCTCGGCAGCGCGCAAGGCGCGGCGTTTGCCGCCGTAGGTGAAGTCGCCGAAGAAGCGGCGATGGCGCGGCGCGTAGGTGCCGTTCGGCCGTGCATAGAAGCCGGCGCGCACGAACCAACCATGGGTGCGTGTCGAGGGCTGGTCAATGCGGCTGATGCCGCGCGGACGCACAGAGTGGCGACGGGTGCTCTTCATTGCACGCTCGAAGGTGAAGGTCGAGAAGCTCAGCATGGCGCAACACGCTCTACCGGACCGCGCTTAAGCTGCGGGCGACTCCCTGGCCGGCGCAAGGCCGTCCGGTGTTTCGTTAGCGGCTACGCGAACAGTCACATGCTGGACAGCCCTTGTCGAATACGACCCGCCAGTGGCCATCGGGATCGCGACGCCAGATCGAGTTGAAGGTGCCGATTTGGCGACCGGTGGGATCCCGCACCGGCCCGCTGCTGAGAGCAAGGGATCCGGACTCGAGGACTTCGACGATTTCGGGGCTCCAGGAGAATGGAGCGGCACGGCCCTCGAAGAAGGGGCGCCAGCCTGCCACGACCGCCGCTCTCCCATGCAGCGTACCTAGGCGACCCAAGAAGACAGCGTCGACAGCCACGTACATCGCGAACGCTTGGGAATCGCGCGCGGCGAGCGTCTGGGCAAAGGCGCTCTCGGCTTCGAAAACCTGCCGGGCCAGTGCCTGTCGAAGCTGCGCCTGGGCTTGGACAACGGTGGGCCAGAAGAGGAGTGTGAGGGGCACCAAGATCTGGCGGCGCATGAAACTGTCCTCAAGCGGAGGTGGCGGGGGAGAGTCGCCGCAGGGCCAAGGCGCGCCCCGCGCTCAGCTCGCCCTAGTGACGGCGGAACGGTGGGTCAGGGAGCCTCCGAGTGATCACGGTCCGGCACCTTTAGGCGCTTGTTAGGCGGCGGCCCGTCGAAAGATAGTCGGCGAGGCCCTTGAGACGAAACGCGAAGTCCTGGGTAAACAGGGTCCCGTCGGAAAGTGGTCCCCCTTGAGCCTCCGCCATCTGAACTCGAACGTGGCTCACCCGCTGGACCAGTTGCACGAGCTGTTGTGTTTCCCACGCCTCTGCCGGACTGTTGTAGATCGGCCGGGGAAGGTCCGCTGCTTCCGCCAGCAGCTGCAACATGCGGGCCACCTCATCGACGTGCACCAGTGATAGCCGGGCTGAAGGAGCGAAGGGGATCGAAATAGCAGGTTGGTCAGCGGAATCCGCGGTGCTGAAGATTTGCGAACGCCAACTCGACGCGGTATTCCTGGCACCAGGGCCCACCACACGGGCGATTCGAAGGGACACGAAGCTGAGACGTCTCGCCGCAGCGAGATTCTCGCCGAGCAGTTCCACGGTACGCTTCGCAGCGCCATAGGGTTCGTCGGGTACGGTTAGATCGCGTTCGTTGAGGGCGCGAGACGGGTGCGCTGACCCGTACACGCTCATGGAGCTGCCGAAGACGAAGCGGTCCACCCGGTGTGTTGCCGCCTCCCGCAGCAAGCTGAGGGTGCCGGTGAGGTTCACCTCGGCTGCAGCGATCGGATCTGCGCGGAATGCGGTAGGAAGAACCGCCGCGAGGTGAATGACCGTTCCAATGGCATGGGACTCGAATAACTGGACGATCTGATCATTGCTTTTGACATCGCAGGGTTCAATGCGCTCCTGAGCGTGTGCCTGGACGTCTACGGCGAGGACCTCACGCCCCGCCGCCCGGAGTAATGAGCAGACTTTCGATCCGATGTGGCCACTTGCACCCGTCACTAGGACGATCGGGCCGGCAGACCTACCTGGCATGGAGGGAGTCGAGCGGTCTACCGCTGCCTAGTGGGCACAAGATAGTCGTGCGCGGCGACGATCTGCCAACGCCCGCCCCCACGTACCCACGTGTCAGTGAACCGGTACCGGCGATCAAACGGACCACTCGGCCCGTGGCCGGAGACGACCAGCCATCCGGTGACGACCGCCGTCGTACCGAAACGATGAACCTGCATGGCTTCGTTGTGCGCGGTCTCAACCGTGTCCGGGCCGGCAACGATGTCGTGTAACACGTCATCGCGACCGACGGTGCGATCGTTCTCGGTGTAAATGAATCCGTCCGCAAGGAGTCGCCGAAACACCGCAGCATCACGCCGGATCAAGGCCACAGCCCAATCATCTTCCAACCGGAGCAGCACGCGTGCCTCGGTGTCTTGCACGCTGAGGATCTGCGAAGCGATCGCGCCGAGCTCGGCACGTGGTGTCGACAGCGCCGTGCGCCCTGGAAACGACTCGGGAGCCTGCGTGGCGAGCAGCAGAGCGACGAGATCGAGAGCGCTCATGGCGCTGGCACCCCGTACCCGCGGGCCATCCCCGTGGCAGCCAGCACCATGAGCACCACGAGCGCGGCCTGTACGAAGCTGATCTGCCCGAAACGGCTCGCCGCCCCAGTGTCCGGTACGCCGCCGCGGGCCACGACGCGGCGCCACTGAATCAACGCGATCATCGGCCGCAGCTCGAGTATGAGAATCGCGGCGAGTAGGCCCATCTTTCCCCAGAAGAAGTGATTGTGGAGATAGTAGAAGCTGCCCTTCTCGAATCCGCCAAAGGCCCGTACCAGGCCAGTGCCGATCCAAAGGACCGCAGCGACGCCCCACCAGGTGTCGGCATAGAAGGCCCTGCGTAATCCAGCTGGATCGAGCTCACCACGCAGCGCGCGACCACGCGCCCAGACTGCCCCGAGTCCGAGTCCGAGCGCCAGCAAATGAACGGCAGCCAGAAGCCAGCGGATCGTCATTGGACGTGTTCCCCTACACGATCACCGCGCGTCGGCGCAACTGCAGTTGAACGATAGTGCGTGCGCAGCGGCGCGCTCAAGGGTCGTGCGCAACGATAAGTCAGGCCGCCAGGCGTCGTGCCGCGAACGGCCACGTTCGTCCTTTCCACGACCACGCTCCGAAACACACCGCACCCAGCACCAGCGCGCCCAGTCCAAACCCGACCACCGTTGGCGGCGTCGTCGCGAAGATGAAGATCCACCCAAGCAGAGCGACCAGGCTCGGCACCGGATAGAGCCACATCCGATACGGCCGCGGCATGTCCGGCGCGCGCCGCCGCAGCAACGTCACCGCGCCGATCTGCCCGATGAACTGCACGAGAATCCGCGTCGTGATCAAGGCATCGATAACCATGCCCAGCGACACGAAACCGGCGAGGATCGAGAGGATGCCCAGCACGACGAGCGAGACGTGTGGGAATCCCTGGGTCGGATGGAGGCGCGCGAACACCTTGAAGAAGTAGCCGTCCTTCGCCGCCGCATACGGCACGCGCGAGTACCCCAGCAAGAGGGCGAAGACCGAGCCGAACGCGGTCCAGAGGATCATCGCCGTGAACAGCGTCGCGACGCCCGGACCGTACATCCGTTCCATGAAGAGCGAGACGATGAAGTGGGACTGCGGGCGTGACTCGGCCGGGACGAAGTCCCGCCACGGGACGACGCCGATGATCGAGAGATTGACGGCGAGGTAGATCACCGCGACGAGGGCGGTGCTGATGAGAATCGACCGGGGGATCACCCGGCCGGGATTCTGGACTTCGTCGCCGATGTAACAGACATCGTAGTAGCCGAGGTAGTCGTAGACGCCGATCCGCGACGCGGCGCCGAGGCCCAGCAGAAAGCCTAAGGAGAAGTTGAACGCGCCTGGCGGAAAGTCGAAGGCGACCCCGGGGTCGAAGTGGCGGACACCGGTCACGATGACCACGATCACGGTGACGATCGTTCCAATCCAGAGCGCGACGGTGATCGTCGCGATCGACGTGATCCGCCGGTAGAGGAGTGCCAAGTTCGCAAGCCCGATGATCGTCACGACGAGGATCGTCTGGCGCGCCGTGATCCCCTTCCATATGTAGCCGAGGTACTGCGAGAAGCCGATGTACCCGGAGGCGATCTCGAGGGGGCCACTGAGCACGAACTGCCAGACGAAGAGAAAGCCCATCAAGCGGCCGACCGTCTCCGCGCCGTAGCCTTGGCGCAGATACGCGAACGAGCCGCCGGATCCCGGCATCGCCGCCCCGAGCTCGCTCCAGACCATCCCGTCGCAAATGACGATCACCAGTGCGACGACCCAGCCGAGCATCGCTTGCGGACCGCCCAGCGCGGACATGAGCAGCGGGATCGTGATGAACGGTCCGATGCCGATCATGTTCGTCATGTTCAGCGCCGTGGCGTGCATCAGGCCGAAGCGGCGGACCATCGACGACGTCGCGATCGGTTGCGTCATCACGGCGGCCTGCGCAGACGGGCTTCCCGGTCACACCTAGGAGTCGTGATGGCGGCGGAGCTCGTCGACCTGCTCGAGCGTGAAGGTGTTGAGCTGTACTATCCTCGCCTGGGAGCGGAATGCCGGTGGCACAATGCCCCGCGCCTCATCTTTGCTCTCGACCTCGACAATGATCCATGCCCGGTGCTCCCCGTCCATGCAGCCCCAGTCGGCACGCGTCAGGAAGTGGGACCCGGTTCGCAGGAAGATCTCGGCGGCCCGGGCACACTCCGCCGCCTGGTTGTCGTGCGTGACCTCGATGAGGAACCTTGCCATAGCGTGCGATCTCCTGGTTAGTTCGACCGGGTGCCTTGTGAGTGGGGGAGGTCGATGGCACCGGCGAGGCGCATTCAGCGCGCCGCCTGGGCGCGTTCCGGCATCTTCCAGAGGTCGATCGGCTTCGCGATGCCTTGGGGGCGGAAGGGCAGCATGACCTTTCGGCCCAGTCCGGCCGATGCGTACGCGGCATAGAGGACCTCTTGCACCACGCGTCCGGTCTCGCCGTCGGCGATCGGCGTCTCCTTGCCGCGGACACAGCGCGCGAAATGCCGCATCTCCTGCGGGAAGCCGTAGTTCCAGTGCTCCTCGAACACGGGATACGTCCAGCCCCGGGTGGTCGCCGCTTTTTCGACTGCGTAGCCGAACCCGACTTCCGAGTACGTCGGGAGCGCGTTGCCCATGAGCAGGTCGGCGTAGGTCTGCCCCTTGTCGCCGAACACCTCGATGCTGTCGTCCATCCCGCCCGGCCGGTTCCAGCTGCTCTCCACCATGCCGATGGCGCCGGTCTCGAATTCGATGATCGTGACCGCTTCGTCGTCGCCCTGCGTGCGCGCTTGGTGCACCTGCGTCGCCATCTGAGAGTACACGCTCTTGATCTTCGGCTTGCCGAGAAACCACCAGCAGAATGCGATCCCGTGACACCCCAGGTCCATGACCGCGCCGCCGCCCGACTGCTCCACGTCCCAAAACCACTCCGAGTGCGGACCCGAGTGCTTCTCGCCCTGCTTCACCAAGTGCACGCGACCGAATGCCCCTTCGTCCGCCAGCTGCTTCGCCTTCACATATTTCGGCGCGAAGAACAGTTCTTCGGCGTAGAGCAGCAGCACGCCCGCCTTGCGGCACGCGTCGATCATCGCGTCGGCTTCCTCGATCGTCAGGCACAGCGGCTTCTCGCACACCACATGCTTGCCGGCCTGGGCGGCGTCGATCGTGATCTGGGCGTGCAGCCGATTGGGCGCCGTGATCGAGATCGTTTCGACTTCAGGATCGCGCAGGAGCTCGCGGTAGTCGGTATAGGCGCGCGGGATGCCGTGCCGCTTCGCGAAGCCTGCCGCGTGTGCCCTGGTCGGCGAGGCCACGGCCACGACCTCGCCTTCGTCCGGCATGGCTTGCACGGCCCCCGCGATGCAATCCGCCTGAAACCGTGAGCCGATGATCCCGAATCTCACTTTCGACATGAGGCCATGCGTTCGTGCCGTGTGATCGACGTCCCAGGTTTACGCGCTGCTGACACAGGCGTCGAGCGTGGTAGCTCTTGTTAGGCGGCCAGGCTCAAGCAGGGCACAACGATACATCGCTGTTCCCAGGGGCCAACGTGTCCGCCCTCGCGTCCTGCAGGATCCAGGGATACCGGATCACCACGCGGTCGCCCACCACCTGGCCGGTGAGCGGAAACGGGTCCCCTCGATGGCGCGGCACCTGCCCCGACATGGTGTGTTCCTCCCCCACTCTTGCCGCTCGGAGGTCAGAACTGGGATGTTACCTGGCCGCCTGACGGACCGCGCTTAAGCTGCGGGCGACCCGCCCGCCGGCGCAAGGCTGCCAGAAAATGCCGACCCACCAGCCCTGGCCCATGCGCCGCAGAGCCCGGCGAACCGCGTTAGGGCGGCAGCTTTGATCATTAGAGCGGGAACTTGACGAACTTTGCCGAATGTTGGGGCGGAGTGAGAAAGGGTAGCGGCGGGAGTTGCAGCTCGACGGCGCCCGGCGAAATGACCCCGTCATACGTGAGTCCGGTGCCGGCCGGACGCAGTGTGAGTTGTGTTCCGTTGACGAGGAAAGACCCGGTGAGCGTGGTTGTAAACGTGTCGATGGTGCCGCCCGCCCGAGCGCAGTCTTGCGCCTGGGTGACTTGGAGCAGGAAGGAGGCCTTGGTCCCGAGGTCAAGCGAGCCTCGGAGGATAAGCTCATCGCACACAAGAGTCGCAGCAACCAGATGAGGCACTGCGACGCTATCCACGTTGGTCATCTCGTACGGACCGGTAACCGGGCCGAGCGTGTCACCGCAGGCCAGGACAAGAGTGGCGAAGGCGATGCCCATGACAGGGCGTGACATAGCACGAGCTCCCGTCAGCGCGAGTGTGATGGTCCGCGTGGCTTTCATTGTCGTGCGCCTAGCTGCTAGCGCGGGATCCAGATCGTCTTGGCTTCGATGACTTGGGCTCGCCCCGGCATAGGCAGCAAATCGGGTGATTCCGCGAAGAATGCCAAGCCCTTGTAAGTTGTAAGGTACCGCCATTTGGCTTGGAAGAAACCGCCCCGAGCCAGCACGATGAGTGGCTCGTCCTGGCGATGGAGGATTCGCAAGAACTCCCCAGCCTCAAGCCTCACGACTACACCCGAGGCCTTGATGGCCTGAGCAATCGCTGCAGCATGAGCGGCGGCAGACTCGGCCATGGCTCGGACTCCTTAAGTGGTCGGGGCACGCGTGGGCGCCAGCGCACAACACCGCTTCCTTTGAACTGTGCGGCGCGGTTCCTCGACTCGTTCATCCGATTCGCTCCATAGCGCTTGTTAGGCCGGCGGCGCACTCATGCTGGAGGTTGTGCACGTTTGGTCACGGCATCGGCAGCAGCATCTGCCGCGTCCAGCAGGGCTCCAAGGGCGGCCCGAACCGCCTGGAGCGCGCGGAACAGGGCCGGCCGACGATGCGGTTCCGGGGCGGATGGGGACGGGCGCGAAGGGCGGGGCGGACGTGGCGGCGTCCCTGCCCCGACGGCGGTAGGCGGCCGGCGCGCCGGAGGGACGAGCTCAGCTTTCTCCTGCGTCTGGCGCTCGAACTCCGCTTCGCTTCCCGAATCCTTATCCTTGCCCGGGTGCCGCTTCGTGTCGGGCTTCTTGGTGTCAGGCTTCTTGCCTTTTCTCATAGCTCACGCTCGGCCTAACGGATGATTACTCGCCTTCGTACTTGAAGGAAACCTTGACCTTCGCACGATAGCTCTCGACCTTGCCGTCCTTCAGCTGCATGTCGAGTTGCGAGATCTCGGCCACGCGCAGGTCGCGCAGTGTCTGCGCGGCTCGCTTGACGGCCGCCGCAGCCGCTTGCTCCCAGGACTGTGTGCTGGTCCCGACCAACTCGATGATTTTGTAGACGCTCTCTGGCATGTGAAGCTCCTTGTCATCATGGGTTGGTCGCTGCCTGGCGGATCATTTGCTGAAGCTGCAGGCGACCCGTCCGCTGAGCACCGTGTCGTTGAACGATAGTTCGTGCGCGCCAGCGCACAACACTCCGCTTCCCTGAGCGCGATCACCGTCCGTCGGCTGCAAGCGTTTGTCGGGCGGCGGCGTCAGGCACGGTAGCCAGAAACGTGTCGATCGCCGCCGATGAGTGGAGAATGACCACGCGCTTTCGCTGGGCGACGGCCGCCAGCCGCCTCAGAACGTCGCCGCGGCGGCGTGAGGGATAGGTCCAAATCCACATGAGAAACGCCCAGCTCAAGCGCTCCCGACAGCTGGGCGGAAGCTCGGGGCGGGCCTGGCGGAAGTGGCGCACTTGGCGCTTGAGCACGCGCCAGAGACACAGGATGCGGGGGAGATCGAGAAACACAACGGTGTCACAGGCTTCGAGACGCAGGTCCAGCGTGCCGCCATAGTTGCCATCGATGATCCACGCGGCGCGACTGGCAAGCTGTCGGACCTTTCCGCGCCACTCCTCCGCCGGTGTCGGTTGCCACCCAGCTCGCCAGTAGAGGGCATCGAGGTGGATGAGAGGGAGTCCAGTGCGCTCGGCCAGCCATCGAGCGACGGTGGTCTTCCCAGATCCACCGGTGCCGATTACGAGAATGCGTTTCAATCGGGAGATGGAGAGGCAGCCGCTAGCGTCAAGCGCTGGTTAGGCCGCCGCTCGTCGCAACCACAGCTCAAAGGCGACGACTCGGTAGACGCGCCGAGGCGTCCGTGGCGGCTGCCCTCGTGGCGGTGGTGGCGGGAATACTCCCGCGCCCCAGGCGGTCGGAGGCCACCGAGGCGGGGGCACGAGGTGCGCTCTCTCCTCCCTCCTGACCTGGAGCTCGTCGGTTGCGGTCATAGCCAGAGTGTGTCGCGGCAGCCTAACGGATCGCGCCTAAGCTGGGGGCTACTCGCCCGCCTGCGCAAGGCCGTTCGACGACAGGCCGCGCTCCGTCAGAGCACAACACCCCGCTTGCTCATCCATTCTCCTCGAGCCACAGCGTGAGGAGGACGGTCCACATTGGTCCGCACAGAGCACGCAGGAGGCCGGCGTAGAACAGCACCGGAGCCAGGTCGCCGTCAGACATGTGAAGGCTGAAGCCAATTATGGCCAAACCTGCCACGTAGTCGGCGATGCAAACAAGAATGAGGCGAACTGTCTTCTGGCGGTACGCTGCGGCATCGGCAGCAATCGCCGCGGCTCTCGCCAGCTCGTCTTGAATGCGAACTGCCGAGAGTGTGAGCAGCGGCTGGACGCAAGTGGCCCGGCTTTGGAAGCACGTGGAACCTGAATCGTTCGCTGCCGCCCCAGCGATGCGGATTTCTGGACTACGGGCCAGCGAAGCCAACGGGGACCCCTCCCGGTGCGCGTACGACTGCGATGGTCACGCCGGGCATCACCTGGGTTGGCGGGAGCATCTCCTCGGCTCCTGCGCGAAGGGCCGTTTCGAAGGCAGCGCGCGCGTCCGCGACGTGGACAGAGAAGCTGCTGCCCGGCGCCTCGGACGGATTGGTCTTGCGAATCCCGCCGCCGCCCTGGTCGGAGTACGCAAACAGGTGGTACTCACCGCCGTCGGGCATAGGGAAGCTCGGCTTGAACGTCCAGCCCAGAACCTTGGCGCACCAGGCCTTCGTCGCCGCCGGGTCGGCGCTGGCGAGCTCGGTGTGCGTGATCCAACCGTAGAGGCCCCGCGTCGGCACGTGACTCGCCGGAGACGACCGCGAGGATTCCGCGGCGGACCGGCGCTTCGGTGATCGTTTCGGTGGTCGTCGTGTTTTCTTGGTCATTGCGGTTCGGGGTTATCGCTCATGGGCAAAATGTTCACATTCCGGCGCGCTCGCTAGTCGCAATAGTCCGTGCCCGTCAGGGCACAACACTCCGATTCCCTTAGAGCGGTCACCGCCCGCCGGCTTCTAGCGCTTGTAGGCTGCGCCCTCGATCGCGTTGGCCGCGGTCACGATGACGTTGCTTGCTTCGACGAACGCAGCGGACAATGTGCCCTGGGGCAAATGCGCGCGTGCGAGTATCCGACCCGCAGACACGTTCCCCTCGTCGAGGGCTCGCTGCAACAGGAGAATCTCCCGGTCCCGACCCTCCCATGCGGCATCCACCTGGAAGTTAGCTCCTTGGAACGTCGCGATGCGGTGGCCGAACGACTGCCGCATGTAGACATGTCGCGTGAGACGAAATCCCTTTGGCTCAAGGACCTGGGAGAGACGCTGCACAAGGCCCCGGAAGAACTGCTCGATTGTTCGCATGTCCCGTGTGACGCCGCGCCACACGTAGATGGCGGCACTGACGACGAGAGCGACGATGGCGGCGAGTTGGAGCGGGTGCATCGATGTGATCGCAGACCTCACACGGGCTCGGTAGGGTGTTGCATCTCGACTGTAAAGCCGAGCAGGATTTGCTTGTAGGCGTCTTCCTTCGATCGTCCGTCCAGGTGTTGGTAGGCACGAGCGGCGTGCTTCATGAGGTCGAGCGCGCACATCCCCCAAACCGCTGGATCGTCGCCCAGCTTGGCCACGTCGAGGACGAAGTACTGGTGACCCCCGCTGGACCAGATGCGTGCAAGCTCCACGGCGTCGGTGTCGGCGAGGGGACCAGGCGGTATCCCGAGCTGATTTGGATGGGTGGACATGGGTCCTCAGGGAGGAGAGGTGTTGGGGCCCTGGCGCGACAAATCTGCGATCCGGTCGCGCCAGACTCGATCAAGTAGAACCTCTCGGACGCGCAAAAGGCGGGCTGCCGTGCTCAGTACAGCGCGTGGTTCATGCCCGGCACTCGCCAGGATACGAATGCCTGCAACACCGCCGACGTCGTAAACCATCTTGCAAAGGACGGCGAGGCCATCGTAACCAACATCCACTGTTCCGCTTCGCGGTGGCGGATCGGTGAGTATGCTTTCGAGCGTGAGACCGGGGTGGGCGTCGAGATACTGTTTCAGCCCCGGCAGTAGCGCGTTGAAGTCGAGACCGGCGGAACCGCCGGTCCAGGTCATCAGCCCTTCTTGGACGAGGCCCGCGGCATTGAGCGGAGCCAGGAAGGGCCCGAGGATGACGTGGGCGAGCTCGTGTCGGTAGCCCTCGCCGTTGCTCGAAGAACCGATGAAGACGAGATGGTCGAGTGCATCGCTCCTGCCTCCGACAGTGTCGGACCCGAGCGGGAAGAATTCAAGACCGGCCGCGCCCAACGTTTGGATGAGGTCATCGGTGAAGTAGTAGCCGACCGCTGGCGGGGGCGGTACCTGGAAGGCGAGGGCGAGCGAATCGACAAAGGCGGCCGTCGCCTCGGCGCGGGCGCGCGCGAAGCGTTGACCCAAGGGAAACACGAACGAGATGCGTCCGATTGTTTCGTGGTTCCAGCGACGGGTCAGACGAGGGAGCGCATTTGCGAGCACCCACCGCCCTCCCTCGCGCGTCGCGTACAGTCGATACAGCGCCAGTGGCCGCACCACCTGTCCGGAATCGGAGACGCGAGCGACCAGCGTGCGGATCAGGTAGGTGCTGTCTAAGCCGGCCGCTGGGGCGAGGTGTACGACCGTGAACGTCGAGAACCCTTGGTACTGGTACACATAGCTGCACAAGAGATCAGCAACCGGCCATTGGGCCTGTTCGGAGGGTGACCAAAGCGGACTCCGTTGCGCACAGCTCGGACGGCTAGAGAGGTAGCTGCGCCACAGACCGAAGATCTCGTGGTTCAGGACGCTGATGGTATCGACCCCGAATCCGACAGCCACGCGCACGGGCGCATCCGGGAGTTGCGCCCAGACCGGTGCTAACAGCGTGAATGGAGCGAGTGAGCACGCAACGAAGCGGAGCAGCATGAGTCGGAGAACAGTGGTCATGGTATCAGCACGGCCCAACCGATCGCGCTTAGAGACGGCTTGGCCGACCGAAGGGGATCACCTGAGCAGCATCGACGCTCGTGATCGCAAAGACGAGCTCTTCGAGGCGGGGCCTTTGTGCTAGGGCCATACGCTCACGATGATCGGGATCACCAGCATCTTTACGAGCCAGTCACCGGCGTGGATCGCGGCCACCTTCCACAGGATGTTCTCCCAGAGGACCGATCCCGTAAGCAGGATCACCGGGAACCCGATCCACAACAAGAAGCCGAAGTGCACCGCGCCCATCCAGCTGCTGACGCCGAGTAGCGCCACGAGGCGCGCGATCACGTAGGCGAGGACCAGGCACCGCACCAACTCGATAAGCAGCTTCCCCGCGGGCATCTTCGCGCCGGCCATCGCCGCGACGGGGTCCATGCCGCGCAGCCGCATCCACGGCTTGAAGAACAACAGGGGACTGTACCAGAGCCAGCCCAGCACGAACACGGCGACGGCTGCCACGAGGACGGCCAGGTAGTTCACGTGCACCATTGTTCACCCTCTCCCTTCACTGTGGTCATCGCGGGCAAGCACCGGCGGCGCAATCAAGACGGGGGGACCCTAGCGCTGCGGGCCCACTCGGCGCGTTTCCGGTCCCTTCGCCAGCAACCGTTCGACAAAGTCCAGCCGTTCCTGCGCCTCGCTCAGCTCCTGCCGCAGCTTGGTCACCTCGGCTTCGAGCACTTCGAGCCTGCTCACATCAGCTTCGAGCCCTTCGAGCCGAGCCTGGAGCTCGCTCCCGCCGGGACGCAGCCGCAGGAACTGGGCCCACAATCCGAACGCCAGGGCGAGCCCCGCATGAACCATGGCATGCGACGGCTGGGCTTGCCCGACCGCGAACGCGGCTCCGACCAAGTTGGCCACGCTCAGCACGATGGCGATCCGGTACCAAATCGCGGGCTTGAAGGTCATGGCGAGTTCCTGTCGAGTCTGCCTAACGAGGGGCCGAGCACCTGCTCAATACTAGCGATCACCGCTCGGAGTTTCGCAGCGTCCGCCTCGATCGCGGGCAGCCCGCGTGCGCCTTGGGATCGGCGCTCGTCGTCCGCTGCATGCCATCGTTGGGCCGCATTTCTCGGTTACCGACCGGCGGCGTCACTCAGCACTTCTCGTCGCGCAACAACGGCTTCCGGGTGTAGTGCGTGGGCACCGACACGATTGGCGCTTCAAGCTGCGTCCGCGCCAGGCGGCGACCGACGAGACGGATGTACCCGAGGTAGCTGCCAGCGTCGCGTTCCACGGCCCTGATCTCCACCGTATTGTCTGGCGCGATCGCGTTCAGCCAGTCCCTCCAGAGCTGCCAACCGTCCGCCATACTGTCGGCAACCACGACTTCTACAATGCCCGGCCGTTCCCAGTGTCGGCGCCACCAGTCCGCGGAGTGCAGGCACCAGAGGTCCGGAGTCCACCACTCCCTAAGATAGTCCGGTACTGAACCTTCAATCTCTCTCATCAGCCCGGCCCCGACGATGGCCATCTGAGCGCCCGGCTTTGCGAAGCGCGCCAGGGTACTCAGGTACAGATCGTCCGTGCCGAAGTAGGGATAGGAGTCGATGCACACCACCGCATCAAAGAACTCCGCGGCGAACGGCAGTGAACGGGCATCCGCATGGATCGGGAACACGCCGTTCTCCACACCGGCATCGCGAATTCGCTGTAGGCTCTCAGAGGCACTAAACCACAAATCCGTCGCCCAGACCTGGACTCCAAACTCTCGGTGCAGAAAGATCGATGACGCAGCCCGCCCACACCCAAGGTCCAACACTCGCATTCCGGGCCGCAGGTCCAGCGCGGAGGCAAGCCATTCAGTTAGCCACAGTGCGTTGGCCCCGCCACTGACGCTGGCGCTGATCCACTCGCGGTGGTACCTCGACGAGCGAGGGAATCGCTCGGCGATCAGTCCATGGTTAGCTGCCATACTGAATTCGTCGACCTAACGGAGCGCGCTCAAAGCTGGCCGCTGCCCCGCCCTAATCCCTGGGTGCCACACGAACGAGTCCCGCGCGCTGTACAAGATCTCTCCGCTCGCAGAACGAGCGTCGGCTTGAAGAGCTGGCTTGCGCGGCTCCTCGACCGGCGGCGCCGGACGCTGTTCAGGTTTGGTAGCGGTAGGCGTACGCGGTCGCAGCACGACGAGAACGCCTACCGCGAGGCCAACCGCGACGAGCAAGAGGAGACGATTACGGCGCATGACCGTGTGGTTTGTGACGGCAGCAGCCGAACGGATCGCGTTTAAGCTGCGGGCGGCTCGCCCGCCAGCGCAAGATCGTTGGACGACAGTCCGCGCCCGCCAGGGCACAGCACTCCGCCTCCTAAGGCGATCACCGCCCCGCAACCATCACGGCGGCGGCCCACGCGGGCCCGCAGCGGAATCTATCTCGTAAATCACCGCTTCATCGCCACACGCGCGATCGGCCTCTCGGTCCACACAGATCGAGGTGCCATGCCAGGTGCCCAGAATTCGCGCGGCAGGCGTCTCAGGCGCCTGAAAGACCAGGAGGGCTAGAAGGAACGAAGCGCGGGCAAAGGTGATCATGAAGCGACGCTTACCTATGGGGCCCACGGTAAGGCTAGAAGAACCGGCTCACGAAGCCGGCCACCGCGCCCACCATCACACCAAGTCCCGCACCATAAATGCCGTAGGCCACTGGACCAAAGCCGCAGAGCAAAGGGTTACAGCCCTTGAGGTCATGGTACAGTCCGTAGGTCGCGCCAGCAGCGAACCCGACGCCCATGCCGAGGGCAGCACCCTTGAGTTCTGGCGGCATATGCCGCCGCTGCGGCACCTGCAGCGCATCGGCTGCTCGCCAGGGCGGTCGAGACTGCGGACGGGCGGCACTGAGAAACAGGCTGTCAGCGAGCGCGGGCTGCAAGTGCAAGGTGGCTGGTGCCCCCTGTCTCGAGGGCCCCGTGCCCTGTGCCGCGAGCGGGCACACAACGCCAAACGCGGCGACCGCAACGCAGCAGGGGAAACAGCGACGAAGACGGTGGGAGAACATACTCATAGGAACCTGTGCGTTGCTGCCTAACGGATCGCGCTTAAGCTGCGAGCGAGTCGCCCGCCGAGCGCCGTGCAGTTGAACGATAGTTCGTGCGCGCCAGCGCACAACACTCCGCTTCCCTTAGGGCGAGCACCGCCCGTCGGCTTCAAGCACTTGTGAGGCGGCGCGATGGCTCTCCCGTTTCTGTAACTTATCCGCCCGCCCTCCGTTCTAATTCCCGTGTGGCGAGTGGTGAGAGGCAGCGCAACAGATTGCCGTCAGGATCGACGACCGCGAATTCTCGGAACCCCCAGGGCTGATCGACCGGCGCAGTGATCCGAGGTACGTCGCGGCACGAAGTCGGCAGGCCCGCGCCGATGAACGCCTGGTGAAGGAGATTAAGATCGGAGACGCGGATGCAGCAACTCGCAATGTTCTTCCGCGGATCGAGCTTGGAGAACGGGAAGAACTCGATTTGAATCGGGCCACGCTCCACGATCAGCCAGCCTTCGTCGCGGAACGCCTCCGTGAAACCCAATCGGGCGTAGAACTGCGACGTGGCGACGAGGTCGCGACTCGGGAGGTTGGGTGTAGCTCGATCGAGCATCCGAAGTATGCTCCACTGAACGATCGGGACAGCGCCGCCCAACGGATCGTGCTTAAACTGCGGGCGGCGGGCCCGCCGGCGCAAGGGAAGTGGACGACAGTCCGTGCCCGCCACCTTCAAGCGCATGTTAGGCGGCGTGCTCATGGGTTGCACTTGCATGGAGCGCGCCCTGGTGCGTCGCGTTACTGCTACGAAGAAGCCTTTGGGAGGTCACGGCGCGCCTCGCGAAGTTGGCTCAACATACGTTCCTGGAAATCGAGGCGTTCCTGGGCCTCCGCCTGCGCTTGGCGCAGCGCCGCTACCTCATCTCGAAGTGTGACAATCTCAACCCGCAGTTCGGCGCTACCGCTCCGGCTCTTGAACCACTGACTAGCAATCCCCATGGCCGCGAGGGAAGGCGGGACCATTGCAAGGAATGGTATGAAGGGTGCTATGTAGGCGATGAATGGCACGCGACCGGCCTGTCGTGGACGAAGTTTGATGTAACCATGATACGTCGACTGTTAAGGGAGTGGGCGACCTGCATGCCATCCTCTATCCACGCCCGTTGTAGAAGTTCGGTCGACCTCGAATTGCTAAGAGGCCGTGCACCGCCAGCTCGACTGCGATGAGCAGGAAACCTCCGTACCACCATAGCCTCGGCGGTGGGACCTCGATCGGCAGGGCGCGCGCCGTGGCGGCCATGCTCACATAGAGCAGGACGCCACCACTCCACCACACCAGCAGTCGCACTACTGCTTGCGTCAGGCGTCCCTGTGGGATTCGGGCCCGAAGGCCGTTCAAGAATGCGAGTTCGATGTAGTGCCCGCCAAGGGAGAACCACAAGGCAAGGGCCGCGAGGGGGAGGAGCAGCTTGAGGTCATGTCTTTGGAGCGCGAGCACCGCGCCCACGACGGCGGCAAGCGCCACGGTTCTCGCCAGCGTGCGGCGCAATGGCTCTTCGAATCGGGGCCAACTCGTGTTCAATTGCATGCTGCCTAACGGATCGCGCTTAAGCTGCGGGCGACCCGCAAGCCGGCGCAAGGCTGTTGGACGACAGCGCGTGCCCGCCAGGGCACAACACTCCGCTTCCCTTAAAGCGAGCGCCTTTCGACAGCTTCAAGCGCTTGTTAGGCGGCGTCCGATCGCTCCGCCGTGCCGGGCGCGTCAGGATCACGAGACCCCGGACCCGCTCAGAGCGCGATGGAGAATCAGCTCGCGCTACGTGAACCGTGTTGAGCAGAACCCGCTGGTCCGTAGCGAACGAGACGCCTAGCAATATCGCGTGCCGTTCGCCGCGACGCTCCCAGATATTGCCCTCGATGGGCTCCGGTTCGGTAGCGCGGTATCGGGTCCCAAAGCGGCCGGGCACGCCGGCAAATCGGAATTCGAGAATCCGCTGCTGCGGCTCTGGCTTGATGGCAGAGCGGCGACGTTGGCAAATGGGGAACGCCGAGCTGTAGATGGACTTCCCGTCGAGAGTGACTTCTAGGACTAGCGAGTCCCCGCCCGCGCAATCGCCGAACCAGTGCCAGACGACTTCGTCGCGCGCAGAAGGCGACGCCTGGCCAGACAAGGAGACTGGCACGAGCGCTAGCACGAGCGCCGACACGGGGGAGAGAAGGCGCGTGGCCTGTGGCATGCGAGGAACGTGCAGTCCGGACGCCGGCTAACGGATCGCGCTTAAGCTGCGGGCCACTCGCGCCCCGGCGCAAGGTGGAGTGGACGACAGTCCGTGCCCGCCAGGGCACAACACTCCGCTTCCACGAGGGCGATCACCGCCCGCCAGCTTCAAGCGCTTGCTCGGCAGCGGCCTCGGCCCGCAGCAACTCGAGTTGTTCCTGAAGGGCGTCCGCCACCGCGTCAATAGACCTGTGCGCTGTGTCCACGACCGGCAGCCCGAGTGCGTCGGCTTGACCTCGGAGGTAAGCAGCCCAGGCGTCCATCCCTTGTGTCACCAACTCTGGCTGGCCGCGCGGCCCGGCGAGGCGCGCCGCGCGGACACGAGGGTCGCAATCGAGGAGCACGATGCGCGCGTGGCGCACGCCGGTACGCGCCAGCGCAGCTCGGATGAAGGACGGCCGTGTCTGACCGTCGAGGACGGCAATATTCGCAGCGTCCCGGTTGGCGGCGAGGCGTTCGACCCAATGAGCCGTGGCGTGCGCCTGCCAGCGTTCCCCAGTGCCGAAGTCTCGCTCCATGATCTCGGTTGGAGGAACGTCGATCGAGTCCAAGTAATGGCACTGCACTCCAGGGAGGGCGCGGGCGTCCAGCGCCTGCACCGCCGCCGTCTTGCCGGCGCCAGACGCTCCGATCACGAAGAGTAGGGCGGGTTTCATGTGCCGATTGTTAGGCGTCAGCGCCCCACGGCCGCGGCGGCCATCTTCCATTGCCACTCGCATTGTGAAGGTGGGCCGCGATCATTCGGATCGTGCGCTGTGGTACTCCAGGAACGGCGATGTCCCAGAGTGCGGCTGGCAGGCGCTGGATGAGGTGGACCGTGAGCGGTTGTTCGTCCTCCACGCGGCAAGCAGGGTCGCTCGTAAATCGGGTGGTGGCGGCAAACCAGGCCTTCCTTCCAGAATTGCGCGGATCATCGCGCGACACGATAGCGAAGCCGGGCGGCGGGTCCCCTCGAGGGCAAGGAAGTTATCGTGTCGACGCGGATCCGGTTCGCCGGGCGGACCAGCGGCGTAGGGCAACTGCGCACCAGATTGCCTCAGCAAGA
>WNGH01000267.1_pt1 | contig 73048 bp, 69 predicted proteins | sample 5400631 | NCBI WGS metagenome assembly WNGH01 (sample SAMN13153373, study PRJNA577476) | soil metagenome | isolation source: 115 cm soil or saprolite under Garry oak tree replicate 1 | place: USA:California | collected 2016-06-15
GTCGGCCGGCACCCGCGCCATGATCTCGGGGCTGAGGCCGAGGGGGCCGGGATCGAGCGCCGGATCGCCCGGGGGATCGGAGCCGAGCGGGTCGAGCCGCGCCGCCATGTGGCCGAAGTTGCGGAACGCTTTGACGAGAGCCATCGCGGCGGCGACGGCACGCAACTCATCGGGAGACGAGAGACGGGAGACGGGAGGCGTCGTCGTCACCGCTCCCGCCTCCCGGCTCCCGCCTCCCGTCAGTCCCAGGCTCTCGATCACCGCGCCGTAGAAGTTCTCCTCACCTTGCAACAGGCCCTCGATCCGTCGCAAGAACATCCCCGACTCAGCGCCCTGGATGATGCGGTGGTCATAGGTGCTCGTGAGCGTCATGACCTTGGCCGGGCCGATCTGGCGGATCGCGCCCGTCGCGATGATCGTCCCCTGGCCCTTCATGAGCCGCGGCACCGAGGCGACGGTGCCGATCGTGCCGGGGTTGGTCAACGTGATCGTCGCGCCCGCGAAGTCGTCCGGCAGCAGCTTATTGGTCCGCGCCTTGTCGACCAACGCCTCGTAGGTCGCGTGGAACGCGGCAAAGTCCATGCGCTCGGCGTGCTTGATGACGGGAACGACGAGGGCGCGACTGCGGTCCTTCTTCTCCACGTCCACGGCGAGGCCCAGGTTCACCCCCTGCGGGTCGAGGCGGTGCGGCTTCCCCTCGATCTCCTGGAACGCATGGGTCATGACGCGCAGCTGCTTTGCCGCTTGGACGATCGCGAAGCCGATCAAGTGCGTGAACGAGACCTTCTTCCCTCGGGCGGCGAGCTGGGCGTTCAGCTCCTTGCGGCGTGCGTCGAGCGTGTCGACCACGATGTCCCGGAACGACGTAGCCGTGGGGACGGACAGCGAGTCCGTCATGTTCTGGACGAGGCGGGCTGCCGGGCCCGTGATGGGCGTGAGGCCGGGAGCCGGGAGACGGGAGACGGGTGTGGGCTCCGGGGCTGGCGTGGTCGTGGGCTCCCGTCTCCCGCCTCCCGTCTCCCGGAGTACCTCGTCTCGGCTCGTCGGAATCACCGGCAGCTCGGCGAGCCTGCCGTTGTCGAAGAGGTTGCGCCATTCTTCTCCGACCGAGGCGGGGTCGCGCAGGTACTGCTCGTACATCACCTGCACGAACGCGGCGTTGTGGGTGCCGAAGACGAACTCGCTCACGAAAACAAATCTAACTAGACGTCAGACATCAGACATCAGACATCAGTATATTCTGCGAGCAATGTTCAGACGCCGCTTCCTGTTGCTGGTCCTGCTCGCGTGCACGCCTGCTGTGCAGGCTCTGGGCCAGCTGCGCGAGCGGCTGGCGGCGCGCGTCGCGCAGGCGCCCGCCACGGGGGTGGGCCTGTACTACCGCAGCCTCACGCGCCCGGACTCGTTGTTGCTGGGGGCCAACCTGCGGTTTCACGCGGCGAGCACGATGAAAGTCCCGGTGATGATCCAGGTCTTTCGGGACGCGGACGCTGGGCTGCTCCGGCGGGACGACTCGCTCCCTGTGCATGTGACCTTCCCGTCGCTCGTCGACGGGTCGCCGTTCGCGGTAGACAAGGCGGACGATTCCGACTCGACGCTGTACGGGCGCGTCGCCCACCCGGCCTCGGTCCGGGAGCTGCTCGAGCTGATGATCACGCGCTCGTCTAACCTCGCGACCAACATCCTGATCGAGCGGGTGGGCGCGGCGCGAGCGCAAGCGTCGGCACGCGCGCTCGGGGCGTGGTCGATCCAGGTGCTGCGTGGGGTGGAGGACGGCAAGGCGTACCGCGCCGGGCTCAACAACACGACCACGGCCCGCGATCTGGGCGTGCTGCTCGCCGCGATCGCCCAGGACCGGGCGGCGAGCCCGGCCTCGTGTCGGGAGATGATGCGGATTCTCGAGGCTCAGGAGTTTAACGAGGGAATTCCCGTAGGCCTCCCGCCCGGCACGCCCGTGGCACACAAGACCGGCTGGATCGGCGAAGTCGTCTACCACGACGCCGCCGTCGTCTTTCCGGCGCGGGGAGGGTACGTGCTGGTCGTGCTCACCGGCGGGATCAAACAGGACAGCGTCGCCCATAACCTGGTGGCCGACCTCTCGCGGCTGGTCTACGCAGCGGTGACGCCCTAGCAGGCGCGCGCTACCATGCCCGTTCTTCCAGGGACTGGCGCTCGATCGCTCGCCATCGCGGTGGTCGTGGCGGTGGTGATCGCCGGGTACGTGCTCCTCGCTCGGCACGCGGCCGATGAGACCGCGGCACCGGACGGACGATCGGGTTTTCAGGAGCGCGCTCGGGAAGCGAAGCTCGCGTTTCGGATGCATGACCTGCCGAAGGAGCAGGGCGAGCGGTTCCGCATCAATCTGTATGATCACGGCTCCGGCCTGGCGGTCGGCGATTACGACAACGATGGCCGCGAGGACATCTACTTCCTCAATCAGCTCGGGCCGAACGCGCTCTACCGCAACACGGGCGACGGAACGTTCGTCGACGTCACCGCACAGGCAGGCGTCGCCCTCGGCGACCGGATCTCCGTCGCGGCCACGTTCGCCGATTACGACAACGACGGTTGGGCCGACCTCTTCGTGACCACCACCCGGGGAGGCAACGTGCTGTGGCACAACCGGGGGGACGGCACTTTCGAGGACGTCACGGCGGCCGCCGGGCTGAGCCACATCGGCCACTCGCAGACCCCGGTATTCTTTGATTACGACAACGACGGCTACCTTGACCTGTTTCTCACCAACACCGCACAGTGGACCACCGACGTCTTCGACTCCGCCGCCGGCTACTTCGAGGGCAAGGCCGACCTCGAGCACCTCCAGACCAGTCCCACGGAATCCAACATTCTGTACCACAACAATGGCGACGGAACCTTCACCGACCAGACCGACCACGCCGGTCTCCGAGGCCGCGGCTGGGCCGGTGACGTCGCCGTCTTCGACTACGACGAGGACGGTTTCCTCGACCTGTTCGTGCCCAGCATGTTCGGCCGGGGTCAGCTGTATCGCAACAGCGGCCACGGCACGTTCACCGACGTCACCGCACAGACACTCGGCCGGACACCGCATGGGGCGATCGGCTGCAAGGTGTTCGACTACGACGGGGACGGACGGCTCGACCTCTTCGTGGTGGACATGCACTCGGACATGTGGATGGGACTCGATTCACGCCACTCGTCGCTTGGAGTGGCCACGCAGACCCAACACCGGCGGTTCCTCTCCCCCCTGGGGCCGACCGTGAACGAGGCGGCCCCGGGCTTCACGCGGGCCATGAGAAAAATGTTCGCGATGCGGCGCGAGGACTATGACGTGCTGCTGTTCGGTAACGCCCTGTATCGCAACCTCGGCCAGGGGAAATTCACCGAGACCGCCGTCGCGGCGGGGCTCGAGACGCTGTGGCCCTGGGGTGTGGCCACGGGAGACTTTGACAATGACGGCCACGAGGACGTGTTCATCGCGTCGGGGATGGGCTATCCCTTCTATTACTGGCCCAACCAGTTGATGATGAACAACGGCGACGGCACGTTCCACGAGCAGGCAGCTGCGCTCGGCGTCGAGCCGCCAACGGACGGCATCTACCTGGAAGAGAGCGTGGGAGGCCAGCGGGCGGCGCGCAGCTCACGCAGCGCCGTCGTGGCCGATTTCGACGGCGACGGCCGCCTCGAGATCGTGACCAACAACTTCAATGACCGCCCGTACTTCTTCGCGAACCGGTTTCCCCGACGGAACTACATAGAGTTCCGACTGACGGGAACCAGGAGCAACCGGGATGCGATCGGCGCCGTGGTCCGGCTCCGGGCCGGGAACACCGTGATGGTCCGGCAAGTGAGCCCGGCGGGCGGCTACCTGGCTCAATCGAGCCGCGTCGTGCACTTCGGTCTCGGCGAGCGGAGCAAGGTCGACCGCATTGAGATCCGCTGGCCCCGGGGGACCGTGCAAACGTTGGACAATCCCGCGATCAATACCCTCCATCAGATTCGAGAGCCAGCGCACTGACGGGTGTCCGCTGGGCAGTCAGGGCGCTTGGAGCCCCGGATAAACCTTGATCCAATGTGTGCGCACCTGCACCCGCACCGGATGGCCAAGGTAGTTGGAGATCAGCGTGGTCGACGTCAGCGCCGGCATGTGACAATCGACGCACCGGCCCACCAACTCCTGACCATGCGTGGGAAAGAGACCACAACTCTGCATGGTGTGGCACGTCAGGCATCGCCCCGAGAGTGCCACGACATCGCGTTGCTGGCGGTGGACATCGTGGCATGTGGCGCAGGTCATCTGCGAGGAGCGGAAGCACTTGCTCCGTTCCAGCAGCGCTACTTGGTTGCCGTGCACGTCGATCTCCCCGGTGTCCGGTCTCGCCCACCAGTCAGCCCGCCGCTCGAGGGGCTGCCCCGGCACGTGGGAGAACGCCGGGGTGCGTAGCGCCGCGGTCCCACCGTGACACAGCGCGCACGCGTCCAACTGTCGCGCGCGGGCCAGCCGCGCAGGGTGGATGATGGCGCGCGGGAGTAACGAGCGCAGCGGAGAGCGTTCGCGTCTCACGTGCGCGCGGCCCGAGCCGTGACACGTTTCACAGCTGATGCCGAGCATCGCGCCAGTGGGTCGGTAGCGATTGATTACGGTGGGGTCGGGCACGTGCTCGAACCACGACGCGTGGCACTCCAGGCAGCGCGGAGGGATAGGGCGCCCGAAGTTGGGCGTTCCGTCCGGGTAGCCAGGGCTGTTCACCCACCCCACGCCCTTCCAATACGAGACGGGAAGCTGGTACAGTTGATCAGGGGCGCCCCAATACAGATACGATTGTCCTTTCCGCGAGCCGGTCACGAAGGCGATGCGCTCGGCGTGGCTGGACGTGTCGGGTGCGCGCCCCATCACCGCGGTTTGAGAGAAGCCCGTGGCGGTGGAGTCCATGCGAAAGTGCAGCTGCGGATTCGACGTTCGCATGACGTTCTCACCGCGGCTGAAGCTGCCCGCGATGGACTGGCGCGTCGGAAGGGTCGAGGTCAGACGGTGGGCGGTCTCCTCGAAGCTCGCCTTCTCCTGATGACAGGAGAGGCAGACGGCGTCACCCGCGGCGTTGTCTGCACGCAGCGCCTCAGTCCGATGCGGGATCGCGAACAGTCCCGCCGCGACGGCGCCGGCGACCAGCAGCAAGACGGCGATGGTGAGCGAGAATCGTGCGATGGGGTTCAACTGGTCGGTGCCGGTGCGCGGAAATCAGGGCACGGCCCTGGCCAGGGAGGGCGTCTTCCAGAGATCGATCGGCTTCGCGACGCCTTTGGGGCGGAACGGCAGGGTGATCTTGCGGCCGAGCCCGGCGGACGCGTACGCGGCGTACAGCACCTCCTGCACTACACGCCCGGTCTCGCCGTCGGAGATCGGCGTCTCCTTGCCGCGCACACAGCGCGCAAAGTGCCGCATTTCCTGCGGGAAACCGTAGTTCCAATGCTCCTCGAACACCGGGTACGTCCACCCCTTGGTCGTCGCCGCCTTTTCGACGGCATAGCCGAACCCCTGCTCCGAGTACGTCGGGAGCGCGTTGCCCATGAGCAGGTCGGCGTAGGTCTGTCCCTTGTCGCCGAACACCTCGATGCAGTCGTCCATGCCGCCGGGCCGGTTCCAGCTGCTCTCGACCATCCCGACGGCGCCGTTCTCGAATTCGATGATCGTCACCGCTTCGTCGTCGCCCTGGGTGCGCGCCGGGTGGACCTGCGTCGCCATCTGCGAGTAGACGCTCCGGATCCCCGGTTTGCCGAGGAACCACCAGCAGAATGCGATCCCATGGCACCCCAGATCCATGACGGCGCCGCCGCCCGACTGCTCCACGTCCCAGAACCACTCGGAGTGCGGACCGGAGTGCTTCTCCCCCTGCTTCACCAGGTGCACGCGGCCGAACGCGCCTTCGTCCGCCAGCTGCTTCGCCTTTACGTACTTCGGCGCGAAGAACAGCTCTTCGGCGTAGAGCAGCAGCACGCCCGCCGTGCGGCACGCGTCGATCATCGCGTCGGCTTCCTCGAGCGTCAGGCACAGCGGCTTCTCGCACACCACGTGCTTGCCGGCCCTGGCAGCGTCGATCGTGATCGGTGCGTGCAGCCGATTGGGCGCGGTGATCGAGATCATCTCGACCTCGGGATCGCGCAGCAGCTCCCGGTAATCGGTGTAGGAGCGGGCAATGCCGTGACGCTGCGCGAAGCTGGCGGCGTGTCCCTGGGTGGGCGAGGCTACGGCGACCAGCTCGGCTTCGTCCGGCGCGGCTTTCACGGCCCCCGCGATGCACTCCGCCTGAAAGCGCGAGCCGATGATCCCGATTCTCACCTTCGACATGACTTAGCGAGGCGGCACGCTCGTGAGCCGCGCGCCGTAGCGGCACGCGTCCCGGTACGGCGCCGCGACGGGCCCGCACGCCGCTTCCCGCTCGGTGGGGTTGTTGCGCAGCGTGCCGATCTGCTCGCCCACCGCCTCGTAGCACTTGCGTAGGTTGGCGGCGCCCGTCACGGAGCGACAGTACGCGATGCCGTCGTTTGGCCTGGCGGTCAAGTCGATGAAGTTCTTCACCACGCCGATGTGACACCACGGCTGGTACTCTGCGCTGGCGAACGAGCACATGCGGATCGCTTCGCGGTGGTCCTGATGCGAGTAGGCGCTGACTTCGCGACCCATCCCTTGGAAACACACCGGCCGCAGCGGCTGCGGCGCGCCGAGGCAGCTCCGGGCGGTGGCCGCCATGTCGCCGTGAGTGAAGTACAGCATCACGGAGGTCTGCATGTTGTAGCAGGCGACGAGGTAGCGCTGGGCCACGATCGAGCAGGGGTATTGCAGGTCGCTCGGGTCGAGCGCCTTGAAGGGCGGCGCCGCGCCGTGAGCGTGGGCCGCGGCGTGCGAGTGCAGCACGTGAGCTGAGTGCTGCGGTGCGGTCGCGTTCACGACATTCTCCATGAAGGCGCCCCCGTAGCACGACTCGCGATCCCATCCCTCGCCCAGCAAATCACAGCCCGCCAGCGCGTGCGGCAGGTCATGATCGTAGACCATCATCAGCCCGTGCCCCATGCCGTGCACACACTGGAATCGCAACCACTGGTCCGCGGAAGGCGATCGGAACGAGCTGCACAACCCGTTCGCGGCGGCCGTGTCCACGGCGCGGACGTCCTCGAAGTACGCCTGGATGACGCCGTGGTAGCAGCCGGATTGAAAGATCTCGGTGCAACTCGCGAAGGCGCGGCCCACGTCGGCGCGACCAGCTCGGCCGGCCGCGATGCCGATGGCGTGCGCGTACACGTGCCCGTCGGCCCGGAGCTGGGCGTCGCGCGTCCCGAGCACGTTCAACGTTCCCAGCGCAGAGCGCACCCCGTTCGCAGAAACGAGGGGGACGAGGAAGCCGTCGTAGCAGTCCATTGGCGCGCCCCCCCCTCCGGACGGCGCCCGGCACTTGGCGAGGGCGGAGTCGGCCAGGGCGATCGTGTCCGTAACGGCGCCGCCCGAGGAGGCGGGAGCTGAGGGGCGGGGGCGGGCGACGAGATAGCCGCCGGCGGCGGCCACGACGAGCGCCAGGGCGGCGAGCGGGAGCGTGCTGCGGTGTGGCGTCAGGACACCCGCCGCGTCTTTCGCCGCATGAAATCCATCAGGATGAACTGCCCGAGCGTCATGGTGTTCGTGAAGTACGCCTTGCCGCGGCAGATCGCCGAGACCTTTTTCACGAACTCCACCAGGCTGCGGTCGCGCGCCAGCATGAAGGTGTTGATCAGAATGCCGCTGCGCCGGCACAGCGCCACCTCGCGGTAGGTGGCCTGCAGGATCTGCGGGTCGAGTCCCATCGAGTTGACGTAGATGCGGCCGTCGGGGAGCGTGAGCGCCGACGGCTTGCCGTCGGTGATCATGATGATCTGCCGCATGTCCTTGCGCTGGGACAGGAGCATGCGGCGCGACAGCTTGAGCCCTTCCGCCGTGTTAGTGTGGTACGGTCCGACCTGCGCGCGCGCCAGCTGGGCGAGCGGGATCTCCTCGGCCGTGTCGTGGAACAGCACCACCCGCAGCGTGTCGCCCGGGAACTGCGTGCGGATCAGGTGCGTGAGCGCGAGCGCGACCTTCTTGGCGGGCGTGAAGCGGTCCTCCCCGTACAGGATCATCGAGTGCGAGCAATCGAGCATCAGCACGGTCGCCGACGACGAGCGGTACTCCGCCTGGTGCACCATCAGGTCGTCGTACTCGAGGTTGATCGGCACGCCGAGCCCCTCGCGTTGCAGCGCGTTCGTCAACGTGGCGTTGACGTCGAGGTTGAGCGTGTCGCCGTACTCGTACGGCTTGCTGACGGCTTCGGCTTCGATCCCGGTGGCGAGGTGCTCGGTGTCGTGTGCGCCGAAGCTCGACTTGCCGATGCTTCCCAGCAGATGCTTCAGGGTGCGGTATCCGAGAAAATCGATCCCCTTCTCGGTGAGATTGAACTGCACCTGCTGTGCGGCCTCCTTCGCCATGCCGCCCGGCCCCAGCAGGGGCTGCTGCCCCGCGGGCATCTTGGGCGCTTCGGAGACGTTCAAGTAGCCTTCCTCGATCAGCTTCTGGACGATCTTGTCGAGCAGCTCCGAGAGCTGGCGCTCGAGGTCGGCGTCGCGCGCCGCGTCGCCGGTGGACTCGCCGCGCAGCAGCTTCAGCATCTCGGGGGTGAGCTGCCCCGACTCCATCAGCGCCTGGAGAATCGCCTGGCGCAGGGCGTCGAGCGAGCGGTCGGCGTCGTCCTCGCCGAACTCGCCCCAGAACGGGTGGGAGTACGCGCCTCCGGCGAAGCCCGATTGGAGGAGAAAGTCGGCGAGCTGATCGAGCAGGCCCTGGAGGTTGATCGTGTCGGCCAGCTCGGGCAGGTAGCGGCTGTACGTCGTGTATTTCATGGCTCCCTACCCCAAATATCGGACGGCGGCGAGCTTTCCCGCAATGGATGAGCCCGCGCACGGGTTTCGGTTTGGGGCGCTCGCCCACCGTAACTTCCGGCTGTTCTTCCTCGGGCAGGGCGTGTCGCTCATCGGCACGTGGATGCAGAACGTAGGGCAGGGGTGGCTCGTCCTCGAGCTGACGAACTCGCCCTTCTACGTCGGACTCGTCTCCGCGCTCGGCTCGCTCGGCGTGCTGCTGCTCACGATCTACGCCGGCGTTGTGGTCGACCGCACCAACAAACATCGCCTCGTCGTCCTCACGCAGACGCTGTCCATGCTCCCGGCGTTCGCGCTCGCGGCGCTGGTGTGGAGCCGGACGGTCGCGGTGTGGCACGTGGCCGCGCTCGCCGCGTTCCTGGGAGTCGTCAACGCGTTCGACATCCCGGCCCGCCAGGCATTCATCGTGGACCTGGCCGGCAAGGACGACCTGATGAACGCGATCGCGCTCAACTCGTCGGCGTTCAACGCGGCGCGGGTGATCGGTCCCGCGGTGGCGGGAGTGCTGATCGGGGCGCTGGGCGTGGGCGCGTGCTTCTTCTTGAACGGCGTGAGCTATCTCGCCGTGATCGCGGGGCTGTTGGCGATGCGGCTCCCGCGCTACGTGCCCGGCCCGCCGGCGGGCTCTGCCTGGGCGGGGCTCTCCGAGGCCGTCGCGTTCATCCGGGGCGACCGCCGCATCGCGACGATCGTGGTGCTCATGGCCGTGCTCAGCATCTTCGGGTTCTCATACCTGGTGATGATGCCAGTGTTCGCCCGGCAGGTGCTGCATCGCGGCGCCGCCGGCTACGGCCTGATGATGACGGCGGTGGGGATCGGCGCGTTGATCGGCGCGCTCGCGGTCGCTTCGCTCGACCGCCGCATCCGGAAGGGCCCCACCCTCATCGCGGCCGGCGCGGCGTTCGGGCTGCTGCTCGTCGCTTTCGCCCTCTCTACGTCGTATGTCGTGTCGGTGGCGCTGCTCGCGCTCACCGGCGGCGCGATGATCGTGAACAACGCGCTCGCGAACACGATGATCCAGGAGATCGTCCCGGACCGGCTGCGCGGCCGCGTGATGGGGTTCTATTCGTTCGTGTTCGTTGGGCTCGCGCCGCTCGGCTCGCTCGAGGTGGGGACGCTGGCGGAGCGGATCGGCACGCCGGCGGCGGTGGCGCTGGGAGGCGCGGCGACGGCCCTGGCGGTCAGCGTGGCGGGGTGGCGGGTGGCGGAGCTGCGCAAGACATGAATTACCGCCACCCCCTTCTCCTCGCCTCGCTCACCACCACCGCCGCCGCGCCGTCCAACCCCAGCCGTTCGCTGTTCACCACGAGGTCGTAGTTCACGAAATCGTGACGCTGACGTTTGTAGTACGTCTTCACATACTGGTCGCGCTGCCGGTCGGTCTCGTCCACGACCTGCTCGGCGCGCGCGGGATCCACGCCGAGTCGCTCGACGGCGAGCTGCATGCGCCACGGCTTGGAGGCGACGACGTACACGTGGAGGGCGTCCGGCCGCCGCGCCAGCACCGCCTGCGCGCCGCGGCCGACGAGCACGATCCGGCCGTGCGCCGCCGCCTCGGCGATCACCCGCTCGGTCACCTGCACGATCGTCGCCTCGTCCCGTTCGACGGGCGGCGCGGCGGCCGAGGCGAGGAACAGCTCGGGCGAGGCAACGGCGAGCGTGCGGGCCAGCCGCTCGAGCAGGCCCGGGGCGCGCTCCTCCAGCTGCGCCACCTCGGCGGCCGGCAGCCCGGCGCGCTCGGCGACCTGGTCCACGAACTCGTTGTCGATCACCGTCCAGCCGAGCGCGACGGCGACCAGGCGTGCGACCTCGGACCCGCCGGAGGCGTACTGCCGGGTGATGGTGATGACCGGCGCGGCCATCTGCTCAGGGCTTCAGGTTCTTCCGCAGGTCTCCGATGTTGAGCAGCGGAAGGCCACCTTCGGTGGGCACGAAGATGATCAGGTTATTCGAGCTCTTCAGGTCGTGCAGCATTTCGATCCACTGTTTGGTGAGCGCTTCGGGAGAGAGCGTCTGGTTCAAGAGCCGCTGCTGCTCGGTCTGGAGGCGCGCGACCTCGACGCGGTGCCGCTCGGTCTCGATCTGCTGCTCCTGGGCGATCTTGTTGTTGATCGCCTGCACCACCTGAGCGGGCGGCTGGAGATCGCGCAGGAAGAACGCGGTGACGGTGGCGATGCGGAACTTGCCGCCACCGGCGCGCGGCGTAGTCACGAGCGCCGAGTCGACCAGCCCTTCCATCGTGCTGGCGATCTGGGTGCGCTTGGAGATGTCGTTGATCGAGAACTGCACCATGCCGTCGCGCACACCCTTGCGGATGGCGTTGAGCACCGCCCCGCGGATTTGGTTCTCGTCACCGATCTCGGTGAAGATCTTGGGTGCCTGCATCGGATCGATCTGCCAGCGGATCGACACCTCTACGTGCATCCCCATCTGCTCGCTCGAGAGCGCCTCGATCGCCTCGATCTGCTCGCCGCGCGTGGGCCACTGCTCTTCGCGAGTGGAGTAGCGCTCGATCGACGACCACGGCGGCACATAGCGGATCCCCGCGAGCAGCGGCGCGGGGTCGGTGTAACCGAACGCGTGGCGCACGCCGACCTCACCGGGGTCGATGACGGCCAGCAGCGACCCGGCGCCCACGGCCAGCGCGATCGCCGCGACCACGTAGCCAGCCAGCCGCAACAGATTGACGACGGGTCCGGGACGTTGGGATCGGAGCGTCGCAGCGGCGAGCAGCAGGGAGAAGGCGATGAGGAGGAGGACGGCGCTGGAAACGAGCTTGCCCATGGGGGCTCCGAGGAGGAGACGGGAAGAAGATACGCGCCCGGCCCTCAGGCGTCAGGAGAAGAGGTTCGGTCCCCCTCCGGGCTTGCCGTACCCCGGCCCCTTCGGCTCGGCGCGGGCCCGCACGTAGCCGAGCTCTTCCGAGCGCGAGATCCGCTTTTCGGCGACCAGGCCCTCGAGCACCAGCTCGCACGCCGCCACCATCGTGGCGGGGTCCTTCTTTGCGGCGAGCCCGACCTGATCCACCAGGTCGAGCAGGCCGGGCACCACGCTGAAGCCCTTGAGACAGGTCTCCGAGCGCTCGTCCATCGAGATCTTGAGCGCCCCGCCCTCGTCGAACCAGTGCACGGCGTCGTCCACGTTGGCGCCGCCGACCCGCGCCTCGAAGGTCTTGCCGGCGGCGCGCCGGATCAGGTCCTTGGCGATGACCTCGGGGCCCTGCAGCTCACCTTCGTACTCGAGCTCGAGCTTCCCCGTGATCGCGGGGAGCGCGGCGTAGATGTCGGAGATGCGCGGCACGACGGTCTTTTCCTTCGTGAGGATGGTGCGCCGCTCGGCGTTCGACACCACGTTCTCGAGCACGCTGATCGGGAGACGCTGGGACACGCCGCTGCGCCGGTCCACCCGCTTGTCCTCGCGCGCTTCGAATGCGATGCGCTCGATCAGCTCGGCGATGAAGTCGGGGAGGCGGAGCGGCCGGCCGGTCCGCTCGAGCCACGCCTCCTGATGGGTGATCGCGGCGCCGAGCTCGACCGTGTACGGGTAATGCGTCAGGATCTCCGAGCCGATGCGGTCCTTGAGGGGTGTGATGATCTTGCCGCGGGCCGTGTAGTCCTCGGGGTTCGCGGTGAAAACGAGCGCGACGTCCAGGTTCAGGCGCACCGGGTAGCCTTTCACCTGGACGTCGCCTTCCTGCATGATGTTGAAGAGCCCCACCTGAATCTTGCCGGCCAAGTCGGGGAGCTCGTTGATCGCGAAGATGGCGCGGTTGGCGCGCGGCAGCAGCCCGAAATGCATCGTCAGCTCGTCGGAGAGGAGATGCCCTCCCCGCGCGGCCTTGATCGGGTCCACGTCGCCGATGATGTCGGCGATGGTGACGTCGGGACGTCGGGTGTGGCGAGCTTCTCCACGAAACGGGCGTCGCGCGGCAGCCAGGCGACCGGCGCCTGGTCGCCCCGTTCGGTCACGAGCTCCCGGCCGTACTTCGAGATCGGCGCGAACGGACTGTCGTTCACCTCGCTGCCCGCGAGAATCGGGACTTCCTCGTCGAGCAAGGTCACCAGCTGGCGCAGGATGCGGCTCTTCGCCTGGCCGCGCAGGCCGAGCAGGATGAAGTTGTGGCGCGACAGGATCGCATTCACGAGCTGCGGGATCACCGTGTCCTCGTAACCCACGATCCCGGGAAACAGGGGCGAGCCGTTCTCGAGCAGGCAGATCAGGTTCTCCCGCAGCTCGTCCTTCACCGTGCGACGGATGCGGGCGTCGCTCCCCCACTCGGTCTGTTTCAATTCGCCCAGCGTGGTCGGCTTGTTCATGGCTCGATAGTTAACCGGCCGCCTGCGGCGGTGTAAAGAGTCGCGCGGCGGCGACCCCGCGGGCGGGGAGCTCGAGCGTCACGCGATGGTCCGGGCCGACGCCGATCGCGTCGCCGTTCATCTCCACCAGGTTGGTGCGCCGCGCCTCGCGGAACTCGACCGCCGCCGGCCCGACCGCCACCTTTCGGGCCGTGCCGGCCACGTCCAGCAGCTTGATGACCGCCCCCTCGCCGTCGTCCGCGGGCTTCGCGCCCACCACCAGCACGCCCGCGTCGGCGATCGCCAGCGCCGCGCCCTGCGCCGCGAGCGGTCCGGCGCCGGCGTTGGTGTACGGCGGGCTTACGTGCAGCGGCTCACACGCCGCCCAGCCGCGGCGCACGGGCTCGGCGGCATCCCCGCCGGGCGCGGCCCCGAGCAGCGAGATCCGGAAACGGCAGGTGTACTCGCCGCCCTGCCGCGCCGCGTAGTTCGTGTGCCAATAGTTGTTCATCGCGTAGGCGAACAGCGTGCCGTCCGGGGCGATCTTGCGACGCCACTGGCCGCGCACCACGTCGTTCAACGTGAACAGCGGCGTGTCCGGGCCGCTCCACAGCACGCCGTCCGCGCCCTCGTGCAGCCACACCCAGTGCGTGTGGCAGAACCAGTCGCGGCAGCTGCCCGGCTGCTGGTCCTGCTCGACGGTCATCCGTCCGAGCGGCACCTCGACCTCCACGGTCGGATTGAGGAAGGCGAACGGAAACGCGACGTACAGGGCTTCCTTCTCGAGCGTGGCGGTCTTGGTGCAGCGGTTCTCGATGTCGATCCACGGCAGGTCGTCGTACAGCGTCACGACGGACGTGAGCGCGGGGAACCCATCGAGCGTACGCGCGACGACGAGCCTGGTCCCGATCCCCGGGAGGCGCTCGCGCCGGGCGGAGGCGAGCCGGGCCGTCGCGACGCGCAGCTCGGGCGCCGCGGCCAGATGTTCGCGCGCGCCGTCGGTCCAGAGCGCACTCGCTGCGCCCCCCGTCACATACACCAGCTCGTTCAGCCCCGACCAGGCCCCGGACTTCACCCGCTCGCGACCGTCGCCCCCCGTGAGCGAATGGATCGCGCCCGTCCCGGGATCGAGCACGACGTGGAAGCTCCCCGTCTGCGCCTCGAGTCCCGCCCCGCCGTCCTGCGGGGGGTTCGGCGTGCCGGCGCGCTCCGCCAGCGCCAGGTAGCCGAGCGCGGGGACGTCCCGCGCCATGACGAGCGCGGACCCGTCCGGCAGGTCGACGGCCGGCCACTCGCGCCCGTCGGACACGAGCCGCCGGCCGGCGCCGCCGGGTAGGCGCAGCACGTCGGTGCGCGGCCAGCTGGACGCGTTGAACACCAGGCGGCCGGGGCCCGCCGCGCTCGCGCGCCCGATCCGGAGCAGTCCTTCCGCCAGCTGTTGCTCCAGCGCGGCCGCGGCGCCGTCCAGGAACCGCCGCTTGTACTCCCACTGCGCGACGGTCTGCCGGCCCTCCGGTTCCGACACGCTCTCGGCCGCGCCCCAGGTGTGCTCCCCGAACAGCAGCAGGTCCCGCCAGATCTGGCGGCGCTCGTCGGCGCGGCGGCGGATCCGCGCCGTGCCGTCCGCGTCGGCTGCTTCTGTCTTCCCGTCCCAGAGCGCGAGCAGCTCGGTGGCGCGCGCCGCGAGCTGCGCACTGCGGTAGCGCGCCAGCTCCGCGGCCGTCGAGGCCGCGCCGTCCTCCCAGTACAGGCCGGTATCGCCGCGCCGTACGGGAAGCTTCGTTCCGAAGCGCCGCTCCACGTCGCGAAAGAAGTCCTCCGCCCGGCCCGCGACGATGCGCGGGTAGGCGTAGCGCCGGCGGAACTCCTCGAAGTTGTCCACCAGCCGCTCGTCCGTGAGCGCGTTGTCCCACTGGGCGCCGTACAGCAGCGCCACGTCATAGGGGTATCCCGGCGAGACGAACACCGGGTTCGTGAGCAGCCAGTCGGAAAGACGCCGCGCCATGGCGTCGGGCCCGACGTCGAACCCGAAGCGCAGCGCGTCGCCGTAGTGGTACGCGCGCCAGTGCAGCACCCGGCCCCCGTCCGGTCCCTCCCACCAGTAGAGCTGCGGGTAGGCCGTCCATTCCCCGGTGAGCCCGATGCGCGTCGCCTCGGCCTCGGGAAGCAGCGGCAGCGCCCGCTCGGGGTTCGGGCCTGTCGCCAGATAGCGCACGCCGCTCGCTGCCAGCACCGACGGGAGCGTGAGCGTCTGCCCGGGCACGTCCGTGAGCTGGGCGCTCAGGTAGCCCAGCCCGTGTTCCCGCGCGAACCGCCCTGCGGGCCACGCAATGCGCGCCAGGGTCTCGTGGTCGAGGATCCCCGTCAGCATGTTCGCGAACGACGCCCCGAAGCCCACCTTGCCGTCGCGGATCGCCTGAACCAGGGCGTCGCCCGCCGCCGGCGAGCGGTTCTCGACGTAGGACAGCACCTGCAGGGCACACTCCGCGCTCCACCGGAAGTCGGGGTGCGCGGCGAGTCGGGCGAGGGCGGCGTCCAAGTTCTTGCGGTGGACCTCGAGGCAGCGCTCCTGCAGGTCGGTATAACCGACGTCGGTGTGGTTGGTGGCGAGCCAGTACAACGTCCAGCGGCGCGGCGGGGCGAGTCGCACCTTGCGCCGGGCCACGCGTTGCTTTCCCACCTCGAGGTCGATCTGAAAATCCGACGGCTCCGACAGCGGCACCCACACCTCGCCCGCGAAGCCCGCGCCTGCGGCGCTCCCCGCGGGGAGGAGGCCCGCCGTGCCCACGAGCGCGCCGCGGCGATCGGTCACGCGCGCCCGGGCGGCAGGCGCGTCCAGGCCGGTGACGGTGACGCGCACGAGATTGCGCCGCCCGTCGGGCTGCTGGTACAGGGGCGTGGGCGACGCGTCGATCGTGATCGGGGGAGCGGGGGGCGGGGAGAGGTACCGGCCGACGAACGGCAGGCTGCCCAGCCAGGCGACGAAGCTGCGGCGGTCGTAGCTGGGCTCGGTGTCAGGCACTTGCGGGAGCACGCGTAGTATACCCCAAGGCGCCGTCAACGCCCTTGACTCCGGGGGGCCCGACGCTAGGTTCTCCCGCCGAAGCCCCCCCTTAACCGCCACTCTTTTCGCCAGGAGTCTGCATGAAGCGTCTCGCAATGGTCCTCGCCGTCGTGGCTATGAGCGCGTGTTCCAAGCCGGAGCAGAAGGCCGCGGCTCAAGGCCAGACGATGCAGGACACGTCGCACATGATGATGATGTCCGACACATCGAAGATGATGGCTGACACCGCGAAGCACATGATGGCGCCCGACACGTCCAAGAAAATGGCTCCCGCAACGGCGCCGGCCGCGAAGAAGCCGGCCGCCAAGAAGTCCGCCGCCAAGCGGCCGTAGTCGGCGCTCCGCGGTCAGTGTGACGATGCCCGGGACTCGCGCCCGGGCTTGTCGTTTTTCAGGAACCACCCCACGCTGCGTCGCACGGCGCTCGCCGCCGTGAACGGCGGCTGCCAGGCGAGCTCCCGCCGGGCGCGCTCGTCGACGTAGGGGTTCTCCCCGGTGATGAACGCGGCCGCGGCGCGGGCGAGGCGCCGCGACGTGAGCACGGTCATCACGCCGCGCGCCAGACCCTCCGGGATCGGGATCGTCACGGGGCGCACGTCCAGCGCCGCGGCGAAGGCCGCCAGGAACTCGTGCTGCGTGAGCACCGGGGGCGCGTCGCTCGCCACGTTGTACACGCGGAACCCGGTGACCGGAGCGTCGAGCGCCGCCACGACCGCTGCGGCGACATTCCCCGCGTACATGCACGACAGGTGATTCGTACCCGGCCCGATGCGCGGCACCACGCGGCGGCGCACGACGCGGATGACCCGCGGCGTGAAGAGGCGGTCGCGCTCGCCGTAGATGACGTTCGGCCGGAGCGCCACAGCATTGAGCCCGTCCTCGGCCGCCTCCCGTACCGCCGCTTCAGCCAGCCGCTTGCTGCGGGCGTAGAAGTCGTGCTCGGGGATCGGTTGAAACGGGGAATCCTCGGTACGCCGCTCGGACTCCGGTCGATAGTTCGCGAGACCGCCGTAGACGGCGACGGAGGAGATGTGCACGAGCCGCGCCCTCGCGGTCCGCGCGGCGAGCGCGGCGAGGCGCGTGCCGCCGACGTTGACCGCCTCGTACTCCTGCCAGCTGGCGCGCTGCTGCAGCAGCGCGGCCGCGTGCACCAGACCGCGGACCCCGTGGGCCGCCGCGCGCCACACAGCGGCGTCCTGCACGTCGCCCGGTACCGCCTCCGCGCCGAGTTGCTCGATCACCGCGCGGCTCGCGGGGCGCACCAGCGCCCGCACCGACTCGCCACGGGCGCGGAGCGCCTCGATCACGTGACTGCCGACGAGGCCGCTCCCGCCTGTGACCAGCACCGTCATGCGGGTCCGACGAACGGCGTGGCGAACGGGAGGTCGACGACCCGCGCGTCGCGGCCCGCGGCGCGCACCATCACACCCGACCCCACTTCGCGCCGGATCAGGGCGAGCCCGATCCAGCGGCCGCCGCCCGCGACGCCGCTCTCGGGCACCCAGGCGAGGCTCGTCACACGTCCGACGTCGCGATCGAGGTGCGTCACGCTGCTCCACCCGTCCGCCGGCGTGGCGGGCGGCTCGGCGTCGAACAGCAGACCCCGCAGGTAGCGGTTGGTGTGGCCGCGAAAGTGCAGGCGCGAGACGGTCTCCTGGCCGGTGTAGCACCCCTTGGTGTAGGAAACGCCGCCCAGCTCGTCGTAGCGGACTTCCTGGGGAATCGTCTTGTCGTCCACCTCGGCGCCGAGCCGCGGCCATCCCGCGAGAATGCGGGCGAGCTCGAGCGTGGCCGCGTCGACCGGCACGGCTCCAGCGGCCGCGAGACGGGCGCTCTGGACCTCGGTCTCCGCCATGGGCAGCGTGAGCTGCAACGTGAACGGCGCGCCTTCGGTCGCGCGCGCGATCTCGCTCGTGCCGCCCGGAGCCGCCACCACGCGGCCTGGGGCCGACGGCACGGGCAGCCCGGCGGCTCCGGCGACCGCGAGCGCGTTGGGGCCCGCCAAGCGGTACACCGCCAGCTCGGCCGTCCGGTCGGCCAGCCGCGCGAGACGCGGCGGCACCGAGCGGGTGAAGATCGCCAGCGCGCGCTCCCGTCCCTGCGCCGCGATCGCAAAGCTCATCGTGGCCCCGAGTCTCGCGACCCAGGCGTCGACCACGATCATGCCCTTGGGCGTGAGCAAGGCGCCGTAGACGAACGCTCCGTCTCCCGGCTTGTCGACGTCGTTGGTGAGCAGCCCCTGCGCGGCCGTGACGGCGCCGGGTCCCGTCAGCGTGACGACGGCTGCCTCGGCCTGCGCCATGACCGCGCCGGTACGCAGGGCGGCGAGCCGCGCCGGCGACACGGCACCCGGAATGAGGCGGGCGACCGTCGTCGGTGGGGAGGAGGGGCCGGGCCCTGGCGGAGGAACACCGCTCATCGGTCGGCGAGCGCGAGCAGTTCAGCCGGGTCGTGGCCGGCGAAGTCGGACCACACGAGGTCGGCTCCCGCCCCGGCGAGCGCGGCCGAGGGGTGACTGGTCGTGAGCATGGCGCAGCGCATCCCCGCGGCGCGAGCGGCGTGCAGCCCCGGCAACGAGTCCTCGATCACCACGCAGTGGCCGGCCGGCAGGGGTCGACGGCGGTCGAGCGCGCCGCGCGCCGCCAGGTACCCCGCCGGGTCGGGCTTGCACCGCTCCACGTCCTCGGCGGCGACCAGCACGTCGAAATACCGCTGCAGCCCCGCCCGGCCGAGCACCAGCTCGACTTCCTGCCGCAACGCCCCTGAGACGAGCCCGAGCCGGAAGCGCTCCGCCGCGCGCGGCACGAAGTCGGCCGCGCCGGGCACGAGCGCCAGCGATCGGTCGATCAATTCCTGGTACACACGAGACTTTTCGTCGAGCAGCCGCTCGAGCTGCATCGCGGGAAGCGCCTTGCCGGCGCGACGGAAGGCCTCGATCAGACAGCGGCGGTCGTCGAAGCCGAGAAAATCGGAGTAGTACTGCTGGGGAGTGAGCGACAAGCCTTCCCCGGCGAGCACGACGCCCAGCGCCGCCCGGTGCTGCTCCTCGTCGTCCGCGATCACGCCATTGAAGTCGAACAGCACGGCTTCGATCATATTGGTTCAAGCATAATAGCCCGCGGCCCGGTACGACTCGTCGAGCAGTTCCACCGGGTGACGCACGGCGGCGGCGACCCCGCCGGCGGCGAGGCCGGCGCCGAGCTGCATCACGCACCCGGGATTCCCGGTGGCGACGACCTGCGGCGCGGCCGTGCGCAGCGACGCCAGCTTGGGCGCGAGCACCGCGCGCGACATCGCCGGCTCGAGCAGGGTGAACAGGCCGGCGCTGCCGCAGCACTGGGCGGCGTCGGCGAAGGATACGACGCGGAGCACCGGGATCGCGGCGAGCACCCGGAGCGGCTCGTCGGCGATGCGCTGCGCGTGCAGCAGATGGCACGGCGGGTCGTACGCCACCTGGACGTCGACCGGCGCCCCCGGCCGGGGCCCGCCCCCGGCCGCCAGTACCTCGGTGACGTCGCGCACCCGCGCCGCGAAGCCCGCGGCGTCGACTAGATGCCCGTACTCCTTGAGCATCGCTCCGCACCCGGCGCTGTTGACGACGATCGGCTCGGCGCCGTCGCCGAACGCCGCGACGTTCGCCCGGGCGAGCCGGCGGGCCTCCTCGCGCAGCCCGGCGTGCGCGTGCAGGGCGCCGCAGCAGACCTGCCCCCGCACCTCGCGGACGGCCCACCCGTTCACGCCGAGCGTGCGCACGGTCGCGTCGTGCACGTGGGCGAACAGGCCGTCCATGACGCAGCCGCGGAACAGCAGGACGGGGGAAGACGGGGAAGGACGGGGAGCGACGGGGGAGGTCTTGCGAGGTACCTTCCCCGTCTTCCCCCGTCTTTCCCCGTCCTTCCCCGGCTGGGTTGCGGCCAACATCCCCATCGCGAACCGAAACCGCCCCCACCCCGCCAGCCGGCGCGGGATCCCGCTCGCCCGCAGCATCCGCGCGAGCGCGTACACGATGCGGGACGTGCCGGGCGACGTGAGGGCCCACAGTGCCGCGCGCGCGAGCGCGGAGGGACGGCGCCGGGTCGCGAGCAGGGCGCGGGCCGCCTCGATCCCCCGCCCGTAGCCGACGCCCGAAGGGCAGACGGGCTCGCAGCCGCGGCAGCCGAGGCAGCGATCGAGGTGGAGCCGGAGGGCGGGGTCGTCGGGCGCGAGCTCCCCGGCCTCGAGCGCGCGCATCAGGTCGATGCGCCCCCGCGGGCTGTCGGCCTCATCGCCGGTCGCGAGGAACGTGGGGCACGCCTGGAGGCAAAACCCGCAATGGACGCACGTGTCGAGCGCCTCGAACCCGCCGCGCTCAGTCATCTGGCTGGGTCAGTCGGAGCCTTCGACCGCCACCACGAACGCTTCACCGGGGTCGAACGTCCGTCGCAGGCCCGCGACGAGCGGGCCTACGCCCTCGCGGTAGGCGCCGAAGTGGCCCACGGCGCTCCGGATCGGCCAGGGGGCGCGCTCCAAGGTGAGCGGCACCTCGAGCCCGGCGAGCGTACGGCGCAGCCGGCGCAGCCGGTCGATGGTCGTGTCCCCTGCCCAGCGGATCGCCCCGACGCCGGGGCTCGCCGCGACCCATTCGTCACCCACTTGATGCTGCAGCAAGTCGAGCAGCTCGTCGCTCGAGTCCGGGAGGCCGCCGGTGCGGAAGGTGATCGGGCGGGTGGCGAAGCTCTCCGCCGCCCGCATCCAGAAGCCGTGCGCCTCCTCGGCGCGCAGCGCCGTGAACCGGCCGCCGCTCGCCCCGCGCAGGCCCGCCTCCTCGGCGGCGACGAGGGCCGCCGAGCCCGCCAACCGCACGGCCAGGACCCAGCCTTCGCGTCGCGCCAGGGCCGGGGACATCAGCTCGAGCGCCGCCGGCTGCAATCCTGCCGCGGCGACGTCTTCGGCCACTTGCGTCAGGTCCTCGCGACTTCCCTCGAGCACGAACGTCTGGTCGGCGCGGGGCAGGGCCCGGAGCCGCAGGTGCACGAGCACGATCACGCCGAACGCGCCGAACCCGCCCGCCTCGAGTTTGGTGAGATCGTACCCGGCGACGTTCTTGACGACCCGACCACCGCTCTGCACCAGCCGGCCATCTCCCGTGACGAAGGTGACGCCGAGGATGTGGTCGCGCACCGCGCCGAAGCCGTGGCGCAACGGCCCCGCGGTCGCGGTGGCCACGACAGACCCGAGCGTGCGCCCGGCGAGGCCCGGGGGATCGAGCGCGAGCCAGGTGCCGCGATCGGCGAGTTGCTGGCGCAACAGGTCGCAGCCGATGCCGGCCTCGGCGGTGGCGGAGAGGTCCTGTGGCTCGACGGCCGGGACGCGATCGAGTCGCCGCGTCGTGAGCGCCAGGTCGGCGGGTGCGTCGGCCGGGAGCCAGGTCCCGGCGCCTTCCAGCCGGACCCGCCAACCTTCTTCACGCGCCGTGCCGAGCAGCAGCGCCACGGCATCGGGCGAGGCGGGCGCCACCCGCGGGACCGCGTCGGCTCCGCCCGCGATCTCCACGGCGTCGTCGCCGAGCAGGGCGCGGACGCGGTCGAGCAGGCTCATGGGGCGGCCTCTGACTGACCCCGGGCGCCAGCCCGGGGAACCCCGGGCTCGCGCCCGGGGGTAGTCCACCCGCTCCATTCCCGGCACGCATGCACCGGCACCACCTTTCCCGGATTCACCCGCTCCTCCGGGTCCCACGCGCGGCGCACGGCGCGCATCGCGGCGAGCGACTCCGCGTCGAAGATCAGCGGCATGTAGCGCAGCTTGTCGAGCCCGACGCCGTGCTCGCCGGTGATCGTCCCGCCCGCCGCGACGCACGCCTCCATGATCGCGGTGCTCGCGGCGTCCACACGGGTCCGGAGGCCGGGGACGCGCGCATCGAACGAGATGTTGGGGTGCAGGTTGCCGTCCCCGGCGTGGAACACATTGCTCACCGTGAGCTGGTACGTCGCCGCGATCCGCCCGATCGTTTCGAGCACATCGGGGAGGGCGGAGCGCGGGACGACGGCATCCTGGACGACGAGGTCGCGCGACAGGCGGCCCATCGCGCCGAACGCCTTCTTCCGCCCCTGCCACAGGCGGTCCCGCTCGGCCGTGTCACGGGCGACGCGGATCGATGCCGCGCCGTGGACGGCGAGCAGCTCCTGAACCGTCGCGCTGTCGGCGGCCACGGCCTCGTCGGAATGCCCGTCGAGCTCGACGAGCAGCACGGCCGCCGCGTCGCGCGGGTAGCCCGCTGCGTACACGGAATCCTCTACCGCCCGAATGCACGACTGGTCCATCATCTCGAGGGCGGCGGGAACGATGCCGCTCGCGATCACGGCCGAAACCGCCTCCCCCGCGGCGCGGAGTGAGGCGAAGGCGGCGAGCAGGGTGCGCACCGCCCGCGGCAACGGCAGGAGCCGGACGGCGATCCGCGTGGCGATCCCAAAGTTTCCTTCGGAGCCGACGAACAACCCGACCACATCCGGCCCCCACGGCTCCCCGCCCGGGCTGCCGAGCTCCACGATGCGACCGTCGGCGAGCACGACCTCGAGGGCCAGCACGTGCTGCGCCGTGACGCCGTACTTGAGGCAGTGCGGGCCGCCGGCGTTCTCGGCGACGTTGCCACCGATGGTGCACGCCGTCTGGCTCGACGGATCGGGTGCGTAGTACAGGCCGTGCGGCGCCGCGGCCGCCGAGAGCCGCACGTTCACCACTCCGGGCTCGACCACCGCGACGCGATTCCCGGGATCGAGGGAGAGAATGCGGTTCAAGCGAGTCAGGACCAGCAGGACGGCGGCCCCGTCCGCCAGCGCCCCGCCCGACAGCCCCGTCCCGGCGCCCCGCGGCACGAAGGGCACGTCGTGCGCCGCCAGCAGGCGAACCACGGCGACCAGTTCGTCCCGGCTTCCCGGCAGCACTACCACGGCGGGCACCCGGCGGTGCGTCGGCAGGCCGTCGCGCGCGTACGTGAGGCGCTCGGCGGGCGCCGTACGGACGTGCCGCTCGCCCACGATGCCGGTCAGCGCCTCGACCAGCCCCGCGGTGATCACGTGGCCCGCTCGATCTGCGGGTGGGGCCCGCCGCGCCCGTTGCCCTTCGCCCGCTGGCGCACTGCCGCCCGGCGCTCGGCGTCGGCCGCGAGCGGTCGAACCAGGGTGGCGAGTTGGCGCAGCCGCGCCGTGGTGCTGCGCAGCGCCAACAACGCCCGCTTCGCGTCCGGGGCGAGCTCGAGCGCCGCCGCGACCTGGAACGACAGCAGCTGCGGGTCGGTCGCCAGCTCGATCACATCGTCCTCGCGGCCGGTGAGGATCCCCAGGGCCTGGGTGAGCTGCGTGAAGCCGTCGCGTACGTCCCCCGCCAGCGTCACGGCCTCGCTCGCCTCCACCGGCTCATCGTCGAACTCCTCCACGTGCGCCAGCCGGTAGGGACGGTCCGAGCCGACCCAGTCGACCAATACGAAGCGACGCTCCCCCACCGTCAGAATGTTGGACCGCCCGTCGGGCAAGCCCTGCGTGTTCTGGATCAACGCCACGCACCCCACATCTCCAGCGCGCGGCAGCGGCTCGCTCCCGGGCGGGTACTCGGCCGGCACGTACGCGATTCCGAACCGCCGATCGGCGGCGAGGCAATCGGCGAGCAGCTCGCGGTAGCGGGGCTCGAAGATGTGGAGCGGCTGTGGAGCTCCTGGGAACAGGACAATCGGGAGGGGAAAAATGGGAAGCTCGCGAGGCATGCCTAATAGTATCTAGACGCCAAGGTAGACGCCTAGATGCCGAGACGCTGAGTGGATATGAGTCAAAAGTGGCCAGGAAGAGCTCTTCCTGACCACCCGTATCTCACATCCACTCGGCGCCTTCGCGCCTCGGCGTCTACCTCACCGTCTAGGCTGCTCTCCAAAATCCTTTGAGCGCTCTGCCATCTGGTGACTCACGGAGTTTTTCGAACGCCCGCTCCCGTATCTGCCTGATGCGCTCCCGGGTGACGCCCATCAGCGCCCCGATCTTCTCGAGCGTCATCGCCTCGCTGCCCTCTTCCAGGCCGTAATAGAGGTAGAGGATCTTGCGCTCGCGTGGCGTCAAGTACTTCTGGAAGATGCGGTCGATGAACTCGCGCATCAGCTTGCCGTCCGTCTTTTCCTCGATCTCCCCGCCCTCCTGGCCCGCGAAGCGCTCGCCCAGCGTGGCCGCGTCCTTGTCGCTGCGATCCACCGGTGCGTCGAGCGACAGCTCGGCTGCCGTCATGCGGCGCGCGGTGCGGACATTTTCCACGGTGTCTTCGAGCGCGAGGGCGATTTCGTCGTCGGTGGGCTCGCGGCCGAGTTCTTGAGAGAGGTAGGTCTCGGTGCGGCTCATGCGGATCAGCTGCGAGTTCTGATTCAACGGGATGCGGACACTGCGGGTCTGCTCCGCCAGCGCCTTCAGCACTGCCTGGCGCACCCACCACACCGCGTACGAGATGAACTTCACACCCTGGTTCGGGTCGAACTTCTTCACCGCCTTGAGCAGTCCTTCGTTGCCGATGGCGACCAGCTCCGAGAGGTCGAGACCGTGACCCTGGTACTTCTTGACGTAGGAGATGACGAATCGGAGGTTGGCTGTGACGAGCCGCTCGGCGGCTTTTTCATCGCCCCGCTGCACGCGCCGCGCCAGGCGGCGCTCTTCGGCGGGATCTTTGATCAGGGGCAGCTTCTGAATATCCTGCAGATACTGGTCGAATGCTCCGGAAGGATTGGCTCGAAAGAACGCCTTCACCTTACCTCCGCTCGACCGCGCCATAGCTAGGGCTCCGACGGTGGACGATGGACGGTGTCGCACAAGGCTGTGCGAAACGCCGTCAATATAGGAATCGCCCGCATTTGGTGCAAATCTCTGCGGTTTTCAACATCACAAATTGTTAGCGCGGTGCACGACTGCATCGTTTGTCCACTATCCACATCGCATGTGGAGAAATCGATGTTGACTGGGTGTTGAACACCTGCGCTCGAAACCTAGCCGGAATGTGGAGAGGTGGGAATCGTGTGGGAAGTTGTTGACGGATATGTGATTAAGTGTTGACGGCTACGTGACCAAAAACGCAACGTGATGCACGCCCTATTCCACCGGTGGGGGGCCGCTTATCATGCCCGCTCCTTCAACCGGGAGCTTCGCGTGAGCAGCATCATCTTGGGTCTCGTCTTCATCGTCGGCGGGCTGTCGGGGACGCTAGCGCTGGTCGGGACCAACAGCGGGACGGCGCTCGCGGTCGTCGGTGTGCTCCTCGTGGGTCGCGGCATCTGGCGCGTTCGCAAGCAACGCGCCCGGCAGGTCCAGGCGCTGTAAGTCAACAGCCACGGTTCCGGCTGCTAGGACCCTCGCAACACCTGCCTCACGATGTCCTCCGGCGCCGCGACGGTCCAGCCCGTCGGGACGCCCCCGTGCATCGACCCGATCGCCCGCGGCAGGGCGAAGCGCAGCGTGCCGGCGCGGGCTTTCTTGTCGACCTGCATCGCCGCCAGCAGCTCGGGCACGGCGGCCGGGTCCGGCAGCTCGAGCGGCAGGCCGTACCGCTCGAGCGCCCCGCGGATCCGCTCACCGGTCCCTCGCTCGGCGATCGCCAGAGCCTCCGCCAGCCGGGCCTCGTAGGCCATCCCGATCGCGACGGCTTCACCGTGCAGCACGGCGAACTTGCTGGTCGCCTCGATGGCGTGCCCCACGGTATGCCCGAAGTTTAGGGTCGCCCGGCGTCCCGCCTCCCGCTCGTCCGCGGCGACGACGTCCGCCTTGATCTCGACGGAACGGGACACGACGCGCTCCAGCACGTCGGCATCGCGCGCCATTACGGCGCGGTGTTCACCCTCCAAGAACCCGAAGTACGCCGCGTCGGCGATCACGCCATGCTTCACCGCTTCCGCCATGCCCGCGGCGAGCTGGGCGACGGGCAGCGACGCCAGGACGTCCAGGTCGGCGACCACGAGGGCCGGCTGGTGGAACGCACCGAGCAGGTTTTTCCCGGCGGGGACGTCCACGCCCGTTTTGCCCCCGATCGCCGAATCGATCATCGCGAGCAGCGAGGTCGGGACCTGGACGTAGGGGACGCCGCGGAGGTAGGTGGCGGCGACGAACCCGGCTACGTCCCCCGTCACGCCGCCGCCCAGCGCGATCACCGCGCAGTCGCGCCCGAACTGGCGCGCCAGCATCCGGTCGGACAGGGAGGCCCAGGTTTCCCGCGTCTTGTTCCATTCTCCCGCCGGAAACTCGAACAGCTCGGCGGGCAGCGTGCCGTCGCGCAACCGGGCCACGACTTGCCCGCCGTACAGCTTCCCGACATGCGAATCGGTGATCACCACATAGCGGGCGGCCGGGCAGGCGGCCCCCACGAGCTCGGGGAGCTCGGCCAGGAGCCCGCGGCCGATGCGAATGTCGTACGACGCGTCCCGCTGTTCCGTGATCGGGACGCGGACGGTCACCACGGGACCTCTGACGCCCCGGCCGCGTGGTTCGCGACGCGCGCCAGCACGAACAGCAGGTCGGACAACCGGTTGAGATAGGGAACGACGGAAGACAGGCCGCCGGTCTCCTGCGCGCGGTGCAGCTGCACCACCGTGCGCTCGGCGCGGCGGCAGACGGTGCGCGCCAGGTGGAGCGCGGCCCCCTTCGGCACCCCGCCGGGAAGGATGAACTGCTGCAACGCGGGCAGCTGTGGCTCATAGCGGTCGATCGCGGCCTCGAGCGCGGCGACCTGCGCCCGGCCGAGCGGCGGCCCGCCGAGGGCCTTGGCGAGCTTCTCCGGGTCGGGCGTCGCGAGCTCCGCCCCGATCGTGAACAGGTCCTTTTGGACGGTCTCGAGCAGCTCGCGACAGAAGGTGCGAGGTTCCTGAGCGAGCGCGAACCCAATCGCGGCGTTGAGCTCGTCCACCTGCCCATAGGCCTCGACCCGGCGGTCGTGTTTCGGCACCCGCCCGCCGCCGAACAACCCCGTGTCTCCCCCGTCGCCGGTTCTGGTGTAGATCTTCACCCGCTCTCTCCTCCGCTCACTGCTCCCCTCTCCCTTCTCCCGTTGTCTCCCGTTACGATTGGGCGAATGCAAGACATCAAAGATATCACGATCATCGGCGCCGGCCCGACGGGACTGTTCGGCGCCTTTTACGCCGGGATGCGCGGCGCCTCGTGTCGCCTGATCGATACGCTCGACCAGGTCGGCGGCCAGCTCACGGCGCTCTATCCGGAGAAGTACATCTTCGATGTTGCCGGATTTCCGAAGGTCCTCGCCAAGGACCTGGTGCGCGGCATGGCGGAGCAGGCGCTGCAGTGGAAGGCTCCGGTGCACCTCGGTCAGAAGGTCGTCGGCCTCGAACGCGGATCGGATAACGGCGCGCCCCGCTTCACGGTGGTGACCGACGGGGACGCCTATCCGTCGCGCACCGTGCTCGTCGCCGGCGGGATCGGCGCGTTCACACCGCGCAAGCTGCCGCTCAAGGACGCGGACCACTGGTACGGCCGGGGGCTGTATGACCGCATCCTCGACCCGGCGGTCTTCTCCGGAAAGCGTGTCTTGCTGGTGGGCGGCGGTGACTCCGCGTTCGACTGGGCGGTGAACCTGCAGGGGGTCGCGCAGCGGGTCCTGATGATCCACCGCCGCGACGGGTTCCGCGCCCATGCCGCGACGGTGAAACAGGTGCAGGAGCTATGCGCCGCGGGCAAGATGGAGCTGCGCACCTTCTGGGAGCTGAAGGAGATCCACGGCGGTGACCGGATCGAGGCCGCGACGCTCGTCAACAACAAGACCAAACAGCAGGAGCGTGTGGACGTCGATTGCGTCGTCCCGCAGCTCGGCTTTGTCTCATCGCTCGGCGCCATCGCCGAGTGGGGGCTCGAGATCGAGAAGGGTGAGATCAAGGTGTCGCAGACGATGGCGACCAACATCCCCGGCATCTTCGCGGCCGGGGACATCATCACCTACCCGGGAAAACTCAAGCTCATCGCCACCGGGGCGTCCGAGGCCGCGATCGCCGTGAACCACGCGGTGCACTTCATCAATCCGGCGGCCAAAATCGAGCCGGGACACAGCTCGAACATGGCCATCTTTGGGCAGACGGAAGACTAAGACTAAGAGACGTCGCGAAAAGACGTCACGAAGAGACGTCACGGGGCGACGTCGTCCCGCGACGCTGTTTCGTGACGTTTCTCCGTGACGGTTCATCGAGACGTTTTTCCTATCTCGACCACCACCGAGTCAATCTGCGCGAGCATCTGTTGATACGGAACGGCGTGCGTGTTCGCCTGGATGCTGAACGTGATCGTGCGCCCATTGGGACGCTCGATGAAGCCGGAGAGGCTGTTCACCCGGTCGATGCTCCCGGTCTTGGCGATCACTCGCCCCTCGACGGCGGTGCCGGCGAAGCGCTTGAGCAGGGAGCCCGGCTGCCCTGAATGCGGCAGCGCTGCCAGGAAGGGCGCGCGCTTGGGATGGCGGTGCATGTAGGCGAGTAGCTGCGTGAACGCGTGGGGAGTCACGAGGTTCCCGGCAGCGAGGCCCGAGCCGTCCTCGAGCGCGAACGCCGTCGAGTCGATCCCCACGGAGTCGATCAGGAAGCGGCGCTCGACGTCGAGCCCCGCCTTCCAGGAGCCCTCGCCCTTGCGCTCGCGACCCAGGATCTTGAGCAGCATCTCGGCGAACCAGTTCTGGCTCGAGTTCAAGATGGGGAAGATGATGTCGGCGAGGGGGCGGCCGCGGTACTCGACGAGCGGCGCGCAACAGCCGCGGCCGGTGCGGTAGGTGAGCGAGTCGGCCGTGCCGGCCGTGCCGCCCTCCACCGACACGCCTTTCTTCATCAGGGAGGCGGCGAGCGCGCGCGCCGCGTAGCGGTTGGGATCGGGGAGCGCGAAGCTCTCGATCCAAGGCTTGCGGCCGAGCGCCACGGTCCCTTCCGCCCAAATGTCCCAGCTGCCGGGGGTGCGGAAGAAGTTGTCGCCGATGGTCGTGCTCGAGTCCGCCGGCACGGTGCGGGCGCGGTTCTCGAAGGTGAACAGCCCCAACTCGGGCGACCAGGTGATCGTGGGCGGCTGGTCCACCGCGGCGCCGGGGGCGATATGGAAGTCCACGCTGTTGTCGTGGAAGCCGAGCCCCGAGACGGGAGCGGCGTACCACCAATTCAAGTCCCAGGCGTTCCAGCCGGGATGGACCAGCACCGGCTCGAAGTAGGACCCGTCGCCTACGAGCCTTCCGGTGACGCGTTTGAGCCCGCGCGCGCGGATCGAATCCGCGATCGCGTCGACCGCGGTGAACGCCGAGTCGCACGCGCCCGGGGCGAGGCTGTCGACCGAAAAACACCGCTCCGACCACGTCGGGTCGCCGCGCCCGTACAACACGAGGTCACCGTACAGCACGCCGTTGTCGACGCGGCCGTTCGGGTACACGCTGGTCGTCACGCGATAATCGGCCGGCAGCAGCACCGTCGCCGCCGCGCTGACCACCAGCTTGGTGTTGCTCGCCGGGACGTAAAACCGGTCGGCGTTGCGCGCGAACAGCACCTTGCCGTCCTCGACGACGTACACGCCCCAGTTCGCCCGGTTGAACGGCGGCTGGTCGAGCAGCGTCGCCAGCCGTCGCTCCAGCGACCCGCGGAGCGGCGCGGTCCGGGGCCGCGACTGGGCGGCCAGGGTCGAGCTAATCGTAAGCGATGCGAGGATCAGCTTTCGCATAGAGCAGATCGGTGACGAGGTTCACGGCGACGAAGACGACCGACATGAAGAGGATGCTCCCCTGGATTGCGGGGAGGTCTCGCTTGTCGATCGCGGTGAGCACGTACCGTCCCAGCCCCGGCCAGCCGAAGATCGTCTCGGTGAGGACGCTGCCGGTGAGATAGTTGCCGGTGTCGAGCCCCAGCACCGTGATCACCGGCACCAGGGCGGTGCGGAAGCCGTGCCGCAGCACGACCGCGCGCTCGGGCAACCCCTTGGCTCGGGCGGTGCGGATGAAATCGCTGGACAGCACCTCGAGCATCGCGGCGCGGGTCATGCGCGCCAGGAAAGCGATCGAGCGCATGCCGAGCGTGAACGCGGGCAGCACCAACGCCGCGAGCCCGCCCGACCCGGAGGGTGGGAGCCAGCGGAGCGCCAGCGCGAACACGAGAATCAGGAGCAATCCCACCCAGTACACCGGAAAGGAGACCCCCACGTAGGAGACCAGCATCCCGAGCCGGTCGACCAGTCCTCCCGGGCGGACCGCCGACACCACGCCGAGCGAGATCCCCGAGACGGCGGCGAGCGTCATCGCGGCGAGCGCCAGCTCGGCGGTTCGGGGAAAGCGCTCCCGCAGGTCCTGGGCAATCGGCCGCTGGGTGATGTACGACCGGCCCAGGTCCCCGCGCACCACGGCCCCCACGTAATGGATGAACTGGGCGGGGAGGGGATCGTCGAGGCGCAGCTCGGCGCGCAGTCGGGCGATCGTCGCCGCATCGGCGCGTTCCCCCACCATCGCCGTGACGGGGTCCCCCGGCGCGACGTTGAGGAGCAGGAACGCGACGACGAGCACACCCAGCAAGGTGGGCAGGGTGAGGAGCAGGCGGCGGGCCAGCAGCGGGATCACGGGGCGCGCCGCGCTCCCGTCCAGTGCTGCCCGTTGAAGATCACCGGCACGTCCCACCCGGTCACGTCCGGGCGCTTCGCCCACAGGTCCGTGGGGAACCAGAGATACAGCCAGGGGGCGGCGCGGTACACCCGCGCGTCGATCTCCTGGTACAGCGCGGTGCGCGCCGCGTCAGCGGTGGTGCGGCGGGCGCGCAAGATCAGCGAGTCGGTGACAGGATCGGCGTAGAACGCATAATTTCCCCCCGGGCCGGCGCTCCCCGAGTAAAACAGGGGATACAGAAAACTGTCGCCGTCGGGGTAGTCAGCCCACCAGTCCAGCACCACCATGTCGGTTTCACCCTTGCGGGCCGCCTCGCGCTGGCTCGACGCATCGCGCTCGACCAGCTCGATCTTGATGCCGACCGGCTCGAGCTGGGCTTGCACCGCCTGAGCGACCCGCGCCAGCTCGACATTGCTGGCATTGCGCCACAGCTGCAGCGCGATCCCGCTCCCATAGCCCGCGGCGGCCAGCAGCCCCTTTGCCGTGACCGGGTCGTAGTGGTAGCCCGCGCGCGCGGTGTCGCTCCCCGCCAGCCCGGGCGGGATCGCTCCCCGCGCGAGGATGCCACGCCCGCCGTACACGCTGGCGAGCACCTCGGGCACGTTCACGGCGTAGTTGATCGCCTGCCGCACCTTGGGGTTCTGCAGGGGGCCGCGCCGATTGTTGAGCGCCACGTAGACCACCCGCAGCGCGGGCTTTTCGAGCAGCAGGTCGGGGTGCTGCTGCCGCCAGCGCACCGTCTCGCCGAACGGCACCTCCATGACGCTGAGCCTCCCCGCCTCGAACTCGGCCGCCCGCGTCAGCGGCTCCGGGATGATCCGTACCGTCAGTGTGTCGGCCGCCGGCGTGCCGCCCCAATAGTCCGGGTTGCGCGCAAACACGAGGTAGTCATCGTGCTGCCAGGCGACGAAGCGCCAGGGACCGGTGCCGACCGGACGCTGACCGAGCTCCCTTGCGGGGACACGGCCGCCGGTACCACCGCGGCCACCGGCATCGCCAGGAATTTGGGAAAGATGGCGAGCGGCTCGGCCAGATCGAACAGGACGGCCGAATCTCCCAGTAGCTGGATGCCCGGCACGTCGCTCGCCCGGCCGGCGGCATACGCCTCGGCGCCGGCGATGGGGTAGAGCGGCCACGCGCGCCCGCCGCGTGTGCCCGGGGCGAGCACGCGCAGCAAGCTCTGCCGGACCGCGGCCGGCGTCACGCGCGTGCCGTCGTGGAACCTGACGCCCGCGCGCAGGTGGAACACGTACCGGCTGCCCGTGCGGGATACCGTCCAGCGGTCCGCCAGCGCAGGGAGCAGCTTGCCATCCGGGTCGAACTGCGTGAGCCCATCGTAGACGAGGGCGACCATCTCGCCGGTCGGGACATCGGTGGACAGGGCTGGGTCGAGCGAGCGCGGGTCGTACGTCTCGTAGTATACGAGCGACGTGTGGTGCGAGCCGGGCTGCCGGGCGCCCGCGTTTCCCCCACTGCCGCAGGCGGCGGGCACGACAAGACAGGCGAGGGTGGTCACTCGGAGCGCGCGCATGCGTTCAGGTGTCGAAAAGGTTGACAGTGCGGCGGGAGGTAGCCAACATAGGGGAGCGGCCCGACCGCGTCAATTGCGTGCCCTCCTTTCTTTCCTGCTCGTCGCCGCGTGCGCGGCGGCTCCCCTCGCGGCGCAGCAAGAGCGGGTGGTGCGCGGCCTTTCCTTCGAGGGCAATCACGCCATCGACGACTACACGCTGGGATCGGCGATCGCCACGTCGAGCTCCAGCGTGTTCGCGAGCCTGTGGTTGCTGCGCTGGATGGGGCTCGGCGAGAAGCGCTACTTCAACGAGCTGGAGTTCCGGCGCGACGTGGTGCGGCTGCTGCTGCTGTACCGCCAGAGCGGCTACATGAATGCCGTCGTGGATACGGTGGTGCGCCGGGAGGGCGGAGACGTCCACGTGCTGTTCCGCATGTACGAAGGCGAGCCGGTCCGCCTCACCAAGCTGACGCTGGTGGGCCTCGACTCGCTGCTCGACGTCGTGGCGCTCAAGCGTATCCTCCCGCTCCAGGAAGGCGCCCCTTTCAACCGGATGCTGTTCCAGGCATCCGCCGACACGATCGCGGACCGGTTGCGGAACGTCGGGTATCCGTACGCGGAAGTCTTGCGGAACTACGATGTGGACGCCGCGGCCTTGAGAGCCGAGGCGAGCCTCGAAGCCGTGCCGGGGCCCCGCGCGCGGATCGGACGGGTGGTCATCACTGGCCTCGAGCAGGTCGACACCGGGACCGTGCGGAAGATGCTGTCGGTGCACCCCCACGACCTGTTCCGGCAGGATCGGCTGTACCAGAGCCAGCGCGATCTGTACGGCATGGGAGTGTTCCGGTCCGTGAACGTGGTACTCGCCGACTCCGCGCCCCGCCCCGGCGACTCGACGGTCACTGTGCTGGTGCGCGTGGGGGAGGGGCCGCGTCATCGGGTGCGGGTGGGCGCCGGGTACGGCAGCCTCGACTGCTTCCGGGTGCAGAGCGGCTGGACGGCCTTTGACTTCCTGGGCGGCGCCCGCGCGCTCGACCTGTCGGCGCGGGTGTCCAAGCTGGGGGTCGGCTCGCCCACCAATGCCGGACTTCGGAGCAACGTGTGTCATTTCCTGCATGACGACTTCACGTCCGACACCATCAATTACAACGTGGGCGTGACGTTGCGGCAACCGGCCTTCTTCTCGCCCCGCCACACCGCGAGTCTCGGGCTGTTCGCCGAACGGCGCTCCGAGTTCAAGGCGTACACGCGCCAGGCGATCGGCGTGAACGCGGCCGTGACGCTGAACGCCCGCCGCAACGTCCCGGTGACGCTGGGCTACGGGTTTTCGGTGGGGCGCACCACGGCCCCCCCCGCGGTGTACTGCAGCGTGTTCCGGGTGTGCGACGAAACCGATCGCGGGTTGCTGGCGCGCTCCCGCCGCTTCGGCGCCGTCACGGTCTCCGGGGTCCGGGACCGTGTGAATTCGGTGCTCGATCCATCGGCGGGGAACCTCATCACGGCGTCCCTGATGCACGCGTCGCGGCTCGTCGGCTCGGATACGCTGTACGAGTTCAACCGCGGCCAGTTCGAGGTGTCGTACTACTACCCGCTCGGCCGCCGCGGCGTGCTGGCGTGGCGGACGCTCGCGGGGACGATCGTGCCGGCGCGGCGGATCGCCCTGGCGGGCCAGAGCGTACATTTCATCCCGCCCGACCAGCGCTTTTACGGCGGCGGCCCGAACTCCGTGCGCGGCTACGCCCGCAATGAGCTAGGGCCCCGGGTGTACGTCACCGACGACACCACCGGAGGCGTGTACCGCAACGTGACCGCGTCGCCGATCGGGGGGAACTCCATCGTGGTCATGAATGCCGAGCTGCGGTTGCCCACGCCGTTGTTTCCGGATCGGATGCGCCTCGCCCTATTCGTGGACGCCGGCCAGGTGTGGGAGCGGGGTGGGGACCCGGGCACGGTGACCGGCGTGCGAGTGACACCCGGCGTCGGTTTGCGGTTCACGACGCCGCTCGGCCCGGTGCGGCTCGACGCCGCCTACAACGGCTATCCGGCGGAACCCGGGCCGCTCTACTTCCAGGACAACACCACCCAGAGTCTGACCCTCGTGCCCAATGCGGTTTACCAGCCGGGGCTGGCTGCGGGCTTCTGGCGGCGCGTGATCGTGCAGTTCGCCGTGGGGCAGGCGTTCTGATGGTCCGCCGCTCGCTCGGCGTCGCGCTCTGGATGATCGTCGGGCTGCTCGCCTGTTTCCTGGGCGCGCTGTCCGCGCTCGTCGGCACGGGCGCCGGTCGGGCGTTGCTGGCGCGCGTGATGGAGAGCGCGCTGGCGCGGGTGTTCACGGGGTCGATCGAGGTGGCCGACGTGCGCGGGTCGCTCCTCACCGGCGTCACCCTCACGGGGGTTCGGCTGTTCGACGCCGACACGACCCTCGTCGCCTGGCTGCCGCGCGCCGACCTGGCGTATAACCCGTTCGACTTCGCGGCCGGCCGGGTGGTGCTGTTCGAGTTCGCCCTGCGGCAGCCCGTGATCAACATCGTGCAGCATCGGAGCGGCCGGCTCAACATCGAGGAGCTGCTGCGGCTGGGCGGCCCGGACACGGGCTCCGGTTCCTCCCGCCACGGACCGGCGACGCTGATCTTGTTCCGCAACGTGCAGATCGAGGACGGCAGCCTCACGCTGCGGTTGCAGGCACCGCGCGCCGAGCCGGGCGATACGGCGCTCGAGATCCAGTCAGGCAGCCCGAACGGCCGGATGCGGGTCCGGCGGTTCGAGCACCTGGACGCCCGGCTGGCGGCCCTCCAGGTGTCGTCACCGGTGGAGCGGGGCATCGGGATCGATGTCAGCCGCCTCGCGGTCCAGAGCAGCGACCCCGCGCTGCGGCTGGTGGACGTGGCGGGCCGGCTGCGCGTGCTCGGGGACTCGCTCGAGGTCGACCTGTCGCGGGTCAAGTTTCCCGGGTCCGCGCTGCGGGCGGCGCGGGGCCGCGTATCGTGGCCGCGGGGCCCGCTGCTATTCGATCTGTCCCTGCAAGCCGACTCGGCGACGCTCGGTGATTTTCACTTCATCGATACGCGGTTCGCGCCCGGCGCCGTGCTGGCGGGCGGCGTACGCCTCAAGTCGCACGGCCAACGCGTGCTCGAAGTCGGACTCGACCCGCTGCGCCTGACCGAGGGCGGCGGCACCGTGACCGGTCGCCTCACAGCGCTGTCCGCCAGCGACTCGGGGCTCGTAGCGCTGCGCGACGCCGACCTGGACGCCCAGGACTTCGACCTCGAGTTCGCCCGCCCCTTCCTTGATACGCTGCCGTTCGCGGGCCGACTGAGCGGCCACACGACGGCCACCGGCCCCGTCTCGGGTCTGACCCTCGAGATCGACTGGGTGTTTCGCGATTCGCTCGTGCCCGGTCAACCCGCGACGCGGATCCGGGGCCGGGGCGACGTGGGGCTGGGTGGGAGCGGCTTGCGGTTCCAGCCCTTCACGGTAGAGGCGGCGGCCGTCGACTGGGGGACGGTCGGGCGACTTGTCCCCGCCGCCGCACTGCATGGCGTGTTGTACGCCGCGGGCACCTTGAGCGGGCCGTTGAAGAACGCGCAGTTCACCGGGACGCTCGAGCACCGCGACGGCACGCTAGCGCCCAGCCGGCTCACCGGCACCGTGCGCCTGGACGGCCGGAGCGACACGCTCGGCGTGTACGCGGACGTGGCCGCCGACTCGCTGTCGTTCGACGGGCTCAAGGGGAGCTTCCCGACGCTGCCGTTCTCCGGCGCGGTCGCCGGCACGGTGAAACTCGCCGGGCCGCTGCCGCAGCTCGAGACCCATGCGGCGCTCCACTCGGCGGGCGGCAGCGTGCAGGGCGATGGCGTGCTGCTGCTGGGCGCGGGTGCACCGGGCCAAGGCGTCCGCGACTTCACGCTGCGCGCCCGCGACCTGGACCTCGCCACCTGGGTCGAGCGGGCGCCCGCAACGTTGCTGACGTTCACCGCGCAGGGCGACGTCGCCGCGGACTCAGGCGCAGCGCCGGTCGGGGTGGTGCGGGTCCGGGTCGAACCGTCCCTGTTCGCCGGCACGCCGCTCGATTCGGGGCTGGCGGCGGTCCGGCTGGCCGACCGGCACCTGTACGTCGATTCGCTGCGCCTCGTGCAGCCCGGGCTGATCGCTACGGGTGGCGGTACCCTGGGCTGGGGTCGCGGGGACCGTGGAACACTGGCGCTCGATTTCGACGCCGACAGCCTGAACTCGCTCGACTCGCTGCTGAGCTGGGTCACGGGGAGCGACATGACGGCGGGCGGCGATCCGGGCGATCCGGACGATCGCGCGGTCAAGCCGCTCACGGGAGCGGCCCGGGTGCTCGTGAGCCTGGAGGGCTCGCTCGACTCGCTCGGCCTCGACGTCCGGGCGAGCCTCGAGCGCCTGCAATGGCGCGGCTGGGCGGTGCCGCGGGAGGGGCGGGCGCGGCTCGTCTATCGGCCCGGTCCGGTGCCGGTGTTCGAGTTCGACGCCACGCTCGATTCGTTGGCGCACGGTGTCCTGGGCTTCGGGGCCGCCGCCGCGGCGCTGCACGGCACGCGTGACTCGCTCGTGTGGTTCACCCGTTCCCGCGTCGGCGAGGGAGGGGCGTTCCTGGCGGGCGGGCGGTTCGCGCGCAGCCGACAGGTCACCGCAGTGGGCGTCGACTCTCTGGCGCTGCAGCTCCCCGGCGACGTGTGGGTGCTCGAGCGGCCGACCGAGCTGACGGTGACCGACTCGACGGCGCGCGTGAGCGGCCTCTCGCTGCGGAGCGTGTACGGGGCGGGGAAGCTCACGTTCGCCGGCGACCTCCCCACGCACGGCCGCGCCGACGCCCATCTGCAGCTCGAGTCGTTCCCGCTGGTCGGCGTGTACGCGCTGCTCGAGCGCGACACGGCGGGCGTGGGCGGCGTGATCACCGCCGCGGCGGGTTTGACCGGGACGCGGGCGGATCCCGTGTCCACCGGCACGTTCTCGGTGACCAACGGATCGTTCGGGGAGTTCCACGCGCCGTTCGCGGACGGCACGTTCGACTATCGCGCGCGCCGGCTCGACGCGGCACTGAACCTGTGGCGATCGGGCCAGCAGATCCTGACCGTCCGGGCGCACCTGCCGCTCGACCTGTCGCTCGTTCCGGTGGAGCGGCGCCAGCTTCCCGACACGCTGTTCGTGCGGGCCACCGCTGACAGCGTGGATCTGTCGGTGCTCGAGGCGCTGACACCGGCGCTGCGGCAGGTGGAGGGAATGTTCTCGGCCGATTTGGGCATCGCGGGCACGTGGGATTCCCCGCGGCTGCGCGGCACGCTCGGCGTCGCGGGCGCCGCCACCATTCCCGCCTTGAACGTGCGCTACGAAGCCGTGAACGGCCGCCTCACGCTTTCGGGGGATTCGATCGCGATCCAGACACTTTCCGCGCGGAGCGATCGGGAACGGGGGCGGATAGATGTGTCCGGCGTCGTGCGGCTGGAGCAGCTCACACGCCCGGTGCTCGACCTGCGCATCGCCGCGGACCAGTTCCGGGCGCTGGACCTGAAGAACAACGTCTCCATCACGGCGAGCGGCCAGCTGGCGCTGGCGGGCCCGGTGTTCGGTGCGTCGCTCACGGGGCGCGCCAACGTCACGTCCGGCGTGCTGTATTTTGCCGACCTCGTGCAGAAACGCATCGTGAACCTGGATGAACTGGCCGACACGTCGCTGGCGGCAATCATCCAGCAGCAGCGCCTGGGCCCGGAGTTTCAGAGCGTTTTCCTGGACAGCCTCCGGATCGAGGATCTCGAGCTCGAGATGGGGAGCGACGTGTGGCTGCGCTCCAGCGAGGCGAATATCCAACTAACCGGCAGCGTGCGCCTCACCAAGCTGCGCAACCTCTACCTCGTGAGCGGGACGCTGCAGGCGGCGCGCGGCACCTACCGGCTCAAGCTCGGCCCGGTGACGCGGGAATTCGTCGTGACGCAGGGGACGGTGAAGTACTTCGGCACGCCGGACCAGGACGCCGGGCTCGACATCGAGGCGCGCCATGTGGTCCACCCCGTGCCCACGCCGGCTCAGCGGAATCCGGAGGACATCACCGTCGTGGCCCACATCACCGGCAGCCTGCTGGTGCCGCGCGTGACGCTCGAGGCGGAGAAGCGCGACCTCTCCCAGACCGAGATCATCTCCTATCTGCTGTTCGGGAAGAGCAGCCTCGACCTGGGCGGCAGCGACCAAGGCGGGGGCGGGATCGCCGACCAGCGCGCCCTGCTGCAGAGCGCGCTGTCGGTGCTCTCGGGCGAGATCGAGCAGACGATCGTGTCGGGCGGCGTGCCCGTCGACTACGTGGAGATCCGTCCCGGGGGCGGCGGCCAGGGGGACCCGCTGCTGGGTTGGCAGTTCGCCGTGGGGCGACAGCTCGGGACCAGGACGTTCCTGGTGCTGAACGCCGGGTTCTGCGAGGGGCGGCAGGTCGGCGTGCGCAACACACTGGGCCTGTCGCTGCAGTTCCGGATCAGCCCCGAGTGGCGCACCGAGGCGAGCTTCGAGCCGGTGCAGACGTGCGCCGACCCGAGCACCGAGTCGCAAGGCGGGACAGTGCCGCGCCAGGTGGGGTTGGACCTGTTCTGGGAGAAACGGTACTAGCGATGACCCGGGCCCTCCTCATCACGAACCCGGCGGCGGCGCGCACCGACGCACGCGCCGTCACCGCGATCCGCGACACGCTGCGGCGCGGCGGCTGGTCGGTCGACGTGCTCGCCACCACCCGGGCGGGCGACGCCCGCCGCTTCGCGGCCGAGGCGCGGATCCAGGGCTACGACGTGCTGGTCTGCTACGGTGGCGACGGCACGGCGATGCAGGTCGCGGCCGGCGCGGTGGGGAGCGGCATTCCGCTGGGCATCGTGCCGGGGGGCACGGGCAATCTGCTCGCCGGCAATCTGCGGCTGCCCAAGAGCCCGGCGGCCGCCGCGCGCGCGATCCTCAAAGGCAAGCCGTTGCCACTCGACCTCGGGAGCGTGGCGCGCGCGGATGGGACCCACTACTTCGCGGTGTGCTGCGGCACTGGGTTCGATGCGGCGCTGATGGCCGCGACCGGCTCGGCCGAGAAGTGGCGCTGGAAGATGGCGGCCTACATCGCGCGCGCCTTCGCCGCGCTCCCCGGCGTGACGAGCCCGCTGCACCGCGTGACCGTCGACGGCGTGGGCCACGACCTCCCGGCCGCCATGGTGCTGGTCGCGAACTGCGGCGAACTGGTCCCGCCATTCTTGCGCTTGCGGGACAATGTCGCCCCGGACGACGGATGGCTCGACGTGCTGGTGCTCCGGGCGGAGGGGACGATCGAGAGCCTCGCGGCGTTCTTCGAGTTGGTGCGCCGGCCGCGCAACGGGATGCGGCGGTTGTGGTTCGGCCGCGGCCGGGTGGTGCGGGTCGAGGTGCTTGACGGTACGGCGCGGCCGATGCAGCTCGACGGCGAGCCCTGGGGCGATACCCCGTTCGAGGCGCGCCTGCTGCCGGGCGCCCTCTCGGTGATCGTGGACCGCCGTGGCTGAGACCCTGCTCCTGGTCGACGACGACGCCGACGTGGTGCGCGCCGTCGGGGACTACTTCGAGCGCCTGGGCTACGAGGTGGCGCGCGAGGACACGGGCGAAGGGGGCATGGCGACGTTCCAGCGGCTGCGCCCCGACGTGGTGATCCTCGACTTGCACCTCCCCGACGTGGGCGGCCTCGAGGTGCTCGAGCGACTGCGCCCGCAGGGCGCGTCGGTCATTCTCCTCACGGGTCAGGGGGACATCGAGACCGCGGTCCGCGCCATGCAGCTCGGCGCCGAGCATTTTCTCACGAAGCCGGTGGACATGACACACCTGGCCGCGGCGACGGCGCGGGTGGCCGAGAAAGTGCGCCTGGCGCGGCAGAACGCACTGCTGCGTGCGCGCGATCACGAGGGCGAAGGGCTCGACTCGCTCGGCGTCTCGCCGGCGATGCGCGAGCTGGCGCGTCAGATCGAGCTGCTCGCGGCGAGCGACCGCTCGACCGTGCTGCTCGCCGGGGAGAGCGGGACGGGCAAGGGCTGGGCCGCGCGGATCGTGCATCACCTGAGTCCGCGGTCGCGTGGGCCGTTCGTCGAGGTGAACTGCGGCGGCCTATCCGCCACGTTCCTCGATTCCGAGCTGTTCGGACACGAGAAGGGCGCGTTCACCGACGCGAAGGAGCGCAAGCAGGGATTGTTCGAGCTGGCCGACGGCGGCACCATCTTTCTCGACGAGATCGGTGAGCTGGCTCCCGAGCTGCAGCCCAAGCTGCTCAAGGTGCTCGACACCAAGACCTTCCGGCGGCTGGGCGGGACGCGGGAGATGACGGTGAACGTGCGGCTGATCGCGGCGACCAACCGCGATCTGGCGAGCGACATCCAGGCGGGGCGGTTTCGGGAGGACCTGTACTACCGCCTCAGCGTGATGCCGCTCAAGCTGCCGCCGGTGCGCGAGCGCTCGCGCGAAGACCGCCTCGCGCTGGTCACCCGGATCCTGCTCGATCTGGGGCCGCAGATGCCGGGATGCCCGAGCGGGTGCAGCGCCGAGGCGCTGGACCGCCTCTTGTCGGCGCCGTGGCCGGGAAACGTCCGCGAGATGCGCAACGTGCTCGAGCGCGGTATGATCCTGGCTCGGGGGGCGGCGCAGATCGGCGTCGAGCACCTCCCGGCGGACCTGCGAAAGGGAGGTGGGGGCGGAGCGGGTGGGGGTGGGGGTGGGGGTGGGGGTGGAGGGAGCGGCGAGCGGCGTCACACGGCGCTGACGCTCGCCGACGTGGAGCGCCAGCAGATCGAGCGGGCGCTCAAGTTCCACGGTGGCAACCGCACGCGCGCCGCGCAGGAGCTCGGGATTTCGCGTGCGACCTTGATCAATAAGATTAAAGCGTACGCGCTCGACCTTTGAGGCCCCTATGGTAGACAAGCCGAAGCTGATGGAGCATGACGCGATGGTGTGCCGCTACTGCGGGAACGAGGAACGCGCCTCGGAAGGCTACCCCTGCGCCGACTGCGGGACGTTCATCTGTCTGATCTGCTCGTTTCGGGGAATCACCCGCTGCAAGGCGTGCGAGGAGAAGGCCAAGGCGAAGCAGCAAGCCTAGCTGCGTCGCTTTTCGACCTCCCGCGCCACGTCCTCGGCTGACGTGCCGAGCTCCTTGGCGAGCTTCTCGATCGCGTCGTCCGCCCCCGCCCAATCTCGCGCCGCCGCCAGCGCGCTGAGCGCGATCTCCTCGGCCACCGTGGTCCGCTCTTCCAGATCGCGCGTGCGCACCGCCACCTCGCGGGCGAGCCATTGCTCGAGCTGCCGCCGATCGACCTCGAGCTGCCGCAGGCGCAGCGCGCCCTGCAGCGACATCTCCAGCTCGTCCAAGTCCACCGGCTTGATGAGGTAGTCGTAGGCGCCGAGCTTCATGCACTCGATCGCGGTGCGGGGCTCATCGATCGCCGTCAACATGATGACGGCGAGGTCCGAGTCCTGCGCCAGCGCTTTGGGGACGAGCTCGACACCGGTCATGTTCGGCATGCGGATGTCCGACAACATCACCTGCGGCTGCTCCGCCGCCTGGCGATCGAGCGCCTCGGCGCCGCTCGCGGCCTGCAGCACGCGGTAGCCCAGGCGCGTCAAGAAGCGGTCCAGCGCCTGGCGGATCCCCTCCTCGTCGTCCACCACCAACACGGTGGTCGGAGCGGCCTGCGCATCGGTCTTGGTCATGGCGCTAACGTATGTACCCTTCAGAACCCGAGCAAGCCAAGCTATCTTCGCGCTCCCATGACTGAAGCCGTTCCGTCGAACCTCGCCCAAGTGCAGGGCATCACCGTGGGGCACTGGACCGATTCGCAGACCACCACCGGATGCACCGTGACGCTCGCGCCCCCGGGAGGGATGCGCGCGGCGTGCGCCGTGCGCGGCCGCGCCAGCGGTACGCGCGAGCTCGACGCGCTCGACCCCCGCCATCTCGTGGGACACATCGACGCGGTGCTGCTCACCGGTGGCTCGGCGTTCGGCCTGGGCGCCGCGGACGGCGTGATGCGCTGGCTCAAGGAGCGGGGGCGCGGGTTCCCCGTCGGGCCGGCGGGAGTGGTTCCCATCGTCCCGACCGCGGTGATCTTCGACTTCGACCTGGCGCCGGGATCGAAGGCCGACCGCTGGCCCGGCGCCGACGATGCCTACCGCGCCTGCGCCGCCGCCGGAACGGAGATCCCTGAGGGATCGGTGGGCGCAGGCACCGGCGCGACGGTCGGCAAGGCCCTCGGTCCCCGCGGCGCCATGAAGGGCGGCGTGGGAACCTGGGCGGCGCGCGCGGGTGACGTGGTGGTGGGCGCGCTCGTCGTCCTGAATGCAGTGGGAAACGTGCTGGACGCGAACGGCCGCGTCCTGGCGGGCGCCCGCGGCGCGGACGGGAGGCTGGTCGACGCGCTCGGGTTCCTGGCCCAGGGCGGCGCGCCGTTCGATCGGAGCGGCGCCGGGCAGAACACGACCCTCGCCATCGTGGCGACCAATGCCCGGCTCGACCGCGTGGCGCTGCAGGCCCTGGCGCACGCGGCGGGCGACGCGCTGGCCCGCCGCATCGTGCCCTACGCCACGCCGTTCGACGGCGACATCGTCTTCGCGCTGAGTACCGCCCAGGTAACGGCGGCCACGCCGCTCCAACCGGAAGCGCTCGCCGCGCTCGCGGTACCGGAAGCGGTCGAGCGGGCGGTGCGCCTGGCGCGCGGCGTGCGCGACATCCCGGGGCTCGCTGACGGGGGGGCGTGATGACCGCCCATCTCGAGCGCGACGTCGCCGACGTGGCCCGCAAGTGGGTCCCCGACACGCGGCTCGGTGTGTTCGAAGTCACGGTGCAGCCCGGCGCGCTCGCCGGCTGCACCACGAGCCGCGACGCCCTCGCCGCCCTGCGTCGCGTCGCCGCCGGGGCGCGCTTGGCCGCCGACATCCGGCTGCTCCCCGACTCCTCGGTCGGCGACGAGCAGACGGCAGTGGTGACGGCGGCCGTGGCACCGCTGGTGCGCGAGCCGCGCGTCAACGCCGACCGCGTGAGCGAGGCCCTGCACGGTGAGACCCTCGAGGTGCTCGAGCGGCGCAGCGACACCTGGCTGCGGGTGCGCGCCGGGGACGGCTACCTCGCGTGGGTGCATCCGGGCTATGTCTCGCTCGGCACCATGGCGTGGGCCGAGGACTGGGCCGGGCGCGCCACCGTGCGCTCGCTCGGCGCCGACCTGCGATGCGAGGGCGCGCGGTTCCGCCTGGCGGTCGGCGCGCGGGCGGCGCCGCAGCGCGGCGGCCGCGTGGAGACGGCCGACGGGCGCGTGTGGGACGTCGCGGCGGGAGTGCTGCGGCCGGAGATCGAGCTGCAGGTCGAGGCGCGGCTCATGGCAGCGCCCGAATGGGCGCTGCGGTGGTTCTCGGGCGCGCCGTATGCGTGGGGCGGGCGAACCGAGTGGGGCGTGGATTGCTCCGGCCTGGTCCAGGCGACGTACGCGGCGCGCGGCGTGACGTTGCCGCGGGATTCAGACCTGCAGTCGGGCGCCGGCCGGGACGTGCCGCTCGAGGCGACCGGCGGAGGGTACGAGGCGGGCGACGTGCTGTGTTTCGCCGACGGGCGCCGCATCTCGCACGTGGCGTTGTGGGCCGGCGCGGGACGCATCGTGCACTCGGCCCTGTCGCGCGGCGGCGTCGTCGCGGACAACCTGCTCGCCGATACTCCCGCGATGAGGCGGCTGCGGGAATACCTGGTAGCGGTTAGGCGGATAGGCGGATAGGCGGATAGGCGGATAGAGACTTCTACCCGTCTATCCGCCGATCCGTCTATCTTTCTCGCATGAAGCTCGTCCTCTTCGACATCGACGGCACTCTGCTGTGGACCGACGGCGCGGGCCGGCGGGCGATCCATCGCGCCTTGCTCGAGGAGACGGGGACGGCCGGCCCGATCGAGACCTACCGCTTCGACGGGAAGACCGATCCGCAGATCGTGCGCGAGCTGCTGGCGCTGGCCGGCTACCCGGAGGCCACGGACGAGCAGCGCATTGACGCGGTGTGCCGCCGCTACGTCGGCCTGCTCTCGGCCGAGCTCGAGAAGCCGACCCAGGCGACGCGGCTCATGGTCGGGATCGCCGAGCTGCTCCTCGCCCTCGAGCCGCACGAGCGGGCGGAGCGCGCCGTCGTGGGTCTCTTAACCGGGAACGTGGAGCCGGGCGCCGCGCTCAAACTCCGGTCCGCAGGCCTCGACCCTGCCCGTTTCCGGATCGGCGCCTATGGATCGGACTCGCACCGCCGCGCCGATCTCCCCGCCCTGGCGGCGCAGCGCGCGGCAGCGCTCACCGGCCGGACATTCGCCGGAGCGGACGTCGTCATCCTGGGCGATACCCCGGAGGATGTCACCTGCGGTCGCGCGCTCGGCGCGCGCGCGCTCGCCGTGGCGACCGGCTTCTACGATGTCGCCGCGCTGCGCGCCGCCGGCGCCGCCCGGGTGTTCTCCGATCTCGCGAACACCGGCGCGGTGCTGGACGCCATCTTCGCCCCATGAGCTCGATCGGCTCCGCTGCCGCCGACGAGCTCGAGGTCAAGGCGCGGGTCGACGACCCCGCGGCGCTGCGGTGCGCGCTCGAGCGCGCGGGCGCGCACCTCGAGTTTCGCGGCGCGATGCTCGATCGGCGCTTCGACCGGGCGGGCCAGCTGGATGCGCGGGACGAGGTATTGCGGATGCGCATCTTCCGGCCGGCCGACGGCGCGCCCGCGTTCGGCGTGCTGGGCTGGAAGGGGCCGCGCTCGCAGCGCGGGCAATACCGTCACCGCGCTGAAGTCGAAGCCCGCGTCGACGACGCCGATGCCGTCGTCACGTTGCTCGAGCATCTCGGCTTCGCGGTCTCGCTGCGGATCGACCGCACGGTGGAGCTGTACCGGCTGGGACAGGCGGTGCTCCGGGTCGAATGGTATCCCGCTATGGACGTGCTGCTCGAGGTCGAGGGCGAGCCGGCCGAGATCGAGCGCGCCATCGCGGCGACGGGCCTCCCGCGCGACGCCTTCTTCCCCGAGTCGCTCCCGCATTTCGTGGCGGCGTACGAGGCCCGCACCGGCCGGCCCGCCCGCATCGCGGAGAGTCACCCGTGAGCACGGTGAAGATCCCGATGCCGCTGCGCGTGCCCGAGCTGGCTCCGTCGCTGGGGCGCGTGGTGGTGCCGCGGCGCGTGGCCGAACCCTGGGTGCCGATCGACGACATTCGGGAAGCCCTGGCCACACGCGTGCTCGAGCTCGCGGGGGAGGCGCGGGCCGCGGCCACGCGCGAGGACCGCGAGCGGGTGCTCGACGCGGTGAGCCGCCGGGCGTGGCTCGCCGCCTGGGAGCAGGCGGTGCGACGCGTGGCGGAGCGACTGATCGAGGCGCTGGACGGGAGGATCGAGCGGGCCGCCCGGCGGGTGCGGATGCCGCAGCGCCGCTGGCGCCGCCGGCTGCTGTCCACGCCCGAGAAGCGGGCGGTCGCCGCGCGCCTGGCGACGGGCGGGGAGCCGTTCGTCGCCGCGCTCGACGCGCTGGAGGCGGTCACCGCCCGCGTCCGGGACGCGAGCGTGCTGGACAAGGCGCCGCACGCTGAATGGCAGGAAGCGCTGCGCGGTGCCGCGCGCCGGCTCGAGGCGGCGTGGCTCGCCCTCGAGGCGGTGGCGGCCGAGGAGGAGCGGCGCTGGAGCCCGGAGATCGAAGCGCTGGAACGTTGGCGACCGTCGCTCTGGCCGGTGTTCGTCCTCTGGGCTCCGCTCGCCGCGGCGCTGCTGTGGCTGGGGCTGGTGCTCGGCGGCTACGTTCCCGCTCCGCTATGGCTCGCCGCGCGCCTCGGCTTCTAGGGCTCGTGCGCCGGCCGTGAGCGCCATCGGGGTCGGCGTGGACCTGGTGGAGGTCGCGCGGGTGAGTGCGATCTTGAAAGACAAGGGCGCTCGCGTGCTGGAACGCCTCCTCACGCCGGCGGAGCGGGCCTACTGCGAGAGCCGACCCGATGTCGCGACGCACGTGGCGGTGCGGCTCGCTGCCAAAGAGGCCGTCTACAAGGCGCTCCAGGGGAGCCCGGCGGCGCGCGGCATCGGCTGGCGCGACATCGAGGTGACGCGCGCTCCCGACGGCCGGCCGGATGTGGGCCTCTCGGGTAGCGCGACCGAGCGCGCCCGGGAATTGGGTGTGCAGCGGGTGTTGTTGTCGCTCTCACACACTCATCTCGCGGCCATCGCGGTCGCCGTGCTCGAGAGTGACTAACCGCACATCCTTGAATTCCCGACAAGATCACTCTAGTATTTGTGGCCTCTCACTGAGAATCTTTTTCATCCACCGTAAGCTGTTTGTCGGCTTGCTGTTGAGCGCGTGCGCCGCGACCGGTTCCGCGGCGCAGGCGACCGACTCGCTCACCGTATCGCGGCGCGTGGTCGCGGCCACGTCGCTTGCCGCCAAAGAGTACGCGGCGGGCGTGGCGCCGCACGGCGGTCGGGTCACCGCGGCCGCGGAAGTGGACGAAGCGCGCCAGTTCCTCGAGCAGGCGCGCCTCGACGCTGTCGGCTTGCCCGCCCAGGTCCGCGCCGTGGCCGACACCGAGCTCGCCCTGCTCCGGGCCATGGTGGTGCGTGCCGCTCCCCCCGACTCCGTCGCGGCGCGGGCCAACGCCCTGGTCGGGCGGATCGCCGCCGCGACGGGGGGGCCGCTCGATCCGTTCCCGGCCCGGCCGCCGTCCCTGGCGCGCGGAGCCGCCGTGTATCGCGACCAGTGCCTGGCATGTCACGGCCTGGCTGGCCGCGGCGACGGCCCGAAGGCGAAACAGCTCGAGGGCCCCGCGCCCGCGAACCTCGCCGACCGCCACCTGATGCGCGGCGTGTCGCCGGTCGACGTCTACCGCAAGATCACGATCGGGGTCGCCGGCACCGCCATGCCGCAGTTCGAGGAGACGCTTTCGCCCGAGGACCGCTGGGCGGTGGCGAGCTACATCGGGACGCTGCACGCGGCCAACGGCGAGGAGCGCGAGGGGGAGGGTCTGTACGCCGCGTACTGCGCCTCGTGCCACGGTGCGACCGGGGGCGGCGACGGGCCGCTCGCGGCCTCGCTCTCGGTCCGGCCGCCGGCGCTGCGCGACTTCGCGGCCCAGGCGCGCTTCAGCGACGACGAGCTCGTGCAGCTGATCCTCCGGGGGCGTCCCGGCTCGCCGATGCCGGGGTTCGCGCAGGCGATCGACCCGGCGAGCGCGGAGAAACTCGTGGCGTTCCTGCGCATGCTCCCCACGGCCGAGCGGCAACACTACGTCGCGTCGCCCGCGGCGGCGATCTTCGCGACGGTGCGAGGTCAGGTCGACTCCGCCGTGGCGTTGCGATCGAGCCAGCTGGCGTTCGACGCGTACATCACATTCGAGCAGGTCGAGACGGACGTGCGCGCCCGGAATTCAGGGCTCGCGAGCGACCTCGAGGATGCGTTCGCCGCCCTGCGGGCCCGCGCCGCCGGCGGGGCGGGGCACGATGAGCTGGATGCGATCCATGCGCGCCTGCTCTCGGGGCTCGAACGTGCGGAGCGGCTGGTGGCGGATCAGGGCTCGGCCGCGAACCTGTTCATGGAGTCGTTCGTATTGCTGCTGCGCGAAGGGTTCGAGGCGATCCTGCTCGTGGCCGCGCTCATGACCTTCCTCGCACGGGCGGGAGCGGTCGAGCGCCGCCGTCACGTCGCCCAGGGTGCCTGGGCGGCCGTCGGGGCCAGCGTAATCACGGCCGCGGTGATCGAGTTGCTGTTCCAAGTCACGCCGGGGGAACGGGAAGCGCTCGAGGGCTTCACCATGCTCCTCGCGACCGCAGTGCTGTTCTACGTGAGCTACTGGTTGGTCTCGAAGATCGAAGCGGCCAAGTGGAACGCGTTCGTCAAGAGTCGCATGGAGGAGGCGCTGTCGGCGGGTTCGGGGTGGGCGCTCGCTTCGGTGGCGTTTCTCGCGGTGTACCGCGAGGGCTTCGAGACGATCCTCTTCTACAAGGCGTTGCTTACTTCGGCCAGGCTCGGAGGAGGCGGGGGCGGAACGACGGCGGTGCTGGGCGGCGTCATCGTCGGAGCCGCCGCGCTCGTGCTGGTCTACATCGGCATCAACCGCTTCGGGCTGAAGGTCCCGCTCAAACCGTTCTTCGCGATCACGAGCGCGATGCTCTATTACATGGCCTTCGTGTTCGCAGGGAAGGGGATCGCCGACCTGCAGGAGGCGGGGCTGGTGAAGACCACGGTCGTCGAATGGGCCCCGCGGATTCCGGTCCTCGGGATCTATCCCACGCTGCAGTCGCTCTCGCTGCAGTTGCTGCTCCTCGTGCTGCTGCTGGTCGCGATCGTGTGGCTGCAGCGGCAGCGGCTCACGGAGGGCGGGGAGCGCCGCAGGCCGTCGTTTCCCTGAGCCTCACTTCACCACACCGGCGTCGTACGCCACCTTCCCCCCCACCAGCGTCAGCACGCTCTCGGTCTTCATCAGCTCCCCCAGCGGGACCGTAAAGATGTCCTGCGACAAGACGGCGAGATCGGCCAGCATGCCGGGCGCCAGCATGCCCTTTTCCCGCTCGGCGAACTCCGCGTAGGCCGAGCCGCGCGTGTAGGCGAGAACGGCCTGCTCCCGGTCGAGCGCCTCCGCCGGGTTCACCGGGTGCGTCACCGCGAGCATGATGTTCAAGTACGGGTTCATCGGACCATCGGAGCCCAAGGCGATCGGGACTCCGGCGGTGAGGAGCGAGCGCAGCGGCTGCGCCGCAGCCGCGCGGCCCGGCCCGTAGCGCCGCCGGATCAGCTCGGGGATGGCGAAGTGAGCGGGGTTCTGCACCACCACGACTCCGAGCCGGCGGGCCGACGGGAGCAGGTCGGGTGTGAGGAAGTCACCGTGCTCGATCCGCGGCCGCAGCGCGTGCCAGGTCGAGTCCGGCGCCGCGCCCGACAGGAGGCGCAGCAGCACGGCGATCGCGCTGTCTCCCACGGCGTGCACCAGCAGCTGCTCACGCGCGGCGAGGGTCTCGCGAATGACCGCGGCCAGCGTCTCGGGCGGGAAGTCGAGCTCGCCGTACCACTCGGGCCGGTCGGCGTACGGGTGGCGCATCGCGGCACCACGCTCCACGGGTGTGCCGTCGAGGATGTACTTGACGCCCGAGACGGCGAGTTTCCCGCCGGGGCTCGGGCCGGCGGCGCGCGCGTCGGCGACGTCCCGGCCCCCGGGCCGGGTGAGTGGGAAACGGATGACGCGCCACCGGATCGGCACGTCTGCGGCGCGCAGTAGCGCCACGGCGCGTGCCGTCGTGAGCGCGGTATTCATGTCCTGCACGGTCGTGATGCCGAAGCGCGCGGCCGCAGCGGCATAGCGTCGTAGATCGGCGCGGCTCGCGCTGTCGGGGACGCTGCTCGAGAGCCGGCGGCGCGCGCTCCACCACGCGTACTCCGACAGCCGTCCGTCCAGCACCCCCGATCCCGGCACCCGTCCGTAGTGGCCACCCGGCGGGACCGGCGTGTCGTGGCCGATCCCGAGCGACCCGAGCGTCGCGCTGTTGAGGATCGCCACGTGACCCGACCAGCTCTCGAGCACCACGGGATGGTCGGGAACGACGCTGTCCAGGAAGAAGCGGTTGGCGCGGGGGTCGTCGAGCACGCGGTCGCCCACCGTCGCGAGCAGCCACGTCCCGCGCGGGCGGACGCGACTCGCCGCGGCGAGCGCGCGCACCACGTCGAGGAGGCCGGCGTCTCCCGTGGCTGCCGCGACCCTGGTGCCGCGGAGCTCCGGCCCGGGATGCGCGTGCGCGTCGTTCAGGCCGGGGATGACGGTGCGGCCGCCCAGGTCTACCGCTCGAGTGCGCGGGCCCGCCAGACGGCGCACGGAGTCGGAGCGGCCGACGGCCACGATGCGGTCACCGCGCAGCGCGAGCGCTTCGGCCCACGGGCGCCTCGAGTCCGCCGTGAAAATCCGCCCGCCGGTGAGGATCAGGTCCGGCGGTCCCGATTGCCCCCGCGCGCAGGCCGCGAGCGCCAGCGCCGCGAGAGCGACCGCCGCCAGCCGCCGCATCAGCTGGGGGTGGGTTGCAGCTTGAGGGCGGGTGGGGTCGGCAGGGAGGCGGCGTCGGGCTGGCGCAGCCGCTGCATCAAGTAGATCCCGGCGCCGACGAGCAGCAGGCTCGTCGCCTGCGCCAGCGTGAAGGGACCGAGCAGCCGATCGTCCTTGGCTCGCACGAACTCCACCAGAAACCGCTCGGCGCCCGCGAGCACGAGGTAGACGCCGAAGCGCCAGCCGGTGGCGTGACCGTGGTCGCGCAGTCGCCACAGCAGCCAGAAGGCGAGCATCATCAGCGTGGTCTCGTACAGCTGCGTGGGATGCACGGCGACCACGTCGGTCGGGTTGGTTCCGGGCGGGAACGCCACGTGCAGCTGTTGCTGCATGTCGGCGACCCGCGTAGGCGGCAGCCCGTCCGGGAACTTCACGGCCCACGGAACGGTCGAGGGGATGCCGTAGTCGTCGTTGATGAGGAAGCACCCCACGCGCCCGAGGGCGTACCCCAGCGCCAGCGGGGCGGCGGTGAGTTCCATGGTCCAGCGCGCGGGGATGCGCTTGCGCCAGCCGTTCAGCAGCACCCCCGCCACGCCGCCCAGAAACCCGCCGTACCACACGAAGCCGCCGCGGCTCAGCAGGGCGTCCCACGTTCCCGTGAGCAGCACGTACCAGATCTTCGCCCCCACGATGCCGCCGATGACGGCCGCGAACACGATGTCCGCGGCGTAGTCTTCATTCATGCTGCGGCGCCGCAGGTCGACCTGGATCGCCCACCCCGCCATCAGGAACGCCACCATCATCATGATCCCGTAGCCGGTAATGGTGAGGGGGCCGAGCACGAACTTGAGCGGATAGATAGTCATTGCGGATTGCGGATTGTGGATTGTGGAATGACGACGGGGGCGAGCCCCGGCAGCGGCAAATCCGCGCGGGCATCGAGGGTCCAATCGCTGCGCTCGCCGAGACCGAGGCGGTGCCATCCGGCGCGCGCGATCATGGCGGCGTTGTCCGCGTTCAAGCGCGCGCTCGCGACGGCGACCCGGGCGAGCCCCTTCAGGCGCTCGGCGGCGCGGCCCGCGAGGGTCCGGCTGCAAGCGACGCCGCCGCCCAGCACCGCGGTGTGGCGACCGGTGGCGCGCACCGCGCGCTCCAGCTTCGTGACCAGCACGTCGAGCACCGCGTCCTGGAAGGCGCGCGCCAGATGCGGCCGGTCGCGGTCCAGGTCGTCGCTCGCGCGCACGGCGTGGAGCACGGCCGTCTTCAGCCCCGAGAATGAGAACTCGAATCCGTCGTCCAGCATCGGACGCGGGAACGTGAAGCGCGCCGGGTCCCCGGCCGGGGCGAGGCGCTCGATCACCGGCCCACCGGGGTAGCCGAGCCCGAGGAGCGTCGCGACCTTGTCGAACGCTTCGCCGGCGGCGTCGTCGCGCGTCGACCCGAGCAGCCGGTAACTCCCCCACGCGGGCACGTCCAGCAGGAGGGTGTGGCCGCCCGACACGAGCAGCGCGACGAAGGGCGGGGCCAGGTCGGGGTCCTCCACGGCCGGCGCGAAGAGGTGCCCCTCCATGTGATGCACCCCGATCAAGGCACGATCTCCCGCGTACGCGAGCGCTTTGGCGTACACGACGCCCACCAGCAGCGCGCCCACGAGCCCCGGTCCCTGGGTGACGGCGACGGCGTCCACGGCGCTCCAGCCGACACCCGCCTCCGTGAGGGCGCGCTCCACGACCGCGGGGAGGGCGGCGAGGTGCGCGCGGCTCGCCAGCTCGGGGACCACGCCGCCGAACACGCGGTGCACGTCCTGCGACAGGATGACCAGGCTCGCGAGCTCCGGCGCGCGTCCCGAGCGGTCGCCCACGAGGACCGCGGCCGAGGTCTCGTCGCAGGAGGTCTCGATGCCCAGGACCACGTCAGCCACGGCCGGTCTTCCGCTTGAGGGCGACGGAGTCGGGCACGGCCCGCGCCCGGATTCCCGGGGGCGCCGTCACAGTGAGGCGGGCGTAGCCGCCGGGCCCCGCCTTCCCGACCAGGTGCGCGACCACGCGCACGCTGTCTTTGGTGAGCGTGTTGACCTTCGACTCAGGGCCGCGCAGCGTCACGGTCACCCGCTCGGGCGAGAGCAGGAACCCCGCGAACCCGGAAGCGGCGGTGGTAATGGGCACGGCGGGGATCGCGCGCTCGATGATCGCCGCCACCTCGCCTGCGACCCGCACCTCCTTGGGGGCGACGCGCACGACGCCGAGCGGCGTGGTGTCGAGCGGCACCGTGCGGAAAAACGGGCCGTTCACGCTCGAGATCACCGTGGGCAGCGTGGTGATCGACTCGACGGCCGCGAGGCTCTTCTCCGGACCCACGACCCGCGCCACACTCGGCACGATGGAGAGGCCGCGCAGCACGTAGCCCGATTCCGCTTCGACCCGCACCAGCGGCACGATCCTCACGTCCTTCCGCCCGACCGAGTCGAGCAGCACGTCCAAGTCGCGCGGCGCGATCTCCGCGACCTGCACGTCCGTCCCCTTCGGGATGCTCACGTCGGAGGGCTGGAGGTGAATGCTCCACACCGACCCGGAGAACGTATCGGGAATGGTCTTGCGGATCGTGCGGGGGAAGGAGCGCAGCTTCAGGATTTCGCTCCCCTTGCCGCTCAATGTGACGGTTACCCCCACGGGCTGCTGCCGCACCGAGCGCCCCGGGGGCACGGTGACGATGAGCCGGAGGGCGAAGCGTTGCGACAACGGTTGCTGCGCCGCGACGGCGACGTACAGCATCACGGCGAAGAAGATTGCCGCGAGCTTGATCGCCCAGTTCCGCGCGAACAGCTGTCCGATGTTAACGGGCATCGATGAGCTTCCGGATGAGCAGCTCGTTCACGGGTCCATCCCATTCCGCCGCGCCGATCACTTTCTTGATGATGACCCCGTCCCGGTCGATCACGAAGCTCTCGGGCACGCCGGTGGTCTGATAGATGTGCTGGATGCTCCCGCTCTTGTCCTGGAGGATGTCGAAGCCCAGCCCCAGCTCCCGCACGAACTTCATGACCCCGCTCGAGTCCCCGTCGTCGATGCTGACCGAGACCACCGCGAAGTCCGGTCCGGCGAGCTTCCCGTGGAGTCGTTGGAGCGACGGCATCTCGACCCGGCACGGCGGGCACCAGGTGGCCCACACGTTGAGCAGGATGACCCTGCCGCGGTAGTCGGCCAGCGACGTCGGCCGTCCGGTGCGCAGGTCGACGGCGCGGAACGCGGGCGCGCGCGACCCGACGGCGACCAGGTCGAGCTGGGGCCAGACCTTCGCCGCCAGCACCACGCCGAAGACCAGCGCCGATGCGCCCCCGATCCCGATCGTCCACTGCCGCATCTGCATCATACCGTCACCAGACAGCGACGCCGCAGCTCCTGAACCTCGCGGGCCGGGTCGGCGCCCGTGAAGACCGCGTTGCCTGCCACGAACGTGTCGGCGCCCGCCGCGTGCGCCGCCGCGATCGTCTGCGGCGTGATGCCGCCGTCCACTTCGAGAAACGCCCGGGACCCGCGCGCCGCGAGCAGCTCGCGCGCGCGCCGAATCTTCTCGTTCGAGGCCGGAAGGTACCCCTGGGCGCCGAACCCGGGATTCACCGTCATGACCAGCAGCAGGTCCAGATCCGCGACCACTTCTTCGGCGAGCGCGAGCGGCGTGCCGGGGTTGAGTGCGAGGCCGGCCAGCATCCCGCGGCCGCGCACTAGGGCGAGCTGGCGCTGCACGTGCAGCGTCGCTTCGGGGTGGAGCGTGAATACGGACGCGCCGGCCGCGGCGAACGCGTCGATGTAGCGCTCCGGTTCCACGACCATGAGATGTGCGTCGATCGGCCGGTCGGTGAGCTTGCGCAGCGCCTCGATCATGTTGGCGCCGAACGTGAGGTTGGGGACGAAGCGCCCGTCCATCACGTCCACGTGCAGCCAGTCGGCGCCTCCTGACAGGACCTGCTCCACCTGGGCGGCGAGCCGGGTCAAGTCGGCGGCGAGTACGCTGGCCGCGATGCGGATGCCGTTCGTCATTGCGGACTCCGGGCCACGACGATGTCCACCACCGTGCCGGCGGCGGCGAGCGTGCCCGCGGCCGGGCGCTGGGCCACGACCGTGCCCGGGTTGGCGTCGGCCGTGCGCCGCCGCGTTACCGTGCCCAGCGTGAGACCCTCGAGCTCGAGCCGCGCGCGCGCGTCGGCTTGTGACAGGCCGAGCAGCCCGGGCACGGGAATCGTCGGTGCGCCGCGGCTCACGACCACGGTCACGGGCGCCCCGGGGGCCAGCACCGTCGCCGCCGGCGGACGCGTGAGCATCGCGACTCCGCGCGGTGCGGCCGCCTGGACCGACTCCACCGGAGCCGCAGTGAGACCGGCTGCGGCTATGAGCCGCTGGGCCAGGCCGCCGTCCAGTCCCGCGACGTCCGGCACGGGAATCTTGGGCGGCCCGTCGCTCGCCACCAGGGTCACCCGTAGCCCGGCGGGGGCGGAGACGCCGGGCGGCGGATCCTCCGACCCGCCGTCTTGCACCTGGAGGCCGGCTTTCCGCAGCTCGGCCGACGCCTCCTGCAGCGACAGGCCGAGCACCCGCGGCACGACCTGGTGCCCGCGCAGAATCGGCGCGGGAAACACGACCAGATACGCCGTGAGGTAGCCCGCGACGAGCGACGAGAACAGGGCCACGCCCCAGCGTTTGGCGCCGCGGGCATCGAGGCCCGGGAGCTGCCACTCGTGAAGCGGCGGGATGTGGCGGCGGAAGCGCATCAGCGCACCCGCACCAGACGCGCCGCGTACGCGCCGTCGATGCCGTGCCGCTGCGGGAGCGACTGAAAATCGCCGGCCTCGGTGAGCAGCTCGGCGGGCACGGTCCCGGGGGGAGGCGCGTCGCGCCGGAACTCGGGATGTCGCTCCAGGAAATCGTTCACGACGTCGCTGTTCTCCTCCGGCTCGAGGGAGCAGGTGGCGTAGACCAGCACTCCCCCGGGCGCTACCAGGCGCGCCCCCGCTTGGAGCAGCGCCCGCTGGCGCGCCGCCGCGCGATCGATCGCCCGTGTTGAGATCCGCCAACGGGCGTCGGGATGGCGGGCCATCGTCCCCGTGGCCGTGCACGGCGCGTCGACCAGCACGGCCGCCACTGTCCCGGCCGCCCACGGCGCCGCCAGAAGATCGGCGACCGCCGGCCGAATTGCCACTCCGGCGCGCCGCACCGTCTGGATGAGATGCCCTATCCGGTCCCGCCGCGCGTCGCCCGCGACCACTCGCGCCCCGAGCCGCTCGAGCATGACCGCCTTGCCTCCGGGAGCGGCGCAGGCGTCGTAGGCGAGCTCCCCGGCTGGGAACGCCGCGTAGCGACACACCAGCACGTGGGCGGGATCTTGCACGATGAACGCGCCCTGCTCGAAACCCGGTAACCGCCGGGGAAGCGGGAAGGGGGAAGGGGATGAGCCGGACGCGAGCCGGATCCCTGCCCCGAACGGTGCTTCTGTTACCCCGATCCCGGCCTCCTGGAGCCGGAGCAGCAGGGTGTCCCGATCCCAGCGTGCCGGTTGCAGCGTGAGCATCGGTTTGGTGTCGTTCCATCTGAGCAACCGCTCGGTCGCCGCGCCCCCGAACTGGCGGTGCCACCGGGTGACGAGCCAGTTGGGATGAGTAGCGACCCCTTCCCCCTTCCCGCTTCCCCCTTCCCGGTTGTTCGCCAGCCTTCGCAGCGCCTGGTTGACGAACTTGGCTCCGCCCTCCCCCGCCGCGTCGCGGGCCAATTCCACGCTCGTCGACACGGCCGCGTAGGCGGGCACGCGAGCGAGCGCCCGCAGTTGGTAGGCGCCGAGTCGCAGGATGTCGTCGAGACGGGGATCCACGGTCGCCAGCGCCAGTGCCCGATCGAGATCGGTCTGGCTGCGGAGCACGCCGCCGGCGAGCTGGTACGCCAGGCGGCGATCGCGCTCCGCCAGTCCAGCGAGGTGGCGGTCGCGCGCCGCGGCGAACGTGGCGCCGGAGCGCACCGCTTGCAGGATTCGCAGCGCCGCGCGCCGCGCCGCGGTCGCGTCCTTAATCCAACATCCCTTCGAGCGGCGAGGAGGGCACCGCGACTTCGCGCCGCGGCATGCGACCGGCGAGGTAGGCGGTCCGGCCCGCCTCGACCGCCAGGCGCATGGCGTGCGCCATCGCGACGGGATCGTGCGCGGCGGCGAGGGCGGTGTTCATCAGAATTCCGTCCACGCCCTGCTCCATGGTGAGGCACGCGTCCGACGCCGTCCCGACCCCGGCGTCGACCACGACCGGGACGTGCAATCGCCGCTTGATCGTGCGCACGCTGTAGGGGTTCAACAGCCCGAGTCCGCTGCCGATCGGGGAAGCGAGCGGCATCACGGCGGCGCAGCCCGCGTCCTCGAGCCGCAACGCCGTCACCAGATCCTCGTTGCTGTACGCCAGCACCCGGAAGCCGTCCTGTACCAGGATTCTCGTCGCCTCGAGCAGCCCCTGCACGTCGGGGAGCAAGGTCTCCTGGTCGCCGATCACCTCGAGCTTGACGAACTCGTTGAATCCGGCCTCGCGGGCCAGCCGGGCGTAGCGGACCGCGTCCTCCGCCGTGGCGCATCCGGCCGTGTTGGCGAGCAGAAAATAGCGCTTCGGGTCCAGGTGATAGAGGACGCCCGTCTCCCGGGTACGGTCCAGGTCGACGCGCCGCACGGCGACGGTGACGATTTCCGCCCCCGACGCCTCGATGGCGTGGACCATCGTGTCGTTGTCGCGATACTTGCCGGTCCCCACCATGAGGCGCGAGTGGAACGTGCGCCCGCCGATCGTGAAGGCCGTGTCGCGGCGCGTGTCCACCGCGGTCGCCATCGCGTTCATCCCCCTCCCACGAAGTGCACCAGCTCGACCGCGTCCCCCGGAGCCATCCGGACGTCACTCAGCGCGGGGCGGCGGACGATGGTGCGGTTGTGTTCCACCACGACGGCGCGCGGGTCGAGCTCGAGCGAAGCGAGCAGCTCGAGCAGTGTCACGCCTCGGGACACCGCGCGGCGCTGCCCGTTCACCGTGATGTCGATCGTATCGTTCATTGCGTCAGCTCCTGCACCATGCTCCGGGCCGTCGCCCGAGGATCGGCGGCGTCCCACAGCGCCCGGATCGCCGCCACGCCGTACACGCCGGCGGCGCGCAGCTCGGGGAGCCGCTCGGGCGTCACGCCGCCGATCGCGATCACCGGCAGGCCGAGCCCGACCACCCCGGCCACGACCCCCGGCCCGAGCGGCGCGCGTCCGGGGGAAGGGTGGGTGGCCGTGGGGAACACCGGCCCTAATAAAAGATAGTCGGCGCCCGCTGCGTGCGCGGCCTCCGCTTCGCGCAAGTCGTGGACCGATTTGCCGATCCACCAGTTCGGGTCGAGACGGCGCGCGTGCTCGGGGTCGAGGCTGCCACCGGCGAGCTGGACGCCGGCGGCAGCCACGGCGAGCGCGACGTCGAGGCGGTCGTTCACGAATAGACGGGTAGACGGGTAGACGGATAGACGGGTAGCCAGATCGTAGTGCTCGAGCCCAGTCAGCGTGTGGCCGCGGGCGTGGAAGGCCAGTTGCTCCCGGCCCCCGGAAGCGAGCGCGGCCGCGACCGTATCCAGGTCGCTGCGGCGGGCGATCCGCTCGTCGGTGATGGCATGCAGCCGCGGCAGCGGCGCGGCGTGCGTCACCCGAAGCGTTGGCCGGCCTTGATCCGGCGGCCGCGCATCCAGTCGCCGACGGGCATGCGCGCCTTGCCGGCCGGCTGGACTTCTTCCACTGCCACCGCGCCACTCCCTGCAGCAATCAGCAGTCGGCCGTCAGCCATGAGCACTTCGCCCGGCGACCCCGCCTCCTGCCGCGCGGTTGCCGCGGGCCCGAACAGCTTCACTTCATGCCCGTCGACCTCGGTCCAGGCGCCCGGCTTGGGGTCGAGGCCCCGGATCAAGCGCGCGATTCGCTCGGCGGGATCGCTCCAGCGAATCTGCGCCAGGGCCCGCGTGAGCTTGGGCGCGTAGGTCGCGCGGGCGTGATCCTGGGGGACGGGACGCAGCGCGTCCTGCTCCCACAGTGCGAGCGCTTCCACCAACGCCTGTGCGCCGACCTCGGCGAGATGGGCGGACAACTCCCCGCCCGTTTCGTCCGGCTCGATCGTGTGCGGGATCTGCAGCAGCACGGGTCCCGAGTCGAGACCCTCGTCGAGCTGCATGATGCTGACCCCGGTCTTTGCCAGGCCGTTCACGATGGCCCACTCGACGGGCGCGGCGCCGCGCAGCTCCGGAAGGAGGGACGGATGGACGTTCACCAGCCCCCGGCCGGGGAGCCGCAGCAGCTCCGGCTTGAGGATGTGCCCGTAGGCGACGACGACGCCCACGTCGGGCGCGAGCTCGCGCAGCCGGCCGAGGAAGGCCGGGTCCGTCGGCCGCTCGGGCTGGAGCACGGGAATCCCTTCGGCCTCTGCCTCGACCTTCACCGGCGGCGGGACGGCGCGCGAGCGGGAGCGACCCTGCGGCCGGTCGGGCTGGGTGACCACGGCGAGCACGTCGAACCCTTCGCCGAGCAGGGCTCGCAGCGACGGGACCGCGAACTCGGGCGTGCCGAAGAAAACGACGCGCACCTACAGCTCGCCCGCCGGCTCCGGGGTTACGTCCTTCACGTATCCGGGCTTGCCCTTGCGCGCTTTCTTCCACTTCGCCACCAGGAGATGTCGTTTCACCGCGCTCAGGTGGTCGAGGAACAGGATGCCGTCGAGGTGATCGATCTCGTGTTGCGCGGCGCGCGCCTTGAACCCGGAGAGCTCGACCGAGTAGACGCGGCCGTCGCGGTCGAGTGCCTCGAGGGTCACCGCGAGCGGGCGCTCCACCTCGCCGTACAGGTCGGGGATCGACAGGCAGCCCTCTTCGGCCGTTTCGGCGACGTCGCTCGTCTGCACGACCCGGGGGTTGATCAGCACCAAGGGCGGAGGGAACTCCTCGCCCACGTCCACCACGGCGACGCGGCGCGCCACTCCCACCTGGTTCGCGGCGAGCCCCACCCCTTTGGCGGCGCGCATCGTGTCGAACAGATCGTCCACCAGCCGGCGCACGTCGTCGTTCACGGCCGCGACGGGTGTGGCGGCCTGCCGCAGCACGGGCGAGCCGAGCAGGTGGAGCTGTCGGATCGTCACTGCGGCTTCGCTTCGACGGAGCGGTTGAGGATGTTGGCGATATTCGAGCGGACGACGACCAAACGCGCTTCACCACTCTTCACCGTCACTTCGTCGTCCTTCAAGTGCACGACCTCGCCAAGAATCCCGCCGGACGTCACCACCCTGTCGCCCTTTTGGAGGGAGGCCAGCAGCTGGCGATGGCGCTCCTGTTGCTTTTTCTGCGGCCGCAAGATCAGGAAGTAGATGATGGCGAACACCGCCACCAGCTGAAAGACGAGCCAGCCGGCGGGGCCCTGCTGGCCGGAGGGCGTGAAGAGCAGCGCGTACGAGGCGTGCATGGTCAATCCGATCGGGTATAGCGGCGCCGCCATTCGGCGGCCCACCGCGGAAAAGTTCCGGCGCGGGTTGCGGCGCCCATCTCGCGCGTCAGCCGGATCAGGAACCGGACGTTGTGCAGCGACAAGAGCCGCAGTCCGAGCAGCTCCTCCGCCACGAACAGGTGCCGCAGGTAGCCGCGCGAGAACGTGGCGCACGTCTCGCAGTCGCACGTCGCGTCGAGCGGCCGCGGGTCTTCGCGGTGCTCGGCGTTGCGGATGTTCACCGGGCCGTCGGGTGTGAACGCCGAGCCGTTGCGCCCGTTGCGCGTGGGCGCCACGCAATCGAACAGGTCCATGCCCCGCTCCACCGCCGCCACGAGGTCCTCGGGGAACCCCACGCCCATAAGATAACGCGGCCAGGCGGGCGGCAGTCCGGGTTCCAGTCCCTCGAGCATCTCGTACATCACGGGCTTCGGCTCCCCGACCGAGAGGCCACCGATGGCGAGCCCGGTCCAACGGCCGAGCTCCTGGATCCGCCGCAGGCCTTCGGTCCGGAGTCCCAGATGGGTGCCGCCTTGGAGGATGGGCCATAACGTCTGTCGGATAGTCGGATCGTCGGATTGTGGGACGGTGTGCGCCTGTCCATCCGACCATCCGACCATCCGACTATCCGACAGTTCACCATGCCGCTTCGCGCACCGTTCCAGCCACCGCAGCGTCCGCTCGAGGGCGTCCCGGGCGGTCGTCTCGTCCGCTCCCCCCGGCACGACATGGTCGAACGCCATCGCGATGTCGGCGCCGAGCGTCCATTGGATCTCGGTCGCGCGCTCCGGCGTCAAGTGCCGGCGGCCCCCGTCCACGTGGCTCTGGAACTCGACGCCGTCCTCGTCCACGCGACGCGATCCCTCGAGCGAGAACACCTGGAAGCCACCCGAGTCGGTGAGGAGCGGACGGTCCCACCCCATGAAGCGGTGCAGGCCGCCGAGCCGTTGCACGACGCCCTCGCCGGGACGGACGTGGAGGTGATAGGTGTTCGCCAGGACGAGCTCCGCCCCGACGCTCTTCAGGTCGGCGGGCGAGAGCGTCCGCACCGTCCCCTGCGTCCCGACGGGCATGAAGGCGGGTGTCTCGACCGTGCCGCGGGGCAAGACGAGCGTGCCGGCGCGGGCCGCGCCGCAGGTGGCGTGGATCGTGAAGTCGAACATGTCGATTAGATGACCACCATCGCATCGCCATACGAGTAGAACCGGTATCCTTGCGCGATCGCCTCCCGGTACGCCTGCATCACGTGGTCGTATCCCCCGAACGCGCACACCAGCATCAGCAGCGTCGAGCGCGGCAGGTGAAAGTTCGTCAGCAGCCGGTCCGCGGCGCGAAACCGATATGGAGGATAGATGAAGAGCGAGGTCTCTCCGACTCCAGGGCGGATCACGCCCCGCGTGTCGGCGCAGGTCTCGAGGGCGCGCACGACCGTGGTCCCCACCGCCCAGATTCGGCCTCCCGCCTCCCGTCTCCCGTTGATGGTCGCCGCCGCCTCCTCGCTTACTTCGTACGGCTCGGCATGCATCGGGTGGGCCGCGAGGTCGTCCACTAGGACGGGCTTGAAGGTACCGGGGCCCACGTGCAGGTCCAGCGTCGCGACCGCCGTACCGCTCGCCCGCACGTGCTGCAGCAGCTCCGGCGTGAAGTGCAGCCCGGCAGTGGGGGCGGCGACGCTGCCGTCGTGCGCGGCGTACACCGTCTGGTAGCGGGCCCGGTCCTCGGGGCTGGGCGGCCGGCGGATGTACGGCGGCAATGGCGTCTCACCGTACTTGGCGAGCGTCGTCGGGCCATCGAGCGCGCCCACGAATCGTACGCGCCTGATCCCGCCGCCCAGCATCGCGACGATCTCCACCGCGCTGTCGTCGCCGAATCGGATGATCCGGCCGAGCTTAAGCTTGCCGCCGGGATGGCCCATCGCGAGCCAGCTCCCGTCGGGCAGTTGGCGGACCAGCAGGATCTCTGCTTCGCCACCCGGGCTCCGGGTCCCGGATCCCGGGACCCGGGTACCGCGCAGTCTGGCAGGGATCACGCGAGACACGTTGAGTACGAGCACATCCTCGGGCGCGATGAGCTCGACGATATCGCGGAATTGTGCGTGCCGCATGCCGCCGGTCGAGCGGTCGAGCACGAGCAGGCGGCTGGCGGCGCGGTCCGGGAGGGGATGCTGGGCGATGAGCCCGGGAGGGAGATCGTAATCAAAGTCCGAGCTGCAGTGGGTTCGGGTCACGGGTTCGCTCGTGAACCCCGGGGCGCCGCCCCGGGGTCAGCCGCGCTTGGAAGGCTCGTCCGAGTGGCTGACCCCGGGCCGGCGGCCCGGGGCCTCCCCAGGTTCAGGCGTCGAAGATCGTTTGCTGGTCCGCGGGTCTGGGCGGCGTGAACCCAAAGTGCTTATACGCGGCTCCCGTAGCGCAGCGGCCGCGGGGGGTGCGGGCCAGGAAGCCGCGTTGCATAAGGAACGGCTCGTACACTTCCTCGAGTGTCCCGGGATCCTCGCCCACGGCTGCGGCGATGGTCGTGAGCCCGACCGGCCCGCCCTCGAACTGTTCGATGATCGTCTTCAAGATCCGGCCGTCCATGTCGTCCAGGCCGAACTCGTCCACGTCCAGCCGTTTCAGCGCCTCGCCGGCCACCTGAGCGGTGATCTTCCCGCCGGCGCGGACCTGGGCGTAGTCGCGCACCCGCTTGAGCAGCCGGTTGGCGACGCGCGGGGTGCCGCGGCTGCGCCGTGCGATCTCGGTGATGCCCGCCGCGTCGGCCGGTACGGCCAGGATCCCCGCCGAGCGGGTGAGGATCGTAGCCAGGTCGTCCGGCGGATAGTACGAGAGACGCTCTACCAGCCCGAAGCGCGCGCGCATCGGCGGCGTGAGCAGCCCAAACCGCGTGGTGGCGCCAATCAGCGTGAAGCGCTCCAGCGCCATCGGGATGGTTTGCGCGTGGGGCCCGTCGGCGATGCGCACGTCGACGTGGAACTCCTCCATGGCGGGATACAGGAACTCCTCGAGCGCGGGCCGCAGCCGGTGGATCTCGTCGATGAACAGGATGTCGCCCGCTTTGAGCGACGTGAGCAGGCCGACCAGGTCGCCGGGGCGCTCCAGCACCGGTCCGGAGGTGGTCCGGACGTTCACGCCCAGCTCGCGCGCCATAAGCAGCGCCAGCGTGGTCTTGCCGAGCCCCGGCGGGCCGAAGAACAGGGCGTGGTCGAGGGGCTCCTTGCGCTGTTTGGTCGCGTCGATGGCGATCTGGAGCGATTCCTTGACCTTGGCTTGGCCGACGAACTCGTCCAGCCGCGAGGGGCGCAGCGCCGCATCCGTGACGCGCTCGTCGGGGAGCGCCTCCGGCGTGGTGATCTGAGTGCGAGAACCGGTGCTCACGCGACCTTTTTCCCGGTCGGTCGCGCGCGCCAGCGCACCGGCCGTGCGTCCGCCTCGAGCTCGTGGCGCGTGTGGCAGGTGAGGCACTCGTCCACCGCGCGCGTCGCGCCGTCGGGGACGAGTCGCCGGTTGGTCGAGCCGCACCGCGTGCAGATCCATTCAGCGGTCGTCGCCATCGTCATCCCCCAGTGAGCAGGTGCAGGGCACGTCGCACCAGGGTCTCGGTGCTGCCGCCACCGTCCGCCGCCAGCACGTCACGCAGCGCGCGGTCCGCTTCGGCGGTGCCGTATCCCAGTCGCTCCAGCGCCTTGAGGGCCGCCTCGGCAGTGCCGTCCCTGGGCGCCGCCGCCACGCTTCCGGCCCCCGGCTCCTCAAACTCGCGGAGCTTGTCGGCGAGTTCAAGCGCCAGGCGCTCAGCGGTTTTCTTGCCGATGCCGCTCACCGACGACAACAGCGCGATGTTCCGCTCCTGCAGCGCCCGTGCTCCCCGCTCCACCCCCAGCGCGGACATCAGCGCGATGGCGAGCTTCGGCCCGATGCCGGTGACGCCGATGAGTCGCTGGAAGAATCGCCGCTCGGACTCGTCCCGGAACCCGTACAGCGCCCAGCCGTCCTCCCGGACGACGAGCTCGGTGGCGAGACTGACGGTCTCGCCGACGGGCGGCAGCTGCTCCATGACGCCGAGCGGGACGGCGATCTCGTAGCCGACTCCGCCCGCGGTGTGGACCACGACACGGTCGGCCTGTTTCGCGGCGAGGCGTCCGCTGACCTGGGCGATCACGCGCGGAGGATGTGGGTGAGCGCGACCGCCACACCGTCCGCTGCGTCCGCCGGCGTCGGGGCCTGCTTCAGCTTGAGAAGTCGCGCCACCACGGCGCCGACCTGGGCCTTGGGCGCGCCCCCCGCGCCGGCGACCGTCTTCTTCACCGTGGCGGGGGGGTATTGCGCGATGGTGAGCCCCGCCTGCTGCGCGGCCAGCATGATCACGCCGCGGGCATGTCCCAGGACGAGGGTCGTCTGCACGTTCTTGTGGTAGAACGCGTTCTCGAGCGCCAGGGCGGTCGGTCGGTGACGGGTGATCAAGTCGGCGATGTGGGCGTGCAGCTCGTGGAGGCGTCGGGGGAGGGGGCTCTGGCGGGTGAAGGTGATGACGCCGCATTCGATCAGCCGGCCCATCCCCGAGGCCCCGTTATCGGTTTCGATCACGCCGTAGCCGGTGGCCCGAGTCCCCGGGTCGACGCCCAGGACTCTCACGTCACGCCGTCGCCGCCGCCATCGCCTCGGCGTCGATGTCGAAGTTCGAAGACACCTTCGCGACGTCGTCCAGGGCTTCGAGCTCCTCGATCAGCTCGAGCAGCTTCTTGGCGTCCTTGCCGTCGACCTTGATCGTGCTCTTCGGGATCATCCCGATCTCGGCCGACTGCACGGGGATGTTGCGCCGCTCCAGTTGCGCCGTGATCTCGTGCAACCGGTGCACCGGGCCGGTGATGAGAAACACGTCGCCGTCGCGCACCATGTCCTCCGCGCCCGCATCGAGCGCGGCCTCCAGCGCGGCGTCCTCGTCCAGCTTGGTGGCGTCCAGGGTGATGTGCGCCTTGCGGTCGAACATCCACGCCACGGTCTTCGCGGCGCCGAGATTGCCGCCGTAGCGCTGGAACAGGTGGCGGATCTCCGCGACGGTTCGGTTCGCGTTATCGGTGGTCGCCTCGATGAAGATCGCGGCGCCGCCGGGCCCGTAGCCTTCGTACGACACCTCTTCGTACTGGATGCCCTCGAGCTCCCCGGTGCCCTTCTTGACGGCGCGCTCGATGTTGTCGAGCGGCATGTTCTCCGCCTTGGCCGCGTCGATGGCGGTGCGGAGCCGGGCATTCCCGGCGGGATCCCCGCCGCCCTGTTTGGCCGCGATGGTGATTTCACGAATCAGCTTGGTGAACAGAGCGCCGCGCCGCGCGTCGGTGACCGCCTTCTTGCGCTTGATCTGCTTCCACTTGCTGTGGCCGGCCATGGGCACCTCTGATGCGTTCCACGAACTTACAACTTGACCCTGGCGCCCCGCCACAGCTAGGATACCGCGCGATGAAACGGCCCCTGTCGCTCGCGCTCGTGATCGTGCTCGTGTGCTGCGCCGCCTGCGAGCGTCCCGGGGAGGGCACGTCTGAACGCGAGCTCGCCGCGAAGGTCCTGACGGGTGTCCTCGCGTACCCGCACTCGACCCTGACGGGGGTCTCGGCCGGCCAGGACGCGGCGCAGGCCACCTTCACGACGCCGGCGCCCCTGCCGCGGGTCGCCGCCTGGTACCGCGAGACGCTGAAGCTGAACGGGTGGCAGGTGCGGACCGACCAGGCGATGGCCGACGGGTCGATCGCGATCTACGCGGATTCGGGGCGGCGGCCGTTGTGGATCACGCTGCGGGCGAACGTCGGAGCGCCTGGGACGACCTACACGCTGGTCGGAGCGATCCTCGGCGCCGACACCACCAAGGCTCAACGGTCGGGATCGAGCATGTCCTCGAACCGCATCCAGCGCCGATAGAAGTAGAGATCCACGAACCCCGTCGGCCCGTTGCGGTTCTTCAAGACCAGCAGCTCAGTGGCACCCTCCACGCCGTAGCCCGGACTGTACATCTCTTCGCGATAGATCGCGAGGGCGACGTCGGCGTGCTGTTTGATCGCCCCCAGGTGACCGAAGTCGTCGAGCGCGGGCCGCGCGTTCTCGCGCCCGGCGGCGAAGCGCGCGAGCTGCGACACGACGAGCAGCGCGACCTGGCGCTCGAGCGCCAGGGCCTTGAGCCGCTGCAGCACCAGGGCGAGGTCCTCGTCCTGCGTGGAGCGCGTCACCCCGGCGGGCGTGGGGACCAGCTGCAGGTAGTCCACGACGATCAGCCCGAGCCGGCGCAGGGGGTCGAGTCGCGCGGACAGCGTCTCGAAGTCCGGGGCGGCGAGCGGCAGAATCGCGAGCGGCAGGCCGCGCAGCCGCACGGCCGCGCCCCCCACCTCGGCGCGGGTCTGGTCGCTCAGCTTGGCGGCGCGCAGCTCGTCCACGGCGACCCGACCCTCGACCGCGAGCGCCCGCTCCATCAGGCGCTCCTCGTCCATCTCCCCGGAGAAGAACGCCACGCCAGGCCCAGCTTCTTGCTGCGCCACCCGCAGCGCGATCCCGAGCGCGAGCGCCGACTTGCCCGAGCCGACGTCCCCTCCCAACACGATCAGGTCGCGCCGGCGCAGCCCGCCGCCGAGCAGACGGTCGACCGACGGAAAGCCGGTCGGGACCGTGTCACCCGCGATCTCGCCGGGGCGCTGCTGATCCACGCGTGCGACCAACGCCTCGGGCGAGGCGGCGGGATGACGTTCCAGCCGACGTGGGGGCATGGATCTCCTCTGTTCGTCTGCCCGTCTATCCGTCTATCCGTCTATCCGTCTAGCCTTATAGATGTATGCGAGCCGCGCGGGCGGCAACCGCGACGGCGTCGCCCGCCTCGGGGCCGAGCACTTCCCGGGCCGGTGCGACGAGCTGGGACAGCACCAGCGCCGCCGCCCCGGGCGTGGCGGCTTCGAGGTGGTGGCGCGCCGCGGTGAGCGCCCGTTTGAGCGGCGCGGGCAGGGCGAGGCTGGCCAGGCGCGTCTCGAGTGCCTGCAGCCGGCGCCGATGGTTCTTGACCGAAACGGCACCGGGGGGGAGCAGCGCCTCCGCCGCGCGGAGCACGAGCCAGAGCGCGAACAGGCCGTTGCGCTTTGGGCCGCGGACCGCGTCGCCCACCAGCGCGAGCAGGCGCGCCTCCGCCGGCGTGGTCACCTCGATCACGCGACGAGCCGCGCGACGGCCGCCGCCACGTCGGCGGCGGTGATGTCGCGGAGGCAGCGGTGATGGCCGAGCGGGCACGTCGCGGTGCCCGTCGCGGAGCAGGGGCGGCACGGCAGCTGCCGCTGCAGCACGGCGCCGGGCGCGCTGTAGGGGAAGAACCCGAATTGCTCGACCGTGGGTCCGAACAACGCGATCACGGGGGTCCCGACCCCGGTGGCCATGTGCATGACGCCGGTATCTCCTGAGACGGCGACGGCGGCTCGCGCCAGCAAGGCTCCGGTTTCCTGCAGTGAGAACTCTCCTGCGGCGCTCGCCGCCGCGCCGCCGGCGACGAGCTGCTGGGCGAGGCCGCGATCTTCCGGCCCGCCGACGACCACGGGCCGGAACCCGGCGGCGCGCAGCTGCTCGATGAGCGCACTCCAGTGCGCGACGGGCCAGCGTTTGGTCGCGTGGGCCGCGCCGGGGGCGAGGGCCGCGAGCTTCGCGTCCGCGAGGCCGTGCTCGACGAGCCAGTGCGCGACGCGCTCGGTCGCCCCGCGGCCGAGCCAGAACTCGGGTGGGCCGCCGTCGGGGTGCGTGTCGAGCCGAGCGGCGGCCTCGAAATAGCGCTCCGGGACGGGGACCCGCCCCCGATAGGCATCGAGCTTGGTGGCGATGAGCAGCGTGCGGGCCGGCTTGCGCTTGCGGTACCCCGACCAGCGACACCGGACCAGCAGGCGCAGCGCGACGCTGCGCACGCTCCCGTGCAGGTCGAGCCCGTGGGTGGGGGCCAGCGCGGTGAGTCGGCGGGCGAGATGGCGCAGCGGCTCGTCGGGCTCGAGGGCCACGACCTCGGCAAGGTGCGGGTTATCGGCGACGAGCGGCGCCAGGGCGCGCTTCGTCACGTAGACGAGCTTCGCTTCGGGGTGGCGGCGGGCGAGCGCGCGCACCAGCGGCGTCGTCAGCACGATGTCGCCGATGGAGCTGAAGCGCACCAGCAGGACGCACAACACGGGGCCGAAAACTACGGTCGCGTTGCCGCGGTTCGCCAGTCGCCATTAGCTTTCGCCCATGGCGCGACCGAAGAGCATCCTGTGGGTGGATGATGAGGTGGACGGGCTCGCCCCGCATCGCCGCTTCCTCGAAGACCAGGGCTTCACGGTCGCAGCGGCGGCCCACGGCGACGACGCCTTGGCGATGCTGCGGCGCCAGCCCTACAGCGTGGTGTTGCTCGACGAACAGATGCCGGGGCGCCGCGGGCTGGAGCTGCTCCCCGAGATCCGCGCCATCGATGCGGGCGTGGCGGTCGTGATGGTGACGCAGAGCGAGGACGAGGGGACGCTGCGCGACGCGATCGGGGTCGCCGTGGACGATTACCTCGTCAAACCCGTGCACCCCCGTCAAATCCTCTCCGTGGTGACGCGGCTGCTCGACGGCGAGCGCATTCGCCAGCAGCGCCTGGCGCGCGACTTCGTGGCGCGGTTCCGCGAGCTCGAGGGGCGGCGCGGCTCGGCGCTCGCCTGGCGCGAATGGATCGAGTTCGTGGTCGAGCTGTCGCGCTGGGAGGTCCGCCTCGCCGCCTCGAACGAGCCCGGCCTCTCGGAGGCGCTCCACTCGCTGCAGACCAGCCTGCGGAAGGACTTCGCGGGGTACGTCGCCCGCCAGTACCCGCGCTGGCTGGCGAACCCCGAAGGGGACCGCCCGCCGCTGTCGGTGGACGTGGGCGCCGAGTTCCTGGTGCCGGTCCTCAAGGCCCAGGGGCGCGTGCTGTTCATCGTCGTCGACTGCCTGCGGCTCGACCAGTGGGAGGCGTTGCGCGACCTGGTGACGCCGCTGTTCGACGTGGAGGAGTCCCACTACTACAGCATCCTGCCGACCGCGACGCCCTTCGCGCGCAACGCGATCTTCTCCGGGCTGTTCCCGATGGAGATCGCCGCGCGACACCCCGACTGGTGGGGCCAGGCCTCGGACGACGAGAGCCTCAACGCGCACGAAGCGGAGCTGCTGACCGAGCAGCTGCGGGAGCTGGTCGGGGCGCCGGTGCCCGTGCGCTACGAGAAGCTGTTCAGCTCGGTGGACGGCGGCGAGCTGCTGCGCCGGCTCCCGGCGCACCTGTCCCAGGACGGGGTGACGGCGCTCGTGTTCAACTTCATCGACCAGCTCACGCACGGGCGCTCCGAGAGCGCGATCCTGTACGAGGTGGCGCGCGACGAGGCGGCGCTGCGGAGCCTCACCCGCACCTGGTTCGAGCGCTCGCCGGTGCGCGCGGCGCTGCTCGAGGCGGAGCGGCGCGGCGTCACGGTGCTGCTCACCACCGATCATGGCTCGATTCACTGCGGGACGCCGGCGACGGTGTACGCCAAGCGCGACGCCACCGCGAACCTGCGCTACAAGTTCGGCGAGGATCTACGGAGCGAGGACCCGGAGGCCGCGATCGCCGTGGAAGACCTGAAGTCGTTCGGGCTCCCGGGAATGGGGCTCGGCGTGCGCCTGCTGCTCGCTGCAGGAGATCGCTTCTTCGTCTACCCCACGAAGCTGCGCGAATACCAGGCGCGGTATCGCGGCTCGTTCCTGCACGGCGGCGTGACGCCCGAAGAGGTGATCCTGCCGGTCGTGCTGCTCACACCGCGCGGCCGCGCCAAGGGATCCGGGGGCGGGGGGGCGCGCTAACATGGGCCGTAGCGGCCGCGTCCTCGGCCTGCTCCGTCCCTACACGCTGCTCTTCGCCGCCAACATCGCCGCCACGCTGGTGGCGTCGCTCATGGACGGAGCGACGTTCGTGCTGGTGATTCCCTTCCTCCGCGCCGTGTTCAAGCTGCAGGCGCTACCGACGACCGGGTCTTCCGCGGTGGAGCAGGCGCTCGGACGCATCGCCGGGCCGCTGCTCACGGTCGGGGCGCCCGAAGCGGCGCTACGCAACGTGGTGCTGGTGCTGCTGATCGCCCTCGTGATCAAGAACGCGGCGGCCTACGGTGCGGCGATGAGCAGCGTGGCGATAGAAGAGGGCGTGGTGCGGGACCTGCGCGTGCGCTTGTTCCGCCACCTCCAGACGCTGCCGCTCGGCTTCTTCCAGCGCACCCGGGGCGGCCAGCTGCTCGCCCGCATCATCAGCGACACCGATCAAGTCAAGACGGCGGTCACGGCGGCGCTCGCGTCGTTCCTCCGCAACGTCAGCTTGATCCTCGTCTACCTCGCGATCCTCGTGGGACTCTCCTGGCGGCTCACGATCGTCACGCTCGTACTCGCACCCGTCCTGGTCCTCACCATCCGGCCGATCGTGGCGCGGGTGCGGCGCCGCTCGCGGGAGCAGGCGGACGACCGCGGCGAGCTGACGAGCCTCGTGAGTGAGATGGTGGCGTCGGTGAAACTGGTGCGTGCCTACGTCGCCGAGGCGTTCGAGGTCGAAAGGTTCCAGCGGCTGGCCGACCGGTACCGCAAGCGGGTGCTGCGGGCGCAGGGCGCTTCGACGCTGACCAGCCCGGTGAGCGAGATCTTCGCCGGCCTGGTCATCGTGCTGATCTTCCTCGTGGGGACGCGCCTCGCGCTCGGAGAGTCAGCGTCGCTGCGGCCGGAGGTGTTCATCGTGTTCATCGCCGTCGCGCTGCGGCTGATGTCGCCGATCAAGGCGGTGGCGCAGTACCCCACGATCATGGCGGGCGCGGTCGCGGCGGCGGACCGCTGCTTCGAGGTGCTCGACGTGCCGGCGGACGAGGGCGACCGTCCGGGTGAGACGCCGGCCCGCTTCGGCGACCGCATCGAATACCGCGGGGTGACGTTCTCCTACGACGGCGAGGCTCCGGTGCTGCGCGACGTGGACCTCGAGGTCCGGCGCGGTCAGATCGTGGCGGGCAAGACGACGCTCGTCGACCTGCTGCCGCGGTTCTACGAGCCGACGGGCGGCGTGATCTCTATCGACGGCGTCCCTATCAGCCGCTTCACCCGCCGCAGCCTGCGCGGGCTCATGGGGATCGTGTCCCAGGAAACCGTGCTCTTGAACGACACGGTGCACGCCAACATCGCCTATGGCCGCGGCGACTTCACGCTCGAGCAGGTACGCGCGGCAGCCCGGGCCGCGAACGCCGACGAGTTCATCGCCCAGCTCCCGCGGGGCTACGACACGCTGTTGGGCGAGCGGGGCACGCGGCTCTCCGGCGGGCAGCGCCAGCGCATCGCGATCGCCCGGGCCCTGCTGCGCGACCCGCCGCTCCTGATCCTCGACGAGGCGACGAGCGCTCTCGACACCGAGTCCGAGCGCCTGGTCCAGGAGGCGATCGACCGCCTCATGGCGCACCGTACGGTGCTCGTGATCGCGCACCGCCTCGCGACCGTGCGGCACGCGGACCTGATCATCGTCCTCGCCGACGGCCGGCTGGTGGAGCGCGGGACGCACGACGCGCTGTTTGCGGCCGGCGGCCTGTATCGGCGTCTGTACGACATGCAGTTCCGCGCCTGACATGCTCTCGGGCTTCACCATCGTTCGTAACGCCGTCAGCCTCGACTACCCCATCGTTCCCGCCCTCCGCTCGATCCTCGCGATCTGCGACGAGGTCGTCGTGAACGTGGGCCGGTCGCCGGACGGGACGCGGGACCTCGTTGCCGGGCTCGGCGAGCCGCGCGTGCGGGTCATCGACACCGCGTGGGACTTCTCGCGCGGCTCGGGCGTGCTGGCCCAGGAGACCGAGCGCGCCATGCGCGCGTGCCGCGGCGCGTGGGGGTTGTACATCCAGGCGGACGAGGTGCTGCACGAGACCGGCGCCGCGATCCTGCAGGAGCGCGTCCGGGCGTGGGACGCCGATGCCGGTGTGGAAGGGCTGCTGGTGGACTACCGCCATTTCTATGGGGACTTCGACACCGTCGCGACGAACCGCCATTGGTACCGCCGCGAAGTGCGCTGCGTGCGGCTCGACCGGGACATCCACTCCTTTCAGGATGCGCAGGGGTTCCGTGTCGGGCCTGGACTGCGGCGCGTCCGTGCCCGGGCGACGGGAGCGCAGATGTTTCACTACGGCTGGGCACGCGCGCCGCAGTCGCTCACCCACAAGCTCACCTTGTCGCAGGAGATCTTCCCCGAGGCCGTCGCTCGGCTCGGGCGGGGGGAGCTCGAATGGACGCCGTTGCTGCGGCGGTTCGACGGCGCCCATCCCCGCGTCGCCCAGGAATGGATCGCCGCACGGCGTCGCTCGGCCGCGGCGCCGGTCGTGGCCGCTCGACGCCTCCGGCTCGGAGACCTCCGGCTCTACGCGTCGGACTGGATCGAGCGCCTCACCGGAGCGCGCGTCTTCGAGTACCGGAACTACGTGGAGGTATGACGGCGCGTCCCTTCGCGGGACTGCGGGTGACGCTGGTGGCGGCGTTCAATCCCCGCTACCACCGCAGTGGGCTCGCTCTCGCGGCGGCCCTGGCCGAGCTGGGGTGCGAGGTGCGCCGCTGTGAGGAGCGGCTGCGCGGTCTGAACGCCGTGCTGCGCCGCCCGCTCGCCGCCCGGCTCGGCGCGGCACTGGCCCGCGCGCCGACGGACGTCGTGCTCGTGTTCAAAGGCACGAAGCTCGCGCCCGGGGAAGTCACACAACTCAAGCAGCGCCGCGGCGGCCGCTGGGTGAACTGGTTTCCCGACGACCCGCATCAGCTCGCGGTGTCGCTCGCGCTCGCACCCGCCTACGATTGCTTCTTCACCCACGACAGCTCGAGCCTCGAGCGCCACCGCCGCGCCGGCGCGCGCGCCCACTACCTCGCGTTCGCGTGCGACCCCGCGTACCACCGTCCCATGGACGGCGGCGCGCCGTGGCGCGCGCCGCTCGTGTTCGTGGGATCGCGCGATCCGGCGCGCGACCACATCGCGCGCGAGCTCGCCGGCCTTGGTCTCGTGGCGTGGGGTCCCGGGTGGCCGCGAGGTCCCGCCTATGGCGACGACTTCGTGCGCGCGCTCTCGGGCGCCGTCGTGGGCCTGAACATCCACCAGCACTTCGGGGAGGCGGGGGATCCCGCGCGGTAC